>Ga0209536_100000126_pt1 | contig 111281 bp, 100 predicted proteins | sample DeeMarSeWOR28_12_FD_187461 | JGI IMG/M metagenome (GOLD analysis project Ga0209536, IMG submission 187461) | Marine sediment microbial communities from White Oak River estuary, North Carolina - WOR-2-8_12 (SPAdes) (version 2) | ecosystem: Environmental > Aquatic > Marine > Intertidal zone >...
CAGATAAAAAGTCTCTATATCTTTGTTTTGCAAAAACAAGCTCCAAAGAAGTATTTGTTTATGCAGATAAACAGAAGATTTTTCAGGTTTTATTAAATTTAATATCCAATGGAATTAAATATATGACTGATATTGAAGGAAAAATATCAGTAAATATCATCCAAATGGAAGAGGTAGTAAGGATAGAAATAACGGATGAAGGTCCGGGTATCCCTCAAAAGGACATTAAACGTATTTTTGAGAGATTTTACCGGGTTGATAAGAGCAGGTCCAAAGATGGAGGAGGTACAGGACTGGGATTAGCTATTGTAAAACATATACTGGAAGCCCATCATCAACATATCTCGGTTACAAGCGTAGTTGGCAAAGGATCTACATTCTACTTCAGTCTTCAGAAAGGGATCAGGGAAAAGGCGATGGTAGAAGAGGCTCATGAAGTATAATTATGTTTTTCCCCGATAAATGACTTTATATTTTCATAGACTTTTTCTATTAGTAAAGTTCTGGCTTCTAAACTAGCCCAGGCAACATGTGGTGTTATATATATTTTTTCTTTATTTTTGATATCCAGTAAAGGATTATTTTCATCAATTGGTTCATTACTTAAAACATCAATTCCTGCTCCGAATATAATTCCCCCATCAAGTGCTTTCGCCAGGTCCTTCTCATTAACAATACCCCCACGACCAACATTGATCAGAATGGCATGCGATTTCATCCTTATTAATTCCTTATACGAAATGAGATCCCTGGTTTTTTCATTTAAAGGTGCATGAATTGAAATAATATCAGAGATAGTAAGCAATTTATCTAATTCAACACGCCGATATTGCGGATCAATGTTTTTACCTGAGGTAGAATAATAGATGATCCTGCAACCAAAGGCTTCGGCTAATTTTGCTACTGATTTGCCAATATTCCCTAATCCTATAATGCCATAAACTTTACCCTTCAATTCATAAAATGTTCTTCCATGATGTGTAAATATCGGACTTTTAGCATAAGATCCGCTTTTTACATATTCGTCATAATATCTTGCATGGTTGAGAAGATATAAGAGCATCGAAAATGTTGATTGCGTAACAGAATAGGTTGAATAATTTTCTACATTTATGACAGGGATCTTGTTTTTGCGTGCATATTCCAGGTCTACATTATTCATCCCTGTTGCAGCAATACAAATTAATTTTAATTTTTTTGCATGGTTCATTATTTCCCGATCGATCATAACTTTATTGGTTATGATAATATCTGCATCTCTGGTTCTTTCAAATAATTGATCCGGTAAGGTATTATCATAAATTTTTAGCTCCCCAAAATCCCGGAAGCGATGTATATTTGGTACATTCCCAACAGTGCTACTATCTAAAAATACGATATTTTTTGTCATGAAAGGGATTGTTTAATAATTTAAGGATCACTATAAGGATTCCAAAATTATAATCATTCAATTATTTGTCTAATGAAAAATACTTTTTTTTATCTCATTTACTTTTTTGGCATTGTTTTCAGTCAATGTTTACAGGGACAGGTACCAATACCTGGATCAAATGAATCAAACATAGAAATTAATGGTGTCTTTCCGCATTTAACCATAGTCGGCCCGCATACTTATCGTTCGGAAAGTGGAATTGGGGCGTTGCTGCCCTGGGCAGACAGGCTTTGGATGATTGGATATGTTGCACATATCAGAGGATCCAGAATAGGATTATATGAAATAGATGAAAAACTGAATATGAAGAAACATCCTGAAAGTGTAACAGGGACTTATGCCAACAGATATTCTCATCAAAGACTGGATAAGGCGATCATCGGACCACATTTAATAGATTCGACAGGGCATGTAAAAACATATAAAGAATTAGCTAAATACAGGTTGACAGCTACAATGGAACACCCAACGGATCCGGATAATAAAGTGTTATTCCTCACCATGGAAGGTTTATTATTCGAGGCCAGTATAAGAGACGATATGCACGTGAATTTATTGTTTAATCTGTTTAAAGAATTGAATATCCCTGAGACAGCAAATCCACATTTTAAAGGAGGATTTACAGGAAATGGGCGCGTAGTAGTGGCCAATAATTCATATGACGAAAGGGATTATTTAGGAACTCTGGAAGCTGGCCGATTAGCTGAATGGGATGGAAAGAGTGACCATTGGACTATCCTCGAAAAAAACCCATTTATGGAAGTTAGTGGAAAAATAAGTGGAAACTTTCAAGATGGGAAGAGTGTCTTTGGCAATCCGATTTTTGCTACAGGATGGGATAATAAATCTGTAATTCTGAAATGCTATAATGATCGTAGTAATGAATGGAAGACCTATCGTCTTCCCAAAGGTTCGCATTCGTTTGATCATGCCTGGAACACAGAATGGATGCGAATCCGGGAAGCACAAACCGAACGGTTCATCATGGATATTTTTGGATTATTCTATGAATTACCCATGATTACATATGAAGGTAAAGTGTGGGGTATTAAGCCAATCAGTTATCATCTTAGGATCGTACCTGATTTTTGTTTCTGGCGTGGATTATTTGTAATGGCAGGTGATCAAACGGATCATGGTGTTGGACAGCCACAATCCGGTTTGTTATTTCAGAATATTGATGACCTTTGGACATATGGAAAACCTGCTGGGTGGGGAGGTGTTTGGCGGAATGAGAATCTAATTGTTAACCAGCAGTCAGATCCTTTTTTAATACTCGGTTTTGACAGGAAAACGCTTCATATAAGTCATGAAAGTTCTAAACCTGTCGAATTTCAGATAGAAGTGGATTTTCTTGGGGATGAATCCTGGCAGGTGTTTAAAAAGATCTCCATTGATGAATCAGGTTATGGATATTTTATTTTTCCTGATGGATTTTCAGCCCAATGGATAAGAATCAAGGCATTAAACGAAGCTATTAATGCGACGGCATATTTTTATTATAATTGATTCTCATTTATTAGATATTGTGTATATTATATATGTTTTTATTATTATTTTTCTGATGCCCAATGAAACCAATATGGAAACAATTTATGTTTCATATGTAAAACACCTTTAACAAATAATCATGGAAACAGATGTCTACCGGAAACTTCAGAAACACCTTGACCAAATGCCAGTTCCTTTTCCCGAAACCAAATCAGGAGTAGAAATTGAATTGTTAAAGAATCTTTTTACTGAAGAAGAGGCCACCATAGCATTGGAACTAAGTGCTTTCCCTGAACCAGTTGAGAAAATTTTTTCACGTCTTAAAAGCAAAAATTACACCCTGGAGGAGGTTCGTAAAAAATTAGATGAAATGGTAGTGAAAGGAACAATCTTAGGAGAAGAAATTCGTAATCAGGATAAAAAGTTATATAATAAAATTCCGTTGGCAATAGGCATGTATGAATTTCAGGTAGATCGGTTGGATAAAAAATTTGCTGAACTTTTTTACGCGTATAAAGATGAAGCATTTATAGACAAACTCTTTAAAATGAAAACGCATCAGATACGTACCATACCTGTCAATATAAAAATTGACCATCAATTTGTGGTAGGTAATTATGATGATATCAGAAAAATAGTTCAACATTCAAAAGGACCATTTGCCCTTATGAATTGTATATGTCGACAGGCTAAAGATAAGTTGGAGGAACCATGTCGACTGACTGATCGCAGGGAATCGTGTATTACAATTGAGGGATCAGCACGGTTTTTTATCAATCGTGGAGTAGCCAGGGAACTTAATCGCGAGGAATTGTTGAAATTTCTGACTGAAGCAAAAAAAGACGGACTGGTTTTACAGCCTGAAAATACACAACATCCGAACTTTATCTGTTGTTGTTGCGGCTGTTGTTGTGGTGTGTTGACTGCGGCAAAAAAATATAATAGACCGGCAGAGATTCTGCATTCAAATTTTTTTACGCAAGCTGATACCGAAAAATGTGATGGGTGCGAAGATTGTATCGAAAGGTGTCAGATGGATGCAATTAGAAAAGTAAATGGTTATGTGGAAGTCCAAAATCAACGATGTATTGGATGTGGTGTTTGCATTCCAGTTTGTAAACAAAAGGCTTTACACATGGTAAAAAAAGAAAAGGAGAAAATTCCTCCAAAAAATAAAGGTGATATGTATAAAAAAATGCTGATAGAAAGATATGGGTTTATTGGAACACTGGGATTTGTGACCAAAGGAAAACTTGGTTTGAAAGTATAATTCAGATTTCGGAGAATTTATCATTAATCCAGCCAATAAGCATCTCGTGTAATACTTTTTAATAACATTCGCCTACCATCCCATGTTTCCATTTTTAATAATTCATTCGGGTAAATGCCAGAAAACCAGTAAAAATTTTTTTTATCTGAACTTAAATTAACCGAGACCTCCCATAAACCTCCTTGAATAAAATCTTCCAGTTCGACTGGTAAATCATTTATTTCTCGTACTGATACAGTCGCTTTATAGATTTCCGGATTATTGGCTTTATTGGTGATTTGTGATTCTAAGATCTGGCAGTTAAATGACATTTGATCCTCGAAGTTCAGAGTTCTTAATGTATATGATAGTTGATCTTCAAATAAAATATTTAAGGGAAGTGTATTTGTGCCAATTCCCTGGCTATCCCAGTAACTATTAAAATCATAGATGTATCCAGTGTGATGTCTGTCAATATTTTTAAATGTATTACCACACCATTCCTGTGAGCTGTTGGTGAATTTATAAAGTTGTGCCGGAGAATTTCGTTTAAAAAAAAGGCTGGATAGGTAATTATATGGATATCTATCTGTTTCAATCCGGGCAAATTTATTCACTTTCATGACATCGAATAAATCATTCCTGGAATAATCATCGGTTTTAACATTATATTCCTTATTGAATGTTTCTTTTACTAGAATATATACATGATCATAATGGCGATTTTTTCCATAGATTATCCGCTCAGCATCATATATTGCTACCTCTGCTTTACCATCATCCCATAAGTTATCGGTGGCCCAGGCATTATTAAAAAATTGTTCAATATGTGAGTTTTCAGCCGCAATGCCATTGGTTTTTTTTATGATCCATATGAAAACGATGGTAACGATTAACAGCGACACCAGGTAAAATATGAATTGTATTTTTCTTCTCGTCATTTTAATAAATCTTTTAAATCAATTTTAAGCAAATCTAAATCTGCTTTTGTATCAATATCCGTAAATTCCTTCAACAGAAAATAAGTAAAGGATTGATGTTTAATATCATGTAGTGTGTGTTCCAGAACTTTTGATGAACTCCATTGTTTATCCTGAAAAACTTTTTTATACAATTTATTCATACCCAGAAGATAATAACCTCCATCAGTGGAAGGCCCAATCACAAAATCATAAGACTTAAGTTTGTCAAAAGCCTTACGTAAAGTTTTGGTGTCCAATAGATAACAATCGCTTCCAATGATGCAAATATGTTGATATCCCTCTTTAAAACCATTTTTAAAAGCATTCATCATTCTATCCCCGAGATCTTTTCCTTCCTGTATTGCTTTTTTATAGTTATAGCCCTGCCAGATATCATTCTGTTCAATAAAATCGGAATATAATACCCATTGATCTACATGTAATGGTATGGTGGCTGATAATGTCATCTCTAAAAGCTTTTGATATACCTCAAGGGCGAGATTTTCTCCAATATCGACGGCAAGACGTGTTTTCACTTTTCCCTTGATGGTATTTTTAATCATTATAATCAGTAGATCCATTAGTACGATATATACCTTTCATCGAAATATAAGCATTATCACAAACATGCAAAAAAATAAATATTTTGAGATTTTTTCTTTGGAAACCATACATAGTATCAGGATTAAAGAATTATCTTTTCTATTTCCTGAATAATGGCTGATGTTTTATGTTGATTGATATTGTAAACATGTATTTCATGGCCAGAATACTTCTGAATTACATCTGACAATATTTCCACCCTTACTGTCATCATTATTGTTGGCTTATTTTTAGGTAACAATTGTAGAATTTCATGATCCCAGCCCCCTCCTGATAATTCCAGGGGGCCATACTCATCAATAATTACCAGTTTGGTAAGTTTAGTCAAGTTTGTCAGTATTTTTTTACCAAATAAAAGACCATCCGGATTGAAATAAAACCTGCCAGTTTTTTCCCATCCTTTCACAGGCTGGTCAGTGCATATTAATTTTTTATCCCGGGATTGTATATTAACAAGATTAAAGCCGGTTTTATGTTCGCCATTATAAATTCCTTCAGCCAGGAATCCAGCTATTAGAATATCTTTTTTTAAGGTAATTGTATTTATGAAATCTTTTAAAAATGCAGTTTTGCCAGAATTCTTGTTACCGCAAATGAGAATGATACTGTTCACTTTTGTTTTTTAGAGGGTTTTTTTGTAACTCTCAATATCTTCCGGTGAATTAAAGTTTAGTAATTCTTTTTCTAAATTAATCCCCGGGATCATTTCCTGACTAATCAATCGGAAGTTAAAATATTGAATGATGAATTGCATAGATTTTTCACCAATTAATAAATATTCTTTGAATTGATCTCTGATTTTTGACCTGTAGAATCCACATAATGGTTGGAAATGCGTATTGATTCTTGGTACAGTAATATCAGCATCCAATGAATAGCCATATAATTTTTGTAAAAATTGGGTTGTTGCCATGGGTAAATCGCAAGATATGACGAGATTCATATCAGTTGTAGAAACATAGAGACATGAAAGTATTCCTGCCGCAGGGCCAAAGTCCTGCCATTGATCATTAACGACCTCATAGCCCAGGTATTTGTAATTTTCAAGGTTGGTACTGATCAGAATTCGTTTACACAACGGTTCTATATGTGTGATTACATGTTCGATCATCGGTTTACCCATGATATCAACCATTCCTTTATCTGATCCCATTCTCGTACTTTTTCCTCCACAAAGAACGATGCCTGTTATTTTTTCCATCGTTTAATCAATTGTTTATCGTTTGATTTTATTATGGTATAGATATTTTCTAATTTATATTCAAGGGATGATTGTCCGTTGATCCAATGAATTTTAAATCCGGACCTCTCCATACGACGAAACCATGTCACCTGCCTTTTTGCAAATTGATGTATAGCAATTTCAAGTTGAAAAATCATCTCCTCATAAGTTAATTCCCCTTGCAAGTAAAAGGTGATCAGTTTATACTCTAATCCATAAAAAATCAGGTCTTTGGAGTTTACTGACTTGAGTAATTCGGCTACTTCCTCAATCATACCACTTTGTAATCGAGTATGTAGTCGCTTTGTGATTCTTTTTCTAATTGATTGCCTGTCATATTCCAGACCAAATATAAGTGTCCTAAGATCAGGGTAATCGTATGTGATTTTTGGATGTTGTTTATAATGATCAGCAATTTCAATGGCCCTTATAGTTCTTTTACGTTGTAGTAAATCGGTTGTGTTGTGGAGATCAGTATGATAACTTTTTAGAATTGAAACCAATTCATCCTGTGATTTATTCTTAAGTCGATTTCGCAATAATGTATTTACGGGTACACGAATCAGCTGGTAGTTGTCCAGGACTGCCTGAATATACATACCTGATCCTCCTACGAGGAGAGGTAATTTTCCTCTTCCGGAAATTTGTGAATATGCTTTAATAAAATCTCGTTGATATTCATATACATTATATTTATATCCTGGATTATGCATATCCACCAAGTGATAAGCTATCTTTTTCCCATATACAATATAATCATCATAGTCCTTTCCTGTGCCTATATTCATTTTTTTATAAACCTGTCTGGAGTCTGCACTAATTATCTCGCCATTTAGATGGTAGGCCAAATGTGCTCCCAATAAGGTTTTACCACTTGCAGTAGGGCCTAAAATGGTGATCAGATTAATATCGGGCATAAAAAAATTGATGTTTATTTTTTATTTTCGAAAATGATAAATAATTTTTACACTTTCTTTCCTCCGAGAGATATATTTAGCCAATTAATTATTTAATTAATCTGTATGGAAAAACTTACCTATGAAAAGGTGTTGGCGATGGATCTGCCACCTGTCATTCTATATGCGACTCCAGTCATGATTTCACTTGTTCTTATTGAATGGGGTATCAGTCTCTATCAAAACAGGAAGATCTATGATGCAAAAGATACACTGGCAGCAGCTGCTATAGGGGTTGGTAATCTTATTATAAGTGCAGCAATAAAGGTAGCCACATTTTCAATCATAATCTTTTTTTATAATATAGCGCCAATTAAAATCCCACCCACATGGTGGTCATACCTATTATGTATTATATGGATTGATTTTTGGCGTTACTGGGCGCATCGTATAGCACATGAAAACCGTTTTTGGTGGGCTACGCATGTAACCCATCATAATTCGGAAAAATATAACTGGTCTGTTTCATTTCGATTGGGATGGACACAGCATATAAAGATCATCTTTTTTATTCCGGTAGCCTTAACGGGTTTTCATCCGGTTGTATTCTTTATTTCTCACCAGATCGAAGTTCTTTACCAGTTCTGGATCCATACGGAATATATTAGAAAACTGCCAAAACCTATTGAGTATATATTTACTACGCCTTCCCACCACCGGGTGCATCATGCCCGTAACGGTAATTACCTTGACAGGAATTACGGATCAACTTTCATTTTTTGGGATAGGATCTTCGGAACCTTTCAACCAGAAGAAGAAGAGCCAGATTATGGGATTACCAAACCGGTAAACAGTTATAATCCTGTATACCTGAATTTTCACGAGTGGATGGATATTTTTTCGGATGTTCGAAGGTCAAAGTCCTTGAGAGAAGCAATGGTGATGATTTTTGTTCGTCCCAGTAAACTGGAAGAGAAGAAAAGGATATTCAAATCTTAGTAGAATTATTTTTTTCTACTGACATTTCTATGGCCCTTTTTTCGAAATAATCCCGGTTAAATTTTAAGCTCCAGATACCCCTGAGGTCTCCTAATTGATGACCTGTCGCATTGTCTTCCGGGTATAATGCTTTAATCACTTGATAATTTTCATCGGTAATATCTTTACCAACCTGACCATGACAATTGAGGCATAATTGATCATTCAGAATAATAGGTTTTGCAAAATGAATTTCATTTTGTTGAATTGAAACATAAACTTCAGGAGTCTGGCTTTTTTTAATGTCACTCAGATAATTATTGATAATTTTTAATTCATTCCGATCCGGGGAATCCTGGGGATTTCTTGTCTTGATACTTGCTCTTTTAACTTCTACATCCATCTTTTCTTCAAGAGAATCAATGAGAGGATATGCCTGTAAATTGCAATATTTGAGCGCCTGTGGAATTCCTTGTTCGTTTATTGTAGACTTTAATTTTGATCCTAATACTTGCTGAGTTATAGCAGTAATCCGGTTCCCTTCCTCTTTTACAATTTCTATCAGTTCTTCATTCGATAAACGTTTTTTTGTAGAATTGCAACTGATGAATAAAATATGAAACATGAATAAAAAGATCATAACTCGAATCATCATAACTAATATTTGGTTGATAATACTAATTTAGATGAATTTAAATATAAAAAAAAGATATTTGCATATAACATGAAAACTTTTTCATATGATATGCCGTTAATATGTTTAAATATTTTTTATTAATCACTGTCCATGGGAAAATATTTACAATATTTTATTGATGGTTATACGGGTTATGCAGGTTATATCTGGCGTGAAATTACATTTTCCAATGATGGGCCATGGTGGCATAATTATTTCTGGTATTTAGTTGTCATATCGGCTTTTTTTTTATTGTTAGAGTGGTTGAGACCATGGCGTGTTGAGCAACCCAAATTCAGAAAGGATTTCTGGTTGGATTTTTTCTACATGTTTTTTAATTTTTTCATATTCTCTCTTATAGTGTATAATGCTGCTTCGGAAGTAGTTGTCAATATGTGGATTGACCTTTTGGCCTCTATTGGGATTACCAACACCATCGCTATCAATGTAAGCAACTGGGCGATTGGGTACCAGCTGTTAACCTTATTCATTGTGAAGGATTTTACAGAATGGTGGATTCACAGACTATTACATCGGATTCCATTTCTATGGGAATTTCATAAAGTGCATCATTCTGTCGAACAAATGGGCTTTGCTGCACATCTCAGATATCATTGGATGGAAACACTAGTCTATAAATCTGCTGTATATGTAGTTCTAGCCTTTTTTGGTTTTGGGATTGATGACTTCTTTTTTGTGCATATGTTTACAATAGCCATTGGGCATTGGAATCACGCAAACTTTAGGGTTAAAATTGGTCCGTTAAAATATATTATCAATAATCCAAATATGCATATGTGGCATCATGCCTATCATTTACCACCTGGGAAAAATTATGGTGTGAATTTTGGGATTACATTAAGTTTATGGGATTATCTTTTCGGAACAGATTATATTCCGCACAGTGGAAGAGATATTAAACTGGGATTTCCGGGAATTGAAACTTTTCCGAAAACTTTCTGGACACAAGTAACTTTTGGTTTTTCAACGATTAAAAAAAGAAATAACCAATCGGGACCCAAAGATTATGACGAGAAGGTTGCGGAAGAGGATAAACTCGTCATCTAATCCAAATTATTCCTTTTTGAATGGGGGGTGCCTTTAGTGGTATCCCCTTTTATATTATTAAAACCATTTTCACCCGGATATCTCAATCCCCAGGAATGCCTTAACTCATCCATTTTTTGAATGATTTTGAAAGATTCATTTAATGGCATGATGTCAGATTCCAGCTTCCCGGATTTCATGCATTTCATCACTTCTTCTACCTCATAACTGTATCCGGTTGATTTAAAAGGTAAGTCAATCGTTTTCTTTTCACCTGTATGTTTTATAATATGTAATCGAGAAGCACAATAAAATTTTGGCATATGGATTAATCCCTCAGTTCCGTAAATCCATGCATCATGCCTTGTCTCAACATTTACGGCGGCATATAATATAGCCATACCTCTATTCGGGTATTTGAATATATAGGCTGATTGTTCATCAATGCCAGTACTTGACAGGATTGCTGATGAAGAAGTTTCTACCGGATCATTTTTAAATATTAATTGAGCCAGATTAATTGGGTAAATGCCGACATCAAGAAGTGCGCCACCCGCTAAAAAGGGATTATATACCCTGCTTTCAGGATCAAAGGGGAAATCATATCCAAAATCCGCTTTGATCATTTTCACCTCTCCTATTAATTTCTGGTTTAATATATCCATTAATTTATTGGTTGAAGGAAGAAACCGGGTCCAGAATGCTTCCATAAGAAATACTTTTTTTGTGCGTGCAAAACTGATTAAATTTTCGGCCTCTTTGGATGATACCGTCAAAGGTTTTTCACATAATACACCTTTACCGTATTTTATACATAGCATGCTATTTTCGTAATGGTAATTATGGGTCGTGGCGATATATATGGCATCAATTTCAGCAAGATTGACCAGTTCTTCATACGTGTTAAACCTATAGGGCACATCAAATTTTCTGGCAAATTTTCTGGCCTTATCGGCTGATTTCGAAGCAACACCATATAGTTTGGCATTTGGAATTACAGACAGGGATTGAGCGAACTGATCAGCAATCTTGCCACACCCTATTATTCCCCAGCAGAATTTACGTTTATGCATTATTCTAATTTTTTTTTGAAATATTTTGATTTGTCGACTAAAATTCATTAAATTTAAGTGTCGCTTTAATTATAATATTATAAACAATTGATTATTAGTTAATTAACAAAAAAAACATGTCATGACATCGTTAATTATCACATCTTTAACAATATTGATTGTCGTTTTAATTATATCAACCAGGCGTTTTCGTAAGAAAGTAGGACATCTGACTTCTAAAAAGCAACCATAAACACATAAAATAATTAATTCGATAATTTATTATTTAGTGGAATAAACTTATTCCGCATAATTAGAAAATTTCTAAAACCCATTACAAGTTGCGTTAATTAAGTATTAATCTTAATTTAAAGTAATAATTAGAATATGGGTATTAACAGAAGGAAATTTTTAAAAAAGGCAGGTATTTCGGGTGCTGGCTTTATTTCCTCTTCTGTATTGCAAATGGCAGATCCTTTTCTTTATTTGAATCATTTAACTTCAATCCTGATCCGTCGGAGATACAAAAAGTCCGGATCGGATTAAAATAAGATTATATTATGATTTATTTAAAACTACTATTATGTTAAAATACAATGATATTTTTTTTGTGCTGATAGTATGTTCAATGTTTTTAATTGGATGTACGCGTAATAAATCAGAAGAAACCACGGAAGAATATTCAGAAAAGGAATTTCCCACCATTGGCCATATAGAACGTTTAGATCCGGAAATTTATCAAATTTTGGCTGAAGATGTTTCCATAGAAGTACTGGCCAATGGATTTGAATGGTCGGAAGGTCCTGTCTGGGTCTCTGAGGGTAACTATTTATTATTTTCCGATATTCCGCGCAACAGCGTGTTTAAATGGTCGGCTTCCGACAGCATTGAATTATATTTGAAACCTTCTGGTTACACAGGCGAACAGGGCAGGGGTGGAGAGGAAGGATCCAATGGTTTGCTTCTGGATCCACAGGGAAAACTCGTCTTGTGCCAGCATGGTGACCGGAGGGTGGCTGTGATGAATGCCCCGCTGAATGATCCGGCACCTGATTTTATCACCCTTGCAGGTCAATTCGAGGGGAAGCGCTTGAACAGTCCGAATGATGCGGTATATTACAGCAACGGGGATCTTTATTTTACAGACCCTCCCTATGGACTGGAAAATGGGGAAGATGACATGGAAAAGGAACTTGATTTTCAAGGCGTTTATGTATTGAAAAAGGATGGAGATCTGGTCCTTCTGACTACTGAACTCAGCCGGCCCAACGGGATCGGTTTGTCACCTGATGAAAAAACGATGTATGTGGCCAATTCCGATCCGGAAAGAGCCATCTGGATGGCTTATAATCTCCTTCCGGATGGGATTCTGGGAGAAGGACGGGTATTCTTCGATGCAACGAATCTGACGGACAAGGAAAAAGGACTTCCCGATGGATTGAAGGTACATAGCAGTGGGACACTCTTTGCCACCGGACCGGGTGGGGTGTTTGTTTTCAGTCCGGATGGAAAACATTTAGGCACTATAAAAACCACGGAAGCTACTGCCAACTGTGCTTTTGATGAATCCGAATCCTGTCTCTATATCACAGCAGATATGTATTTATTGCGGGTAAGGCTTAAATAGGAATTATGAATTAAAAATTAAAGAAGCCTGGTACAGATTTTCAGGAATAAAAGATGCTTTTACTGTTTACTCCAAGATATTGATATTCGATCCATTAAAATTGGTAATTAAACATCTCAAATCAATTAGGTCACCAATGAAAGCAGAAATCGGACTAGTCGGGCGCCTGCCTGCCACAGCACAGGTCTGAGCATTGGCAGCCAGGAAAAATTTGTGAATTTTTCAGGTTAAAATCGGTTTGGTAAAAAAATAAAATATTGGACCTATTTAGACAGTTTGAGAAGGCTTTAGTCAATCTTATTTCAAACTATTTATTCGGTGTCAATTTATTCACTTATACATCGTGACCTGTACATATCAATATGTTGAATTTATTTTTTCCAGTCGGGCCGCCCAGCCACCTCCTGATGATAGCTGAATAGTAATTTTATCTCCAGATGTAACCTTTCTTAAAATTTTTTTATAATCTGATGCCTGTCGATCGGCATTAACACCGTCCTGAAAAATTTCAGCTTCATATTCTCCATCCTCCAGGAAAGAAAAATCCAATATTAACTCCCTCGGATCCCAGTTGGTCATAGCCCCAACATACCAGGCATTTCCTTTCTTCCTGGCTATGGCTACATATTCGGCAACATTTCCATCCAGCGGTACAGTTTCATCAAATATAACCGGAACTTTCGTTATGAAATCTGTACATTCCTGCTCTTTCATATAGATAGTGGGATTATCGGACAGCATTTGCAGGGGGACTTCATAAATCACATACATCGCCAGCTGATGACATCGGGTTCCCTGGCTCATGGGATTGGAATTAATTGCCCTGAAATTCTGCTTGTTGGCGTTCCGCATGGCACCGGGGGTATAATCCATTGGACCGGCGAGCATCCTGATAAAAGGAATGGTGACATCATAACGAGGAACGTCTTCATGAGCCCATTTTACATTTTCCATTCCTTTGACACCTTCATAACCTACCACATTGGGATATGTCCGCTGGAGACCTGTTGGTTTAAAAACACCATGATAATCAAGTAATAATTTATGATCTGCCGCCTTTCTGGCCATTTCATAGGTGGAGGCGACGGCCAGTTGGTCATCCCTGTCAATAAAATCGATTTTAAATCCCTTAATTCCCATTTTTGAATATAAACTAAAGACTTCATCCAGTTGCAGGGTGAGTTGTCGCCAGCCAGCCCATAGGATGACACCAACTCCTTTGCTATTTCCGTGTGATATAATTTCCGGAAGGTCGATACTCGGTCTCGTCTTCGTCAGATCCCGGAAATCGGACCAGCCCCCATCCATAATGATATAGGGTATTTTATTTGCAGCAGCAAAATCAATAAAGTATTTATATGTTTCGGTATTGTTACCTGATTTAAAATCAACATGAGAAATATTCATGGCGTTCCACCAGTCCCAGGCCACCTGTCCAGTTTTGATCCATGAAATATCCTCGATCCTGCAAGGTGATGCAAGTTTTTGTACCAGATCATTGTTTAATAATTCTTTATCCTCTTCACTGATAATAATGGCTCGCCACGGGAATTCACGGGTACCAGCCCTTCTGGCAATATAATCGGCCCTTTTAACGGGGATATAATTGATCCGGACCTGCTTTTCTTCAAGGGGATAGGGTGCATACACTCCTTTAAATCCTTTTCCGGTTTGATTTTTATCCAGGAACATGCCCGGGTAATCTTCCAGATCTGCCTCTATTATTACTACTTTTTTACCTTCACCCACATCGACAAGCAGCGGAAGGAATGCCAGCGAATCCTTCCTGAATTGTGAAATCTTTTGCTCTGTATATAATGACTCAAATGAACAATTAAATATCCTGCCATCCCGGTAATCCCACATATAGGGAATAAATGCATCATGGTTTTCTGTAAAATTGAAATTAGCTTCTTCGTTTTTGATTATAATTTCACCTTTTTTTGTCGTGAAGAACCGGTAAGCTACTGCATCATTATATACCCTGAAAATAACACCAAAATCATCTTTGGAATTTAGGGTTAGTTGAAAGTAATGATCTTTGACAATCGCTTTTTTATAATTAATTGTTGCAAATTCCGTATCGACTTCCTTAGAATTCGAAGATCTGATCCTTACATTGTCGCCCCAATTCTCACCTTTCTCAAGTTGTAAAGAAATGGGAGAAGGATTAATGATCTGCTGGCCATTGTGTCGCACAGACCATTTAAGTTTTTCTGCTGTTTCGACAAATAACGCAATTGAACCATCAGGTGAATTAATTTCAAAATTTTTGGTTTTTTGTGCATAAAGTATTTGTGATATGCACAATAAATACATAATACCTATATGCTTAGGTTTCATAATCTTCTATATTATAATTACAGTATGAAAGTAATTAAATCCTATCGCTTATGGATGTCTTATATTTGTTTATTATCAGATATTGAAGCCTGATACAATTACAATTGTTTTTTCATTACGTGAATCCTCTTTCTTTACACTCATCGTTATTGTTTTTGATTCACCAGGCATTAATGAAAAAAAAATTTCACTATATAACGCAGGTAAAATCCGATTACCCGTTTATTCGCCCGTAATTTTTAACCTGATCATTAATACAGGTACTTCTTCTGTGTTATTTAGTTCAGTTTCCATTACCTATTTATCGCCATCAGTTTTACCTCGCATAAAAGCACCTTCAATACGTCCCATATTTTCACCATTAACAAAAATCTCTGCTTTCCAGTCGATCCCATCAAAATTTAAAAAGAAATTAAGGAATTAATCATTTTGTATTTCCAGTTCACTATGCATAGCTTTTTTAAAAAATTCACCGCTTTCTGTCAATTCGTAGGTATCCCATGACCGAAGCATTCGTGGACCCCATTCAGGATCGTAAACCCAGCATATCCAACCAATTCCTTTGGATTCGAGGTATTCAATAATTTTGTATCCATAGTGTCCCTTTTCAATTGTTTGTCCGGGTCGAATTCCAAAACCAAACTCTGTAACCAAAACCGGATATTTTTCAGCTGCAAAACCGAAATTTTCTTCCCACTTGGGTTCCCAGGGTTCTTTGCGTTTGTGTTCATAAGGATGAGATACATAACCTATTCCTTCGGCATTTACCGGATCGATATGAAGCGGGGTTAAGTCATAAGCCCAATCAAATCCTGCGATCAATGGAATGGGTTCCGTATCATAGGCACGGATCAGGTTTATAATATTTTCATTGATTTTTTTCCATTCAGGCCAGGTCATTGTTCCTAACTGACCTCGATAGATGGTAGGTTCATTAAATATTTCATAAAATGCTACCGTATTATGTCCACGGAAATGCCTCGCAATCGTCCTCCAGAATTCATAAGTTTCCTGCCTTGAAGTATTATACATCGGATTTTGAAAAAGTTCCATGCCGAGGTTTCCAATAGAATGCCAATCAATGATAATATACATTCCCAGGTCGGTACACCATTCAACTACCTGGTCAAGTAATTCAAGATATCTCAGAGGTGTACGTTCACGCCATGCTATTGGGTGAACAGGAATACGTACAAGCATGGTGCCCATTTCTTTTACATGTTCAAAATGTTTTTTATTCCAGTGCCCCTGATTTTCAATTTTATCCGGATCGGAAATAGAAAGTCCACGAAACAGTATTGTTTCACCATCGGCGTTTACAAATTTATTCCCTTCAATCTTGATAAGTGGAAGGATTTTTGCCTTCGGATTTTCACGTGGCCTACGCCAGTATCCTTCATTCCACCATGCGTGATAGTCTTGCGATTCTGTTTCCTGACCTTTGGTAATCTCAGGAATTAATAAAATAATGAATAATAAGGTGAGCATAAAATAGCTATTTTTCATATCGGGCCTGGTTAAGTTAATAAAGATATTTTTTTGTTTTAAATGAGGCAGATCCTCATGACTTGTACAGGATCCTTATTCTTTGCTTGATTTCAGAAATCCATTGTTTTTTTTAGATTTAAAAAATCGAAACATATTTCAAGTTCGTAAATATCAGGGTGGAATCCTGAGATAACATTTAAAAATAATATATAAAGGATCAAATGTTTTCCGTTCGATCCAAAAGATAAAAAACGGTAATAAATGTTGAAAAAATGCCCTTCTGATCAACGGACAACAGGTCAAGTTTTTTTCTGCCCTATTCTTCATTCTCCGCAAAGGTCAAAACATAGTTATTATTGTCGATAATTGAAAATTCAGTGGCGCCATAGAAGGTTTTTTCAAGTTCTTTATAAATGGTCACCTTGCCTTTTATTTTATCATAAAAAGCCCTAATGCCTGTCAACTGAATGTACAGCAAAAGAGAACCCCCGTCCTGCCTGCTCACATTGGGCAAATCATCGCCAATACTGTCAAAGGTTTGAAACATAAAAGTTATCTTTCCGCACGTCATTAAAACGAAAACCGGATTTTCCTTATCAGGTACAGTTGCATTCACTTCGAATCCAAGAACTTTATAAAACGCTATCGTCTTATGAATGTCCTTTACAAAAATATTTGGTGATATGCTTTCCATATGAATCGAGATCAGATTAGTTGAATCGTTTTGTGCCATCGCTGCTATTGTTAGCAATGACAATATAAAAATAAAAATCATTTTTATCATGGCGCTTATTTTATTTGGTTACTGAACTTTCGTTGTTATTATGGACTGCCGTTAACGGTAAGTATATGAAAAGTAGCCGATTGCGGGCTTCATTCATGTCAAATTACGAGAAAGTTGAAGCGGACTACAAGACTTGAAATTACTACTATCTCGGCTATTATTTTTATACATTGTTAGTGGCTGACGTTATTGTATTAAATCCACTTATTAATCATCGTATTCATCTTTGGTGCTTGTTACTTCAGCAATTATTCTATAAGATCCATCATCCTGCAACTTCCATAAGTAGAAAAATTTACTCGAATTATCGAAACGTAGGGAATCATAGACGATAATTTCACTATCCATAAGACCCATTTGATAGATATATTCCCTATTCCCATTTACATAATCAGTCTTCAAATCAAGCTTGGAGAATTTAGCCATTTTCATTCCTTTGGAAAGGAATTTCTTTATATTCTCTTTTCTTTGAATTACGGGAAATCCATCCGGAGATAAAGATGCTTCGTCATCATAATAGTCCATATGCTCTTCCAACTTACCTGACATTAATAAATTTTCAAAATCAGAAGTTCTTATCTTGATGATTGATGCCATTTCATTTTGGGATATATCTTTGGTGGTAATCTGACAGCTCGTGAGGCAAAAAAGAATACAAATAGGAAGTATGTAAATTCGTTTCATTATGAATGGTTAATTTTTAGATTATTTTTTTATACAGGTGTGTATACTTCTGTAGTTTTAGAACTTTCATGTCCAAGCCATTCCTTTATATACCTTAAATATGTACCTTGCTCAAGATGGTGAGTAACACAACTATGCCGCAACATATGAGGATATACCCGCTTTTTGTCCCTGCTCTTAAAGCTGCATTTTTTATGTCATTTAAAATGTTTGTGGCACTGTACTGATTCTCTTTTAAATCTTCAAAAAGCCATTTTTGAGGTTTCTCCTTTTTATAATATTCCCGTATAATGTCTAAAATACCAGAAGCCAATTATACATATCTGTCTTTTTTCCCTTTTGCCCCTTTTATTTTTATCAGCATCCGTTTTGAATCAATACCCTCCAATTTCATATTTATCGCTTCGTTGCACCTCAGCCCACAGGAATAGATTAAAGTGATCAAAGATCTATGTTTTAGGTTATTAGTATTTTTCAGCATAGCTCCGATCTCTTCTTTGCTCAAAACATCGGGCAGCTTGTGCTCTTTTCGAGATCGCGCTATGTTGTAATATTCTTTTTGCCTTCTAAGTACTCTTTCATAGTGAAACTTTATGGAATCGATCCGTTGGTTTTGCTGACTTGATGAAATGTTTTTCTTTTTGATTAATGTTAAAAGGTAATTGTTAATATCTTCTTTTGTGATGTCCAGCAATTCTTTCCCTTTGTAATATAGTTGAAAATCCAGAAAAAACGAGGCATAGATCTTATTGCAATGAAAAGTAAGGGGTTTTAAAGCCTGGCCGTCGAAAACAGGCTATATTTATCATGTGAAGACCATATTTTTCACCCGTAATAATAAAGTCATGAAGAAATATACCTTTTTGTTCTTTTTTACATTCTTTCCGATTTTTTTTTCCTGCCAGGAAAAAAAACCAACATTGGAAGAAAAAATCCTTGATCCGAATGGCCCCGACTGGTGCTGGACAAAAACTGTTGGTGATTTTAATGGGGACGGTATCGATGATCTGATAATCGGAGGATTTAGAGGAGGCGGAATATCCGCATACACGTCACCAGACCAACAAAAAGAAACAATTACTGATATGACAGGCGCCAAAACAGACGCGGAGCCCTGGGATGTGGACCTGGATGGAGATCTGGATTTAATTTCACTCTTTGATGTTACCATCTGGTGGTTCAGAAATCCGGATTGGACACCTTTTCTAATCGATTCCGTGGTTTCACATGACCTGGAGGTGGATGACCTGGATGCGGATGGATTCGTGGATCTGGTGTTAAGGGATCAGGCAGAATTCGGTTCATCCGGTAATAAACTTGTGTTTATTCAACAGAAAGACTTCAATAACTGGGAATCATTTGAAATGGATATTCCCAATGGAGAAGGACTAAAACTGGCAGATTTGGATAGGGATGAAAAAAAGGATATTCTAATTAATGGTTGGTGGTTGAAAAACACCGGAGATATTCATCAGTGGCCCATTCATCAATTTACAAATAGTTGGGATTGGCGCAACACCTATATCGATGTGGCGGATTTCAACAGGGATGGCATGGCGGATATTGTTTTGTCTCCTTCTGAACTGGCCGGAAATTTTTACCGGTTATCCTGGTTTGAACAACCGGTTCAGCCCTCGGGAATTTGGGAAGAACACATAATCATCGATTCAATTGAGACGGTATTGCATTATGTTGGTGCATCTGATTTTGATCTAGACGGCTGGCCTGACATTAGCTATGCGGAGATGATTCAAGGCTTACCACCCCATGAGGTAGTCATTCTATGGAACGATTCCGGTAGAAAATGGAATAAATCAGTTATAAGTAATAATGGATCACATTCCATGAGAATTACAGATATTGAAGGGGATGGGGATCCAGATCTGTATGGGGCCAACTGGCAGGATGATACTGTAAAAATATGGATCAATCAAAAACGGAGGAGATAATTTCAAAATCACAAATTTAGATTTAACCCCGTTAATTCATGCATTATGCAAAGACTTGAAATTTTGCAGTATATAACTCATTTATAATCAATTAGATATATCAGTCCCGATGCATCGGGATCGATAAGCACAATTTCAATAGCCTGAATTTTAGCTATTGAAAAAATATTAAAAATATAAAATCCTTTTTATATTATTGAGAATCAAAAAAAATGTGCTTCATTTCCCGATAATTATTGGGATTACGGGCGTCTGCCTGCCACTACGTAGGCCTACATAATGGCAGGCAGGAAAAAATTATGAATTTTTCGGATTAAGTAGAGTACTCAGGATATATAAACTAACATCGATAAATTATAATTTTAAATGATTTATTGATGCAGGATAGCGCTGGCCTGACAAAAATAGAGGGTGCGTTGCCAAGGTTTGGTTAGGATGGATTGCGCGGTGGGTATTTAAGGTGCCGTACGAAATTATTTTTGTCATGATTTCTTTGTTTACTTTCTTCATCAAGGAAGAAAGTAAAACATGTCCGGCAAGGGCAGCAATATTTAAAACGTCGTAAGAATTAAAGTAAGAAGTTGTATAGCAATATCCAATAATCCTACAAAATGTTGTAAACTATTAATATTTGAGTATTTAGATTAGACACACTCGGGATTAAATTCAAAGGCCTTCAGGCACCGAAACGCACCTTTGGATGAGATCGCAAGATGCATAAGATTTAAGTTGTATTAAGATTTAGAACTACCTTCATTTTCTTTGATCCATCAATTCATTAATTTTAACCCCCAATCAAAATATAATTTTTAATGTCATGAAGAAATTTACAAGTACTTTCATTTTTTTATTAGTAGTATACTTTCAGGCATTCACCCAACCAGGGTATACACCTACAGAAGAAAATCTCAAAAATCGTGAATGGTTCCAGGACGCCAAGTTTGGCATGTTCATTCACTGGGGTGTTTACAGTGTGATGGCAGGGGGTGGAGATTACGGTATTGCAGAATGGATCATGAATCAAAAGCAGATACCGGTAGAGGCATATGAGAATCTTGCCAATTTTTTTAATCCCGTTGCATTTAATGCTGCAGAATGGGTAGCGACGGCAAAAGCTGCTGGTATGAACTACATCACCATAACCAGTAAGCATCATGATGGTTTTGCCATGTATGATTCAAAAGTGAGTGACTGGGATATTGTTGATAGAACTCCATATGGTAAAGATGTACTCAAGCAACTTAAAGAAGAATGTGATAAACAAGGTATCAAGTTGTTTTTTTATCATTCTCAACTTGACTGGCATCATCCGGATTATTATCCAAGGGGTCGAACAGGGCAGGGGTATACCGGAAGACCTGAAAGTGGTGAATGGGATACCTATATCGATTACATGAATGCCCAGTTGACAGAATTATTGACAAATTACGGAGATATCGGGGGAATCTGGTTTGATGGTATGTGGGATCAATGGGACGCCGACTGGCAATTGGAAAAAACCTATGCGATAATCCATAAATTGCAGCCTGGTACCCTTATTGGCAGTAATCACCATAAGATGCCATTCCCGGGAGAGGATTTCCAGATGTTTGAAAGAGATCTGCCAGGAGAAAATACGATGGGATTCAATCAGGGTGGAATTTCGGAATTACCCCTTGAAATGTGCGAAACGATGAATGGATCATGGGGTTATAATATCAAGGATAGAAGATTTAAATCCACCAAACAAATAATACATACCATGTTGAGAGCTGCCGGTTTTGGGGCTAATTTTTTATTAAACAATGGCCCAATGCCAAACGGAAAATTACAACCGGAAAATGTGGACACGTTAAAAGTCATCGGTAGCTGGTTGAAAAAATATGGTGAATCCTATTATGGAACAAGAAGAGGACCTGTCGGACCATATGAGTGGGGTGTGACAACCCAAAAAAATAACACTGTATTTGTACATATTCTTGATTTGAAAGATGAAGCTGTTTTTCTCCCAGATTTTCGGGAAAAGATTGCTTCTGTTCAATTATTTGATGATCAGTCAAACTTAAAATATACCCAAAATAACTTTGGTACGCTCATTACAGTACCTCATAGTAAAAGGAATGATATTGATACAATTATTAAAGTAAAGTTGAAATAAATATATGATCCAGGTTGGGAGCATAAAACGAATTGCGGTTAAGATAGGCTCAAATTTGCTGGCAGATTCACATGCACTACTTGATATGAAAAGGATGAATGAGTTGGTCAGGCAGGTATCTGAAATAAAAAAATGCGGCATCGAAGTTATCCTTATCTCATCCGGAGCAGTGGCTTCAGGAAGGGGTATTTTTCAACCTGAAAATAAAATAGATACCGTTAGATTACGACAGCTTTGGTCATCGCTGGGGCAGGTTCGGTTAATACAGTCTTACTCTAATCTGTTCGAGAAATATCACTTGTTGTGTTCCCAGGTACTTGTCACCAAGGAAGATTTTCGCAGCAGGGTGCATTACCTTAATATGAAAAACTGTTTTCAGGTATTGCTTTTGAATAATATCATTCCCATTGTCAATGAAAATGATGTAGTGGCCGTTACCGAACTTATGTTTACGGACAATGATGAGCTAGCTGGTCTGGTCGCCACCATGTTAAATGTTGATTGTCTATATCTGCTGACTACTGTTGATGGTATTCTTAAAAATGATTTTCCCACAAATCGCAATTTAATTGAAAATATCAATCACGGATCCAAAGAATATGAAAAATATGTGGTAGCTGGGGAATCATCATTTGGAAAGGGAGGGATGCTCACAAAAGCCCATATGGCTGTAAAGGTAGCAGCAGCGGGAATTGAGGTCAAGATAGCGAATGGCACAAGAGAAAATATCCTGATTGACCTTATTGAAAACAAGGCACCATGTACTCGATTTCAACCTTCCTCCGGTAAGTCAAGCATAAAAAAATGGTTGTCCCATGCGAAAGGATTTGAAAAGGGAGCGGTTCACATTAATGATGGTGCATTACAGGCGCTTCAATCAGGAAAAGCTGTCAGCCTGTTACCGATTGGCATAATGAAGGTCGATGGAAAATTTGAAAAAGGAGATATAATTACTATTTATGATGAAGGCAAAAAGCAGGTAGGTTTGGGGATAGCACAGTATAATGATGAACAGGCGCGTAATAAATTAGGTAAACAAAAGGAAAAACCATTGATCCATTACGATTATCTTTTTTTGATATAGGCAATGAAAAATGTTCAAATATTTCAAAAGGCCAGAGCAGCCAGCAGGCGAATTATCAAGTTAACGGATGAGAAAATTAATTCTATCTTGATGGACCTGGCAGATACCACGGAAACTTCCAGCCAATACTTACTTACCCAAAACCGGAAAGACCTTGAAAGGATGGATCAGTCTGATCCAAAATATGACCGCCTGATGCTTACCAACGATCGAATAAAAGGAATAGCTAATGATATCAGGAACGTAGCCACCCTTTCTTCACCCTTAGGAGGAAAACTGGAAGAAAGAACTTTATCAAATGGATTATTAATTCAGAAAGTCAGTGTTCCACTTGGAGTTATTGGGATCATTTACGAAGCAAGACCCAATGTTACATTTGATGTTTTTTCTCTATGCCTGAAATCAGGTAATGTTTGTGTTCTAAAAGGAGGCAGTGATGCAGAATTTTCCAATAAAGCAATTGTAAATACAATCTATCGGGTTCTCGAGAATCATAATGTCGATTCAGATATTGTTCAGTTATTACCCACTTCGCATGAGGCAACCACCGAATTACTCAATGCTGTAGATTTTATTGATATTATTATTCCGCGTGGGAGCCAGCGGTTAATTGATTATGTGCGGAACCAGGCAAAGGTACCGGTCATAGAAACCGGGGCAGGAATTGTTCATACATACTTTGATGCCAGTGCAGACATAAATAAAGGTAAACGTGTCATAACAAATGCGAAACTCAGGAGGGTAAGTGTCTGTAACGCTCTTGATTGTCTTATAATACATATTTCAAGATTAAATGATTTGCCTGAATTGACTGAAGACCTGGGCCTCCAAAGTGTCGAAATATTTGCTGATGAGAAAGCCTATGAGGTATTAGCTGGTAATTATCCTGAAAATTTTCTATTTAAAGCCGAACCTGAACATTTTGGCATAGAATTTCTTGCTAAAAAAATGGCCATTAAAACTGTAAATTCTCTTGATGAAGCATTGGATCATATTGCTTTGTATAGCTCCAAACATAGTGAAGCTGTAATAGCAGAAGATAATGAAGTCGTAAATCGATTTTTAAAGGAAGTAGATGCAGCAGCGGTTTATCAAAATACTTCCACCGCTTTCACCGATGGAGCACAATTTGGATTGGGTGCTGAAATAGGCATAAGCACTCAAAAGTTACATGCACGGGGTCCCATGGCACTCAAAGAAATGACAAGTTATAAATGGATTATTCGGGGTGATGGACAAATCAGACAATCATAAATCAAAATTTCGTATCTTGTGTTACTCATAAATTATTTATTTTTAAAAAAAATTTAGAAATTTTGATTTTAAAAAAGGGCAAAAACAATTTTATTAAGTTTTACTATGAATTCCCCATTGAGGCCATCATCTGGATTGTGGGATTAGGATTGCTGGCCATTTACAATCCTGTTGACAATCAGCACATGAGCTTCTGTTTTTTTGCGCAATTGGGAATTAAATTTTGTCCTGGATGTGGATTAGGAAGATCTGTTTCTTTATTATTGGATGGTGAAATAGTCAGGTCTTTTCAGGTGCATCCATTGGGTATTTTTGCCTTTTTGACTTTAACACATAGAATTTATTACCTTATTAAAAAATATTTAAAAAGCGCAATAATTAATACAAATTATCATGGCTAATGTTTTAAAACTATTACCCGAATTGCAAGGTCAGGAAATGTCGTATGTTCAGGAATTGATCAATGATATGGGTCAGGATGAAGCTCAGTTATTTGCAAATATTTATCGGGCAAGGAGAAGAGATCCTCAAATGATATTAATAACCACCATATTGGGATTTTTCATCATAGCTGGTATTCAAAGATTTTTAGTAAACCAGATCGGGATGGGATTACTGTATTTATTTACAGCTGGATTATGCCTGATAGGTACTATTGTAGACCTCGTAAATTACCAGAAGCTGACTTTTGATTATAATCGACAGATCGCTGATGAAGTAGCATTAATGGCCAGAAATAATTAACCCGAATTGATCAAACTAGAGTATATTCCTCCTTTCTATCAAAAATATCTTTCCTGGATACAGGATGAAAATGTGATATACCTGTTAAAAAAGGATCACAATAATACCTGCGATTTTTTACGTTCTATTCCCGAAGAAAAACATAATTATACATATCGGCCGGGTAAATGGACCATCAAACAGATTTTACTGCATCTAATGGATGTTGAAAGAGTGTTTGTTTATCGTGCACTTCGATTTTCCAGAAGTGATCCAACAGATCTGGCAGGTTTTGATCAGGATGACTATATAGAAAACGGCAGCTTGGAACATGTTTCTTTTTCTTCATTATATGATGGTTGGGATATCATGAGAAAATCTACCATTATATTTTACGAAATGCTTTCACCAAATGCAATGCAACGCACAGGTCGTGCAATGGGACTTGAATTCACACCAGAATCAATTGGCTATATTTTGGTTGGTCATACCAAACATCATATATCCATCATCAAAGAAAAGTATTTATGATTAAAAGATTTAATTGGCTTGATATAGCTAAGCGGTTGGAGGCAATAGCCCAAACTGGTTTAACATATACACAAAATGAATATGATAAGGAACGTTATGAGGAAATACGTGAAATAAGTCATATGATTTTCCATCATTATACGGATGAGCCTATTGAAAAAATATATGATTTGTTTACAAAGGATGAAGGATATCCCACTCCCAAGGTAGATGTGAGGGGAGTGATTTTCCGGAATGAAAAAATTTTACTTGTAAAAGAAAAACTGGATAGACATTGGGCCTTACCAGGAGGTTGGGCAGATATTGGATTGACACCGAATGAAGTGGTCATAAAAGAAGTAAAGGAGGAAGCAGGTTTGGTGGTAAAACCGGATCGATTATTAGCTGTACTGGATAAAAAAATGCATAATCATCCTCCAAGTCCTCTGCACGTTTATAAAATGTTTATCTTATGTATTGAGACCGGTGGAAAACTATCCGCAGGAATAGAGACACTGGATGTCGATTTTTTCGAACTCGATCATTTACCCCCTTTATCTATTGAGAGGAATACCCATGAACAACTTGTCATGGTATATGATCTTTATAAACATCCTGAAAGATTACCTGTAATTGATTAGTTACAGTTTATCCCTGTATGAAGAAGCATAAAATACCTTCTTTCAAATTATTGATTTTATTTGAAGATGATGATTATTTAGTGGTGAATAAACCTGCATTTTTATCTTCGTTGGAGGATCGGCAAAAGGACATAAATTTGTTGAGGATGGCCCGTGATTATCATCCTGACGCACAACTTTGTCACCGGTTAGATAAGGATACTTCAGGAGTTATGATCATCGCAAAAAATCCTTCATCCTATCGAGCTATGGCTATCCATTTTGAAAATCGACATGTTATAAAAGTGTACCATGCTATAGTTGATGGTATTCATGATTTGAAAGATTACTTAATCGATGCACCTATCAGCGTAATTCAGAAGTCCATTTCCAGAATTGACCATACAGGAGGTAAAAGAGCTAAAACCATCATCAAATCGTTAAAAGCTTATCGAAAACACACCCTTGTAGAATGCAGGCCGGTCACTGGACGAATGCACCAGATTCGCGTACACCTATCGTCTATTGGTGCACCGATTACCGGTGATAAAACCTACGGAGGTGCTCTTTTTTTTCTTTCATCCATTAAAACGGAATATCGTATTGGAAAATATGAAGTGGAAAGACCTTTGATATCTCGCTTAGCCCTGCATGCGCAAAAAATATCTTTTCCATTGATGAATAATTTAAACAAACAAATCGAAGCGCCTTATCCAAAGGATTTCGCTGTATTATTGAAACAGTTGGAGAAAAATACATAAAAGTGTATAAATAAACTTCCAAGTATTGTATTTCTATATGATAACGGCTATTTTTGTGCCTCTTTTGGAATAACCATATACATTTTGAAAATAAATTGAAAGAAAATTGAATACGTTAAGTTACAAGACAATTTCAGTAAAAAAGGAAGGCTTGGAAAGAAAGTGGTATGTTGTGGATGCCGAATCAAAAACGTTGGGGCGAATTGCCAGTAAAGTTGCAAGTATAATCAGGGGTAAACATAAACCCTTATTTACACCTCATGTAAATTGTGGAGATCATGTTGTTGTGATCAATGCGTCCAAAATCAAATTGACTGGTGATAAATGGAATAGCAAATTATATATTTCGCATTCGGGGTATCCAGGTGGTCAGAAGGTGCTGACACCAAAACAAATGATGCAGAAGAATCCCATAAAAATTTTCGAAAAAGCCGTAAAAGGAATGCTTCCAAAAAACCGGCTCGGCAGGGAGTTATTTAAAAATCTCCATGTATACCCCGGTTCGGATCATAAACATGAGCAGCAAAATCCAAAAGAGTTAGAATTATAAATAAAAAGATTAATGGATATCGTCAACGCAGTAGGAAGAAGAAAAACCAGTGTCGCCAGGATTCATATGAGGCCTGGCAAGGATGATTTTAAGATAAATGGATTAACAATTAAAGAATATTTCCAATCAGATATACTTGAAACCATCGTGAAGCAGCCAATCGATGCAATTGAATTTGATGGTGGATTTGAAATCAAATGTAATGTTCGTGGTGGAGGGTATAAAGGACAGGCAGAAGCTATCCGGCTTGCACTTTCCAGAGCTCTGGTTGATGTAAATGGTGAATTTAAGCCGACCTTAAAAAAGGAAGGATTTCTAACAAGAGATCCCAGGATGGTGGAAAGAAAGAAATATGGTAAAAGAAAAGCCAGGAGAAGATTCCAATTCAGTAAACGATAAATAATTTATATTTTAAAAAAGTTTAATGGCAAACATAACTTACAAAGATCTACTAGATGCTGGTGTCCATTTCGGACATTTGACAAGAAAATGGGATCCCCGGATGGCTCCGTATATTTTCATGGAGCGAAATGGTATTCATATAATTGATTTGAATAAAACCCTTGCATGTCTCGAAGAAGCATCTAAAGCAGTAAAAAATATTATTCGCAGTGGACGAAAAATTATGTTCGTTGCAACCAAAAAACAGGCTAAGGGTATCGTTGAAGAGGAAGCCATCAGATTAAAAATGCCATACGTTACCGAACGATGGCTTGGTGGCATGCTGACTAATTTTACCACGATCAGGAAATCATTGAAAAAACTTTCTTCAATAGATAAATTGATGAAAGACGAGTCCTACCAGAACCTTGCGAAAAGGGAAAGGTTAATGATAACCAGGGAAAAAGAGAAGTTGGAAAAAGTGTTGGGTGGTATTTCAGAACTAACCAGATTACCAGCAGCTGTTTTTATTGTTGATGTTAAAAAGGAACATATTGCTGTTAAGGAAGCACAAAAATTGAATATTCCCATTTTTGCAATTGTGGATACCAATTCTGATCCCAATGTTGCTGATTTTGTAATTCCTGCAAATGATGATGCATATAAGTCAATAGATATCCTTGTTAAACAAGTAACCCGGGCTGTTGAAGAAGGACTAATGGAAAGGAAGAAGGATAAAGAGGAACTCAAATTAAAGGAGGAAGAAGAAACAAAACGGCAGATGGATGAGAGTGGTGAAACAGATACTAAGATTGAAGCAGAGGAGAAAGTTGAAACAAACACATCTGACGAATAAAAATAATTGAAATATGAGCAATTATAGATTGAACATTGATTGTAATTCAGTGTTCAATTTTTTTTGGATAAATCTTAAAAATTAAAACTATAAATAATGGCAATTTCAGCACAAGATGTAAATAAACTGAGAAAAATGACCGGTGCAGGTATGATGGACTGTAAGAAGGCCCTAATTGAGGCCAATGGTGATTTTGAAAAGGCTATTGAAATTCTCAGAAAAAAAGGACAAAAAATTTCAGCATCAAGAGCAGATAAGGAAACATCTGAAGGTTCAGTTTTTATTGAAGGTAACGAGGATGGATCACGATGCGTTTTAATCGCTTTGAATTGTGAAACAGATTTTGTCGCTAAAAATGAAGAGTTTCAGAATCTTGGAACAACAATTGTAAAAACAGCAGTTAAAAATAATCCTTCAACTATTGATGAGCTTAAGAAACTAAAGATTGATCATCTAACAGTAGAAGAAAAAATTGTAGAGCTGATGGGTAAAATTGGTGAGAAGATTGAAATTTCCGCCTACGAAGTTTTAGAGGGTGAAAAGGTGATTTTCTATATACATGCTAATAACAAATTAGGTGTACTTGTTTCTCTCAAAGGGGGGAATGGAACAGATATTGTGGAAGCAGGTAAAGATGTAGCCATGCAGATTGCTGCAATGAATCCGGTGGCGGTTGATAGAGATGATGTATCTCAGGATGTGATTGAAAAAGAAATAGAGATCGGAAAAGCACAAGCAAGGGAAGAGGGGAAACCGGAAGATCTACTGGAAAAGATTGCTATCGGGAAACTTAATAAATTTTATAAAGAATATACCCTGCTAAACCAGCAATTTGTAAAAGATCATTCTCTGACTGTCGGCAAATACCTGGAAAATGTAAAAAACGGATTAACTGTCGCGAACTTTAAACGCGTAGCAATAGGCTAGAAAAAAGGGGTTGTCTCAAAAACAACCCCTTTTTTTATCAAGTATTGTGAAAGAATATATACTTGCTAAGGGGCTTTTTTTAAATTTTGTGATATTTATAATTTCCCAGATCATTATTCCATATACCACCAGATATTCAATGCCAATAAACCAGTAATTTGCGGAATATCCAGAGATTGTGTATCCTTCATAGGTGGTGAAAATAAAAAAAGTCCAGACAACCGGAAACCGATAAGCAGTAAAAATACTTAAGGCCAGCAATGTGGTAATGTACCACGGATGTAGGGTCGTGGTCATTGCCAGATATATCATTAATATCCACATCCATATTTCCACTAATTTATTCCTTCGTGCATAAGCAGATAAAGATATAGTAAAAATTATAAGAAATGTTAAGACACCCAGCAATGGCCCTGCTATTTGTATGATATTATATCCGGTGATCCAATAGCCTATCTGCCTGACAATAAAATATATGCTGGCATTAAATTCAAGTTTGTTAAAGTATAAAGACAGGCTGTTAAAAAATCCATCCATCGAATAGAATTGTAAAAAAGGCAGAAACCCAAGAACTGTAAAAATCCCGGCGATGAAAACAAGTAAGAATCCCTTCTTCCATCCTGCACGAATCCAAATTACCGGTAAAAAAATGAGTGGAATTAATTTAGATAGTATACCAAAGCTGAATACAATGCCAGCAGATAAAATTTTTGAAAAATGTAAGTACCATAGAGTGAGTAAAATGAAAAATATCAAAATAGCTTCAAAATGCAGATTCCCTGTTAATTCAAGAATTACCAGCGGATTTAATGCATAGAACAATCCGGTCTTATCAGGTTTCCGATAGATTTTCAGCAGTTTTCTGATTATTATGATGTTACCTATTTCAAAAACAATAATAAATAATCGAATGACAACAATGCTGCCAAATATGGATCCAGGTGCAATCCAGGCTGCAATAGCAAATATCAGCTGATTGAGAGGGGGATAACTTGAATGGGTATTTTTTCCGAATAGTTCATACAGGTGAGAAGTCAGGCCTATATCCTGATATTCCGGAGATGAAAGAAAATATTCCGGAAGATGCACATATGGATTCAAACCATTGGCGGTGATTCTACCATCCCAGATAAACCTGTACACATCGTCGGAGAGGTTGGGAATTAAGGCAAAGAGTGCCAATCGAAAAAGGATGCTAAAAATGTATACTTGATTGATCCTGGTTTCGGAAAAGGAAATATTGATAAAAATCAGATAAGCTATAAAAAGAAGAATATACAACAAAAATAAAACTGAGGTAACATGTCTTAGTGTAAAATAGCTGATCAGTATATAAATAACCAGAGATATGATAAATAAGCTCCAGAAATAAATATTACCACGACTTTTTTTAAGCATTAGCGACATCTGATTTGAATGTATAATAAGATATACCAGCAAATCCAAAGGCAAGCATCAGATGGAATAATACCAATCCAAAATCTCCGAGATAGATGCCGATACCTGCACCAGATAAAAAATACAGGAAGAGTAAAAACTCAATAACATTTTGCCAGCTGATCTTTGTTTCTATGTAAACATTATCCCTCCAGGAATCATTATGAGATAGAATATTGAATTTTGGTGTCCTGATAAATGGGGTTTTAATCCCAATTAATCCTTCCAGAACAGCTACGGTATTTTGATATGACAATCCCATACAAAAAATCAGAAATAAAGGAAAATTAGACAAATAGTAGCTGAAAGTTCTTTGAGGATGATTATACCTGGCTGCAACCCAGTAAAAAAAAGATATACCTAGAAATCCAATTATAAAAACAGATCCCAGATCAAAGAATATTTTGTATTCCGGATTTGTTTTCTTGATAAACAACATGGGGATACTCGTAATGGCCGCCAGCAACAATAAAGGAAAGACGGTGCTGTTTAGAAGATGGAATATGGCATGTAATTTATTTCTCCAGTGAAGTTGTGTTTTAAGAACATTCGCTAATGTTTTTCGAGCAGTTTCAGCCCCTCCTTTGGTCCACCGGAACTGCTGTGATCTGATCGCTGGCAGCACGATAGGCAATTCAGCCGGTGCAATTACATCTTCGAGATAAGTAAATTTCCACCCTTTTAATTGCGCTCTGTAACTTAGATCAAGATCTTCGGATAGAATATGCATATCCCACCCTCCACTATCAATGATACATTTTTTTCTCCATATGCCGGCAGTTCCATTAAAATTGATAAAACTTCCCGCAGAACTTCTACCCACCTGCTCAACAGAGAAATGGGCGTTAAGGCCAAATGCTTGTAATTTTGTCAATAGGGAATAATTTTCATTAATATGTCCCCACTTAGTTTGCACCAGGCCAATCCGATCATCATTAAAAAATGGAATTGTTTTTAATAGAAAATCCTTTTGCGGGATAAAGTCAGCATCGAAAATAGCGATAAATTCACCCTTGGCTGTTTGGAGGCCATCCTGTAAAGCACCAGCTTTATATCCAATCCGATTATCGCGATGTAAATAATTTATCTCAATATGTTTTTCTTTCAGATTTTCTATATTCTTCCTGAGAATAGCACTGGTTTCATCTGATGAGTCATCGAGAACCTGTATCTCAAGTTTATGTTTTGGATAATCAAGCTCAGATACGAATTGCATTAATCTTTCTACAACATATTTTTCATTATAAATGGGTAATTGAATGGTAACAAATGGATATTCTTTAAGTGGTTCCGCAATGATTTCAGGTTGGACCTGGTTTTTTTTATTTTTGATGTATCTCAAAGAAAGATCAAACTGGACCAGACTGAATATCATAATCAGTGTCATCGATATCAGATATAAAGAAATGATGATAATATCCATTACATGTATTTAAAGATGGTCCAAATTATTTTTATACCAGCCAGAATGGAGCCCCTTATTGTACCTGAAACCTTGGAAGTCCCAATTCTTCGACGGTAATTGACCGGAACTTCCGTGCATCTTAATTTGTTTTTTATTGCTTTAATCTGCATCTCAACCGTCCAACCATAATTCCTGTCATGCATTCCCAAGGTCTTCAATTGATTCCATTTAATGGCTCTGAATGGTCCCAGATCAGTAAAATTAACACGGTAGATAATTTTCATCAACCTTGTAGCCAACCAATTGCCGAATAGTTGTTGAGGTGTCATTGATCCTTTTTCTCTTTTCCCAAGGGCTCTGGAACCGATAACAAGATCAGCAGCATCATTCAGAATGGGCAGGATCACAAGTTCCATTTCTTCCGGGTAATCAGAATAATCTCCATCAAGAAACACAACAATACCGGTTTTATCATCAGCTGTCTGTTCAATATATGATATGCCCATTAAACAGGCATTTCCATACCCTTTTGCTGGTTGATTAAGCACTGTTGCACCGGCATTTTTAGCCATTGCTGTGGTGTGATCATCTGATCCGTTATCTATTACAATGATTTCTTTTACCAGATGCGAAGGAATTTTTTCAATGACCCTGGCAATTGATCTCTCTTCATTATATGCCGGGATAATTACCCTGATGTCTTTATTCATAGTTTATCCTATGCCTCGACAAAAACTTTACAAAGATAGCAGTTTATATTGAGTCAACCTGGCTGTATATTTCATTGCCAATTAGTTTTGGCTCATTGAAACGTCCTTCTTCCTTTTTATTTTCCAGTTTTAATACTCCCCTCGGACATACAGCAGCACATATTCCACAACCTACACAAGCAGCCCTGATAATATTCTGTCCCCGTTGCGCATACATTCGCACATCGATCCCCATTTCACAATAGGTCGAGCAGTTACCACAGGAAATACACTGTCCTCCATTGGTGGTGATCCTGAACCTGGATTTAAAACGCTGAACAATCCCAAGGTAAGCGGCCAACGGACAACCAAATCGGCACCAGACCCTGCTTCCCATTAAAGGGTAAAATCCTACACCGATTACTCCAGCAAAAATGCTACTTATCAGAAATCCATAGGAGGTTTTGATCTGTTCTGTTCCGATACCCAACAAGGAGCCATTACCGGAAATTAAGGTGTATAAGACAGCTGCTGTATTAAGGACAGCAAATACAAGAACACCATGTACTAACCATCGTTCGATTTTCCAGGCTTTCATCGATTTGTCAGAAAGGTGTCTGAAGGGATCTCCCAGGGTTTCAGCCAGTCCACCACAACCGCAAACCCAGGAACAATACCATCTTTTCCCTAAAAAGAATGTCAGAACCGGCACCCCGATTATAATTAGTGTAATACCCCAGAAAAGTATAAACCATCCGAAAGCGCCACTGGACATCAATTGATTCAGATTATAACCATAGAAAAAATCATAATCCAGTGGCCATATATTTTTAAAGTCATACCCTGGCTTATTGAGAGAGTATAAAATTTCCGGAATAAGGAAGGCAAAACCAAGTTGGAAGAACATGACAGAAACCGTCCGAATCATCTGTATATTATTTCCTTTATACTTCAGATACATTCGGATTCCCATTACCAGTATTGCCAAGGTATATATAAAACCATATAAAAACCAGTGGCTTGCTTCACCTCCATTTAACAACCGACTGACAGGATCAACCAGTAACACCCAGTTCGTAATATATTCAGGATAGAAATAAATTAGAACATAAAATCCTGTCAGGATAATTCCCAGTACAATACCTATCCAGCCCAGTGACTTGACTGAGCTGAAAAATGTTGAATTATTCTTTATACCAGGGACTTCTCTCCAATAGGTAGCAAATGCATATATCAATCCTCCAATACACATCAAACCAACGGTAAGCAGAAGCCATAACCATGAGTTATCAACAATAAAGCCCTGGCTTGCCTGTTTGGTCAGACTGAATTTCAGTTGTTTAATTTCATAATTTCCAAATCCTTCCTGATATATAATGTTATTATTGATGTTGGTTTGTGCATTAGTCAGTTGTTTTTGCAGCTCCTCTTTCGACGAAAAATCCGTTTCTTCCATCCAGCCGGTATAATCCTTCAGGGTTTTTATTTTGATTTCAGTGGTTTTATCCTTCGAAGGAAATACCTTATCGACATAGGACGTAGAATATACATAACTTTCTCCCTGCCTGGAAAGATCTATGATTGTCTCAATTGTAATATCTGAAATGCTGTATTGATCCCTGATAATTTGATTTGTCTGATCGAAAGTTTTCTTAAGGTCTTTGATGAAAGTAAAATTCCAATCATATACTTTATCCAGCATCCCTACAGCTTCGGATTTAAAAATTTCGAATTTTTTTGTATCCCCTTTTTGGTTAATGATCTCCTTGGTGAGAATATAGTCACTCATTGTTAAAAGTGAAAAGGAGACAACTAATGCCATGGTAAAGAGAAAAACACCAATAAACTTTAATAATTTTCTAATATTCATATAAATCATGATTTTCAGTTAAAAAGGGCAGCAAACAGATGTTTTGATTTTTTTCTTTTTATGGGAGAATCCGGGAGCATTTTATTATAAAGGTCTATCACCTCAGGTATAGGATTTACTGAAAATTCAGCATCGAAATAAGCTTTGTCTAGGTTCCGTACTACCTGATCAATAAGTGCTTTTCGTTTTAGCCATTCATCACATACCTGATGCCTGAATCGCACGCCCATCAGGTTAATGCCCAGCAGATGTTTTTTGGAAGTATCATATACCAGTCGAATTGATCGTTTACCGGTTTTATCTTCCCAATAAATCGACGACTCCAATTCATCCATTATATTTTTTATATTCCCATAAACCTGATATTCGATATCAAAAAATTTAGCAGAATTGAACCAGGGCCCCGGCTGGTAGGCAGTTTTTTTGCCAGTGATTGTTTTTGCAACAGTCTCTCCATGCATTCTGCCAGTATACCAAACCTGTTCAACTGGCTTTCTCCCAGGCAAAGGTTCCCGGTATTGAACGCAATCTCCAATTGCATACACATCTGGCGCGCTGGTTTCAAAATACCGGTTTACCAGTACACCCCGGTCGGTCTCGATTTTGCTTTGTTTTAAAAAACCAATATTCGGATGGACGCCCACTGTTAATCCTACGAATTGACAGGGGATCTCTTCACTTTTGTTAGTGATAACACTTTTTGCCCATCCATCTTGGTCAGGTTTTATTTCTTTCAATTCGGTTGATAACCTGAGGTCCACATGGTGTTCCCTGATATGCCGGTTGACCATCTCAGATTCCTCTTTCGGTAATACAATGTCCCAGAAACTTTCTTCCCGAACGAGGAAGGTAACTGGTATATCTCTTGATAATAACATTTCTGCCATTTCGATCCCGATCAGTCCTCCACCAACCACTACCGCACGTTGAATATCTTGTGTTAATATTTCCATATTTTCAAGGTCCTGGTAACTGTAGAGTCCCTGTACACCTTTCAGATCCTGTCCTGGCCAGCCGAACTTATTGGGTTTTGATCCGGTTGCAAGGATCAGAATGTCGTAATTCATTGTATTTCCGGATTGAAGGCTGATTTTTTTTAAATCCGTATTTATATCCGTAACATAGTCGCGTTTCAGCTGCAGATTATTCTTTTTCCAGAACCAGTCTTCATAGGGTTTAGTCTGTTCATATTTCATATGACCCATATAGATATACATCAGCGCAGTCCGGGAAAAAAAATGATCGGTTTCGCTGGAAATAATCGTGATGGGATCATCGGAACGTTTTCGAATGTGACGGGCTGCGGTGATTCCTGAAATGCCGTTTCCGATGATGATGATATTTTTCATAATCTGAAATTAATTAATTGAAATTTTATGTTCGTACATGTTTTTGTCTGATTGCTATAGATTTGAAACCATAAATGATTAGTATTACTGAGGAAATTAAAACCAGTATAGTTCCCCCTAACAATACAAGAAAGGGTATTAAATTATCTTTCGAAAAGAAGACTCCCAGAATTCCTGAAAGCAGGAATGTGAATATGGCTGCATAAAGTCCAACAAGGGCCCAATTGAGTCTTTTTAACTGATCTATCTTTAAGTCAATGATTTCCCTAAAATTCTCCGTATTTTTTTTCATTTCTATGATCTCAGAATTTAAACTGATTAAAAAATTGGAAGTAGAAAGGAGTATGAGTCCTAATCCCGTTAAGATCGTTATCGGCAGGTACCATTCCATAATTTTATTGTTTTAGTAAATTCTGGCATGTACTATAAGGTACTTGTGTATCATTCAAGGCTGCAAGATTGTATAAAACATATTTATGAATATTTGATAAAGAATTGTAATGTTTCACTAAAGAATTCTTGTGTAATTTCATAAGCAAGACTATTTTCAAGAACCGTGATAGGCAATATTGCACCTTTCCAGGAACCCTCTTTAATCCATTTACCATTGGTTAATGGCATAACATTGATATAGTTTATTTGTTCTTCTCCGGTATACCCTGAGATATAAAAATATGGGATCCCGGCTAATGAATCCTTCATAGCCAATCCGGCACCTATGCCCAAATTTTCGATCCATTTAATATAGATACCCGAATCAAAATGATGCGGCCATATCCTTACTTCGATATTTAAATTTAAAAAAGCTTCAATGTCCTTTAGTATATGATTAGCGAGGCTTCGATAAAATGACCATTCTTGGAGATCTGCACGATTGAACCGTTTAAATGGTTGATTTTTAAAGGGATAATCAGGGATGTTAAAATGTAATGGATCCCGGAAATTTTTTTTAATGATTCCATGTGAATCAAAGGTGTTTTCAATAAGTACTTCCAGTTCTGTTAAACCTGTGTTTTCAAAAGTGACTTCATCGATAACGTTCATTTGTGGATTTAACCACTGGAAAGTTAGGTGTTCCAATTGTATGGCCGGAAGAACATTCCCATTAGAAGTTGATATCCATCTGCCAAGCATACGTTTATGCAGTGGTTCCCAATATAGATTGATATGGCTATCATCATCTTTTTCAGGCACGAATGATCTACCAAGTTTTGCCAGTACCTGACTGATCTGGTGAATATATTGATCGGTTTGATTGTAATTTTCCATATGTTGGATTTTTCATTATACAAATGGCTTTATATCTATTTTCTTAAGTTGAATTTTTCTATTTCCCTGGTTGATCGTAACATGATCACAATGACTTAAGTGAATAAATTCAAATGGTTTTTTAAGATCCAGGGCTTCATTTGACAAAATAGCAAATAAATTTAAGCATTCCATTTTTCCTTCAGGATCGTACCGGAATATCTTGAAAAGATGGTTATATTCCTCAATATAGAACCAGGATCCAGCGCCTTCGCCGGTGAGCCACTGTGATTTAATTGGTATATGGCTAGGTTTGTCCGGAGCCTGAAGTGTCGTTTTCAATAATTGTATTGAAGGATAAGATAGAGGTTTCGTTTGGTTGCTTAGATTATCTTCTGGATTTAATGAATCATAAATATTTTGTTGGTTTAAAGATCTAACATTTCCAATTGGTGTAGGTGTAATACTTAATGGCAGGCTTAATCTGATGAAATTTCTTAGTGATGGATTTCCGGATAAAATAATGGTTCGAACAAAGCGGGAACAATTAGTTCCATTCCAGATAAAAGGTCCATATTTCGAGGGGCTTTTAGCTTGCCATTCTTTAGCAGTTTTAAATGCTTTTTTAAAATTAATTCTGCAATAAGCCGCATGAATACGACCCGTACCATGACAGGATTGTTTGTAAAATAATTCTTTTAATATTTCAATCAGGTTTTTTATGATACCTGTTTTCGAAATTATGGCTTTTGTATTAATTCCGAGATCATGGTCAGTCTCTTCATTTCTTACCCTGCCAAATCCATAGGGAGCATGATATCGCCCAAAATCAAAATAAAAACATTTACCATTTTGATCATTAACCAGAATAATAGCTGCATGTCCAACCTTGTAATGATGATTTTTACTTACACTGATTATATTCAAAAAGTTGTCATACCAGGCTCCTGCCTGTTTGCAGAATGTTTCAGGCCACGCTAAGGCGATGGCAAAACCACTAGACGAAATGTTTTTCATGGTGGATTGATTTAATATACACTTTATTCGCAAGCAGGTCCAGGTAGGTGAAACTCCCCTTGTTATTTTTAAGTCTGAATTGTGATAAACTGATAGTCTGCATTCCGCTAGATCGACTCATTAATATATCATTTTCGAGGTTATTGCTATGACGTGTAGTATGAAATCTGAAAATATTAAAATCAGGGTATTCGCCGTATTTCTTTATCCATTGATAAAACCAGGATCTTCGTAACTTCTGTGTTGAATGGCTATACAAGGTGATCGACGACCAAATGTGGGGTATTGAAGGATTAACCTTTTTAAAATATTTTTTCTTTCCGTCCCATCGTAATTCATGAAAATCGATCTGTAAAAGATTTTTTATAAATAGAATAGTAAAAGGTTCGACGCCCTCCAGATCAATATCTTCATGAAATGAAGCAGCACGATCAAATTGAAAACTTTCAAGTAGGATCTGACCCCTGCTTTTTAGATAAGTATCTTTCTTAACATGATTTTTGAACGCCCCATTAAGCAGACAGGCGATCATGCCGGAATCACTTGCTGCAAACCAGGTACCTCTTCCTTTTTCATCTTTTGGATAATGAATTGACTGGCCCAGATGATCATATGACTTCGGAGGAAGGGTTTTCCGGGATATCAGCTCATCCCGGCTTGAGGTAAGAATATAGCCACCTCGCACCGGTAAAAACGTTACTGTGCACATGATTTTCTGAATTTGATGGTGGCAGGTGCTACACCGAAATTTTCGTTAATCAATTGTTCAATCCCCTGTTCTTTCAGACTAACTTTTATCAGGGCTTGATGATGGATGCTATGTTCAAGATTATAAGTTAATTCTCTGATATACGAGGAATTGATTCTTTCAGATTTTCGACCTTCTAAAGAATAATTACCTTCCAGAGCGATTTTACGATCATTTTTACTGTGTGATAAATTATTAAGAACCCCATCTATTATTTTTATAGCAAAGCTGGAATCGTTCTCCACCTCATGATTTCTTTCCCGGAGGTCATAATTTACAGTTCCAGTTTTTCTACCATTAATTAAACATAAATAAAATTCGAGTATATGTCTTATATGCTGTCCGATGGACGTACCTGAAAGGATCTTGGACTTATATGTATATTGATCATTATTTAGACGGACTAACAAATCTTTTATTTCAATAAGATTTTCTTTACAAAGATCAAACATGATTTTATGGGTTAATTATTTCAATTATTTCTTTTCCTGTATCAGGGATAGTGGCATAAAGTTCTACCTTGAAAATTTTTGGAGATAGGAATGTGCCTCCATCAAACTGTATAAATAACTTTTTAACTTCTACTGTTATATTTTTTGATGTAGTAAATACTTTAAAATCCCCATTTTTATCTTTTTTAAGAATGAATTCTCTTTTTAAATGGGATACAAAATGAAAATTTATCTGAGAATTACTGGTATTGACATATTTTAATCCATATCCGAATCTTTTTTGTATCCATGTCAAACCTTCCTTTATTCCTCCTGCTGTTTTTTTTATCCAGTAAATATTAATAGGATTTCTGGTATTCAATTCGCCATTTGAATTTAGATTAATATCGTAATAGATCTCATCAGCATTCCTGCTTCTTTCAATTTTAAATAGAAAATAACTAATTGTGTTTCTCGAATCAGTATCAACAAACCTGAAACCAGATATGAAAAACCACACAATGCTTAGATAAAGGAAGAAAGAAATATTATGTTTTTTACTCGTCATTTTTTTGTTATCAGATTGCCTTAATAGAAACTTATATTTACATTCCTTATATTAAAATTTTCATTATTCGTTTATTTAGTGGTTAACGTGGTATTAAATCACATCTTTACAACCTGTATTACGGCGATTATTAACAAAATAATTCCTATTATTATGTCAATGTTATTTGAAAGGATCCTCGATTTCGATATTATCTTATTACTGAGTAAAATATAGAACCACAGAACGGTCATTTTACCAAGCCAAATACCCAAAACAAAGACCAGAATGGTTATAAAATCATATTGTAAAATCTGCTTAGAGGAAAGGAATGTAACAGCAATCAACCAGAATAAAAGCACCTGGATACTTACTAGATTAAGTAACGCACCTTTGAAAAATCCAGTGGAATTCGCTTTTTGTGTCGTCACGACCTCTTTCTTTTTTAATAAAAAAACCAATCCTGCAAAAATTAATACAACTATTGCCAGATAGTTAATAAATACATTTTCAAGGATATATTGATGGATCATACTCCCTGCTAGAATGGCTATTAGGCCAAACAGCACCTCTACAATGGCAGCTCCAAAAGATATATTCAGGGCAACACGGTTACCCTGCCTGTATGCCGCATCCAGTACGTTAAGGTTCACAAGCCCAAAAGGTAATGCACAGATTATACTCACCATAAGTCCAAATCCGAGATGTATTAATTGGAAAAGAAGCATCCTATTCGTCTTTACATGAAATAATTGAAAGATTATGATTATATAAATCTGAATTAGACTTCATATAGTTTCGTACGTTTATGCTTTCCATTGTTGGATGACCAATTTAAAGAACACAGGCAGAAACTAAAACGCATAACATAGATCCGGTCATTGCCAGTGGAGCATAAGACATGATATAAAATTTATTGAGGCTGATATTCAGCCGTTAAGGTTACTTCAACTGTTTTAGCGATATTTGTCGAAGGTTTTCCTTTTACAAAGGCAATGCCATGGTCAGCCAGCGTTACATCAAATGTGGCATTTATATTGAGTGTGTTTCCAGATACGACGATGGTGCCTTCTTCATTGTAGGTTTTGGTCACACCTTTAATAGTAAGATCTCCAGTGATATTCGCATTATATACGCCATCTTCTTCCCAGTTAATATCACTCAGGTTGGTGATTTCTCCTTTAAATTTAGCTTTTGGATGATTCTTGGTGTCTAAGAATCCATTTTGGTTGAAATGTTTCTGCATTAACGCCTTTTCAAATTCAAAACTTTGCATCGGTACTGAGAAAACAATTTCTCCTGAATTCGGATCTATCGTGCTGACAATCTTATAGTTGTTAGCCTCGATATCTTCTACCGGAGTAGTAGAAAAGAATTTAATATGTGCTTTAGAACTCACCCGTTTTTCTGGTATGGGATTAAATGCAGTCAGTGAGAAGGTCACTACTGAAATAATTGTTAAAATTGATATCCTTTTCATATTACTTGATTTTTAATTATTAAACATTTTATTACATTCTTGATACAACATCACATTTTTCCATAATTACATCTTCGTACATTTGAAGATCTTTATCATATGAAGCACCTGCACGGATGACTCCTTTAACAACAATATGCTGTCCTTGTTGAATACCATTGAGAGAGGCATTGGTTTCATAGGTAAAGGTGCAACTTACACCAGCTTTGTTATCCGGGGATTTTAAAATAACAACCTTCTGATCATTAAAATCCTCTGTTATGGTTGCTACCTGTCCTGAAATTTTCAGAATTTTGGATTCACCCGACTCTTCCAGGTATTTTTCGTTTGCGGCAGCCGGGTCCGACAGATACTCAGCTATGAGCTGGCCAGTGTTTAGGACATAATCCGTTTTGCTGGCCTGAACATTACGATGGGGCATATTAAACATATAATAAATTATGCCACCTGCGGTAATGATCCCAATTACAAGCAAGATTGCGCTGATTTTGATGATTTTTTTTAGTTTCATATTCTTTCGGTTTTTAATAAAATCTTATTTTTTTGTTAAATCGAAAGAATAGACTCAGGGAGGAGTTATTCCTGACAAAAACTCAGGAAAAAAATATCTAATTTTCTTTTAATTTATTGATAATGTTGGATTTAGCCTGTCCGGAAAGTCCTTTATCTTCCTTCTTTTCTTTTTTTTTCAACCATTCAGAAAGGGCCTCATCAATTGTTTTAGATTGTTTTTCGTAGGCCTTGCATGCATTACACATGGAAGTATGAAGTTTTAATTGTACCTTTTCTGTGGTAGACAAGGGAAGAATTTCTCTTTTCTCAATTAATTCAGTGGCTTTTTTGCAGGAGAGGAGGAATATATTCATTAGTTTTTTCATCACATCCAATGTTTTTCGATACATTTTTTTAATAACAACTTCGATCTATGAATTATCTGCCAATAATTTGACGGGGAAATATCCAATTCCTGACATATTTCTGAGGCATCTTTTCCAAAACGGTATTTGGTGAGTATAGCTAAATTCCATTTAGATGGCAACTCTTTTAGACAACCGTCAAATATCTTTGTGAATTCAGGATCATCCAGAATGTTCTGTTCCTTTTCCCAGATATTTTCAAATCCGCTTGGTTTCCAGTTTTGATTTTTATCAAATAATGATTCTGTAATTTGAAAGCTATCTTTTTCATTAGTGGTATCAATACTTGAAAAAGATCTAGCTATTTTGCGGTAATGGTCTATTATCTTATTATTGAGAATAGAAAACAGCCAGGTTTTTGGACTGCTTCTGTTCTGAAATGTATCAAAGGAATGAAAAGCTGACAGAAAGGTCTCCTGGACCAGGTCTTCCGCTGTTTCTTTTGATGAGGTTTTGTAGAGGGCCCATGAGTAAAGGTAATCTCCAAATTGATCAACCCAGCTTTCTACTGTTTTATATTTATTTTTCGTATTTGAGACATCCATTACGGATACAATAAAGAAATTATTTATTATAGTGGTTTTAATATATCAAAATAATTAGAATTTTTATCTTAAATATAATCATAGATTCACAAAAGAATTGTAATGGAAAGGACCGCTTCCTATTTCGATATAATTGTGATTAATAAAGTGAATGAGGATACCACATGACATTATCCTGAGCCGAGCAATATGAATAAAGCTAATAAAGGTCAAGTTACGTCTTTGAAAGGAGTAGAAATCATATGGTAGCTGTATATATGATTTTAAAATCTTATGGTCTGTGATAAAACTGGTATTATAGCCAGTATTTAACCAACCAGCAAATGGTCTGTCAAATTCCTTGAAATTATTATTTTTGAGATTACCCGGAGTATATGCATTCTGACCAGTTTCAAATTCGATGATTTTTTTACTGCCTGTAAAGTGTAAAAAGCTTTCAAGGCTCAGAGAAATCCCATTTGTGTAATCAATGCGCTTTCTGTTAAAAAACTTTTGACCATAAGTATAATATTTATCTGTATTAATAAGAGGAACAAAAAAATTGTTGTCTACTTTGATTTGAATTTCATGCTTAACTTCATCGTCTGCCCTTGTAGAGAAATTGGCAAAAATTATTACGCTTATATATATGAAGAACTTTTTCGTACTGATATACTTTATAAAATAGGACCTTCTTGACCTGAAATATAATCGCGGATTGACTTTACCATTATTTGGACCATCTGTTAGATTGGACGGTGTTTTTTGTCTTCCTGACATTATCGAAAATCTAAATGGATTTAATGATGAATCTCATTTAAAGGGCATAGTCAATTAAGGTATTATTCATAATCCTGAAATACATTTGTATCAAATACAAGTGAAATCCTTTCAACTTTATTTTTTGATATATCAAATATTATGATCCATCATCAGAAGACAAACCGGATATCATGGTTGATAATTGCCATTTTATCCTTTATCGCTTCAATAACAGGTGTTATTACTCCTACCATTTACCAGCCTTTTGTAAAATCGACATTGATCCCCGGATTAATATCACAGGATCTAATCACTATTCTGGCTGCGGGAGCCCTCTTGTTCTTCAGTCTATTTCCCCAAACAATCCATTTAAAAAAACTTGTTTTGGTCCTTGGTATCCTCGGATATCTATTTTATGGTTACGGTATTTACGTGATCGAACAATTTTACAATGTATTCTACCCGCTGTATATGGGGATTTTTGGCCTTTCCTTTTATTCGATCATTGCGGGTATTACTGCCATCGACAAGGGCTTATGGTTGAAAATTCAGGTTTCCCGAATCATCCGAATCCCGGCTGCTTCTTTTTTATTACTTAATCCTATGATTTTCTATCCATTATGGATTGCACAGATACTGCCTTTTATTCAAAGTGGACAGCGGCCTGATGTATTTTATTCCATATACATTTTGGATATGTGCTTTATTATGCCGGCCATGGCCATTGTTGGTATCATGGCATTAAAAAACAAAGGATGGGGATTAATGCTTTTACCAGCTCTGTTGATTAAAGGCTATACCTTGTTGTTTTCAGTGGCTCTCGGAGGCAGTATACTTTGGATTCAGAACCAGGATGGGAATATAGGTGAGATTATTTTTTACCTGGTACTTTCATTTATTTTTCTGGGTCTGGCGATAATTTATCTCCATAGATTGAAAATAACGGGTTGATTATGCAGTTTATGAAACAATAAAAATGCATAAGCACAAGACATTGTAAATTGAATTTTTTCAATTATTATCTGACAATCATTCCTTCACTTATGCAGATGTAAATTATATAAATATTTTATTATATGCTAATCCACTTACCTGCACTTAATGGAAGATTGAGAAATCCCTGTGATTACACTACCGGATAAATCCACATTTCCACTTCTCCGCGCATCACCTCTGAAGTAATATTTCATATACTTTAGGGCACCACATCTCCACATAATTGTTAGCTCCACAATCTATCCCAGGCTCTTATTTCGTTCCATTCAGGAGTGGGCGCAAACAATTTTTCGTCTTCTATCAGGAATTCTTTTACCACGTCTTCATTTAGATCGACCCCGATTCCCGGATTTTCAGGAACTTTCACATATCCATTCTGTACCATGGGCTTTTCGATACCTGTCACCAGGTCTTCAAACCTTGGACTGTCAACGGCATGATGTTCCAGCCACATAAAATTTTCGGTAGCTGCAGCAGCATGCACCGAACCTAAAAAAGATACTGGTCCTGCAGCATGATGAAGCATAAATCCAATACCATGTGCAGAAGCATAGTCACCAATTCTTTTTGTTTCCAGGATCCCTCCGGCTGTATTTGGATCCGGATGGACAATATCTACAGCTCGTTTTTCTATCAGGTCTTTAAAACCACCTTCTAACATATAAATGTCTTCTCCTGTTTGAATAGGAGTGGTGGTAGATAATGTAAGTTCCCGAAACTGATCTGTATAATGCCAGGGAATAATGTCTTCAATATAGGCCAGATTATAGGGTTCTGTAGCGCGGGCAATTTTGATGGCTTCGTTTACGCCAAAATGGCCCCAGTGGTCAGTCCCCATAGGAATTTCATAACCGATTTGCGATCGCATCACATCCAGGAATTCCATGAGTTTATCAATCCCTTTATCGGTTATCTGTACACGTGTAAAAGGATGTTCTGTGAGATTGTAACCACGATATTCATTTTCCCAGGGTTTTAAATCACCTGTGGGTGAGTTGACAATTGTTCCAGGTATGTCTCGTATCAGGTTGATGCCAATATCCATTTTTAAGGCTGTATATCCATTATCGATCCTTTCCTGCATTCGTTTTGAATATTCAACAGGATCCGTTGAGGTAGTTGTATCGCAATAAAGGCGTACTTTATCACGATATTTCCCACCTAGCAACTGATAGACTGGTACACCATACGCTTTACCAGCCAGGTCCCACAAGGCCATTTCAACTCCTGAAACCCCACCACCTTGTCGTCCATGAAAACCAAACTGCTTAATTTTCTTAAACAGGCGCTCTACGTTACATGGATTTTCGCCCAAAAGTCTGCTTTTCAGGAAAAGTGCATATTCTTTGGCAGCACCATCCCTTACGTCACCATGGCCTACAATTCCCTGATTGGTGTAAATCCGAACAATTGGCGTACGAAATACTACCTCACTGATTTCAGCTATACGCATATCAGTAATTTTCAAGTCGGTCGGAGAAGAATTTCTATTTACTTTTTGGGTGGAATAAGCTAATACATCCTCTATGGGCGCTGAGGCCAATGCGGCTAAACTCAAACCACCTAGACCAAATTTTTTCAAAAATCCACGTCGGTCATTTTTTTGTTCTTTCATGAGTAAAGAGATTTATAAGTTATTAAATTGAAAAATGCAGTTGGAATAAAACAATGTGTAATTTTAGAATTGAAACTGGTATTTAATATATTAAAAAATCATGCAATTTTAAATTTTTAAATGAAAATAGGTTCAGTAAATTAACCTGAATTATTTCATAAGCCATATAGTTATTTAGGACAGATTGCCTATTTACCCAATTGATGTTCAATTAGATATCATATCAGGTGAAATTATAGATAGTTATTGTGGATAAAATTCGCCGAGGATTTTGCCAACGAGACACTATTAATCAATTAAACAAATAATCAAATGAACAATTATAATACTGTCTGTCACTTCTTAACATTCACAGAGTTTCTGTCATTGATTGAATGGGCAAATCTTTTAAACTGATCCTGTAGTCCCGATTTATTAAAACCTTTAAATTCAAGATTTATGTTCTTAAATCTAGCATTTTCCTGAAAATCGTAGATTACTTCAAGCACATCGTGATCAATGATTCTTGATTTGGAGGCGTCAATTTCAACCATGGAATTTTCAGGAAGATGATTCAGGGTTTGTAAAATGCTTGCCTTGTTTAAGAAGCTGACATTTTCAGACAGTTGAATCTTAATCTTTTCATCGTCATGGTGTTTTTCAGGATCGAAATAATAAGGTGTTTTGAGATTTGCATATAATATAAACATTATTGATGAACCAAGTCCAAGTGCAATACCTACGAGCAGATCTGTAAAGATGATAGCCACAATCGTTATCAGATAAGGTGCAAAAAGAGACCAACCGAGTTGATACATATTTTTAAAAATTGAGGGTTTTGCTAATTTATAACCGACCATTAACAAGATCGCGGCAAGACTCGCAAGAGGAATTAAATTTAATACTTTAGGGATTAAAACTGCACTAGCCAGTAATAGTATTCCATGGAAAAATGCAGATGCTTTTGTTTTACCGCCTGATTGAATATTTGCTGAACTTCTGACGATTACTTGAGTAATAGGTAATCCGCCTATCATTCCTGATAATATATTCCCGATTCCCTGTGCCTTTAACTCCCGGTTTGTGGGTGTTATCCGTTTGAACGGATCCAATTTATCAGTTGCTTCCACACACAAAAGTGTCTCAAGGCTGGCTACAATGGCGAGTGTTACACCTACAATGTAAATATCCATGTTCATAAATTGGGAAAAATCCGGAAGTGTAAATAATCCTACAAACTCACCTGGGTTTGAAGCACTAGGTATGTTGACTAAATGTTCTTTTCCCAGATATAAGGAAGGGGAGCCTTTAAACAAAAAATTCAATACAATTCCGGCTATTACTGCTACCAGAGGACCTTGTATTAATTGAAATATTTTATGTTTTTTCATAAAGGGTCGTTCCCATAGAATGAGAATACTCAAACATATCGAAGTAATTAGGATTGCACCAGGAGATATAAAATCCAGCATATTTACGAGTTCTGAAAATGTATTTTCTCCGTCTGCTTGCAAGAAAGCAAGATCACCTTCATAATCGACGTCGTAACCAAAAGCGTGTGGAATCTGTTTCAGGATGATGATGATGCCAATTCCCGATAACATACCCTTTATCACAGAACTCGGGAAATAATAACCAACAATTCCTGCTTTTGCGAATCCAAGTAACACCTGAATAATTCCTGCAATTACGACGGCCAGCAGAAAAGGTTCAAAACCAAGATCGTTTATAGCGGAAAGAACGATAACCGCCAGACCAGCAGCAGGACCGCTTACACCAAGCGAAGAACCACTGAAAACAGAAACCACAATACCACCTATGATACCTGCAATAATACCTGAAAACATAGGCGCACCGGAGGCCAGTGCAATACCCAGACATAAAGGAACTGCAACTAAAAATACAACAATACTGGCAGGGAAATCACTTTTTATCTCTTTAAAGAATTTATTCATTTTGTATGGTTTTTATACAGATGGTTATAAGTAATGATCAGAAAATCAGTTAAATCAAAAGTCATAACTAATATAAACTTCTTTGTGATGAAAGTGTTTCATTGGAATGTGAAATAATTTATTTGAAGAATGCCTGATTAACTTTCGTGTAAATATCGACATTTCTGAAGTTAAATTGATATCGTTTATTCTAATTGAAAGACTTTTTCACTATTTTATGAAAATTTAATAATACTATTATTTTATCATAATGCAAAAAATAGCATTGATCGCCGCTATGTCGGAAAACAGGGTAATAGGTAGAGACAATAAGCTGCCCTGGCATATGCCTGCAGATTGGAAAAATTTTAAGAGAATTACTCACGGAAAACCATTTATCATGGGGAGAAACAGCTACGAGGCTCCGGATAAACTTCTTTCCACTAAAAAATCAATTATATTGAGTCATTCCGAAATTCCTGATTTATGTGAACATTGTATCAGAGTTGATCATCTGGATAAAGCGCTGCAATTATTGATAACTGAATCAGAGATATTTATCCTGGGTGGCCAATCTGTCTTTGAGCAAGCCATCTTGATTTCCGATTATATATACTTAACCATTATTCATGCTGAAATTTTCGGAGACGCTTATTTTCCAGAAATAGACTTTTCGCAATGGGAGATGGTAAAGGATGAGTATCATAAAAAGGATTCAGAAAATCCATATGATTATTCATTTCGTGAGTTTGAACGAATAACAATAAACGGAAAAAATTGTAAATATTGAATATTATTTTGTATTTTTAGGATAGATGATTTATTCGGACTTTTTTAATCTGTCTTTTGATGAGTCAATTTTTACTTGGTTATGATATAGGAAGTTCCTCCATAAAAGTCACACTTCTTGAAATTGAAAAGGGACATGTTGTTGCCTCAGGGATTTCCCCGAAAAAAGAGATGGCGATTACAAGTCACCGAAAAGGGTGGGCAGAACAGGATCCTGAATCCTGGTGGGGACATGTTATTGAAGCTACGAATGTTTTAAGAAAGAATTTTCCTTTCGATCCAGCTGAAATAAAAGCAATAGGCATATCATACCAAATGCACGGCCTTGTTTTGGTTGATAAGAATAAAAAGGTATTACGTCCTTCCATTATCTGGTGCGATAGCAGGGCAGTTGACATTGGTGATGCTGCGTTTAAAAAAATGGGAGAAGCGATAACATTGGCACATTTACTTAATTCTCCCGGTAATTTTACGGCATCAAAGATGAAGTGGGTGAAGGATAATGAGCCTTCGACTTATGATAAGATAGATAAGTTCATGCTTCCAGGTGATTATATCGCCATGAAGATGACTGATAATGTTCGAACTACAATTTCCGGGTTATCAGAAGGCATTTTTTGGGACTATCAGAAACAGGAACTTTCTGAGCTTATCATGGACGAGTATGGATTTGATCGATCACATGTGCCTGAAATCGTTCCCACTTTTGGTGAACAAGGATTTCTGAGCACTGATGCTGCAAAAGCACTTGGCTTGAATAAGAATATACCGATAACTTACCGGGCAGGAGATCAACCAAACAATGCCTTTTCACTTAAAGTAATAAAACCTGGTGAAATAGCTGCTACAGCCGGTACTTCAGGAGTAATTTATGCGATAACTGATAAAACCAACTATGATCCAAAATCCAGAGTCAATACCTTCGTTCATGTAAACCATAATCGTAATGCTCCAAGATACGGGGTATTGTTATGTGTAAACGGTACAGGAATACTGAACAGTTGGCTTAAGCATAATATGGGCCATATTGATTATCAAAAAATGAATCGTATGGCCAAAAATATACCTATAGGATCTGAAGGTGTCAAGATACTTCCGTTTGGTAATGGCGCAGAACGCATTTTAGAAAACCTGGAATTAGACGCAGTTTTCACAGGTATTAATTTTAATCGACATCATCAGGGTCATTTATTTCGTGCTGCGCAGGAAGGTATTGTGTTTGCTTTGAACTATGGATTCGATATTATGAAAAAATTGGATATATCCATGGAGATTGTTCGTGCAGGCCTGGCTAATATGTTCCTCAGTGAGGTTTTCCGTGAAGCATTTGTAAATACAACTCGCACTACATTGGAACTTTACAATACTGATGGCGCACAAGGTGCAGCAAGAGCAGCCGGAGTTGGAGTAAAAGTGTACAGAAATTTTGATGAAGCATTTAACGGGCTGGTAATTCAGGAAATCGTGGAGCCGGATAAAATCAGGACTGAAAGATATGATAATGAATATAATGATTGGTTAAATATCTTAAATTTTAATTTAAAATGAACACGGAGTTTTTCAAAGGTATAGATAATATTAAATATGAAGGATCTGAATCAAAAAATCCGCTGGCTTTCAAATATTATGATGAAAAAATGGTGGTGGCCGGGAAAACCATGAAGGATCATTTCAGGTTTGCCATAGCTTATTGGCATTCATTCTGTAATACGGGGAATGATCCTTTCGGCCCTGGCACCAAGATATATCCCTGGGACAAAAAATCAGATCCTGTAGACAAGGCAATGGATAAAATGGATGCGGCATTTGAATTCATAAGTAAAATTGGAGTACCCTATTTTTGTTTTCATGATTTTGATCTGGTGGAAGAAGGTGAATCTTTAGCGGAATCGGAGCGTCGATTGCAGATTATTGTTGATTATGCCAAACAGAAAATGTCGCAGACTGGAATCAAACTATTATGGGCAACAGCAAATTTGTTCTCCAATCCTGTCTATATGAACGGAGCAGCTACAAATCCTGATTTTTCAGTGGTAGCCCATGCAGGCGCTCAATTAAAAACTGCATTGGATATCAACATTGAATTAAATGGTGAGAATTACACTTTCTGGGGAGGCAGAGAAGGTTACATGAGTCTTTTGAATACGGATATGAAAAAAGAAAAAGACCATTTTGCAAGATTTTTAATAATGGCTCGTGACTATGCCAGGAAACAGGGATTTAAAGGACAGTTTTTCATCGAACCGAAACCAATGGAACCTACCAAACATCAATATGATTTCGATGCATCAACCGTAATTGGATTCTTGCGAAAATATGATTTGATGGATGATTTTAAATTGAATATTGAGGTGAATCATGCTACGTTGGCCGGTCATACTTTTCAACATGAATTACAAGTTGCAGCTGATGAAGGAATGTTGGGAAGTATTGATGCAAATCGGGGAGATTATCAGAATGGATGGGATACAGATCAATTTCCCAGTAACATTTATGAATTGACGGAAGCATTCCTGGTAATACTCGATGCTGGAGGATTCAAAGGAGGTGGCATAAATTTTGATGCCAAAACAAGAAGAAACTCAACGGACCTTAGGGATTTGTTTTATGCACATATAGGAGGTATGGATACTTTTGCCAGAGCATTATTAGTAGCTGATAAAATTTTAAATGAATCGGATTATCAATTACTTCGAAATCGCAGGTATGCTTCATTTGATTCCGGAAAAGGACTTGAATTTGAGAAGGGAGCTCTAACGTTGGAGGACCTTAAAAAAATTGCTGAAAATACCGGCAAACCTTCACAAATCAGTGGTAATCAGGAATTATATGAGAACATTATAAACCAATATTTATAAAATAATTTTAAATTGCAGATGGGATTTGAATACAGACATCTGATAAATTATTGAAGTCATGAAAAATAATCAATTCCTATATAAACTTTTTGTGATATTTGCATTCCTTCCTTTTGCTGGATATGGTCAATATGTAATTAATTTCAAAATCACTGGCAAAATAACAGATGCTACTACAAACGACCCTATTCAAGCAACGGTCATTTTCCAGACTTTACCGGACATTTCGGAAGTTTATATTGATGAGTCAAATGATTCAACTGGTATTTATGCGATTGGATTACATGCAAGAAACAGATATTTAGTGGAAGTATCAGCTCCATTTTATAAACCGGAAATTGATACAATAAGGGTTGACGCTAACCTAGATTCAATAAATTTTAAATTGCTTTCCGTTAAACCAGGTAACGTTCTCAGGCTACAACGCATCTATTTTGCACAGGGAGATTTCCGCATACAGCAGAACTCGTATGCAGAACTTAATGAATTGCTTATGTTGATGGACAGGTATCCTGCGATGGTGATTCGACTCGAGGGGCATACTGACAGGCTGGGTGGGAGGCAGGCCAATTTGATACTTTCTCAAAATCGAGTAGATGAAATAAAAAAATATCTAATGAGACATGGGGTAAATGAAAAACGGATCAAGACCCAGGCATTTGGAGGTAACAGACCCATCTCAACAGAAAATAGTGAAGAGTCGAGGCGCTTAAATAGAAGAGTGGAGGTGAGAATACTGAGTATTTGATATGGAATAGTCAACAAAGTTTTTATATATTGCTATTAAAAGTCTACCTTTAAAACGTATTTCATTCATGAAGAGGAAGTTAATATTTATACTTGGCCTTATCCTGCCTTCTAGTTATATGTATGCCCAACAACAGCAATGGGCATCTGAGCTGCTTGAATTTTCATCGGAACTTTCAGCATATGAGTATGCTGCCCAACAGGTTCTGGGAGAACCCAACGTTTTACCCAATCCTGGAGATAATCCCAATGCCTGGATGCCGAGAAGATCTGATCGCATTGATTTCATTAAAGTTGGATTTGAAAATCCTATGAAAGTTCAGCAGGTCGCAATTGCAGAATCGTATCATCCGGGAGCCATCAGTGAAATTTATTTTTACGATTCCAACGGTAGAGAATACCTTATAAATACTTTTACACCACGGCCTTTACCTGTTGAAGGAAGATTATTAAATGTTTATATAAATGAAACCGATTATGAAGTTGCCGCTGTAAAGGTAGTGATTGATGGCAGTACGGTGACAGGGTATAATGCCATCGATGCAATTGGAATATCGGGTACTAAAATTCCCCTTATTGCCACCCAGGAACTTGCGATTATAAGAAATCCTGTCCTTACGGGCGATATGTTATCATTAAAGGCTACGGGCATGATTTCTGACACACATCCCGTATTTGTGAAAAAATTTAATACGTTGTTTTTTACCAGGGCATTTCATCCTGATAATATAGGAGGTTCTGAAGATCCTGGCGATATATGGATAACAAAAGTTACACTTCAGGGCACCATGCTGGAACCTGAACCTCTGGGTGAAGAGATCAATAACTATGGATTAAGTACAAGCGGTGGTTATTATTCAATTGAAGGTAAGGATATTTTTTTATTTGGAAATATAACAGGAAAAGCAAATAGATCACAATCCAATGTTGTATTAACAGAAAAAAGTGAAAACACATGGTTAAATATAAAAGAACAAAAAATAAAAAATGATTTTATAGTATCCTTTAATGCGGATTATACACTGGCCGCCAAGGGCCGGGTTTTAATTATCTCCACATTGCGATATGATACACAGGGGGGCAGGGATCTTTATATCAGTCATAGGGATGGTGAGAACAACTGGACTGAACCTATCAATATGGGAAAAGGTATAAATACCGCAAATGATGAATATTCACCCTTTTATGCTGAATCTGAAAGTGCATTATATTTTTCTACGGCTGGGTATGCTGGTTTTGGTAAAGGGGATATTTATAGAATACTCAGAACGGATTCAACCTGGAATAATTGGTCTGAGCCAATAAACCTGGGGCCGGATATAAATACCTCATTTGATGAAAAGTATTATTATTTTGATGAAATGGACAATTATGTATATTTTGCCAGGAATGATGAAGACAGTGTATATCATATCATCCGCATGGATCGTCCAACAATCTCAGAACCTACACCGATGGTTGTACTGAGAGGTAATGTGAGTGAATCAAATACGAATCGACCTATTGCTTCCGAATTATCTGTAGCCCTGATGCCAGAAGGGAAAAATATGGGTGTTGCTGTTTCAGATGAAAGTTCAGGTCAATATGAAATCCTGATTCCTTCAGGCTTTGAATACCAGGTTTCCATTATAGAAGAAGGATTTGAACCCTATAATAAATCTATTTTCCTCGAAAACAGGAATGAACAATATGTAAAGGAATACGATATTCCTTTGACAAGCTTAGTAATGGTTGCAACAGAAGTTGTGGATGTGGATACTGAGGAAGTGGTTATGGTAAAGGAACCTGAATTAGGAGATGTCCTTTTTGATTTTGATGCAGATAACCCACAGGATGACTCAATTCCGTCGATTGATAAAGTCATTGAATTTTTATCAAATAATGAAGAATACAAAGTAGAATTGGGGGGCTATACCGATCATATTGGTAATGAAACATATAATCGAAGATTATCTCAAAGACGTGCCGAACAGGTAAAAAAATATATGGTTAGTAAAGGAATCGAACCAGAGAGAATAATTGCGAAAGGTTTTGGGGAAGAACTACCTGAACAAATGACTTATGATAAAGGTGAACTCCAACGTTACAGACGTGTTGAATTTAACCTCACAAAATAAACTTTAAAATTATTAAAAAGTGCGGAATTTTTTTCGCACTTTTTTTGATCTGATTTTTCCAGAAATCCTGACCTTAGGAGGTGTGAAGGTTCTCAATTTTTATCCACAGAATTGCAAATTTATATCCTTCTGATTAGCTTCAAATTAGGTGCTGATCGTTCAATTTTTAGTTCAATAATTTCCTGTTATTAATTCATTAATTTTTTCTAAAAATCAGCCTAAATTCATCATTTTCGCATAAAATCATCAATTACAGAATATCATTTTTTTTAAAATTTATTCTATTTTTGAATTGCATTTATGGTATCAAATTTTATATCTTGCCCTAACCTACACTGATCGCTGATGAAACGTTATTTTATTTGTTGTTTATTATTAGTCTATACCAATATTAATGCTCAAAATGTTCTATGGTCTTCTAAAATTCTCGACTTCTCAACCCAGTTTGGAGCTGATGATTTTTCAGCTGTAAAATTAATGGGCCCTCCCGATGTTCCTTCAGAGGGTGGCAGGCATCCAAACGCCTGGATGGCCCAATCACCCGATGAGAGAGAATTTATTTCTGTGGGTTTCGATTCAGCCATGCAGATAAGTCAAATCGCTATCTTCGAATCTTTCAATCCAGGGGCTATCTATAAGGTTTACTTATATGATGAAAACAATATATTGCATGTAATCGGCACCCTCACACCCAAACCTGCCAGTCAGCAAAGTCGAATACTCCATATCCTGCTGGATGAAACACCATACAAAGTTAATGCGGTTCGACTTATAATTGATGGCGAGCGTGTACCAGGTTATAATGCGATAGATGCCATTGCCATTTCAAATTCTTCAGAATTAATTCAGAAAAGAAAGAATTTTGCCTATCGAATAAATCCTCGTTTGCAGAGTGACGAATTAACTCTGGGTGCTGTTGAGGATGAATCTGACACGAGGCCGATTTATTCTGAGCGAATGAAAAGGCTCTATTTCACCCGGGGTTATAGCAGTGAAAATGCTGGAAGTAAAAGTGATCCAGGTGATATAATGGTGGCCATTTACAGTACTGCAAATAATTCATTTGCGAGTCCGATATATTTTGATGAAGAAATAAATAATATCGGATTTAATACAACCAATGGAATTATTGAAACTGAAGAGTCCGAGAAACTATTACTTGGAAATATTACAGGTAATCCTAAAAAGGTGGAACCAAATGTGGTATTAGTGGAGAAGGATGAAGAAGGCAAATGGTCTTCAGTTGAAGAACAGAAAATTAAAAAATCCGGTATTTATACAATTGATGTTGATTACCATATTACCGGTGATGGAAAAATTTTATTCATAGCAGCAGAGAAAAAAAATAGCGTTGGTGGGCGGGATATTTACATTTCGTTTAATAATGGTAATAATAAATGGGGTGAACCTGAAAATTTAGGTAATGTGATAAATACTTCCGAAGATGAATATGCACCTTTTTTCTCCAGTGAAGAAAATGCCTTGTATTTTTCATCACGTGGGCATGAAGGTATTGGAGGGAGTGACATTTACAGGGTGATCAAACAAGATGATACCTGGAAAAACTGGTCAAATCCTGAAAATATAGGGGAAGATATTAATTCTTCCATGGATGAAAAATATTTTTATTTCGATGATAAATCTTCGTTCGCTTATTTTGCCCGTACAAAAAATGATAGTGTCTTTGGAATATTCAGAGTTGAAAGGCCTAGGTTTATTGATCCAAATCCCGAAGTGGCTTTAAATGGTAGGGTCGTAGATGAATCTGACAATAGCCCCATAGCGTCTGTTATTTCACTATTTACAATTCCTGATAATGATATCTACGCCGTAACATTTTCTGATGAGACAACAGGATTATATAACATTGGACTTCGTTCAGGATATGATTATAAATTAGTTGGGGATGGCGAAGGTTATAAACCAATTGAAATGACATTTTCCCTCGAAAATAAAATGGAATCATATGATTATAAATTGGACCTCAGCCTCTCAAAAGAATTAATAGAAGAATCACCTGATCTTCAGGCAGAAATTGCCGCCATTGATCAATATTTTGAAACCAGGGATGAACAACAGCAAGAAATGGTTCAGGATGAAATAGAAGAACAAGATGAAATTGAAGCTCAGGAAGATGTTGTAGATGAAGTTGTATCAACACCATATCGACCTAATACAGATGAGCAAACAAAAATCAATAGGCTGACTACTATATCTCGAAAAACCGAAGCCAAAACTAGTAGTCTTGTTCGATTCAATTTTAACTCGGCAGAGCTATTATCAGTATCTTTTTCAATTCTAGATGCTATCGCTCAATTTTTACAAAATCATGATTTTCTGAAAGTTGAAATCGGTGGCTTTGCCGATCACATAGGTGATGAAATGTATAATGTTGATCTGGGTAGGCGACGGGCATTAGCTGTAAAAAATTATCTGGCAAATTCAGGTATTGCCAGAAATAGAATAAAAGTAATCGGATTTGGTGAAAAAATGCCTATCATTTTAAGTACTGATATTGAAGAACTTCAGACAAACAGGCGTGTCGAATTTAACTTTACAAAATAATTGTAATATAAATAAAAGTGCATTTTATTTAATAAATCTGTATGGATTTCTTTTTCTATACAAAGTCACATACATTAATTTTTTTACTTTTGTTTTGATCGCTTTAGGCTGTCTAGTTTATCCTCCAATGTGGCCATAAAAATTGACTGAGAAAAAGGTGTGTTTTGCAGGAAATTTTCTAATGTTTTTATTTTATCTTCAACGGTTTCTGCATCTGCTAACGCCTTGTTGGCCAATATGGCAACAGCAACATTCATTCTATCAGTAGTAATATGTTCAGCAGGAATCCATCCTTGCTTTTTACGCTGATTTCCTATAACATACAACCAATGATCTTTCACATCCTGTATAGCCACCATATCCATGATATTAAAATTTTGATTTGTTTCTGTTAATAAATCTGGCCTTTGGTAAATAGGTGAAGATTTATAAAGGACCCCAGATAAGGCATCTATAACAATTCCATATGCCGATGCCCAACCTTGCTTTCCATCAGACAATTGTATTTTTATATACTCTATATTCTTATTGGTACTGTCTTTTCTGGATTCTCCCAGATACATAATTTCTTCTCCGAGGTTAACAGATGACAACCATTCCCCTTTTTGGCTTGGGCTATCCCTCAGGGATAATTTATCCCAAATGCAAATGGATGGTAACGGATCAATTTTATTATTTACAGTATCTGCGATTGGTACATTTCCTGTATTTTCTTTATGATCTTTAATTTTGCAACCGAAAAATATTTGCATTATCAACAGGATAAAAACAAACTTGCTGATTAAATTCATTTTAAAAAATACTCTTTATTAAAATTTTTCAGTTAAAATTAACAAAATCAGCTAACATTATTCAATGTTAAAGGTTTATGTCATATGAAGCATATTAAATTTCCGATAATATTTACTTCCTTATTCCTTCTGATTTATACAATCTTACCACCGTTCGGTGTGCCCTTTCCAATCGTGTTTCTATTTTTCATATTAATGCATATTTTTTATTTCTGGATGGTATACATGATACTGAAATTTGGAAAATCAAGTGGAAGAACATTCAGCAGGCGGTGGTACGATGATATGGATTTACCCAAAATATCAGAAGAATGACAAAAAAATTGAAGTATGACATTTTGACTTCCGAACTCTGCCAATTTTAACTGAAATTTTATCTGGCATAATTTATGAAGATTTCTTCATGTGTTATAAATTTGTCATTTAATTCGAAATCATTCTATGTCAGTTGAAGTAGTAAATTCTTTTAAGGAGCTTAAGGAAAAAATTGAAGGAGATTCCAGATCTTATTTGCTTTTATACAAGCAGGGATCGGAACAAAGCGATTGTGCGAAAAAAAATGTGGAAGCAGTGGCTGCAAAAAATCCCCAAGCCAGGATTTTGATGGCTAATGTTCAGGAAGTTCGTGATATTCATACTAACTATAATATCACAACTGTTCCTACTTTAATTGAATTTGAAAAAGGGACCTACCGTAATACATTTAAAGGATGTCACCAGAAAGATTTTTATCAAGCCTTATTGGATCATATTATATATGAAGCAAAGGCTTCAGAAAGACCACAAAAAAATGTGACAGTATATACAACCCCATCATGTCCATGGTGTACAACTTTGAAAAACTATCTCCGTAAGAATGGAATTCGATTTACAAATGTAGATGTGTCACGGGATCAAGGATTAGCTGAGGATATGGTCCGAAAAAGTGGCCAGCAGGGGGTTCCACAAACCGAAATTAACGGTGAGATGGTGATTGGATTTGATCAAAAGAAACTAAATCAATTATTAGAAATAAAAGCAAACTGAAATGAGAGAATTACAACCTGTAAATCAGAATGTCATTTTAGATGTATCTGACAATATTGCTGAACAGAAGACAGCGAGTGGTATCATCATACCTGATACTGCAAAGGAAAAACCAAAATTTGCTAAAGTAACTGCTATGAGTAATATAGATGGACCTGAAATAGCAGTTGGCGATATTGTATTTTATAAAGAATATTCTGGTACGGAAATTGAAATGGATGGCGATAAGTTTTTGGTCGTTCCATATGAAGATATTCTTGCAAAATTGGTTGAAACGGAAAAAATCTAAAATAAAATCCCCGATCCAAATCGGGGTTTTTTATTTTTAGTCTGTTATTCAATTCGAAAGTCATTTCTTTTTTTATATTCGCATTGGATCTTTCTTACCATCCTAAAATTAACTTTCATGAAGGTAGATACAATGCGTTCCATAGATAAGTGGGCTGGCGTTCCCCTTACATTTATTTTTTCCTTCTTTATTGGATTATGGGATATTGTCTTTATCAGAGGAAGTAAAAAACCAGATATCAGGAGAACTTTGTTGATTGAATTATCAGAAATGGGTAGTGCCTTGTTGGTTGATCCAGCCATGCAAAAGTTAAAAAAAGAGGGTAAGGTTGATTTATTTTTTGCAATTTTCAAGGATAATTATAAGAGCCTGAAAATATTGAACACAATTCAGGATGAAAATATATTCTCGATGCGTTCGGATAATTTTTTTCACCTCGCCCTGGATATCATGAAGTTCATCGTGTGGTGCCGGTCAAAAAAAATTACCTGCGTGATCGATCTTGAGTTGTTTTCAAGATTTACTGCTTTATTATCAGGATTAAGCGGAGCTAAATCAAGAATTGGTTTCAATACGCATCATGATGAAGGAATGTACCGTGGTAATATCATTAATTTTCCTGTCCGGTATAATGCACATGTTCATATTTCTATAAACTTCATGTCACTGGTTAACACAGCATTAGGTTTTCATGACAATCCCTATCCGACGACACCAATTGGACAAAATGAAGTAAAACTGGCTAATGTCAGAATCGACCAGGAAACAATAAGAAAAGTAGAAGCGAAAATTAAAACAATATACCCATCATTCAAACAGCAGAAAATTATTATTCTAAATGCCAATGCCTCGGATTTATTACCTCAAAGGCGTTGGTTGCCTGAATATTTTGTTGCGGTTGGCCGAAAATTATTGGATACATATGATAACATTCTTATTGTTGCTACTGGAGCACCTAAAGAATGGGAATATGTTCAGGATGTAGTTTCAAATATCAATCATGAACGGTGTGTCAATTCGGCCGGGATATTTGAATTTGAGGAACTTGTTCCTTTATACAGTCTGGCTACGACCATGTTAACCAATGACTCTGGTCCTGCACATTTTGCTTCGGTCACTCCTCTAAAAGTTTTTGTTATTTTTGGCCCTGAAACACCCGCATTGTATGGTCCGTTGGGTAATGCTGAATCCATTTATCTTGGACTACCATGCTCACCGTGTGTTAGCGCTGCTAACCACCGCAAAACCACCTGTTTGACCAGACCCTGTATCACCGGGATCTCGCCAGATCTGGTTGAACAAAAGATGTTGAATTATTTGGATACGGTTTTTACCTGATCCTAACCAACCAATTTTTATGAAGCGTTTCGCTTCTTGTCTTCTTATTGATGAATTCTCCTGATAGTGTTGTTACATGGAAATCATAAAATGTTTCCAATACATCAATTTGATAATTTTTCTCTTTTAGTTCTTGTAATCCAGTATCAGAAGTAAAAACATACTTACCTGCCAGTTGGACATTGTTTAAATTTTGACGGTTATATTCAGGAATTACAGTTTTTAAATAGAAATCGGTTATCCATTCATTCTCTTCATAAAATATAAGTTTTTCGACAGGGTACCCTTTATCTTTCATGTAATATGCAACTTCACTTTCTGATTGATAGGTGAGTAAATGCGGATAAAACTGCCTGTTCAGATAATAATTCACAGATAAAATGAACAATGCAGGGGCGATTAAGATCTTTTTAAGCATTGAAGGTTCCCGGATAAATAAATAGAGTGTAATGCTCCAAACCACGATTAGTATAAGCAATACATCCACTCGGAGAATCTGACTGAAATAGAATATATGCAATACGGTGGTAAGAAGACCAAATAAAACAATGGTGATTATTTGCAGGATAAAAAAGATTTTAAGCGCATACCTATATTTATTCGAAGCCAATAAACCGGTAGTCGCGATTATGGCCATCAAGGGAAATAATTGATTAAGATAATGAGGAAGCTGGAATTTGGATATAGAAAAAACAGCGAAAACGAATATGAATCCAAATAAAGTAAGTTTTTCTTCTTGACCTCTATTCCTGATTAAATCAAGTATTTTAATATAGGAACCATAAATGACTAAAAACGCCCATGGTGCAAATGACCATAACATGGTATGCACATAAAAAAAGATGTCACCTTCCCCCTTAATAGGACCCGTATTTGTAAACCTGCCCCACTGACTATCCCAAAAAAAGAACTTGATTCCTGAAACATGAGTTCGTCCGAAGATTACTTTTTCAGGATGTAGATCAAATTGAATGTAATAACCAATTAGAGAAGGCAAGGTAAAAACCAGGGTGATAAGGATTACCAGGGCCCATTGTGCATTCGCGATTTCACTCCATTTCTTTTCTGAAATCAACGATAATCCTACTGCAGAAATTACAGGAAGAATGGTAAATAAACCTTTCGTCATCAATAAACAAGCCAGTCCAAAAGAACCCAGTATTAACATCCAGAACTTTTTATCTTTCAGGTACCTTGCGAAGTAATAAAGAGCGAAAATAGTCAGAGCTGCCAGATAGGGTTCAGCACGTACATCATTGTTTGAGAGAATAAAGTGTTGTGCAGTCATGAGTACGATAGATGCAATAGCACCATGTTTCACAGAATAAAATCGTTTACCAAATAAATAGGTATAAAAAACAGCCAATAGCGAAAACAGAACTGCCGGGAACTTATAACCGAAATTATTGATCCCGAATATTTTATAACTGAGAGCAGTTATCCAGAATTGAAAATGTGGTTTATCCAACCAATCATTCCCACGTAAATAAATCTCAAGGAAATTGTTTCTCTTAACCATTTCCATTGCCACGTCGGCATAACTTGCTGCATCTGGTTCCATGATGGTAACAGGAATCCCAACTGCATACACCAAAAGTGTGAAATAGAAAATAATATACCACCAATGTGTAATGGTAATATTTCTATTAAGAATTTTCATTGAGCACATAATTGATCACATCTCCAATGAAGGTTCATATAAATAATTATACATCAATATGCGAAACACGGAGACAATATCAAGAGTTTCAGTTTTGTCAACTAAATTATAAATTTCTGATGGATCAGATTTAAGATCATATAACTCCTCAAACATCAGTTGATCAGGTTCTTCCGGATCGAAGGTCTGAATATATTTCCAGCGATTATTACGAATGGCATATAATGGATAGCTTCCCAGTTGCGAATCCGGAGCTTCATAAAATACATGATCTCTTATCTGTAAGGATGTATTCTGAAATATGGGAAGCATGCTTATTCCATGAAGATTTTCGGACATTGGCAATTTTAAAATATCCATCAGTGTTGGGAAGACATCAATATTCAACACCAGAGATTCCGAAAAACCTTTTGGTATACCAGAACCGGATACAATCAAAGGAACCCTGATCGATTCCTCATACGGTAGAACTTTTGAAGTGAATTGATGTTCTCCAAGAAACCATCCATTATCACCCATTAGTATGATAATAGTATTTCCCCAATCAGATTGATCCTTTATGTAATTGATCAGTCTCCCAATTTCCTGATCCATTTCAGTAAGAGAGGCATAATATTTTCGCATATGATGAATTACAGAATCGGGATGACCGTAACCATATTTCAAAGCTTGCTGACGACTTCTTGAGGATGAGAGATAGGCTGGCTTACCCTCAAGTGAATCATACCAATTAAGAGGAATCGTGAAATTACTGTCGTTATACTTTATTAATGTTTTTTCCTTTACATTCCAATCGAACCTATGATTCATATGCGGAACCTGTGTACAATGAAATAGAAAATACGGTTTTTTCTCCGTTTCTGCTTTTTTAATAAATTGAAGGCTTTTATCGACAATAAATTCTTCAATATACTTTTCTGCTATAATTTTTTCCCCGTTTTCAATAAATTCTCTTCTATAATAGGGACCATTGCCCAAACAATAGACAGCGTAATCAAAACCCAGATTTTTTGGGTTGTTTTTCAAGTGCCATTTCCCCGTTATCCCAGTTATATAGCCGTTATTCCGCAATATCTCTGCAAGTGTGATTTCATCCTGTTTTATTTTTTGGAGATGTCCAACAGATGTTACCCCATTGGATGATCCATACCTACCGGTTAACAAGGCTGCCCTGCTTGGACTACATATCGACAATGTAACAAAGGCATTCTTAAAAACCAATCCTTCACTAGCTAACAGGTCCATATTTGGGGTGAAAATCTTATTCTTCTGCATGATACCCAAGCCATCATAACGGTGGTCATCCGTATAAATGATGATTATATTTGGATTCTTTTTCGATTCATGATCAGGCAAACATCTGTTAAGGAAAAAAATTGAAATAAAAATAGTAACTAAGGTATACGACTTAATCATTCCAGTTTTTTTCTTTATTTGTGAGGAGGCTTATTATATACACGGTAAAAATAGCTATAATAAAACCGGAAAGCCTGGAGGAGATGATATTTTCCAACCATAAGATTTCGGACCATATGATGGTAAACAAGGTGCCGATAATCATACCGGTCAAAACACCTTGCCAAGTTGTTTTCTTCCATTTTAGTGTTAATAACAGGGCAGGTCCAAATGCTGCACTTAATCCTGCCCAGGCGTAGGATACCATTGAAAAAATCAGTTTTTCTGAATAGATTGAAATTAAAAATCCAAAAATACCAACCAGGATAGTAACACCGCGACTGATTTTTAACAGTATTTTTTCCGATACTTTTCTGTTCAGTGTTTTATGATAGATGTCCTCAATTACAGAGGAAGAAATAACCAGTAATTGGCTGTCAGCAGTGGACATCATAGCCGCTATGGCACCTGATATAAAGATACCGGCTAACCACGATGGGAGCAGTGTATTTGCCAGATGAGGCATAACTTGTTCAACATCCTCAAAATATCCCTGTCCGTACATTGCGAGACCTACAAGGCCAATAACCAATCCACCAGTAAATGCAGGTATAGCCCAGATAAAAGCAATTCTTCTGCTGACTTTGATTTTCCCGGCATCTCTGATTGACATAAACCTGGTTAAAAGATGTGGCTGGCCCATATATCCAAAGCCCCAGCTTAGGCCACTTAGTGCAACAGCTACTGCCATCCAACCTGTATTTTCCCCTCCCAGATGAATAAAATTTTTCCCATGATTTGCAAGAGCGCTGGTAAATTCACCATGTTTGGATATTATCTCAACTAAGCCGGTAAGTGGAAGAATAACAAGGGCGCTTATCATGATGATGCCTTGTATCAAATCAGTGAATGCAACGGCAAAGAAACCACCTAACATTGTGTAAATGATTATAAATGAAGCGCCAATAACAATTCCCCAAAAATGATCGATGCCAAAAGTAACGAAAAGTACTTTTCCGGCTCCATTGAATTGAGCCGATAGATAAAAAGTAAAAAAGAATATTATGATCAATGTAGCTGTAATTCTTATAGCAGTAGCTCCTTTTTTAAATTTCTGAGCAAAAAAATCAGGTAAAGTAATGGCATTTACTTCTTCCGATTGTTCACGAAGATCCTTTGCGATAGCATACCAATAGAAGATTATACCGGAAACACAACCCAATGCCGTCCATATTTCTACGAGTCCCGCTGCGTATGCAGCTCCTGGTAGTCCCAGTAACAACCATGCCGATTCACCTGAAGCCCGTTCGCTGAATGCCACAATCCAGGGATTTACTCTTCTGCCACCTAAAAAATAATCCTGATGATCTTTATTTGATTTGTAAGTGAAAAAACCAATAATCAGGAGAGATAGGAGATAAAAAATAAAACCAATAAGTGTATAACTCATTCCCTAAAAACTGAATTCGTGATATATCGATGCGCAATATAGTTAATTCACAATAAAAATATTTGACTTTATATGCAACTACTTCTACCTGCCAATCAGTGAAGCAGTAGATCTTTTAATCCGTGTACAGGTATGGGTGAGATAATTTTCTAAGTTAATAATTCATTTTCATCATAATGAAATAGGATGATAAAAATACAATTTGCCCTTTTGTACATGTTCTAAATTTAGCTTACTTAAACCCACTTTTTTACCAGTGTAATTTGTGTTTTGGTGTGCTAAAGTGATTTCATTATCATTATTTACAGCATATACAATAGCCGTATGATGCGTTAAATTTTCAGTTATGATCATATTTGCTTTTTGATAGCGAACCACGACATTATAAAATTGGATAATGTCGCCAGGTAATATTTTTTCCTTTGAAGGACTATATCTTCGACCAAATATATAAAGGGTTTTTTCTGAACTTCTGTCAAATTTTGCATGAGCTTTTTTCAAGGCTTCATCTGCAAGATCCCAGCATTCACCGCGACCTACCTGTTCGCCAATTACTGTGTTTACGTATTCCAGTATACTTCTATTTACAGGTGGTATTCGATCCTGGGCTGCAACAGGATATAAAAGAATTATGAATATTAAAATGAGGCTGATTTTATATTTCATTTTCCAATAGATCAATTTGAATATTTTCCAGATCAATTTGCGATAATAGTTTCAACTGATTCTTTAAAAAGAGACTATCTATGTTTGTAACATCAAAGGATGTATCGTCCATTGCATAATTATTATAATCAGCAATCATAATGCCATTAATATCAATTATATTGATGGCTTCCCGGAAGCGTATTCCCCCTCCATCTTCATAAAATAAATAGGCTAGATAGTCCATCGTATAATCTTCCTTATCTATCCAATAAACAAATATATCCTGATAGTCCTCACCTCCACCTTTTTCATCAAAGGTAATTTTAATCTTATAATACATTTTACCGTTCATCATTTTTTCGCCCAACAGTTCTTTATTAACTGCCTCATCATTTAAACCAAAAGGTAACAGAGCAAAATAAATCACGGAATTTACCGAGTTTTTATAAGCATTTGCTTTTTTTTCCGACAAAACAATTGTGTCTCCATTAACCAGACGCATAAATCCTGTATTCGTAAAAATATCTTTTACCTTTCCGGTACTATCCTCAAATTCTCTGGTGTATGTAAATAATCCATTAAATTGTCGGGCTGTATAATGACGGCCACGGAAATCAAAACCAAGGAACATACGTTTGTAAGAATCTCCGCCGTGTTTTTGAATGCATAAATCTACAATTTTTTGTACATCCGGAGGCTTATGGCAGGCATACTGGAATAGCAGGAAAATTATAATGAATCCAATGAATGATCTTTGTTCCATAATATTTGAGCATTAACGATATTTATATCGTGTTGTTTAGGAATGGATCCTCAAAAAAAAGGAAAGTCGTCTGGTAGACTTCATATGGAAAGAATTCTCAATTATTTCAGATATTTAAACGCTGTTTTTTTTAATTCCTCTCTATTAGTTGTTATAGAAGGATCTTTGTAAATCCTTGAGGATAGTACTGAAACAACACCTTTCTTGAATCCAAGTTTTTCAGCCAAACTTTTGCAATACTCAATTTCAGATTTAAAAATCTGACCATCAACTTTCATCATCTGAATGACCATATAGAGATATTGGAATTTCTCATCATTACTCAATGCTTCAACAGGTTCGATCGGGACAGGATTTTTGATAAGATCCTTGATCTCCTCTTCAGAGATTCCATGTAATTTCCCTATACTGTATATCAATCTTTCTTCCTTCTCGGAAATCTCGTTATCCGTAATCGCCAGCTGGATCATCAGGCTTAGTTCACGTTTATGCATCTTATCAGTTGATTAGTATTTATTTAAAATTTATACATTTTATTAATCAATCGAAAGTGATTCGTGTAATATGTTTTTTCTATCAATTGGCGTCTAGAACTAATTTGTAAAAAAATCAAATATATTTTCAATTTTACTGCTCTTGGTTCTGAATAATTCCGTGTAAGTACATCTTGTGCAAATTACAGCGGAAAACTGTTTGTGTTGAATATCAAAGATCTTTGTAAATAATCCACCAGTAGTGCTTATTGTTTCAATTTTGCATTCTTTATTCCCACATTTTGGACATGTGTATTTGAGATATTTTAAATTATTTTTCATCGGTTTATTTTTTTAATCTTTTAATTCTTCCTGATTCTTTTAATGCTTTATTAATAATCCATTCGAGTTGTCCGTTTGTACTCCTGAATTCATCAGCAGCCCATTTCTCTACTGCCTCAAGTATATCAAGATCTATCCGTAGGACAAATGGTTTTTTTTTAGGCATAATCACTTTAGCTTTTTATATTTGATTCTCCATCAACTTTCGAATTGCCCATTCTGCCTTATCTTTTTTTTGGGTTCCAATCAGAATTTTCTTTCCACTTTTCAGATATAATTGAATTCCTATGTTACCTTTTACATTATAGGCTTTTCCTTTTCTGATTCCAATGCGAACACCCCAACCTCCATATTCCATAATGGGATTATACTGACGAACCTCGGCATGTTGTATATCAGTTACAGGTATGTTTTTTTCCTTTAAGAAAAAAGGCGGAAACTTATACAAAACTTCTTCAGTTGTAATGGTTGTTTTTAAAACAGCAGCGTGAAGAAAAAGAATTAATCCGATGAATATAGCATAAACAAAGATGGTCATGAGAATTAATCCAGTATCTGACATCGGATTATCGCCCCATGGTTCGCCCTGGATAATTTGTTTTGCTAAACCGTAAGTAAATAATCCTAACATCACGGCAGCTGTCACATAAATTAAAATTGTTATCCAGGATTGAGTGAATTTTTGTTCCTCACTGAATAATATTTTCTTCATGTCTAATGATGTAAGGTACCTGTATTAATAACCGGACTTGCATCTTTATCAGCACATAAAACCACCATCAGGTTGCTTACCATGCTTGCTTTTCTCTCTTCGTCCAGGTCAATCACTTCCTTTCTGTTTAATTCTTCAAGGGCCATCTCAACCATTCCCACAGCACCTTCAACGATTTTTTGACGGGCAGCAACTATGGCCGTAGCCTGCTGTCTCCGTAACATAGCACTCGCAATTTCCGGGGCGTAGGCCAGGTATCCTATTCTGGCTTCAATGACCCGGATTCCAGCGATATCCAGGCGTTCTGAAAGTTCTTCTTCCAGTGCATGATTCACATCAGTTAATCCGGACCTCAAGGTGATTTCAGCCTGCTCATCATCAAAATTATCGTAAGGATATGTTCCAGCTAGTTTTCGTACAGCTGCATCGCTTTGTACACGAACAAAATGTTCATGATCATTTACTTCAAACGCAGCCTTAAAAGTATTTTCCACCCTCCATACAAGTATGACACTGATTTGTATGGGATTGCCCAGTTTATCATTTACTTTTATTTTTTCACTGTCAAAATTCTGAGCCCTTAAACTAATTTTTTTACGGAAGAAAAATGGATTAACCCAATGAAAACCATTCTTTTTAATGGTTCCTTTATACTTTCCAAATAAGGTAAGGACACTTGAAAAATTAGGATATACAATAACGAATCCCAACACAATCAATAAAACTGTTACAATCAATACAGCTATAAAAACAGGATTTGGCATAGCAATTATAAAATATATGCCAAACACCAACAAAACTATTAATACCAAAAGCATTAAATAGCCGGAAATAGGGAAGTATTCTTTTTCATGTTCCATGATTTAAAATTTAAAATGATATTAAAATGATATCATAAAGATATTATTGTTTACGATATTTCCCTAAAAAAGGTTTTGTTTTTGTCTATTAAAATTTCTAATCTGGTTAATTTTATAGAGAAATAATTCGTATTAAAAAGGATTTAATAGAACTTTATACTATTATCAACAATTTAAGGATCTAGTATATTAAAACAACCTTATAGAAATGTTTGATTTTTTGAAAAGGAAAGAAAGAAACAATGGAACTTCCAATCCTCAAATGGTAGATTTGGATAAAAATCCATTGAAACCTGGAGATGTTGTGGATGCATTGAGATATGATCTTGGAAAATCCAAAGTTATTAAAACAGAAAAAGGATTAGCATACGAGTCTATCGAAACAGGAAAGATAGTAACCTGGCATTTGATGGTTGATGCCGCAACTGAGTTACAGAAGGTTCGAAAAATAGTTGATTGATTAATTGTTCGATTAACCAAATACCTTTTCCAGTATTTGATTGGCATACTGATATGGATCTTTTCTGATTTCCTGTTCTTGGTCAGCGACCTTGCTGAACAATCCATCCAATGCCTTTGTTGTAACATATCTGGAAAGATCAGGCTCCTCAATAGGTTTTAATCCCATCAATAAATTTGCCGGACTTTTTTCAATTGTTTGATAACTTTTAACAAAATTATTCCAGATACTGTTAGCTGAAAGGCTTTTTACCAGTGGTTTATCCAATGAGCTATTTATAGCTGGCTGGAAAAGACGTGTAAGATCACTTTGGGTTTTATCCTTAAAGTAAATTGTCGCCGATTCATTTCCAGCATTTTTATAATCCCCTTTAAGAATTGCCCAGGCTTCCTGGATGGTCATTTGTGTTATGGCATTTTTAAATATGGGAGCAGCCTGACTTGCAGCATCTTCTGCTGACCGGTTGAGAGCTTCAACCAGATCATTCACTATCGGTGAAATTGTTGCTTCATATAATCTTTCTCCTCCCGGGGCCTGTTTGAGAGTCCTAATGGCTTCATTAGCTTCTTCGGGAAGAAAAATTTTAATAGCTTCATCAGCGAAATATCCATCTTTTCTTGATGTGATTTGAACAGCTTTCTCGGATCCGATACGTAAAGCAGTTTTTAAACCATCAATTACCTCTGATTCAGTTAATTGTGAATCATCAATTATAGATTGCCATGTAGTGACATTACATGATAAAAACATTAAAATTAAAACTGTAAGAAATATATATCTTTGCATAATCAACATGTATTCGACCAAAAAACACTATAATCGTAAAATATAGAAATAAAAAAACCCATCGAGCCAGGGAGTTTTCAAACCTCCAAATGATAGGATTTGAGCTGCCCAACTATTTCAACCCTCCACTGTTAACCCCGATCAGATCGGGGCCCCGATGTTAATCGCGGTGAGGCCCGGTTTCGATAGCGAGAACTACTCGGTATTTAGTTACTGTTAAGTTTGAAAAAAATAACTAGCTCCGATGGGTAATCTTCAATATCTTTAACAAAGAACTTTTATTCTTTTGTTTTAAAGGTACAACTTATCTGAAAAACGATCAATATAGATAAATTATTTTAACATTATTTATTAATGGGATTAAAACTTTCATTTACAATTAATCCACCAACTCCTTATCATACTGTTAATTTTCACTTAAACCGGGGAATAAAACAGAAATGGCATAATCCTGCTAAATCTGTTGATGAAATTACTGTTTTGTTATCAGAAGTATTAGAAAATTTGAAAATTATTACCCGGTTGCCTGACCATTTTTCTGTGTGTATATTGCCTTCAAAAGTTCATTTTTTATCGATTATTATTCCATGTTATACTCGGAATATATTTATATACCCGGCTGAATATTCTTATGAATCATTCCTGCTACCAGAATTTTATAAACGAAAACTATTCGATCAAACATTAAGCCAGTATAGTGTTAAAGATTTAAGATTTGTGAAAAAAGGCACTGCCATATATGGACAGGAGACTGATTTTATTACTGGAGGAATTTTAGATTTTCGATCAATGTTATCGATTAAAAAAATGAATTCAGAAATAAATCTATTTTTGGATATTTCATCATCATTTGTCAACTATAACTTTAATTATGAAAATGTTGATGGTTTTGTATTTTCAACTGATCATGTAATAGGTCTTTTTCCCGGTGTCACTATTTTCGCTATAAGAAATACACTCCTGGAAATTTTATTAAGACATTGGAGGCTTTTATTCATTACCGATCAGCACAAAAAATTTAAAAATCATAGTGGATCGATATTTTGTCATCGGGAGGTTGATCTGGTTAAATTATACATTTTTAAAGAAATCTGTATGGATTTAATTCAACGAGACATGAAAATTATCAGAAATGAAATGATTTATAAATCGATCATTCTTTATAACGTGTTAGAAAAAAGTAATAATTTTGACCTGATGATTGATGAAAAAAATAATCGATCACAAAATATTTTATGTGCTCGGGTTTTAGGTCCTATTCGTGAGTTAAAAAATTATTTTCTACAAAAAGATATCCTTTTAGATTATATAAACAATGAAAAATTTGGGCAGATTATACGGATTGGGAATTTCCCTGTCCACTCGAAAGAGCAAATGATCTATCTTGCTGATATGATTGAATCTATATAAGTTAGCCTTCAGGCCCCGGCATTGCTATCCACAAGATAATATAAACCAGGATACCAGTTAGGATGGCAGAGGCAATCGAAAGAACCACATATAATACCCTAACCCAGGCTGGATCCCAACCCACATATTCCGCGATTCCTCCGCAAACTCCTGCAATAACTTTCTGCTTTGATCTTACCAGTTTTTTTTCCATAATAGTCTATAATTTTTCCCAATTTGGGAAAAAATTCCAAATTGGAAACATTTTTAAAATATAAATCCCTCAAAAAACGACAGAATGGGCCATTTTCATTTTTGGCCCGTTTTTGGCACATTATAATGTCAAATAGGGTAAAGTTTAAAAATAGGGTAAAGCTTGGTTAATTAAAAACCGAAAGTAAAGAAACTGAAGATAGGCGAAGGTGTTGAATAAATTTGTGTTTCGGTTGCGATAAAGGCACCATTTTATAGATGGTGCCTTTTGTTTTTTCATCCAGAGTAGTTATGTCTTAAATTTCCCCATACCACAAAATTCTGATTAATTGAATTCACACCTTATGTGCAAATAAAATTAGGAATTAATTACTATACTGGATTAATTTTTGGGCAACTAATTATTCAATGTCCGGAAATCTTTATCAAAATCAAATCCGGATTTCAAATGAAGATCTCTCTGGGGGAATGGTATTTCGATACCTTCTTTTTTGAATCTTTTAAAAATTTCATAATACAATTCACTTTTCAGTAATTGGGCGCGATTAATATAATCTGTGGTCCATACAACCAAATAAAAATTGAGTGAGCTATCTCCATATTCATCGAATAAAACAATGGTTTCAGGTTTTTTTAAAACACCAGGATGTTTTTCAGCCACATTCAGTAAAATGGATCTAATTTTCTCAGGATCTTCTTTATAAGAGACACCGACCGGTATTCTGAATCTGACATTCCGGTCTGAATGACTCCAGTTGATCACCTGTGAGGAAATAAATTCTGAATTCGGAACGATTATGGTAATATTATCATTGGTATTAATGGTAGTAGCTCTGGCAGAAATATCCGTCACATCCCCATCAACTCCACCAACTTCAATTCTATCACCTACTTTGATTGGTCGTTCAAATAGAATGATTATTCCGGATATAAAATTATTTACAATATTTTGTAATCCGAATCCAATTCCAACACCTAACGCACCAAATAAGATATTCAATGTACTCATATTGATGCCGAGTGATTGAAAAATGATCAGAAGACCTATCACGATGACCACATACTTGGATAAGGCTCCTATTGCTTTACTGGTACCTATATTACCTTTTGATTTGGTACTGATTAGTTTAAATACGAACTTTTCAATTTTTGAAGAAACAAAAAATAAAAGAATTAATGCAACAAGAATGGTTAAAATCACAGTCAACGTGAATTCCGTTTTCCCTATTGTAAATAAAGGATGTGTGAATATTGAATTTACTTTTTCTAATAATTGATCAAAACTTAAGGATTCCATCATTTATTTTTCTGTTTAATATTTTCATAAATTTTATTTTCAAGCGGTTTCAGAAAAACGGAGTGAACAGAATATGATGCGGTCTCAATCTTAACCTGTTATTTAAATCACCTCACATCAACTTTCAACTGAATATTAGATTTGTTTCCGGATAGTAAATCAGGGTAAATATATAAAGTAATTATCAGGGTAGCAATAGAGATGAATCACCATAACTCAGGAACCGGTATCCCTTTTCCATAGCAGATTGATAAATATTTTTCCAATTATCACCGATCAAAGCTGCCACTAATAATATCAGAGTTGATTTAGGCATATGAAAGTTGGTAATCAGACCATTACAAATATAAAAATCATAACCCGGGAAAATGAATATCTGAGTTTCTCCATATATTTCATTGATCTCTAAATCACTCATATGATGAAGAATGGCTTGAAGCGATTCCTTCGCAGAGGGTAAATTTTTATGATCGAAAGTGTAAGGATATAATGTTTCAATGTAAAGATCAGATGCTTTTTCTAATAATAATTTCACCCCGAACCAGTACATCGATTCCAGTGTTCTCATAGATGTTGTTCCTACAGCTAAAACAGGTCCTTTGTGATCTAACAATTTATGAATATTATTTCTTGTGAATGATATTTGTTCCATATGCATTGGGTGTTTAGAAATATCTTTTTGCCTGATAGGTTGAAATGTGCCAGCACTTACATGGAGAGTCAGGTAATCGGTCTCATACCCTTTGGTTTTTAATTTTTTTAGAATTTTCTCAGTAAAATGTAATCCGGCTGTAGGTGCTGCTACCGCACCTTGATTTTTCGAATATACAGTTTGATATCTGTATTTATCCTCATCAATAGGATCTCTTTTCATATAAGGTGGTAATGGAACATTTCCAGTAATGTTAATGATATCTCCAAACGTAAGATGTTTTTGATCCCAGGAAAATAAAATCAGGTTTTTATCCCTATCATAAATCATTGCTTTCAGATAAAAATCAGTATCTCCGGTTTTAATTTGATTTAATAGAACTTGATCGTTTTTCCATTTTTTGAAATTTTTAACCAGGCAATGCCATATTACCTTGTTATGTGATTTCATTGCTACCGGAATAACAGGTGAAGGTAAGACCGGATGTAACAGAAAAATCTCGATCACTGCGCCCGTCGATTTTAAAAATTTGAATCTGGCTGGTAATACCCTGGTTTCATTAAAAACGAGAAGACTTTTTTCTGGCAATAATTCTGGAATCTGAAAGAATTTATGATGGCTTATCTGATTGTCTTTGTATAGGAGGAGATTTGACTGGTCTCTTTTTTTGAGCGGAAATTGTGCAATTCGACTTTCCGGTAATAGATAATCATAATCTTGCAGATTTAATTTCGAAAAATCAGCCACAATAGAAATTCCAGATATCGTCATTAAATATTAACGTTACCGAGCGCCTGTTGATCATCCAAATACCGTTTCTGGGATTCCTTAATAGTCTGGATGGCAGATTTTTTATCCTCCCATCCTTCTATACCTACTTTTTTCTTCTCCAGGTCTTTATAAACACTGAAAAAATGTTCGATTTCTTTCAGAAGGTGTGGATTTACATCATCCAGACTATTCATCTGGTTCCATATAGGATCGCTTACCGGAACGCATAGTAATTTTGCATCAGGTCCTTTTTCGTCTACCATTCGAAATAGTCCAAGTGGTTTTACCTCGATAATACAGCCCGGAAAGGTAGGTGCAGAAACAAGTACTAGAGCATCGAGCGGATCACCATCCAATGCAAGTGTTTCGGGTACAAACCCGTAATCACTGGGATAATGCATTGAAGAAAAAATCATCCTGTCATACCTGACAACTTTTTTTACTTTGTCATATTCATATTTATTCCTACTTCCTTTGGGAATTTCTATTAATACATCTAGGGTGATGTCATTATCGACTTCCATTAGTTATTTTTTTGTAGTTTTAAATAAATAATCTTACAAATATAGAAAACACACCAACCAAACATAAATGAATCTTGGAATTGCTTTAACATGATGCAAGTAAACTGGTTGAAATATATACTCAAATTTAAATTCAAAGTAGGGACCTCGAGAGGAATATTGACAGATAAGACCTCCTATTTTGTTCTTATTAGATCGAAACATAACAAAATAGGTATTGGGGAATGTAGTCCATTAAAAGGACTTAGTATTGATGATCGCCCTGATTTTGAAGAATATCTTACCCAGGTTTGTACAGAGATGGTACATCAGACTGAGCCTACCTTAGATAATCTTCGATCATTTATCAATCAATTTATATCTACTGACTGGCCATCGATAAAAATGGGTTTTGAAACGGCCTGGAGAGATTTTATACTCAAAGGGGATAGAGTGATATTCAAGAATAAATTTCTTACAGGCGATAAAATTCCGATTAATGGATTGATCTGGATGGGTGACAGGCAATTTATGAGGGAGCAGATCAAGAAAAGGATTAAGGAAGGTTATTCCTGTTTAAAAATGAAAATAGGTGCCATTGATTTTCAGACTGAACTTGATCTATTGAAATTCATCAGAGATTTTTCAAAAGATCAACAGGTTACTATTCGTGTAGATGCAAATGGAGCATTCTCACCTGATGAAGCATACCGGAATCTTGAAAAACTGGCACAACTCAATATTCATTCAATTGAACAACCCCTAAAGCCAGGGCAATGGAATCATATGGGAAAACTATGTAAAGAAGCAAATATCCCAATTGCACTCGATGAAGAATTAATTGGCATCCATGGGCACATAGAAAAAAAACAATTACTTGAATCATTGAAACCGCAGTTTATTGTTTTAAAACCATCACTGCTGGGTGGATTTTTTGAAACAAGTGAATGGATTGTTCTGGCAGAGGAACGAAAAATCGGATGGTGGATAACAAGTGCCTTAGAATCTAACATAGGGTTAAATGCAATTGCACAGTTCACGCTCGAAAATAAGATATTAAGAGAACAGGGATTGGGTACTGGTCAATTGTACCTTAATAATTTTTATTCACCATTAAAAGTAGAAAACGGATATATCTCATACAGTCGGGAGAGATCCTGGAATTTAGCACCTTTAGGAATTAACTAAGTTTAAAATAGAACATGTTACTATACCAGCTGTTTCAGTGCGTAATCTTGAATATCCTAGCGAAACAGGAAGAAATCCCATATTAAATGCCAGCTGTAGTTCATCATCTGTGAAATCACCTTCCGGACCGATTAGTATCAGATAGTGTTGTCCAGGTTCAATTGCTTTTAAAATAGAATGATTGCGACCTTTTTCTGCATGCCCGATGAACTTTTGTATTTGATTGAAATCCTGCTTTAAAAAATCCTGATAGGATATTAATCCATACATCGCGGGCATGTAAACATTTCCTGATTGTTTTAAAGCACTAACTGCTTTTTTAAATAATCGATCTTTTTTCAACGTTTTTCTGTCAGAATTATGGCATTGAATGAATGTAATTTCATCAATTCCAATTTCCACACATTTTTCGACAAACCATTCCATACGATCCATATTTTTTGTAGGTGCAATTGCAATATGAATTGTAAAATCCTTGACTGGAAAATGTTCCTCCTTTATTATTTTTACGGTTGTTTTTGATTGATCAGCGTTGATTATCCTGCAAGTATACAATCCGCCTTTTCCGTCAATAATATGTATAAGATCTCCTGATTTGCGTCTTAAAACACGTATACAATGTTTAGATTCTTCCTGATCAAGGGTGATAATGTCAATCGATAAATCCGGGTGAAAAAAGTAATCCAAGATAATTAACTAATGATCAGATAAAAGCTTATGAACATACAATTTAGCTTTAAAGAAAGCATAGTACCATGTAAATAAAATAAATGGTATTAGTCGACTGTAGTTTATTATATTAAAATTCAGCGTTTAATGAGAGGTATATAATCTCTTTTTGGTTCACCAATATATATTTGTCTTGGTCGACCAATGGGTTCATGATTTTCTCTCATTTCCTTCCATTGGGCGATCCAGCCTGGCAACCGTCCAATAGAAAACATTACCGGAAACATCTCTATCGGAATACCGATGGTTTTCATTATAATACCAGAATAAAAATCGACATTAGGATATAATTTTCTTTCCACAAAGTAATCATCTTCCAGAGCAACCTCCTCTAATTTTTTTGCAATTTCAAGCATTGGATCATCTATTCCGAGTTTTTCAAATACTTTATCTGCAGATTTTTTAAGAATCTCAGCTCTCGGATCAAAGTTTTTGTAAACACGATGACCAAAACCCATTAATCTGAATGGATCATCATGATCTTTTGCCTTATCAATATATTTTGACAAACCACCACCATCCTCCTTGATTTGATTAAGCATTTCAATAACTTTCTGGTTTGCCCCGCCATGTAAAGGACCCCAAAGTGCATTTACGCCTGCAGCAATGGAAGCATATAAACTTGCATGGGATGAACCAACAACCCTGACAGTTGAAGTAGAGCAGTTTTGTTCGTGATCCGCATGAAGAATGAATACTTTATCCATGGCATCCACTATAACAGGATCTGGTTCATATTCTTGCGCTTTAGTAGAGAACATCATTTTCAGGAAATTTTCAACATATCCCAGATCATTATTTGGATAATTACTTATTCTTCCCTTTGATCTGGTATAGGACCAGGCTACCATGGTTGGCATTTTGGCAATTAACCTGATTATGGTTTTGTTTACTTTATCCGATGATCTGTATGGATCAAGCGATTCAGGGAAAAAAGCGGTTTGTGCTGTTACCAGAGAAGAAAGAACACCCATAGGATGTGCATCAGCCGGAAAGCCTGTAAGTATAGTTTTAATATCTTCATGAACCAACCATTCATTTTTGATTTCTGACATCATGGTATCATATTCCTTTTGAGTAGGCAAATGACCATATATCAGTAAATATGCTACTTCGAGAAAGGATGATCTTTCAGCCAATTGTTCGATAGGATATCCCCTATATCTTAATATCCCTTTTTCTCCATCAAGGAAGGTAATAGCACTTTGAGTGGAACCTGTATTTTTAAATCCGATATCAACTGTAATATAACCCGTTTCAGCGCGTAATTTACTTATATCAAGTCCCTTTTCCTGTTCCGTTCCTTCAATAATGGGAAGTTTATATGAATTACCCTCAATAATAAGTTCTGCAAATTTTGACATTGTTTTATGTGTTTGTATTAAAAAGCAATAAATTAATTTCAATCAACTATTAAAGGTGGGACATTCCGGCATCAAATTTATAAAGTTGATTTATAACAACATGACTTAAATTAGTTGCTAAATGACCAAGAATTATCCACACAAATATTTACGAATTGGGTTGTAAATATATAACATTTAACTAAATCTTTCCCTTATTGTTACTGCAAGGAATAACATTTACGTTTTATGTCAAGATAAAACAAATAAAGGATTTCACTATCTACTTTAAACACTTAAAAAAAATCCATAAAAAATAAGGAGCTGAATATACAAAATATTTTTTATTCCACAATTCTGGATAAAGTAATTAACTGAATTAATTAAATATGTACAATACAATTAGTAATTTTTCTTTCAATAAAATTTAAAAATTATGAAATATCTTCAAAAAATTTAGTAAATTAAGTTTATAAACCGTTAAAAAGGTTGTGATATACTATACCATTTGATTCAATTTAAAAGGATTTTTTAAAGATATAGATACAAATATCGTATTTGAGGAACTTTTGTTTTTTTTTACTGGTTATAAAGTATTATAGGAAAGAAAATTTTTGCTGTTTTATCAATCCATGTGATACGAATTAAATAATAAGTTATGTATTAAATGGTGATTAAAATACTATAAGATCTTCGAATTGAATTTTTTTATTGGAAAGATACTTTTCTTTTATGTAATAAATAAAGCAATGCTTATCTAATTAATTTTTTGAAATTCTAAATAGTTATAACATGTCAAAGCTTAAGGAAAAACTTGCTAAAAAAATCGATGAGTGGAGACCGAGAACCCAAAAACTCATGAAAGATTATGGTGACATTAAAATTGGAGACGTCACGATAGCGCAGGCAGTGGGAGGGATGCGTGGTGTTAAATGTCTGGTTACTGATATTTCTTATCTCGATCCTATGGAGGGTATCAGATTCAGGGGATACACCATACCGGAAGTATTGGAATTATTACCTAAACCACCGGGAGCCGAGATCCCATATGTTGAAGGATTTATTTATCTTCTTATGACTGGAGACGTTCCTACAAAAAAAGATGTTAAGGAGGTTGAGAATGAACTGGTTAAAAGAAGAAATGTGCCGGATTATGTGTATAAAGTTCTTGATGATCTCTCAGAATGCCATCCCATGGTGATGTTCTCAGCAGCCGTTGTTTCTATGGAAAAGGAATCTTTGTTTACACCAAAATACAAAAATTCTGAAATCGGCAAAATGGATCTGTGGGATACTACCTATGAGGATTCTTTGAATTTATTAGCTAAATTGCCGCGAATTGGTGCTTATATTTACCGGAAAAAATATAAGAATGGTGATATAATTCCAGGTGATCCAAAATTGGATTGGGGCGGTAACTTTGCAAGAATGATGGGTATAGGCAAACCGTATGATGATCTGGCAAGATTATATTTCATCCTCCACAGTGACCATGAAAGCGGAAATGTAAGTGCACATACCGGACACCTGGTGGCAAGCGCACTTTCTGATGTTTACTATTCTATTTCATCAATGATCAATGGTTTGGCCGGACCATTACATGGATTGGCCAATGAAATGGTATTGCGTTGGATTCAAGGTGTAATGAAAAAAATGGGAGGAGAAGTACCAAGCAAAGATGAGATGAAAAAGTTTGTATGGGATACCCTGAATTCAGGTCAGGTAATACCCGGATATGGTCATGCTGTATTGAGGAAAACGGATCCAAGATATACAGCACAAAGGGAGTTTTGCTTAAAACACTTACCGGATGATCCGATATTCAAATATGTCAGTTTAATTTATGAAGTTACACCTGATATTTTAATGGAACAGGGTAAGGCAAAAAATCCTTGGCCCAATGTTGATGCGCAATCAGGTGTTATCCAATGGCATTATGGAGTCCAGGAATATGATTTCTATACGGTATTGTTTGGCATCGGCCGATCGATTGGTGTACTTGCCAATATTATCTGGGATCGAGCATTAGGATATCCGATAGAAAGACCGAAATCTCTGACTACTGAAATGCTGGAAGAAATAGCACGTAAACAAGAGGCAGAGCATCCAGCGTAAAATTTTTGTGAAAAATAAAAAAGCCACCCTTATGAGTGGCTTTTTTTTATTTTTAACGAAATCAATTACTCCCAAGTATAATGGGCAGGCCATCCGCACCGCTACCGATAATAATTACTTTAGAATTTTCCGATTCCGCCAATCGTGTTGTCGCTTCAATGCCTCTCATTTTTAACAGTCTGTCAGTGAGACTATTGTTTATAATTTCATTCGCACGGGCTTCTCCTTCCGCTTGAATTCGTTTTCGTTCGGCCTCGCTTTTTTCACGATCCAACCTGAATTGATAAGCTAAGGCTTCCTGTTCCTGTTTGAGTTTATTCTCAATAGCCATTTTGATTTGTTCCGGTAAATTGATCGATCTGATCAATAATGCCCGCATCGTGATATAGTTTACATCCAGAATATCTTCCGTTTCTTCTATAATGGATGTTTCTACCTCACTTCGTTTTGTTGAATATATTTCTTCCGCCGTATACCTCCCCATCACTTTTCTAACTGTTGATCTAACCTCTGGGATTACTAACCGGCTTACATAATCTCCCCTGAAAATTTCATGAAGATAACCAACCCGATCGTATACAGGATGGAATCTTACTGTAACATCAACCCTTATGGATAACCCGTTTTTATCCAGCACGTCCATGGTTTCTTCAACCTGTGATTCCGTTACATCGTATAGGATCAATTCATTCCATGGAGCTTTTATATGAAACCCAGGTTGATAAATTTTGTCTTTTTTCAAACCAGTAAACCGGTCAAAAATAACTGCCCTTTCACCCGGCTTGATCGTAAAGAACAAACTGGATGATAAAAGTATAACCACAAACAAAACGATGAAGGTTATAATAATTAATGGTAAAAATCTTCGATTGCTCATATCAAGTTAAAATTTAAATTAAATAGTACAAGATGTGTTTAAGTACAAAAGATAAATTTTCGTAAAAATCATTTTGAATTTTATCCAACGCATGGACATTTTCAAATGATCAATATTTTTCAAGTTCTTTCCACGCAAGAGCACTAGCTCCAAGAACAGCAGCATTGGTTTCCTGGAGGCCAGATGGTAAAATTTTAATTTTATTTCGGTAGATCTTCAGCAAATTATATTCGAAATGTTCTTTTGTTGGTTTAAATAATATTTCACCGGCATTAGTTAATCCACCAAAAAGAAAAATAACCTCAGGGCTTGTATGCGCAACCGTATCAGCGAGTTTCATTCCCAGAATCTTACCCGTGAATTCAAACGCCATAATTGCAATCGGATCTCCTTCTTTTGCAGCTTTCGAAATCATTTTTGCAGTTAAATTGTTGTAACTGGCATCGCGTAATACAGATGGAGTGGTTTCATCGCATAATAGTTCAAAAACAGTTCGTCGAATGCCACTGGCTGAAGCATATGTTTCCAGACATCCTCGCTTTCCACATCCGCACATCCTGCCATTTTCGTAAACCAAGACGTGGCCAGCTTCCCCTGCAAAACCATCATGACCGTAGACGACCTCGCCATTTACAACAATACCACTTCCAAGACCTGTTCCTAATGTTATAACGACAAAGTTTTTCAATTCTTTAGCTCCGCCATACATCATCTCTCCAATTGCTGCTGCATTGGCATCATTTGTCAACGCCATTGGTAAATGAAAATGTTTTTTAAACAGATCAACAAATGGAACTACATCTTTCCAGTCGAGGTTTGGAGCATATTCTATTGTTCCATTATAATAATTGCCATTGGGAGCTCCGATTCCAACACCTACAAGATTAAAATCAGATCCAAGGCTACTAAATGATTTTTTACAGGCATTGGCCAGAGTAGTAAGATACTTTTCAATCTCGTTGTGACCAGTCGTTTCAATGGAGCTCTCTAAAAGGGATTTTCCATCCTTATCTATAAATCCGTACTTGGTAAAAGTTCCTCCGATGTCGATTCCTAATACTATATCTTTCATTTTTCAATAGGTTTTTTAACGATATGGCCTTTCCAGCCATAATATGCTAAATATATATAACTAAATATGGGTACAAAAAAAGAATAATGATAACCATTCAACTTATCGGCAACAGCCCCCTGAATCAATGGAATAATGGCGCCTCCAAGAATAGCCATGACTAATAGCGATGATCCCTGGCTTGTGTATTTGCCCAGATCTTTAATTGCCAGAGTAAATATGTTTGACCACATGATCGAATTAAATAAGCCAATCCCTATGACCGTCCATAAGGCAATCATTCCACCAGTGAAAAGTGTAACGATCAAGAGTGCTATGACAATAAGCGAAAAAACCATTAGGGTTCTGGCAGGTAAAGATCTTCCAAGTAGAAAAGCGAGAAGGTTGAGGATCAGGAAAATAATGAATGGTAATACATCATAAAAGGGAAACTGAAAACCACTTTCCATATAAACCGCAAGATAAATGATAAAAAAAGAAATGGCAGCTATTCCCAGCATGAGTAAAAACTTTCGTGCATCATTGGCCATACTACTTAATGATATGGCTCCTAAAAAACGGCCGATCATTGCACCTCCCCAATAGAAAGCAAGAAATGATTTGGCGGTCATCTCTGGTAAACCCAATAACTCGTTCATGTAATTTATGAGGACACTCCCAATACTGACTTCTCCACCTACATACATAAAGATGGCAAAAATTCCCAGAACAAGGTGCCTGTACTTTAACGATCCGGCACCAGCTTCCACATGATCCGAGCCAGCTACTTTTGGTAAAGAGGTGAACCATATAAAAACAGCCAGTAAAATAAAGATACCTGCAAAGATCAGATAAGGAAGTTGAACGCCTTGGGCGGAGATAGGCTCACCTGTATCCGTAAGAATAGGTAATCCTGCTGAATTTAACAAAGGCTGTCCCCACTTGGCAAAGTAATGGAATACGAGATATCCACCGAAAATAGGAGCGATAGTTGTTCCAAATGAATTAAATCCCTGCGAAAGATTTAATCTGCTGGAAGCCGTTTCAGGTTTACCCAATATAGCTACATATGGATTGGCGGCAATTTGCAGCAAGGTAAATCCCAATGCAAGAACAAATAATGCTGTTAAAAATAAACCATAGATCCTTAAATGTGCAGCTGGGTAAAATAAGACACAACCAATCGCAGATATAAATAATCCTGCAAGGATTCCATTTTTGTATCCAATTTTGTTAATTGGGTCACCTTTTTTCGCGCTTACTATAAAATAGATAAGTGCACCTATAAAGTACGCTGTAAAAAAACTGAACTGAACCAGCATGGATTGTGTCCGGTCAAGTTCAAATGCTTTTTTCAGAAATGGAATCAGGATATCATTCATACACGTGATAAAACCCCACATGAAGAACAATGAGGTCAGAACTATCAAAGCGGATGTATTAGATTTATTTCTTTCCGATTCCATTTGATCAGATAAACTGATGCTCCCAGCCATAAATTGATTTTATGATTTATAGAAAATGATAGTCAATTATTCTCTAATACTAAAAAATACTGCCCGTTAAAAATAATTAAAAAAAATGTAAAGAGAACATTTGGATTTTGAATTTGCTGAAAATCATTCAATAATCTGATATTTACAGAGGTCATATGAGTTTAAAATAAGAATTATAATATTTATTCCTTTTTAGCTATAGATTTAGTTCGATTGGGGAATTTTTTCTGATATAATTTTTTCAATAAATAATTGTAAACCAGTAATATACAATTCTTGCCAATTTATAATTCAAACCAATCCTAATTTTTGGAATAAAAATTGCATCTTTTTTTTAGAACCAAAAATTTATGTACAATGAAACATGCATCATTATTCACTATCATTTTTCTGTTAGGTGTTTTTATTACAAGCTTAAATACACCTGCAATAGCAGATAAAGAGGATCGACAGCTTACAAGAGAAATCAAGAAAAAAGCTGTCAAGCATGCCAGAAAAGAAGCCAGAAAATTCAGGAGGAAAGGCTGGTATGTTGCACCTGGAGCACTTCCAATGGATAAACAAGTAGAGAAAGCATGGCAATTACAATATATGGAGGACGAGGATGGATATCCGTTGTATATTGTAGCTACCGGAAATTCAGTTGCTGAAACGCAATCTGCAGCAAAATTACAAGCCATGGAATTGGCCAAGCTCGAGTTAGCTGGGTTAGTACAAACCAATGTAGCTGCTCTGATAGAAAACAGTGTAGCAAATAGTCAGCTAAATAATGAGGAAGCAGCCTCTGTGACGAAAACTGTAGCTGCCTCAAAAAACATTATCGCTCAGGAAATAGGTAGAGTGATTACCATGTTCGAAATATATAAAAAGATAAATAAGAATGTGGAGGCTTCTGTGCGTATAGGATATAATACAGATATCGCGATTGAGACAGCAAAGAAAGCGATCAGGAAAAAGCTTGAAGAAGAAACAGAAATTCTTCATGACAAGCTTGATAAGCTACTGGATTTCTAAATTGTAAAGGAGTCACCATGACCCGTATTATCATCATCCTGACAATGATGTCTTCTACTTTATCATTATGCATCGCACAGGACATTATCAGAGCAAGTGGTTTTGCACAGATACAGATAGAAGATCATATGAGCAAAGAAGAAGCTCGTGAAGAAGCAAAACAACAAGCTATGATTAATGCCATCGAGGAAACCTTTGGAGCGTATGTTGAAAAGGATGCTGATGTTGATATCGAGAATGGTAAGGCAAAATTTAAAATTATTGGTCAAACTTTGGTACGGGGCGATTGGCTTAAAACTATCAATGAAAAATTTGATGAAGAAAAAAGGAAAATTCGGGGTCGTTATGGAAATGAGGATGAATTATGGATATCGTGTGAAATTGAAGGAATGATACGTGAAATTAAATATCCGGAAACGACCCTAAATTTTACTCCTTTGAATTGTCCTGATCCGGTATGTCGCACCTATGATTTTCGGGCTGGTGAACCATTTTATTTAACTTTCAGGACACCAGTGAATGGTTATCTGAGTGTTTTTATGGTAGACGAATCTAATACAGCTTTCCGTCTGTTGCCATATCAATCTATGCCTGAAAGTTATGTTCATGCAGTTCCCGTAACTGCTGATATACCGTATATCTTTTTCCTTAATAATAAGGAAAACGATTATTTTCCGGGATTTTCATATATGATGGTTGATGAGATTGTAATGACCACTGATAAATCAGAGGAATTTCTTGATCTGTTCGTCATATTTTCAAAAACCGATTTTACAAAACCAATACTCGATAATGTAGAAGAATCGGTAGGGAATTATTCAATACCCAAGTCACTTGGCAGAGAAAAATTCGAAGATTGGCTTGAAGATAACAGAATTCATGATCCGGCATTTTTATATAAACGTGTAACCCTAACCGTAATAAAATGAAAAAAACTTTAAATATATATACTTTATCTCTGGTGTTATTCACCTATATTAATGCAAGTTATGCACAGGAATACGTTTTACCAGCTGCTGAGAATGGATTTTGGGGCTATATTGATAAAAATCAACAATGGATTATTCCATCCCGGTACGATGAGGCTATGTCATTTAAACAGGGATTGGCATGCGTAAAATATTACGGGAGATGGGGATATATCGATCAAAAAGGATCATGGAAAATTGAACCCAGATTCACTAAGGCTAAATCCTTTTCTGAACATTTAGCCCCAGTAAAAAACAATGGACTCTGGGGATTTATAGATAAAGAAGGGAACTGGGTAATTGAACCTAAATATTTAGCTGTGAGCTCCTTTTCGGAAGGATTTGCAGTAATTTATCAGGACGGTGGATTTAAATATATCGATAAAAACGGGAATATCATCCTGGATAAGAATTTTACCTACGCTAAACCTTTTACTGAAGGTCTTGCCTCGGTAATATTGAATGGCGACAAGGGATATATAAATTTTTCTGGAAGTTTTGTAATTCAACATATATATGATAAAGCAGATGCATTTGCAGAAGGACTGGCATTGGTAGCACAAAATAAAAAATACGGATACATCAATCATCGAGGTGATATAATGATTCCACTTCAATTTAAAGATGCCAACCATTTCAGTGAAGGTAAAGCAAGTGTCAAGGTTGGGAATCATTGGGGATACATCGACAAAACGGGTGATGTGGTGATCGATGCTGCTTTTGATTATGCCGGGAATTTTTCAAATGGTTTTGCCGTTGTAAGGCGAGGTGGTAAATATGGGATGATCAATTCGGAAGGCCAATGGATCATAGATCCCAGTTTCGATGATTTAAATGAAACAGGTAGAACGATTTCGCTTGAAGAAGAAGTTATTCAACTGGTCGAATACAAGATCAGACAATGGAGTAAAAAGGGTGAGTTTGAAAAAACTTCGGATTATCTGTTAAGGGTGACAGAAGAAAACCGGGAAAAGGAGGTTGAATTACAGACGCAAAATGCTATTAACGAATTGGCAGTCAAGTATATTAATCTCAGACATGCTGAGTTGGGATTATACAATGCAGATGCCGAAATGTTTAAACTTTTTATTCCGGGCATGGTATCTTCATTAGTTCCTGTCCCAATAAATGAAGCCATATGGTTCAAGGATAATTGGTTTGATGCTATGATCCTAAATCCTACTTTTGCAATGCATGATGATCAATTTGTTCTCACAAATTTTGAGGTGCGTATGTTTGATAAATTTTATGCTTATGATGCATATAAACATGGCGTATATCTCAGTAATTTTGGAGGAATGCCGCAACTCGATAAAATCAATATCTCATTACCTGAATTACCTATACCTTTAGACATCTATGATCCGTCAACGATGTCTGTGAGTGCTGGATCAGATGTAGACAGGGATATTCCCATAAATTCTATACAACAGGATTATATATTCGCCCTCGTAATCGGAAATGAAGATTACAGTTCTTTTCAGGTCGGATCGGAAAGCAATATTAATGTAGATTATGCAGAAAAAGATGCGTTGATATTTAATGAATATCTCAGAAAAACGATGGGAATTCCCGATGAGAATATCACCTTATTGATAAATGCAACCGCCGGTCAGATCAAGCAGGCACTATCCAAGATGACCGCCTTGTCCAAAGCTTATGACGGGCAGGCTGAATTTATTTTCTATTATGCTGGCCATGGTCTCCCTGATGAAGAAACAAGGGAACCTTTTATCATGCCTGTTGATGTAGCTGCTTCTGATCTTACCTATGCCATCCCACTTCAGGAGGTGTATGAAAATTTTACAAATTATGAGTCAGGAAAAGTAACAATTTTCCTTGATGCCTGCTTCAGCGGAGGAGCCAGAAATGAAGCCATCCTTGCTGCAAGGAGTATCAGGATACGACCTAAATCGCCATTTGTTATGGGTAACCTTGTAGTTTTTTCAGCTTCACGCGGAGATCAGACTGCATTTGCATTTGAACAGGAAAACCATGGAATGTTTACCTATTACCTACTTAAAAAGCTTAAAGAAACACGAGGAATGGTAACTTTCGGTGAATTGGCCGATTATCTTGAAAAAGAAGTGAACCGTAGATCATTATTGGTAAATAACAGGGAACAGGAACCCATCGTGAAGGTTAGTCCCATACTTGAATATACATGGAGAGATTTTACCTTTTTACATCAGGGACAGGCTTTTAATGAATAGATTGTTGAATAAGATACTTTACGAAAGTTTAATGAAAAAAGACAGGCATTTTTAATCCTGTCTTTTTTATTTGACGAGGTGAAACATTAACCCCGATTATTCATGAATTAGTTAAAAACTGGAAATCTGGCAGTAAATAACTCATTTAAATTCAATTAAATGAATCAAGGGGATAATCCTCGTCCCGATTAAAGTTATCAAGTTCTCAAAATCTGAATACTAATCTATCGGGATGGCTCTTTAGGAGCGCCTGCATGCCGCTGCCCCTGCCTTTTTTTCGACAGGCAGGAAAAATTTGTGATTTTTTCGGGTTAACATTGTATTTAACAACTGATTTTGTGATTTGAATGAAATACAATTTTGACGAGGTAATAGATCGGAATCATACAAATTCCATCAAGTATGATATGCGTAAAAATCTTTTCGGAACAGCCGATGTTATTCCATTCTGGGTTGCTGATATGGATTTTAAAACCCCGGATTTCATCATGGAAGCCCTGAGGAATCGGATGAATCATGAAATATTTGGATATACTTCTAAACCTCCCCAGCTAACTGAAACCATCACTGAATGGTTGTACAGAAGACATGGATGGCAGATCCACAAAAATTGGATTACGATCAATCCGGGAGTAGTACCAACCCTGGCATTTTGTGTATTGGCATTTACAAAACCCGGAGATCAGATCATCTTACAACCGCCTATTTATTTCCCATTTTTTTATGTTATTGAAAATAACGGAAGAAAAATCATTAATAATCCACTAGTGCTCCAGAATGGTAGATATCATATCGATTTTGATGACCTCAGGCGGAAAGTGAGTTCAAGGACTAAAATGATATTTTTATGTAATCCCCACAATCCTGGGGGCAGTGTTTGGCAAAAAGAAGAATTGTTGCAATTAGCAGAAATTTGTATTGATTATAATTTATTGATCGTATCAGATGAAATTCATTCCGATTTAATATTATTCAGTCACAAACATGTTCCAATGGCCTCGTTAAGTAAAGAGATCGCCAACCGCACCATAACCAGTCTTTCAACAACCAAAACATTCAATACGGCAGGAATGTCGATTAGTTATACGGTTATCTCCAACACACGAATACGAAATGATCTCTCAAATATGCTAGGAGATTTTCATTTATCATATGGAAACACTACTGGTCTTATTATGATGGAAGCTGCTTATCGTCACGGGGAAGAATGGTTGAGTCAACTTCTGGATTACCTTGAAGGGAATATTGAATGGTTGGATACTTTCCTTCAACATCATGTGCCGGAGATCAAAATGATCAAACCGGAAGGGACCTATCTTGCATGGTTAGATTTCAGGGAATTGGATATGGATCAAAATGAATTAAAAAAATTCCTGATTCATAAAGCAGGATTGGGATTTAGTGACGGAGCATCTTTTGGAATGGGAGGGGGGGGATTTCAAAGGATGAACCTGGCATGCCCCAGATCCCTCATTCAAAAGGGTATGAAACAATTGGAAGATGCTATAAAAAAAAACAACATTGAAAAGAAGTAAAAAACCACTTCCAAAAGTAAATATTATCAGTTATGGAAAATATACCAGGTGGGATAACACAGATAAAAATCTGCCAGCACTAGAGTTTTTGACGGATAAGATAAAGGCTGAACCGGATCTTGAGTTTGGATTGATCGTAGAAATAAGGCAAGCAAAAGGTAGATTTATAAATTATCAGATTGATCATCCGCCATTTAGAAATGTAAAAGGTGAACTTGTTCCACCATTTATCGGTGAATATCAGATAAGAACTAATCCCGCAAAATTTTTTCTTGGGGATTCTATCTTGTTCCCGGTTGATGATAAAAAGGGGAAGTGGACCTTTAAAATAAAAATCGATGATAAAATACTGGCTGAAAAGGAAATTGAAATAATTTAAAAATAAAAGTATTACTTAATGTAATTAGCAAGGTAATTAAATCCTTTATTTCTTCTTTCTCTTCTTATTTTTATTGATGTTTTGACCTTTCTTAGAAGGACCTGAAATGATCGCTTTTGCTTTAATTTTTTTACCCTTGGTACTTTTCCCTTTATAGAATAATCTTAAATCGATGTTATAGAGATATGCAAAGGACAGGGTAAAAATTTTATAATTATGGGCAATATTATCCGTGAATCCAAGAATGGGCATCTTGGATCCATCAGGCGCACCAAGATTTGTATGTCCATAGGTGAATTTCAAAGATGTGAAAAGTTCTTTACCATTAGCCAAAGGAGAACTCAAGCCCAGGTGAATATCAATACCCCATTGCCATCGGTTTACAGGATTAAATGTGATATAATGATAATCACCTTCATTACCTCCAAACGATATTTTATAATCTGTTTCCCTGGCATAGGTTTCCAAAGTACCTGACCCTCCAAGGAAATAACTTATATTAGGACCTGCTCCCAGAACCCACGTAAAAGGTCCAATATGTTTAAAAGGTCCTAATTTTTTTATTTCACCTGTTCTTTTAAAATTCAATAAAATAGGAAATTCCAGAAAATGATGATGTTCATTTAATACCCATTCGTTTTCCTTTGCTTCTACTTTTCTGCCTCGCATAGCGTAATTAAATTCTGTATATACACTAAAGGATTTTAGCAAAGGAATATTGACTGATAAACCTCCTTTAAAGTTGGGTTTTACTTTTGAATTAAATTGATCCTTGTATTCCTGACGTTTATAGGAAACATATGATATACCCCCTCCAATGTTAGGTCCCGCAGAAAATTCCTGGGCGTAGGATAATTGATCTACACTTGTTAAACTGAATAGCGATAGAAAAATTAATATTGGCTTCTTCAGATTATTTATAATTTTAATATATAATCTTTTCAAAATCTAGGTTAAAATTAATGGTTTATGCCAGACTTAATATTTTATAATGCATTATATTTATTACATATGGTCAAAAAAAGTAAGTCTTTTTTCAATTATAATTACATAAAAATGTAAATATTGTAAGAGCGGTTGTCGAATTAGTTTAATTATTTGAATATTTCAAGGTAATTATTTAATTTTTCTAATATATTGCAAATGAGAATATTTAATAGACATCAGGCATAACGATGAGGCGAAAGAAAAATTAATAAAAGATTGAGGGAAATATTTTTATGCTGAAAAAACTAATATTAATAGGCATTTTATGTTCCAGCATATGTTTTGAAAACATTCATGCCCAGATATCCCCTTCTTTCACTCAATTTTTTATTAATCCTTACAGAATAAATGCTTCATATGCCGGAATTGAAGGAAGGCCGGTCATTTACCTTGCTCACAGACAACAGTGGATTGGAATTGAGGGTGCTCCTGTGACTACAACTCTTAGTTTTCATACACCGTTGAGCTTAGGGTTGAATATAGGGGCTGATTTTTATAATGATTCCAGGGGAATCCTCAATACAAACTCCTTTTTAATTACAGCTGGATATACCATTGCATTCAGCCAGAAGGATTTTCTCAGATTTGGATTATCGGGAGGATTAGGATTCAGAAATATTGATTTAAGCCAGGTGGATAATCGATCAGATCCAGCTTTATTAAATGTCGTGGAAAATAATCTATACATCAATGGAAATTTTGGAGTCTCTTTTCAAACCGGATATTTGATTATGGGTGTATCTCTGCCGAACCTTTTTGAACCTAATCTAAATAATACCTCAACATTCGAAAACGGCACTCTTGCCCCTCTCAACGAAGTTATTGCCAACGCAAGTTATCGTTTTTATTTCGGGCTTGATGATTATGCTTTTGAACCACATGTACTCTATCGATTCAACGATGTTTTTCCTGATCAATTCGAAATTGCTGGTATATTTCATTTAAAAAATGTAGTCTGGATCGGGGCATCATTCAGACAAGATTATAATAGATCTGTTGCTGAGGATGAAAAATTTAAAAATCAGGATTATGGTGTATATGCCCATGGTGGTATAAAAATAAAAAACAGAATGTTATTTGGCTATAGCTATGGATTGGGCATTCAATCAATACCGGGAATTGGGAAGAGTACACATGAATTTAATTTAAGTCTTCAATTTGGGCGTGAACGACGATCAAGAAGGAAAACCCAGAATGTGTATCTTTCTTTTATTGATGCAGAACGGATTTATTGGGAAATAGAGCCACGCGTTGAGAAAGTAAAAGTTGAAAAACCAGAAGAAGAGGAAGTAGTTGAGCCAACTGAGGAGATAGTAATAGCCCCGGTGGTGGTTCCAATAGATGAAACTGAATCCGCACATGACAATCCTCGTTTAGCATTAAAAAGGGAACTGGATGCTAATATCGTGTCTGATATTCGTACAGAAACGCTTGAGGCTGGCGATCATCCTCTGGAACTAGTCAGGGGTAATTACATTATTGTGAATGAATTTGAGGAGCAAAATATAGCCGAGGCATATGTAGAAAGAATTAATAATGAAGGAGAAAGAGCTGGATATGGATTTGTTTCCCGGAGAAATGCCTGGATGGTGTATGTATACAAAAGTGATTCAAAGATTGGTCTGAGGAGACAAGTTGCTAAAAAGCGGAATAATCCTGTCTTCAGCGAGGCATGGATTTTAACAATTGAATAAATGGATTTACATTTTGCCGGTAAATCGTATTTATGATAAGATTCTTATGATCAACATCCGTATTATATATACTATAAGCATTATCCTGATTTTCGGATATTGTCAGCTGAGTGCTCAGATTCCGGTGATCACTAACATTGAAAATCGTTTTGGAACCGTAAATCAAAGTATTCTAATAACAGGGAACGGATTCAGTAATGATGTTTCAAACTTAAGTGTATTTTTCGGAGGGGCTGAAGGAAACATCCTATCTTCTTCCACTACTGCTATTGAAGTTCAGGTTCCTGCCGGGACTACTACCCAATCCATTCAAGTAGTGAATAAAAGTAATGGGCTATCTGCGTATTCCCGTTCACTTTTTTATATCAGTTTCAGTGGTAGTGGATTTAATCCGGCAAGCATGGGATCTGAGATTCAATTTAATAATGCAAATGAATATTTTGATCTTTGTTTATGTGATTTCAATCAGAATGGCAAGCTTGATGTTGCTACGACACAGGTAGAGCCAGGAACTGATATAGTAATCTATCAGAACAATTCTACTATTAACAATATCAACTTTTCCAAACTAAATCAAACGACCAATGCCGAATTAAATGTTAATTCTGCGACATCCAATGTAACATGCGGTGACCTTGATGGTGATGGATTGATCGATATGGTAATATCCAAGAGTGGTAATCCCAGAAATGTTGTCTATGTATTTAGAAATATAAGTAGCAGTGGCAATATTCAGTTTGCTGGCCCTCTGTCATTGTTTCTTGACACGGAAGATATTGCCAAAAGAGTGACAATACGTGATCTGGATCTTGATGGGAAGCCGGAAATTATAGTCACTAATACGTTTCTGCCTAATATTCAGATTTATAAAAATAATAGTACCTCAGGGAATATAAATTTTAATCCCAATCCCATTAAAATTGATATTTCCGGAGCAGGAACAACGAATGGATTAATAGTTGAAGATCTAAATGGAGATAGATTGCCAGATATTGCTACCAATCCGTTTATAGCAGGGAATGTTTATTTTCTTGTTAACCGGAGTTCCACTGGAACCATCAGCTTTTACGATCCAAAACAGGTAACCGTGACCGGGAACCTTAACAATCTTGCTGCCGGCGATTTTAATGCTGATGGAAAAATCGATCTTGTGTCTACCAGGACCATACAAAATGAGATTGTGGTTTTAGTGAATAATACACCAAATAACAGCGATTCTATACAGGTACAAATTCAGACATACACCGGGGATGATGGATCGTGGGGAGTAAATACCGTTGATATGGATGGTGATGGCAGAATTGATATAATTGTTGGAAACAGGGATATCCCCCAGGTAACGGTTTTTAGAAATAGTGGTTTTGGAAATACTGTAAATTTTAATAAGTATACATTAAACACCAATTTAAATACACGAAATATTAAAGGTGGCGATATAGATGGTGACGGTAAACCAGACATGGTCTTTACTTCATTTGATATTAATATATCCCAATTTTCACTTTCAGTAATTAGAAACCAACATTGTTTTATACCGAGAGTAGAACCTGCTGGACCCTTGACCATTTGTTCAGGTGAAACCAAAACGTTATGGACAGATATATGCATTGGAGGATCTTATCAATGGGACCTCGATAACGTTGTAATAAAAACTGGGCCTGAAAATTTCTTGGATATTAATACAACCGGTGTATATAAAGTTGTTGTAACCAGTGAATCAGGCGGTTGTGTGATTGTATCCAATGCAGTAATTGTTCAGCCGGGAACGGGTAGTGCCCCGGCAGATCCTGTAATTTATAATGATGGCCCTTTTTGCGAAGGATCTGAAATAAGGCTTTCAACAGATGATATTAACAATGCATTCTATTCCTGGACAGGGCCTAATGGTTTTTCATCAATGAACCGCGATGTGTCAATTCCTGATGCAAGACCGGAAATGGCAGGTTCATATTCCCTAGTTGTCACTGTCCTGGATTGTTCAAGTAATCCGGCATCCACTATCGTTGGTATAACCAGCTTGCCTGATTTTCCCATCTCTTCGTCCGGACCAACCGATATATGTGAAGGAGACAGTGTTCAGCTGAGTGTTAATAATCTGGCAGGATATACATTTCAATGGTACAGGGATTCTTTGCTAGTCAATGGGGCAACTGCGAGTATGCTAGATGCAGGTGATGAAGGCACATATAATGTGGTAATCACACAGACAAGTTCATCGTGTTCAAAATGGGCTAGTGATAATGTTGATGTAAAAGTGTTTACTTATCCTGTTGTTTTATTCAGTAGCCCTGCCACGGGATGTATTATTGAGATGAATGAATTCTCGAATTCTTCCATCTGGGATCCGGATGGTGTGCCAACTTTCGGTTGGGATTTTGGAGATGGTAGTTCTGTTCAGACCACTTTTGACGCCAGCCACGTGTATGGAGCGGCCGGTTCGTATGATGTCACCTTAACGATAGGATATACCTCGGTAAATTGTCCTTCCAGTTTAATAAAAACTATAGAAATTTACGATGAACCTGATTTTCAAATTGTAAGATCAATCATAGGGGGAGAACAACTTTGCGAAGGAGAGACAGTTTCACTGACTACTTTACCGGAATTTGAAACTTATTTATGGAATACAGGTGAGATAACACCCTGGATCGAGATCACTACCTCAGGTGTATACATCGTTACTGTAACAGATTCGAATAATTGTACCAGTACGAGATCTGATCTTGTTAATTTTCTTGAATTACCTGAGATAATTGCCACCTCTGAAAAGGATGAAGTGGAACCGGGTGTTGAATTTCAACTTGAAGCACAGGGAGCCTTAACCTATGTATGGTCCCCGGGGAATGTTTTAAATGATCCAGCCTCTGCAACACCCCTGGCATCCATTCTCCAAGCAACTGAGTTTATTGTCACAGGGGAAGATGCTAACGGATGTTTGGGAAGTGACACAGTATTTGTGAGTGTGATTGGAGAAAATATAATATTTGTCGAACCCAGAAAAGTCTTTTCACCCAATGGTGATGGTATTGATGATTTCTGGGTTATAGAAAATATTGAAAGATACACAGACAATACCATAATTATTTTTACCGGCAACGGAAGTACTGTTTATGAAGCATCCCCCTATAATAATAATTGGGACGCAGTTTATAACGGTAAAAACTTACCGGAAGGCGCCTATTTTTTTATAATTCAGGTAAAGAACAAGGATCCTAAAACCGGAAGTGTTACCGTTATACGTTAAATAGTATTAATGGTAGAAATTATAGGAACATAAACAGGTTTATGAAAATTAAATTTTTGTGTTTAATTTTTTTATTTATTGTAAATGGTGTAATTGCCCAGGAGAATTGCAATAATGGAATCGATGATAATGGCAATGGGCTGATAGATTGCAATGATCCTGAATGCCAGTTTCCAGCCAATATAGAGAAAGGTTGTAATTGTGATGACGATGTGGATAATGATAGTGACGGGCAGATTGACATTTACGATCCTGATTGTGCGAGTTTTTATGGCCTGACCTTTGTTGGTGATGGAACAGGTGATTGCAGCATACCTCCTCCTGATTCACTCGATTTTTTTCAATTTATCGAAACACCTGGACAAACCCAGCAAAATACGGTTGATACACAATCCAAAATGGCTATCGGAGACCTGGACGGAGATGGTATTCCCGAGGTAATAGCCACTTCCAAATGGAACAAAGAAATACGTGTAATATCTTCAGGAGGTGATGGGATACATCCTGCAGGAGAAATTATAGATCAGTTTGGCACCACAGGGGGAGATGATATCTTCCCACCTGGAAATTATGTCTATGAGCTCGAGCTTGCTATTGCAGATATTGATGGGGATGGTGATGGTGAGATCTTTTCCATTGTGAGTAGACGACAGACACCCAATTCAGAACCCAATGGGTACTTTATGGTTGCCTTGACCTATGAAAATGGGGTGCTAACTCCTTTATATGATGCTGTTTATTTAGATGAGGAACGACCCGGAATGATTGCGATTGCTGATTTTGATGGAGATGGTCTTTCTGAGATTTATTTTAAGAATCGTATTTATGCAGCAGAGACAGGCGCATTATTGGCTCAGGGTACTGGCGATTGGAATACAGAAGTGAATTCAGCCCCGGTGGCTGTAAATGTTCTTCCCGGAACCCCAAATCTCGAACTGGTTTGTGGTAATATCATCTATAATGTACCCGATCTTTCAAACCGGAATCCCGGTACTCCTATTAACCTGGCAGTAGCGCAGGATTTAAATGATCTCGGTGCACAATTTTATCCTAAAGAACTTTTTGATGCTCAGGAATATGGAGTTACGAATTACTCCAGTACAAGTGTGGCAGATGTCAATGGGGATGGAAATATTGATGTGGTTCTTTCAGGAGCAGTTGGAAGTACAAATGGAAATACAGCAATCTTTTTCTGGGATGTGGCAAATAGTACATATTCCATTTATGAACCCCCTGATCCAATCTATCCGGGAGGATGGCCGTGGGGAACAAGTCGTCCGAATCTCGGGGATGCAAATGGTGATGGACAACTCGATATTTTATTTATTGCAGGCAACCAGTTATTTGTTTTAACCCTGGATGGTGGAGGCAACCTGGTACCTCTCTGGGCAACACCGAGGATCATCAACGACTCTCGTTCCGGAATTGTGGCAGTTACGCTCTATGATTTCGAAAATGATGGGCAGCCTGAAATAGTATACAGAGATAGTCAGCAGCTTGTAATCGTGGATGGTGCTACCGGTCAAGAGGTATTCTGGTCTACGGTATGCCAGTCACATACCATGACAGAAGGACCGATCATCGCTGATGTAGACGGAAATGGTAGTACGGATATTACCATACCCTGTTTTACATCCCAGCAATCATTTAATATCAATGCACAGATCCAGCAGCAGGCCTTAGGTGGATTGAGGATCTATTATTCGGCAGAGAACCTTTGGCTTCCAACCCGGAAAGTCTGGAACCAGGCTGGATATTTTGTAGTAAATGTTAATGATGATCTTACCATTCCACGCCAGCAGATGGATCAGAGTATTATATTTGGAGACGATCCTTGCGAAAATGGAACCCCTGGTCCCATTCGTCCTTTTAATATATTCTTAAATCAGGCTCCATCCATCGGACCTGATGGATGCCCGTTTTACCCGGCACCGGATATATCCTTCGTAGGTGACAATCCAAATGCACAACCAGGAGATCCGGATTATAAGGATCCGAACGATCCTACCTATTTTCCAGCTGTAAATGTAATTCCACCTATCTGCGGTGACCTTGGAATAGAAGTAGAGTTTAATATCATTAACGATGGAGCACTGACCATTTCTTCGAGCATTCCAGTCAGCTTCTGGGATGGTGATCCCACCATTGATCCACCACCTGCAGATCCAGCTACCTTGCTATATACAACAAATCTTCAATTGAATGATTTTCAGGTAGGCGATACGGTTCAAATCAACGGTGTTACCTTCAATTCCACAGGGAAAGCCTTTAGACTTTATATCGTATTGAATGATGATGGTTCATCGCTTCCGGTAGATCCGGGAGGTAGTGGTTTGGCTGAATGCCGAATTGAAAATAACATATACTATTATGATATTATACCTGATCCATTTGAGGTTGATATTGCTAAAATCCAGGATAATATTAAATGTGAAGACAGCGCTCCGGATAATGGAGAGTTACGTGCCGTGGTAACCAGAAATGGAGTAGAAGTTACAGATTACTCCGATTTTGCCTTTCAGTGGTACGATGGTATCGGCACTGCTTCACCCATTCCAACTCCCGATGGTACCAGTAATGTGTTGACCGGTCTTGCTGAAGGAGATTATTCACTTGTTGTAACTAATACTGATAAAGGTTGTGCAAGTATCCCCACAGATACATCAATTGTACGTATAGGTGTGGATCCGGAAATCACAATTATCGAAAATTCACCACAAAACCAGTGTGATCCTCCAAATGGTGAGCTGGAAGTTTTTATTACGGGAGGAAACACAGGATATACCTTTGAATGGTTCGATCGATTACTTAATCCACTGGGTATTTCCGGTTCTGTGGCCTCCAATCTGGTAGCAGGAGAATATATTGTCAGTGTTTTTAAAGATGGTTGTACGAAAACTGCTTCTTATACATTGAGTGGCCCGATATTTCCTGTTGTAAGTGCTACTGTTTTACAGGATGTTGTTGATTGTATAAATCTTAATAGTGGTATAATTACCGCGGAGGCCTTTATCAGTGGTGTACCACAGGATTCTACGGATTATACATTCCGGTGGTATGAATGGGATAGTGTAGCCGGTGATATAGGTACCATATTAGCCCCCATACATGGTACAGGCCCAACAAGAAATGGATTATTACCAGGTGAGTACGCAGTATTAGCACGCGATGAAAACACTGGTTGTGAAACAAGTCCACCCGTAAGAGTTATCGTTCAGGATTTGACACAGATACCTACTATTGTTGTATCGGAAGTTGAACCTCAAACTTCCTGTGATCCTGCAAATCCCAATGGAGTGTTAAGGGCGGATGGATATATCGGGGGTGTATTGCAGGATCCTTCGGCTTTAACCTTTGAATGGTTCAATGGAGATAACACACTTCCCGGAAATTTAATAACCACAGTTTCTGGTATTAACGGGGAAATTGCTGAAGGAATAGCCAATTCCGGATTGCCCTATACAGTAAGGGTCACTACCATCAACAACTGTTCATCAACGTTGGTATATGACCAACTAACAGAAAATCTGGAAATTCCACAGGTAAGTGCTGTCACATTTGATAATAGTATTTGTGATCCTGCATTGGCACTTGATGGGGTATTTAATGGTAGGGTGGAAACCTCCTCCACATTAAGCGGTGTATCCATTACCGATTTTTCTGATTACACCTTTACCTGGTATGATGGGGATGATATCACCACGGATCCAGTGCTCACTAATACAAGTCCGGATGGAGATATATTATATGAGCTTGATGCCGGAAGATATACCGTTACGTTGGAACGAAATTCTACCAGCTGTATATCCAATCCTTTGACAGTAGAGATTTTTGATATACCTGTTTTACCTTTAATTAATATCTCAGAAGTACCAGCTACAAATTGTGCTGCAGGAACACCCAATGGGCAGTTAACCGCCGAGGTAGATATAGGCGGAACACCAACAATTGTTGGTTATACATTTAAATGGTTTGAAGGTGTTGATACATCTGGATCAGGAATTCCCGTTAGTACAGTAAGTGGTACCCATGATGAAACTGCTGAAGAGCTCTGGGGAAATAATACATATTCCGTATTAGTGATCAACGATTCAACGGGATGTAGTGCTACACAATCTTATATTGTTACTGATGATAGCGAGATTCCGGTTTTGTCACTCACTAAAATCGATAATTCAATTTGTGACATAACACTTCCCACCGTATCCGGATATAATGGCTCTGGTACTGCCTCCGTCATGGATCGTGGTTCTGCAGTTACAAATTTTTTGAATTATACATTCGAATGGTTTGATGGCCCCACAACTGCAGATCCTGTTTTAACAAATACTAATCCGGATGGGGATATTCTTCAGGAAATCCCCGGAGGATTTTATACTGTAAGAGTTACAAATGATTCTCTGGGTTGTATTTCTGATCCGTTATCAATCGAAGTATTGGATACCTTGGATTTACCGGTAATTGCCCTGGATGAAACGCCAGCCACTAACTGTGATCCGGCATTGGCCAATGGTGAAGTTACTGCTAATGTGGGAGGTTTGACAGCTGGCTATATTTTTAAATGGGTGGAAGGAAATGATGTAAATGTACCTGAATGGTCCCCGGTCTCCGGTACGGCCAATGAAATTGCAATGGAACTATTAGCGGGCAACAACTATACTGTGAAAGTAACCAATGAGAACACAGGTTGTTTTAATACAGCTGCGATCGTAATAACCGATAGCAGTGCATTGCCCATTATCTCATTAACTCAAAGCCCAAATACAATATGTGATCCATTTACATCCGGCAATCCATTCAACGGTTCTGTTACCGGTCTTACGACATATAATGGGATTGCTGTTAGTGATTATTCCAATTATAGCTTCAACTTATTTGAAGGTAGTGATACAACCGGAATACTCAATAATACAATTAGTGCAGGGCCAGCTGATTTTAATGCATTGGAAAATGGTTTCTACACGGTCCGCGCTTATGAAAATAATTTAGGTTGTTACAGTGACCCGGTAACCATTGAAGTGCTTGAAAGCATTGTATTGCCTGCCATTGATATTACCGAAGTTGGTGCAACAAATTGTGATCCTTCGTTGGCAAATGGTGAATTATATGCCAGTGTTTCTGGTACAACCATAGGATATACATTTAAATGGGTTTTAGGAACTGATACAAATGACCCGGCATTTGATACGCAACCTGGTATTTCAGGATTAGCTGCAGGTGATACCTATACAGTAAAAGTGACCATCGATTCAACAGGGTGTTTTAATGAGGCAGCAAGGATCGTCAGTGACAGCAGTACAATCCCGATGATTTCTTTAAACCAGACACCTAATAGTATCTGTGATCCGGTAGTCGCAGGTATTCCATATGACGGAACGATCACCGGAACTACTACCTATCAGGGAGTTATAGTGAGCGATTATACCAATTATTACTTTAAATTATTTGAAGGAAGTGATACTACTGGTGTGGTCAATAATTCAGTTACAGGTTCCGCGATTAATTTTATAGAGTTGCAGGATGGATTTTATACGGCACGTGCTTACAATACAGCTTTAGGATGTTATAGTGATCCTGTTACTATCGAAGTCTTCGAAAATTTTGTCTTCCCTGTTATCAGTCTGTCAGAGAATGGTGCAACAAATTGCGATCCTTCCTTACCCAATGGTACACTCACTGCGACAGATGCAGGGGTGATAGCAGGACGTTCCTTTAAATGGGTGGCCGGATTAGATGTAAACGGAGCTGACTGGTCACCGGTTAGTGGCACCCAGAGTGAAACTGCAGAAGAATTATCAGCAGGAAGTACCTATTCGGTGAAAGTGACAATAAATGCCACAGGTTGTTTTGGGACAGACGCCCAAACGGTCAGTGACAGTAGCCAGGTTCCCATTTTGAGCTTATCTCAAACTCCCAACACAATATGCGACCCAATAATAGCTGGTTCCTTTGATGGTACGATCAGTGGATCCTTAAATTACTTCGGAAATCCCGTAGCTGATTATACACCATTTGATTTTAATCTGTACGAAGGTACTGATACTACCGGTGTACTTAATATATCAATAAACGGTGCGGCGCCCAATTTTATAGATCTGGAAGATGGTGATTATACTGCCAGGGCATATGAATTTTCTACAGGATGTTTTTCTGATCCAGTGACCATTGCGGTAGAAGATAATACTGTATTACCCAATATTTTAATCACCAGGGAACCAAATTCCTCCTGTGATGATGCACAGCCAAACGGAAATATTCAGGCCTTTGTGGATGTATTAGGAAATACGGCAGATCATGATTTTACCTGGTATGACGGATCTACGGTAACACCCGGAAACGAAACAGCTACGACCGGAGCAATTGGCGAAATTATCACATTACCAGGAAATCAGAATTATACCGTAGAGGCAGTCAGTCAAATTACAGGATGTGTCAATACGCTGTCGACCTTCCTGAACAGGATTATACCAACCTTTGATATCAGTCTTGCAGTAACAGACATCATTGACTGTAACACGCCGGGAAGTATTCTTGCTACCATAGATTCTTCAGGAACAGGCCCAGTAGCTGATTATTCGAATTATGTATTTTACTGGTACCGTGGTGATGTAGTAAATCCAGGAAGCGAATTGTCTGAAACTTCAAGGAATCTGACTGAAATATCACCTGGTGTTGATCTCTTCTCCGAAGATTATACGGTATATGCAGAGAATACCTATACACATTGTATTACTAATGATATTACAGGATTTGTTGCAGCTCCATCTGCTTTGTATACTATTGATAGTGAGATTAATTTTTATCCATCGGATTGCAATACAAGCGAAGGGGCCATCACTGCCTGGGTGGATGATGGATCAAGGAATTATAACTATAATTTCTACTGGTATGAAGGCCGGAATATCAATCCGGGATCAAATTTTTATACCGATCCACCGGTTGCTTTTAACGGGGGTATTTTAAATAATGATTTTCCTGATGGCAGCTTAACTTACCTGGGCTCGCCACAGCCTAATCGTAATGCCCAGGAGGGACCTACTATCTACAACCTCGGTGACGGTGTGTATTCTGTGGTTGTAGAAGATAGAGTTACCGGGTGTCAGGAATATATTGAAATTGCATTACCGTCTATTATTACTCCACCTACCTTGTTAGGTACGGTTGATGGATCAACACTATGTCCATATACAATTGGTGATGGAGAAGTTACAGCTGCTATTCAACCGGATTCATTAATAGCCCAGGGATTATTGAATAGCGATTATGATTTTTATCTCTACGATGGTATAAGTACAGCTCCCGGTGATTTAATAACGGGTCCTCTTTTAGGAGCGCCTGATATGATTACTTTTACATCATTATCTAATACATTAGCTCCGGGATATTATACTGTAGTTGCAAATGAAAAAGTTTCTGGTAGTTATTGCCCATCAGTACCGTTAACACTGGAAATAGAACCTTTAGCCCTCCCGCCTGTTGTGTCGCTTAACACGGCACTAATCAATAATACTTCCTGCGATTCAACCATGGTAAACGGGCAGATCGAATTGCTCGTAGCTAAAGATCCCGAAGATCTGACCGGACCCACTACTTATGATCTGACCTGGACATCGACTTCTTCAACGACACCAGCTAATAGTGCGGGTGTACCTGCCGGGGTACAGGGACCTTACACCGGTCTGAATTTGGGTGTTTATGATGTAACCGTTGTAGATGTTAATTCAACCTGTGAGACAACGGAATCCTACGAATTATATAATGAACCTCCTGAAATACTGGTTGATGAAACAACATTAATCGTTACAGATAAATATTTCTGTGTTCCGAGTGGACACATTGAGATTACCAATATTGAAGTAGGTGGTAATCCCGAACCTTTATCAGATTTCTTTTATGACTGGTATGATGGTGTTGCCAACCTTTCTGCCAGTAATCCAATTGGGCCTCCTGCAGACACAGAAAGACTTGATTCAGTTAATTATAACACGATTCACGAGGGAACATATTATGTTGTTGTGACGAAAGATCCGGCAACCGGAGGTATTGGCGCTGGATGTTCCAGTGCGCCGCTCAGTGAAGGGATTTTAGATCGTTCCATTGATCCAACAATTGTTTTAATGCAGACAGCCAATTTGGCTTGTGATTCGAGTTTTGCAACGGGTACATTAACATTGACCATAAATACTGGAGGATCGGTTGCCAGTGATTATGAGTTTACTATAAACAGCACCGCTTTGGCAGGACCCATTAATGGATTTACTAATGATGATGGAACCCCGGAATCATGGACGGAAATTAACCTCGGACCGGGACAATATAATGTTAGCGTAAGGGATGTAGATAATGAATGTACTTCTGTTAACAACATGACAGTTAATGATAATCCTGCTATCCCGTATGTCCAAGCGGCAGATTTAACAATTCTTCATCAGGCCATTTGTGATAATGATGGCAGCATTACGGTGAACGCTATCCGATTAAACGGAGTAGCGGAAATTCCGGGAACAAATCCAGGAGAGGTGAATTATATTTTCTCATGGTATGAAGATCAACCTATGCCTCCTGATCTGGGCGTAGCGGGTAATGTTCTAGATACAACCACTTATCCGTTGATTGAAGCTGGTGCATTTTATTTTACAGCTCTACGCGATAATAACGCCCATGAACCCGGTGAGGGTTGTGAAACTGCTCCATTTAGAGTGGATATTGATGATATAAGCATCGATCCAACTTTAGCATTAAGCCAGACAGCCAACCAGGCTTGTGATCTGAGTTTTGCTACAGGAACACTCACGCTTAATGCAATAACAGGGGGTGTTGTAGCCAGTAATTATGAATACACAATAACCAGTCCTGTTCTTGGAGGACCTCTCAACGGTTTCACTGATGATGATGGGACTCCGGAGTCCTGGACCGAAATAAATCTGGGTCCGGGACAATACAATGTACAGATAAATGATGTTGAAAATTTATGTACTTCCAATGGAGTTATTACAATTAATGATAATCCTTCGGTTCCCTATGTTGAATCTGTTGATCTGACCATTCTACCGCAGGAAATATGTGCAAATGATGGAAGTATAACTGTAAATTCTATACGGATCAATGGTGTTCCAGAAACACCTGGGGCTAATCCCGGGCAAATAAATTACGTTTTCACCTGGTACGAGGATCAGGTTGCCCCGCCAGATCTCGGAGTGGCTGGTAATATATTGGATATTGGTACATATCCCTCAGTCCAGGCTGGCACTTATTATTTCACTGCGTTGAGAGACAATGATGTAAATGAACCGGGAGAAGGTTGTGAAACTGCTCCATTTTTAGCAATAATTGAGGATACCAGTGTTGATCCGTTGCTGGCTTTAATTTCAACCGCCAATCAATCCTGTGATACCAGTGTAGTTGCCAATGGAACAATTGATGTGGTCATTACTCCCGGATCAAATAGTCTGGGTAATTTTAATTATACCTGGATATCATTCCCAACCAGCAGACCTGCAGAGTACACAGGAGGAACTGGTACCGTAAACGAACAGTTTATTGATCTGACATATGGGCAATATAATCTGGAAGTTGAGGATGAAGATACTAAATGTACGACAACGCAATCGGTAACGATAAATAATAATCCATACATCCCTGTCATTTCAAATTATCTTGTAAATGATCAATCGGTATGCTTTAATGACGGTAGCATTACTATAGTAACTATCACCCCCGGAGATACTTCTGAGTATGACTTCTCCTGGTACGAAGGTGTGGCCAATTTGAATAATAATAATCCTATTGCCGGAGTAACCGGAAGTGTACTCGATACAACAAACTTTGCGAACATTCAGGCGGGAGATTTCTACTTTACGGCAATCAAAACGGATCCTGCTGATCCTGTTGGATTTGGTTGTACTACTTCACCTGTTAGAGCAACTATCAGGGATGTAAGTATTGATCCTTATCTGGACCTGACACCAACCGCTAATGAAAATTGTGATTTAAGTTTTGCTAATGGTACATTAACTGCCCTGGCAACTACCAATGGCATTCCGGGACCATCATATAGCTATACGTTAACAAGTACTGTTCTGGGTTCTCCAGTGGATTCATTAACTAATGATTCGGAAGTAATATATACAGAATTGCAGCCTGGAAATTATAATGTGCTGGTAATTGATGATAATTCGTTGTGTACTTATAATAGAGATGCGACTATTGACGATAGTCCTGTTTACGTTGATGTCAACGATGTATTGTATGCTGTGAATGACCAGACAATATGTGCACCGGATGGAAGTGTGATCATAAATGATATATCGGACCAGGGAATTTCTCAGCCACTGGCAAATTATGTGATTACATGGTTTGAAGGCGAGTCGAATCTTAATGTGGATAATCCGATCGCAGGTGTAGTAGAAACTTACCTTGATACTACCAATCATCCAACCATTGGTGCAGGAGCATATTTCTTCACGGTTACTAAAGCAACAGATACAATAGCCCCGGGCGAGGGCTGCGAAAGTGCACCGCTTCGGGCCGATATTTTAGACAGGAGTACTGATCCAAATGTAAATTTTGCGCATTTAGATAATACGAGTTGTGATGTCAATCTTCCAAATGGAGAAATTTCTGCAATTGCATTTGAAAATGATGGAACAGATACAGATGCATATACCTTCACTTGGATGTATAATGGTAATCCATTACCTCCTGGAGTTATACAGTTGGATTCGGCCAATACCAGTGTGCTTTCCAACGCACCGGAAGGTGATTATCAGATTACTGTGATCAATGCCTCACGAACTCAGTGCCAGGTTAACTCAGGATCTATGCTCGATTTCATAGAAATAGAACCTAACATCATAGTCGTGGATGTGACTGATCCGCTCGATTGTAACCCGACAGGGCAATTAGAAGTTACTGAAATCTGGATAGGTGGCATGCCGGCCAATGTGAATGACTTTGAATATGAATGGTACCAGGGCAACTTCACTCCTGGCGATCTTATATTAGATAGTCTTGGAAATCCTGTTATCAGTCCCTTACTGCAGAATCAATACCCAGAAAAGTATTACGTTATGGCCAGGAATATCTCCACTGCATGCGAATCTAATCCTAAAGAGGCTGAAGTAACCGAAGCAAATATCGTGTATCCAGAAATATACGTTGATGTTATTGCCCCGCAGACAAGTTGCGATCCATTGATGCCCAATGCCGCATTATTGGCAACAGTAGATGGGGGAAATGATGATACCAATCCAAATTATCAGTTTGAATGGTTTAACAGTCTGGACGGCACAGGTCCAGTGATCGCCAATTCCAGTTCTATTTATGGTTTGGGAGCTGATAATTTTTCAGTTACAGTTTTGAATTTGATTACAAATTGTTCATCTACTGATTATTACATTACCGAAGATGCAATAGATATTTACAAGCCGGTAATTTCGGTGGCTTCATCTCCTTTGAGTAATTGTGTGATAAATAATGGTACGGTTTCAGCCGAAGTTTTAAATATTGCAGGCACTTTTGAATTTAACTGGTATATTGGAGATACTTTAGGAACCTCCCCTGATTTCACGGGTCCAGCTGTCAGTGGTTTGCCTGATGGATTATATACGGTCACTGCCACAGAAATGGATTCCACATTCTGTGTTTCTGATCCGGTTGTTGTCGAGGTAAGAGATGAGCGAATGAATCCTGTAGTGACAATCATTGAGGATAATCCAATGACGTTCTGTTGGGATGATTCACCTAATGGACAGTTCACCGCCACGGTTAATGGCATGGTGGGTGGATATACTTTTGAATGGTATAATGATGTGGATACGACTGGTCTTGCAGATTATCTGGGTAGTACCTATTCTGGATTGACCGCTCAAACATATACGCTTGTAGTTACAAATAATGTCACACAGTGCCTAACTGTTGAATCCAGAGTAATCACTGATAGTACGGTTGCACCGCCTATGCCGGATCCAGAGGTAGTTCAACATCTTCAGAATTGTCTTGAGCCGGATGGATGGGTAAGAACATCTGTTGGGGGCGATGTGATTAATTATACCTTTGATTGGTATGACGGTGCTACCGTAACCAATTCACCTGATCATACAGGGATTAATTATCGCGATCTATGGGACGGAGAATATACAGTGACTGCAATGGACATGGTTACCGGATGTATTTCACCGGGTGTAACAGTGGAGGTTCTGGACTTGCGTGAACTTCCGGCTTTTACTTATGAAGTCGTTCCTGCTAATTGCGAAAGAACGAACGGATCCATTGAGATTATTTGGGAAAATGACGTACCTATTGACCAGGTTATCTGGATTGATCCGGTATCAGGCGGTCAGATTGACCAGGGAAGCGCGATTTATAATTATCCTCCCGGCGTATATGGTGTTATAGTTACTTCGATTTACGGGTGTGTTGCGGAAGATGAAGCGGAAATATCAATCGAGATCTTTGAATTTAATGGGATTTCGGCAAATGGAGATGGCAGAAATGATTATTTTGAAATTGCATGTATTACATTGTTCCCCTATAATAATGTAAAAATATTTAACAGGGCAGGGCAATTGGTATATGAAGCAGATAATTACAATAATGCAGATGTAGCATTCAGAGGGGTAGGAGAGAATGGGATGTATCTGATGGGTAAAGAATTACCGGATGGCACCTATTTTTATATTATTGATAAAGGTGATGGTTCAGAACCGATTCCCGGATTTTTGGAATTAATAAGATAATAATACGAACATGTACAGATATATAATTTTATTTTTCCTTGGATTGATTACAGGAGTAGCTTACGGTCAGCAGAAACCTGTTCAATCATTATACATGTTCGATCAAACCTTGCTTAATCCGGCATATACTGGATCACATGTTCAGTTAAGTGCTACCTTCATAAACAGGAATCAGTGGATTAATTTTCCGGGAGCTCCGGTAACACAGACATTCAGCATCCATTCTTCATTTTTTGATTCAAAAGTAGGTGGGGGCTTGATATTTACCAGGGATAAAATTGGGATTCACGAAGATTTTGGATTGTTTGCCAATTATGCATTCCATCTTCCAATTACTAAAAAAGCCAAACTATCTATGGGACTTCAGGCAGGATTTAACCACCTGACCAGTGATTATAATGCACTTGTTATCCGGGATCTGACTGATCCTAATTTACAGGGAAAACTGACAAAAATGAATCCCAACTTCGGGGCAGGATTATACTATTATACTGAGAACCTTTATATAGGATTTTCAACCCCCTATTTACTGGAAAATAAAATTGTGGATGTTGAAGGAGTGTTGAGTGAAGCCAGACAATCCAGGAATTATTATATTCACGGGGGATATACATTTCATCCCAGTCCAAATTTTATGGTTAAACCCTATGCTCTTATCAGAATGCAGGAAGGTGCTCCCTTCGGCTGGGATATTAACATGACAGTTGTGTATAAGGAAATCGTTGGAACAGGCATTTCGTACAGAAGCAATGATGCCATCATATTTTTATTTGAGTTAAGATTATTACCAAGTTTGCATCTGGGTTATGCATATGATTATACACTGTCAGATATCAGACAACATTCCAACGGGTCACATGAAATCATGCTCAATTACAGGGTGAAAATCCCAAAAATACATAAAACTCTACCTTGCCCTTCTTATTTTTAATCCAAACAATTTTACATTTATTAAGTATAAAGTTCAGGAATAATTCGGATCAACCTGGTTATTTATAAATGAGTAATAGAATCATGAATTTGTTTTAATAATACATTTTGAATCAATCAGAGATTCATGAGTATATGTAATTAAAAAGGGCCAATTGATGTAACCCATCAGCCAAAAGTGGACTGATTTGAGGCTTAAGTTAAGAGATAGTTTATTATATTTCAAAACCTAAATATCAGTTCAAAATGACTCAAAAAAAATCAAGTGAAAAGTTAATTCAGGACATCAAGCGTAATACCCGAAGAAAGTATTCAGCAGAAGAGAACCTGCCTGCCGGCTAGGCAGGGATCAGAATTGTAATTGAAGGGATGCGTGGTGAGACCAGCATTGCAGAGTTATGTCACAGGGAAAGCATAGCTCAGAACCTTTATTATCGATGGAGCAAGGACTTTATGGAGTCTGGCAGGAAAAGGCTTGATGGTGATACCATGCGGGAGGCAAATACCTCAGAGGTACAATCTTTAAGAAAAGAGAATGCCCAATTGAAGGAAGCTGTTGCAGAATTACTTCTTCAGAATCGGGTACTTAAAAAAAGCATGAGTGGGGATAATTCAAACGATTGAAGTATATGAGATTCTCTCAGTCTGAAAAG
>Ga0209536_100000127_pt1 | contig 110812 bp, 88 predicted proteins | sample DeeMarSeWOR28_12_FD_187461 | JGI IMG/M metagenome (GOLD analysis project Ga0209536, IMG submission 187461) | Marine sediment microbial communities from White Oak River estuary, North Carolina - WOR-2-8_12 (SPAdes) (version 2) | ecosystem: Environmental > Aquatic > Marine > Intertidal zone >...
AATTATCTAAAAATGTAACATGTCGGGCACCGCGACTAGCGGCTTCAAGACCCAGGCTTCCTGATCCGCAAAATAAATCCAAAACCCTGGCGTCAATTACAAATTTGTCGAGAAGATTGAAAATGTATTCTTTGTTTTTACTTGTTGTGGGGCGTATATAGTCATTTTTTGAAGAATAAATCTGTTGGCCTTTATATTTACCGCCCGATATTCTCATGTGTTAACTTGGTCTTATCTCATTTAAAATAATGATGAAGCGGGCTAAAACCTCGCCCTCATTTTTAAAGGTATAATTTCCGGGATTGATTGCAATTTTATTGAATTTTATAGCTGGATAAGTATTTATTATATCCCGTAAAAAGTTCAAGACCGATTCTGGAAGTCCGCGCAAATGATAATAATAGTTTGTCTGTACTAACAATCCGGATTTAATTTGCTTTCCTTTATTAAAATATTGAATTCTTAACTGATGACTTTGTGCAGCGGCATCGAGCACAGATTTAATTGAATTTGAATTGACTTCCCTATATGAACTTATTGGGCTCGTTGCACCTAAAGGAGATAAACTTATATAAAAATCACTTAGATACATAACAGTATTATCCACAGGGGATTCAGAGGTACCTACCAATTTGACGCTACTCTGGGGAAATTTATTTGATAAGTAATTTTTATAATATTCAGCTTCTTCAGGTGAGTTGGACAATACACTTAACTGGACCAAATCCTGAGTTACAACAAGAATTGAATATTCTACACCCTCATAGGAAGAATGGAGCAAATTTTTTGCCATTGTAAGTGAAGAGGAATTGTTTGAGAAATTATTGCTGAATTGTTTTTCTAATTCCTCACGGCTCATCTGTGAAGCAATTTGTTCTTGGGTTTGGACGGGTGTTTCTTCAACAACTAGAGGTGGCGCTTCTTTTTTACCGGTCGGTAAAAACCAATAAATAAGTAAAGCGACGATAATAATAACTAGTGCCCCAACGATTCCAAATATTATTTTCCGATTTGCTCCTGGTTCTTCAAATCGCTCGTCTGGAATATATTCTTTCTTTTGTGGCCTTCGTTGTGAAATTTCGGGAGATGGACTTGGTTTCGGGCTTGGTTTTGGTATTTTATCGGCCCTTACCTCACGTTGTTCCTCTAATGGAAGAGGTGTCGGTTTTTGGGTAGATTTAAAAAGTTGGTCAATTGAATCGATGGAAAATTCTTGACCTTCAGTTGATTTTTCTTCTTTGCCAACTCCTTTTTGCTCTTTCCCGCTGGTAACAGCCTGTTTTCCAGGTATTTCCAATAAATTTAGTTTTACCATAGTAAGAGCCTGGGCTTAATGAACTAAATCAAAGTTGATAACGGTTCTACAAACCGGTATGCTTCATCAGGGTTAAATGCCGGATCATTAGTGATCAGACGCCACTCCCTCGTATCCATAGGATTTAGCGTATGCACCGGAATACTAAATTGAGAGCGAAGCATATCTAGCCATTGAGGTTTGAAGTAACTTCCATATAGATAAATTTGGGATATAGAATAAATCGGATTGCCAATCGATCCCGGAATCTGGATTTCTTCAATAATAGAGTCAAACATCGAAAGAATTTCTTCATCGTCCAATTGTTCGATAGACATCAGTGATTTTGAATAGGGCTTAAAAATGGTTGTTAAGAAATTCTTCTCATCAGATATAACTATTTCGTAACCTCTTTCCGAAAAGTTTGCAAGGAGACTCTGCCCGATTTGATCCGGAAAAAATTTTCGAAATAGCGAATCTACTGTAAAGCAGTTTACTAAAATTTGATCAGGAGTAATATCCGCCTTCGATGCAATATCCTGGAAGAATTGCAGAATTTGTTTTTTAAAAGCAACCGAAATAATCTCTCGATAATTCTCGTTTGTGCTTTGAAATTCAGGGGTATAGATATAATAATTATCACTTGATTCACTTAAAATTTGACTCATTTCATCCATGACAATTTCTCTGAAATTCTCATTAGTTACATATTGGTCTACCAAAATTCTCTTAACTAATAGGAATTTACTTGGCAACACAAAGCGGATGTTTTCTATGGAAATATCATGAGATGATGCGAGGGTTCTCAAATGATTTGCCATTTGAGTTGGTGCGGTGGCTTGCTGAATATTCTCAAGGTTAATTACAAGTGGGAGCAAACTTTCAATTGCTCGGTTTACAGTAATTGTATGATCTCCGAGTTCGGCGTTGAGCCAACTTACCCTGTTATCTTGAAAACTAATACTATTAATTTTTTCAGACATATAATTATGCTTCTTCCTCCCAACTCTTTACACCATTTTTTATATAACCATGGTTTTCATGTGTTCGAGTAAAAATTAGATTAACCGGCTCTTCATATCCATTAAGAACTTTTAATAGTGATTTTTCCAGTTCAGTCGCAACTTGTCGAAGCATGGTTGATTCATCAGGTGCAATATTTCTTTTCATTTCATCAACTATCGAAAAGACAACTTTGTAGTTTTCATAAAAAGAAGGAATTTCCCTTTTAACTCTGCCTGGTATTCTTTCTGCTGATATCAAGGAATCCAAGTTTTGAATATTATTCCCAAGATATGTTAGCCTTTCTTCTAAGTCTGAGAAATTATGATTTTCTATTCGAGTTGCTAAGGTATCCATAGGATTCAAAGCATCCTCAAACATGGGTTTGAGAACCGAAAGCTGTTTTACGACTTGTATTGTATCAATGAGCGTTTTTGTATCTTTCGCATAACGATATATGGGAACAGTTTTAAGATTCTTGAACTCTGCCATAATTTCTTTCATGTTGAGCAGAAGATTACTGTATCTCCGAATATGCACTCTCTTTTCATCCATCAAGCTATTTGTAGAATCAATAGCATCATCAATTTTTGAAATATAATCAAATATTTGCAGGTCCATAATGGGTTCAACTGTAGTACGGTTTTGTGAAGCAAATTCATCGAGAAGATTGGGAGATTCGATAGTAATTTTTTCACCGACAATACTTATGATATATTTCTCTTTACTATCAGGACACGTAAAATTTTCCGATGTTAAATTCAAAAGTGTCGAATCTACCTCACTAAGAGAGAGAAGCCCATAACGTTGACTTATTCTAAAATATTGGGGAGAGATGAATTTTTGATATATATTTTCCATTTGTGTCTGCAATTCAAAAAGATTTTGCAGGCTGCCTTGTATATCAACTTTTGATAATTCTTGTACATTATTGTTTATTCTACTGCTAAATCTACTGAGCCGATCAAACATATTTGAGACTCTTGCGATGTCCGTTTTTTCTCCCTCTCTTATGAAATCCTTAATCCGATTATACTCATTATTCCAAAACTCCACAACTGTATTCACTTCGATGGTTGGAAGCATTTCAGCTATATTTGCCATCTGATTTTTTGCCAGATAGGTTGCGTTTTGTAATCTGTATTCGTTAATCTTATCCTTTAATTCACTTAGAGAATCGACTAAAGATTTGGTTTCACAAAAATCGGGAAAAATTGCACTCGAGTCAAAACGAGTCAAGTTCATCCCTAATTCTTCCCGTACTCTATTTAAATCATCATTTTTATGAAAATATCTTTCGTTTATTCTGATGTCACCCTGCATCTCAGCGACTGCTTTGGAGATCGTGGAAATATATCGTAAACTTGGAATTGTTAAGGTGGCTGCTAAAATGTCATTAAGTTCATTGGAAAGATTTCCGACTTCTTCCTTCTCCTTTAAAGTTGTATCACTTTGGATTACTGTTATCAACGTGTCAAAGTTTTCCGTATAACTACCTGTTTTCCGGTGGAAAAATTGTTCGGCTTCATAAATTGCATATATATTATGCCTGCTCTGTCTTGTCATTTGATCTTCCTCTTCCCAAATGTCATTGGGTATTGCAATTACAGAAATCAATAGCAGGGCTAGCAAAATGATGATAATCTTAAATATGATTGATCCTTTACCCATTTTACCTCCATTCGGTGGTTATCAAAGTCTCCCAAAAGAACATTTTTGATGAAGAACGAAAAAGTTTAATAAAATAAGACCAAAATGTCAATCTGTTTTTGTCTTCTATTTTTCAAAAACTTTATTTTTAAATAACTTGAGTTACTTTTTGCATTCGCACCGCTAGAAGGGCCTCATAAGGCTGATAATTGGTAAATGTATCCTGATAATTAAGAAATCTTGATTTTGGGTACTGAAAAACTATTCCAGTTGTTCAAGATATAGGACCGTTCTCATAATTGCTGCTGAGAAGGATGCCGAAAGGGTAATTTAGCAATTTACAATATCAGCCCAAGCTTATAGTTTTAGTCCTAATCTCTGCAAAAAGCTGTCAACCGAATGAAAAATCTTTTCACTTTCAATATCCATGCTGATTACATGATAAGAATTTTCCAGGCTTTCTTTTTCCTTTATGTTTGATGAGACGTGCGAGTAGATGTAATCGAGATTTTTATAACTAACCGTATGATCTCTCTTTGAATGTATCAAGAGAACAGGATCTGACACCTGTTCCAAGTGGTTTTTTGTATGTTTTAACAGGAGTAACAGCTGTTCAAGACTTTTTAAAGGATACTTGTTATAGGAAACACTGTTTTTCTTTGCCTCTCTTGAAAAAACATCCGGACCTTTTGATTTATATTGATAATGTAAAAACATTTTTGCCAAGGGTAAAAATTTCAATCTCCAATCATTTAAAAAAACTGCCGCAGCAAAAGTCACCAGCGCATCGACCTTGAAGCGGGTTGCGAGATTTAAAGCAAGTGCTCCTCCCATGGATTGACCGCAAACAATCACTTTATCAGATTGGTTTTTTAGATTTAAATAAAATTCTTCAGCGGAATAGTACCAATCTTGCCATTTTACATCCATCAAATCTGATGGTTTTGTTCCATGACCGGGAAGAAGAGGAACCCAAACTGTATATCCTTTTTCAGCGAAATGCTCTGCAAATTGCCTTCCCTCCATTGGAGAACTGGTAAAACCATGAAAAAAAACCATCGAAATTCTACTTTGTGAGATAAATATGGGTTTTGCCCCGGGAAGTAAGTTATCTGGAACAGAGATGTCCGGGATTTGAGGTTTACCTACTCCGTTAACCATAGAATCCACATTCTCAAAAGTACTTAAAATTTATTTGGATAGCCTGATTCAATGCTTAATTCAATTCATCTAATTTGCATCGGTACATTTTAGTATGAACAGTTTTCGCTCCCAGGTATTAACATTCTTTCATTTTTCGGATGAGTCAAGTAACAAATTAAATACACAAGGAAACTTCAGCTTTAAATCAATATAATGGTCTTTTTTCTCAACTACAACTGGCTTCATGAAGTTCTTGATAGTTTAGGTATATCTAAATTGTTCTGATTGCGACCTCGAATTTTGCCTTTTAGATATTTCACAAACCTCCTTTTATATGTACTCACTTTGTGGTAAAATAGAAATTGAATAGCGGGAAGAAGTAAATAATTTTTCGCTCAATAAAATTGAGTGTTCATTAGAAAAACCCAATACTATATATGACGAGTTTAACTAATCAACAGAGCCGATAATAAAAAAAATTAGTCTTAAGATTTTTGTTTCATTATTTCAAATTAAATCTTTCCTATTGGTAAATCAACGTTATAAATAACAAGGCATTGTCGAATATATGGCCACTTGAGGATTGAGATGAGAAAAATTTTTCGAGACTTATTGATAGATGCTCGGATAAGTAATATCAAAACAAAAATATTGCACTGATTTTTAAAGGCAGATAAATTAATAAAAGTTTATAAACTAGATAAAAGTGATATAAAATTATTTATGAGGTGAAAATGAATTCCATTTTAGTTACCGGAGGAGCTGGATTTATCGGAAGCAATTTTGTGCGGCATATGGTACATAAATATCCTAACTACCGTATCATTGTACTGGATGCGCTTACCTATGCAGGTAATAGGGATAATTTACTGGATTTAGAAGGCTCCAATAACTATCTGTTTTATCATGCAAATATTCTGGATAAATCTGTGGTTGAAAACCTTGTAAGTAATGTTGATACGATTATAAACTTTGCCGCAGAAACCCATGTCGACCGCTCTATTCAGGAGGCCGGCTCATTTATTCAGACAGATGTGGTTGGCACTTTCACATTGTTGGAAGCTGCTAAAAAATATAATGTTGAGACATATATTCAAATTTCAACTGACGAAGTCTATGGTTCAATTGATGTGGGAAGCTTTGGCGAACAGAGTCTTTTGCAGCCAAACAGCCCATATTCCTCCAGTAAAGCCAGCGGAGATCTTTTGGTAAGATCCTATTTTAAAACCTATAATATACCTGCAATTATCACTCGGAGTTCAAATAATTTTGGCCCATTTCAATATCCTGAAAAGATAATTCCACTTTTTATAACCAATGCAATTGATGATATCCCTCTCCCACTTTATGGGGATGGAAAAAATGTTCGGGATTGGATTTATGTTCTTGATAATTGTGAAGCAATCGATTATGTCCTGCATCACGGCGATGTAGGAGAGATTTATAATATTGGTGGCGGAAATGAGATGGAGAATATTCAGATTACAGAAATGATCCTGCAAAAATTGGGAAAACCTAAATCATTGATTAAACCGGTAACAGATCGGCCAGCTCATGACAGAAGATATTCTCTGGATTGTGAAAAACTGAAAGAGTTAGGGTGGAAACCTCGCTTCGATTTTGAAACCGCACTAGATGAAACGATAGATTGGTATAAAAAAAATGAAAAATGGTGGCGTAATATTAAGGAGAAACAAGAATCCTTTCGAAAATATTACAAAGAACATTATTCGAAACTGCGGTCAAAATGATGGTAAAAAATGTTGTACGGAAAACTCAGTTTTTGGTGGGCATAAATAATTATCGATTTTGGAATGAACTTTTGTTATAAACATAATTATGTTCTGGCTCGTTCTCGCTGTTATTATTGCAAGAAATCAATATGTAAAGATTGCCGCCAAATTTTGGTTCATCATATTTTTTGTTCTCAAAAATGTTACTGGTTGTTCAGTCTCCACGATTTTATCCACCATTTCAAAAAATATAAAGCCCGCTTCTTATTCGGCTGGAATATTTTTCTGACTCTTACCATTCTGACTCTTTTCATCTGGATTATTTTCAAGGTCGACACTAAAGATTCAACCCGTCAAACAGTCCAATTACATAGGAAAGAAAATTCTTTCATTAACAGATCCCATTTTGATGTGGATTCGATTCTATTTACAAAATTGAATCCCCGGATTGAAAATGTAGACGAAAGGTATTTTGATTTCTCTTTACCGATGCAAAAAGGTTGGATAATAAATATCTGGCAGAATGATTGGCCAGTATTGAGCAAGAGTGTTTTGGATGATGGTACTTCGATATTTCCCATCCAGCTTCTTGACGGGAAAAATATTCTGAGAGTTGCCGTTTGGGATCAAAACCAGCAATTAGTCTATGCAGATCAATATCAGATTAATCACGATAGCCCGGGGCATAATATTCTGAGAAAATCCATAGAGAGGGGAAGCCATGTTAATAAAGAACTGGCGTTGACATTTGATGGAGGTTCGAATGCAGCTGGAGCAGAAATGATTTTGAAGTCCTTGAGAGAACATAGTATTAAAACAACCATGTTCATCACCGGTCACTTTATTAAAAGATTTCCTGAAATCGTTTTAGAAATGGTTGCGGATGGGCATGAGATTGGAAATCATACTTACAGTCATCCTCATCTTACGACCTATACAACGAACGGGAGGCATGAAATATTATCGGGAGTCAATCGAGAGTTTATCATCCATCAATTATCTAAAACCGATAGTCTATTTTTCCATCTCACAAACAAGCATTTTTCACCTTATTGGCGGGCCCCTTATGGCGAATATAATCAGAAGATATTGGATTGGGCTGCAGAAGCGGGTTACAGACACGTTAGGTGGACACAAGGTTTTGATACATTTGATTGGGTTGAAGACAACGATTCCCCCATTTACAGATCTTCTAAGGAGATTTTCCAGGGGATAGTGGAAAAAGATTCGGGGGATCGCACATTAAATGGTGCGATAGTACTATTGCATTTAGGATCAACAAGATCTGAAGACCCCGTTTACCAAATCATTCCAAATCTTTTAAGTGAATTGCATTCCAGAGGTTATGCAGTCGTACCCATAAGCAATTTGTTGAATCCGTGAACAATTTCAATATTATGTTATATAATCATTGTACAATAAATTGTATTTCTTTATATTTTCGGGCTTTTTTTATAAATTGAAAAAATATATAGATTTGTCGAAGTATCTATGAAGAAATTTCGAACCTCATTGTCATATTTTACGATATTCATTATTTCAGCAATCATATCTGTATACCTTGTTTGGAATTATACACCCTTAAAAGAAGACATCCGCACCACTTTAATTTTAAAATTAAGACCTTATCTGGGTGAAGATTTTCTGCTTCATGATTTCTCTCTAGGTCTGGGATATATTGCATTTCATGGTGTAACTACCCGTAACGACCAACATACCTATCAGGTAAACCTCGAGGAAATAAGGTTCAATTATGACGTTATTCAACTGATTCGTTATAATTTTGAACCATTAAAAGTGCTAAAATCTGTAACTCTCAAAAATCCAAAACTCCTGTTGTACCAGTCCGGTGATCGAAGAATTTCGGTGAAACAGGACAGTCTTTCAACGGATCAGATGGTGCAAAAGATTTTAGCAAATTTTCAGAAGATTCCCAGCATAGATCGTGCACATGTACAGAATGCACAAGTTCATTGGGAACTTCGAAATGGAAAGCAACTACCAGTTTTTGATGAAATGAATGGTTATTTGATTCATTTGAATGAGGGGAATATCCGTCTCGAATTGGTTGGAAAATTTTATGGTTCTTCCAGTTCATCTATTACATTTGATGGAATAGTGGACCTATCAAATGAAACTATCGATGCGGATCTTAACCTTAATGAATGCAGTTTTAGTTCAGAATTCCCTTTTTTAAAAAATGGAATTTATATATTTGAAAATGGCCTGTTGAATGGACAGGTTGGTCTACATTCCAATGGATTCTACCTCGATAGTTTACAAATATTCGGACAAGTTAATTTAAAGAATTTATCCTTCTTTATATTTAATCAACATGCCATTACCGAAAATTGTAATGTGATTTTTAATGGCAAAAATATCACCTTTGAAAGATTTGCCGGGAAATTGGAAGAAGGAGAATTCGAATTTGAGGGAACACTCGAAAATATCTTTAATCCCAGGGTGCATTGGAAGGTGGATGTTCATAATTTTCCAGTTAAATATTTAAAACAATCTCACAACATTTTTGAATATGCAGCGGATGGAATACTTACCGGTCAGGGTGAATTTCACGGATCTCTTGATAGCATCCAGGTAGTTGCCTCGGTTAGCTCCCCTGAAATACTGTATTCTGTGGTACCTTTCAAAAACTTGGAAGCCGAGCTTAGTTACTATCGGGATATTTTACAATTTTCTCATATAAGGGCGGATTTTAAAGAATTTAGTACGAAAGGTTCGGGGGAAGTAAATTTTGAAACAGATAACCTGAAATTTTTGTTGAACTCCGAATTAGACGTTTCCGAAGAGACCTTTAGTGTTGTAGACAAATTAAATAGTTCCAAAATTATAATAAATTCTCACATTGCGGGTCCCTTTCCTGCAAAACGGTTCTATGGAACTTTTGAATATTTCTTTCGCAAAGCTGATAGGCTCCTGATTAAGGGAGTGGGTCCGTTCACTCTTCATGATCAGTTTTTAAATTTTATGGTTGAGAGCACAAACCTCCCCGATCCAATTCATATTAGTGGTTCAGTGGAACATTTGTTTAGTAATCCTACTGTTAAAATTTTGCAGGCAAATGATTTGCCCATCGAAGAGTTTACATCGAATACGGTGGTTGCAAATTTAGCAAAGAAATATATTGTCAATTTGGTAATGAATGGACCCTATGATTCCTTGTTTGGTAGTGTTAATGTTGAGAGTCTCGATGGAGTAAATCATTTGTTTTCTCTCTCCGGCAACATTAAAGAAATTTTCACTGATATTCAAAACTTTAAGGGAAATTTTAGTGCATTAACTGCTCCTCTCACTCTAAGTGGTGATATTGAATTATCAGAAAGCGATTTGGGGCTTGATGTAAAAATGAGTTCCCCCGGTCTAGCTACTGGCAATTTGTTCATCGGATATGCTGAACATGCACCAATAAAAGGTAAATTGAGTTTTAACAGATTTTCAGTATCTGATTACGTTGCCAATAGTGAGGATGTTTCCAAAAGCCTTCAGCAAGGGTACATGCAGGGAGAACTAATCATTTCCGGCACTGTCCCGCAACCGGCGGTTGATTTTTACGTTTCCGCAGATGAATTCATTGTTAATAATGTGGGTTACTATTCCACCAAGCTCTCAGGAAAATTGAAAGAGAATAAATTATCATTTGAAAATTTTTGGGTTCAACTTAATAATTCACCAGTTTTTAATGCAAATTTCTGGTGGGATCTTAAAACAGATTCCTTGTATGCAACCATAGACGGAGACAATATTGAGAGCAATTTTATTGCTGAGACAATTTTTAAAGACAGGAATATTGTTCGCGGTCACTTTTCCTATTCCCTAAAAGCCTCCGGGCCATCGAAACGCCCTATCATTTCAGGGAAAATGGAGATTCGGGATGGAATTCTTGATAAGAATTCATTTGAATTATTATCAGCAACATTTCGAGATTCGATACCGCCCGAAACAGATTTAATTAATATAGAGGAACATATTTTAAAAATTCATGATTTCGTTTATGCAGATAAAAAAAATTATTCGGTAAGTGCTGAGGGCTTATTAGGTATTGGGGAGAATAGCCCTTTGGATTTAATAATAAATTTGGATGGAAATGTTTTAGCTGAATTGTCGCGTCTTCAACCTTTCTTTAAGAATCCCCAGTCAACCGGTCATTTAACTATCCGGTTACAGGGGTCAAGAGCAAATCCCATAATATCATCTGCAGATCTGAGTATTTATGAAGGCCGTCTCGAATTCGAATCAATTCTTCCCCCACTAACAAATCTGAAAGTGGAGATCGAACTTTCTGAGAATGGAAATTTTGTTCATATTAAAGGAATTGGGGGAACACTGGAAAACCGGTGGGCAAAAATTTATAATCTGGAAAAGGTCAAAGTTGGATCCACTGAGTTGAATCCGTGGTTCTTTGAGGATCAGGAACTAGATTTTGGCACATTGGTACTCGAAACCGACGAAAGAGGAATCCCTCTCTCAATTCCCGGATTGATGGAGGAAGGTGACATAGGATATTTTGCTGTGGATGGTCGTCAAAAGGGAGAAAAGTTTTATTTTGGTGGTCCTGTGGATCAACCCTTTGCCAGAGGTAAAGCGGTTCTGTACAATTGTAGGGTTACCTTTCCATTTATCGGTATGGGTGAAGAAAGCGGAGAGGATGATGCGGTTGTTGATTTCCTGATGAATATTGACTGGGATGTTTTGACATTATCCGGTAGCGGAAATCGTTACTTTGTTGAAATTCCTGCTTATGTTGGAGAGGCTTATTTGGATCTAGGCATAGACAATGTATCTGACGGATTGGAATTTTCCGGGAAATTCAATGATGAAAGTTTCCGTGTGGAAGGTTCTGTCGAATCCTCCCGCGGCAGGGTAGAATATCTTGATGTTAATTTCAGAGTCGAAAAATTCGGTGCCGAATTTAGCCGGTTTGAATTATATCCTACAGTCTACGGTAGAGCTTATACTACTGTACGTGATTCGCTTGGCGGTTTTCCGAGAGATATTTTTTTGACTTTATATGCGATAGATTCTGAAACAAATCAGGAAATTTCACGAGGGAGATGGGAAGATTTTCGGTTTAAGCTTGTATCGAGCGATCCCGTCGAAGGTGAAACTCAGGAGCAGGTTTTGGCTTACCTTGGGTATAGTGTACAGAATTTACCCGGGAAAGCCAGTGAAGTTGGATTAACAATGACGGAAAATTATTTGATTCGGCCGTTCTTTAGGCCATTAGAAAGACAGATTGAACGCGGTTTGGGTTTGGATTATGTGAGGTTACGTTCCAGGGTGACCTCTAATTTATTTTACATGAGCACTCAGCAGCACTATAACTCAATAAATTCACCGTATCCGATAAGCTACAATGTAAACACCGATATGAATCCTGCGTTGTTACTATTTCAGAGTGCTGAAATTACCTTGGGAAAATACATTGCCAGAGATTTGTATTTTACATATACTGGACAGCTATTGTCTGGTTATGAAGAAGCAAATATTGATAATGCACGGTTAGGATTGTATCACCGGTTAGGATTAGAATATCGGCTATTACGGAACCTCCTTTTAGAAGTTGAATATGATAACTTTCAGTTGAATACTTATTATTATGATAAATCTTATTTGAATGATTTTCGAATACGCTTGCGTCATTCATTTAATTTTTAATTTGTAATAGAAAGCTCAGTCTTTTAAGTTCATGGCTTTTGTGGTCTTTTTTAGGTTTTAGGCTTAAAACGAAATCATTAGAATTTTATGACACTCGATATAATTAAAAATCATCTAGTTGTTATCGTAATAATTATTCTTGTAAGTATGTTTGGGCAATTATCGAACGCTCAAACACAGCGATTTAAGATTCATTCAATTCGAGTAGAAGGGAACGAAGAAGCTGATACGAGCTTAATACTTATCAATTGTGGCCTGGTGGAAGGTGGATATATACAGGGTGATGATATTCAGAAGGCCATAAAGAATTTATGGTCGTTGCGCCTTTTTTCGGATATCCAAATCTATGCCGACACCCGGTTAGGTAATGAATTAGACTTAACGATCAAAGTTAAAGAATATCCACGTCTCGAAGGTTGGCTTGTTGAGGGCAACAAAAAACTGAAGAAGAAGGATATCGATAGAGAAATTGGTTTTTATAGGGGAATGGTATTTACCGGTTTTCATCGGTATCGTGCGCGAAGACTACTATTAAAAAAATATGAAGATGAAGGCTTTTTATTGGCGGAAGTGTCGATTGATACGACCTATAAAACTAAAAACCGGGTAATTGCAGCAATAAAAATCAATGAAGGGAAAAAGGTCCAGGTAAAACGGATTCGTGTTTTAGGTGGTGAGTATTTGAGCAGTGATGAGCTTAAGAAAGCGTTTAAAGAAGTTAAGGAAAAACGTTGGTGGCGGGGTGCGGATTTTAAGCGGAAAGAATACGAGATAGACCTGCAGAACTTAATAAATTATTGTAGAAAAAATGGTTTTCGAGATGCCGAAGTCGTGAGAGATTCGATTTATTATAGTGACGATAAAACCAAATTATTTATCGATGTTTTTATAAATGAGGGGAATCGGTACTATTTTGGCGATGTGACCTTTGAGGGGAATACGGTATTCAATGAATATGAACTTGGGGACGCCCTATTATTCAGCAAGGGAGATATTTATAATCAGGAAGAATTCGAAAAAAGTATCCGCGAAAATATCCAAAATCTTTACTACAACCAAGGTTATTTATTTGCCAATATCCAACCTCGCGAAATACCTGCTGGAGAAGATACGGTAGATATTGAGATTCGAATTAATGAGGGTGAGGTTGTACGAATCAAAGAAATCAAGATTGTAGGGAATACCAAAACTAATGAAAAGGTAATTCGACGAGAACTAAAAATCTTTCCGGGTGATAAGTTCAATCGTGCAAAACTGGAACGGAGTGTTCGAGACATCTGGATTTTAAACTATTTTGGAAATGTAATCCCGGATGTGAAACTAATTCCCAATGATGATAAGTATATTAATCTGGAAGTCCGGGTGGAAGAGAAATCTACAGAAACCGCCAATATGAGTGCTGGGTATAGCCAGCGGGATGGGATGATAGGTAGTCTGGGTCTTTCCCTTAATAATTTTTCCTTAAAACATCCTCTTTCAGGAGGTGATGGACAGCGATTGTCCTTTGACTGGACTTTTGGCAAGTATTATCGATCTATCGCAATAGGTTTTACGGAACCATGGATGTTTGGAACTCCGACACTAGTTGGATTTTCGGTATTTAATACTAGATCGGGCGGAGGTTTCTATGGCAGAGATATTGAAGAGCGGGGAATAACCACCCAATTTGGTCGGCGGTTTCGTTGGCCGGATAATTATTTTAGAGGTGATTGGATATTTCGAATTGCTGAAACAAAAGTTTCGAACATTACAGATCCGGAATTACTTTTGTTTTATACCCAAACCAATAGACCTACAACCCAGGTTAGTGTTACCCAAATTCTTCAACGTGATTCCCGAAATCGTCCGGAGTTTCCGACTGGAGGTACTGTATTTACATTGCTAACGAAACTGGCAGGCGGTCCGCTCCAGGGCGATGAAGATTTCTTGAAAAATGTTCTGACTGTTGATTGGTACGTCCCTGTTCATTGGGGATTTGTATTTTTTGTTCAAACCAAATTTGGTGTGATCCACCAACTAAAAGACAACTCGCTCATAAATTGGCGTGAATTATTCTACATGGGTGGTTCCGGTTTAGGTTTTTCAGAAGGATTACGCGGCTATGATGACGGAACGGTTGGACCTGTTACAACTGAAGGGAGTCCTATTGGAGGTAATTCGATGGCAAAATTTTCAACAGAACTGAGATTTCCAATAGCTCCCAATCCTACAATTTATGGCCTTTTCTTTATGGAAGCTGGAAATGTTTGGAATGATTTTGTGGAGGCAAATCTTCAGGATCTAAGACGATCTGTTGGAGTGGGTATTCGTTTATTCATGCCAATGATTGGAATAATTGGGGTTGATTTTGGCTATGGATTTGACCATTATGATCGATTTGGGCGACGCAGAGGACAATGGAAAATACATTTTCAATATGGAAGATTTTGATATTCTTTATTAGATTTATGAAAAAAATTGCAGGAGGTTAATTTTACTATGAAGAAGATACTGAACACCGCAGTGGTATTAGCAGTCTCAATGTTATTCTTGTGGAGTAATGGTCACGCACAAAATAAAATCCGTTACTTAAACTCTCAGACAATATTGGATAATCTTCCCGAAGCCAAGGAGATTCAGAAAAGACTGGATGAAATCCGTTCAGGTTACGAGTCTGAGTATACTCAAAAATTGCAGCAGTATGAAGGTCTTGCCAAAGAGATAGAGAGTCAAAGCCTGTTGCTAAGCCCCGAAAAAAAGAGTGAGAAAGAGAGAAGTTTACAAGCTTTGAGACAGGAAATTGAACAATATCAGGTTGATAAATTGGGCCCCCAAGGAGAATTTTATAAAAAAAATATAGAATTAACAAAACCACTTTATGATAAAATTGATGCCGTGATACAAAGAATAAGTGAGGAGGAAGACTACGATTTTGTGCTCGATGTCGTTCAAGGTGTTCTTGTTTTTGCTAAGCCTGAATTTGATATAACCAATAGGATAATTGAAGAATTAAAGAAGGGCAGTTAAAAATTTTTGCTAGTGGGGGCTGGACGCATCGTTAACAAATTGTTTCTGCCCCCTTCTTTCGCTCAATCCACTAACCATACCTCATCTTGGAATCTCAACCATCAATAATCTTAAAGATTTAATGCATTGTTTCTCTATTGAGATTATTTTAAACAGTATCAACTACTATTTGCTGTTAAGGGATTATTACTCTTGATACTTCTAATTGGAATATTTAACTTTTTGAATTTTAAATAATCACGTCGAAATATTTGGTAATTTAAAATGGCTGAATTCACACTAGGGGAACTATCGAAACAGCTTAAAGCTGAACTCGTCGGGGATAAAAGTATTAAAATTATTGGCGTGGCCCCTATTGAAAAAGCGATCTCTGGTCAAATTACATTTATAGCAAATCCAAAATATAAAGCATATATGGAATCTACAAAGGCATCGGCAATCATTATCGATCATAAAATAGGCCTGGAACCTCCGTTGCCTTATTTAAAAGTTACAGATGCCTACTATGGATTTTTACAAACTTTCCTATTATTTAATCCCCAAAAGAAGTTATTAAAATTAGGAATAGACCAATCTGCACAAGTAGATTCGTCTTCAAAAATTGGAGAAAATGTATCTATCGGTGCCAACGTATATATCGGAGAAGACGTTCGTATTGGAACACAGACTCAAATATTTCCTAACTGTGTAATATTAGATGACGCTGAGATTGGGGAAAATTGCATCTTATACCCATCGGTTACAATCCGCGAAAACTGTAAAATTGGTAACCGCGTGATTCTTCAGAACGGCGTTGTTATCGGAAGCGACGGTTTTGGATATGCTACGCATGAGGGTCGATACCATAAAATTCCGCAGATAGGGAGAGTGATTATTGAGGATGATGTTGAAATTGGCGCTAATACCGTAATAGATAGGGCAACCATGGGTGAAACTATTATTAAATCCGGTGTAAAATTGGATAATCTGATTCAAATTGCGCATAATGTTCTGATTGATGAAAATACGGTGATTGCTGCTCAAACCGGGATTTCAGGAAGTACGACAATCGGGAAAAACACAATCATCGCGGGGCAGGTAGGAACAGTTGGCCATATTTCGATAGGAGATAGAGTACAAATCGGTGCACAGTCCGGCGTTTCAAAGAATATTCCTTCTGGACAAATATATTTCGGTTATCCCGCGCGACCAATCATGAAAACAAAAAGAATCGAGGCAATTTTGAATAATCTACCTGATTTAATAAAAAAAATCAAAGTGCTAGAAAAGAAAATTGCAAGTTTGGAAAAAAGAGCCACAAGTGATTAAACGGCTTAATAAATTATAAAATTGTGAAATTTTAATTATGGAAATCGAGAGATTTTTGGAGTAACAAATGAATAAAATGCAAAAAACAATCAAACAAAGCGCCGCATTTACCGGGGTGGGTCTTCATACCGGTAAAAAGTGCATGATAACATTTAATCCTGCCCCGGATAATTATGGAATAGTATTTCTGCGGACAGATTTGGAGAATTGTCCGGAGATTCCTGCCTTGGTTGAATACGTGATCCAGGACAATTCTATTGACAGTCTGAGAGGAACTAATTTGCAAAAAGACGGCTGTACGATTTTTACAGTTGAGCATGTATTGGCTGCCGCAGCTGGGTTGGAAATCGATAATTTAAAAATTGAATTGACAGGGGCCGAACCGCCGGTCGGTGATGGGAGCGCACTCCCGTACGTAAATGCGCTCTTAGAGGCTGGGGTAACCGAACAAGATGAAGCTAAGAATTATCTAATTGTGGAAGAGACAATTCAACTCCACGATGAGAATAAAGGTGTAGATATTGTCGCACTGCCATTAGATAATTTTCGAATAACAGTTATGATTGATTATAAGAATCCAGCTTTGGGTAGCCAGCACTCCGGTTTATTCTCATTGGAAAAAGAATTTATTGAAGAGTTTGCTCCCTCTCGAACTTTTTGCTTTCTCCACGAAGTGGAAATGCTAATTGAGCAAAATCTGATTAAAGGTGGAAACCTGGATAATGCGGTTGTGATATGTGATAAAGATTTGGAGGAGATTAACAAGGAAAGTGTAATTCAGACCTTAAATATCGAAGGCGATGTTTTTGAGGGTGATAATGGAATCTTGAACAATCGTCAATTGCGGTTCAAAAATGAACCTGCTCGACACAAAACTCTGGATCTTTTGGGAGATCTTTACCTGGTAGGTGCTCCTATAAAAGGGCAAATTCTGGCTGCCAGGCCCGGTCATCAAAACAACATTGAATTTGCCAGATTGCTCCGAAAATACTATCAGCAACAAAAACTGAAACGAAAATATCAGGAAATTCCGACACGAGGCACTGTATTCGATTTTAACGCAATTCAACGGATCTTGCCTCACAGGTATCCGTTTTTGTTTGTTGATCGAATTGTTGAATTTGAAATTGGTAAGAGAATTGTTGGGGTAAAGAATATTTCTGGAAATGAGCAATTTTTTCAAGGTCATTTCCCCGGACACCCGATTATGCCCGGCGTGATTATTGTCGAGGCAATGGCTCAGACAGGAGGTGTGCTTCTATTAGATGGAACCGAGGATAATAAAAATAAGCTGGTTTATTTTATGAGTTTGGATAATGTTCGGTTTCGTAAACCGGTGTTCCCAGGTGCAAGGCTTGTTATGGAGCTAGAGCTTGTAAAGAGGCGTGCCACATCATGTAAAATGAATGGAAAAGCTTTTGTGGATGGAGAATTAGTCGCAGAGGCAGAAATGATGGCTGCCATTGTTGATAGAAATTCTCAGAATGATATTTCAAAATAAATATTCGGGAAGTTTATTCTCTATACCCTCTGAATAAAAACCAAAAAAGTTGATTATCATTTTTTTATCATTCATATTGTTGGATGCACAAACATCCCAAATTTTGGAAGTTTTACATTACTGGAGGTTATTTTGGTTAAAATTCACTCTTCAGCCCTGGTTGATTCCAAGGCAGAAATAGGCGAGAATGCTGAAATAGGCCCCTTCTCCATTATTGAAGCAGATGTAATGATTGGTGATAATTGTAAGATCCAATCACATGTGTTGATTGCATCTGGAACCCGTCTTTCTGAGCGTGTGTCTGTGAGCAAGGGAGCGGTAATTGGCACAATTCCTCAGGATTTGAAATTTAATAATGAAAAAACCTACCTCGAAATTGGTGAAGGAACGGTTATAAGAGAATTCGCTACCTTAAACCGGGGCACGGATTACAGTTACAAAACGGTGGTTGGAAAAAACTGCTTTATAATGGCGTATGCACACATTGCCCACGATTGTAGAATTGGGGACAACGTTATTATTGCGAATGCTGTAAACATGGCGGGTCATGTGACCATTCAGGAGTATGCTGCTATTGGGGGACTAACAGCGATACATCAATTTGTAAGAATAGGTCAGCACTCTTTCATTGGTGGCGGCTTAAGAGTTCCAAAGGATGTTCCACCATATATCTTAGCCATGGGAGAACCTATCAGATATGGAGGTACGAATCATGTTGGGCTTTCCCGTCGTGGCTTTAATGAGCAAATTATTTTGGAAATAAGACGTGCGTACAAACTTGTTTATAGGAGCACATTTACAGTGAGTGAAGCAGCGAGAAAAATCGAGGAAACCATGGATCCTGTTCCAGAAGTAAAAAACATAGTAGATTTCATAAAGAATAGTGAACGTGGGATTATCCGAGGGTAATTATTAATCGCAAAGTACCTTCAGTTACTTCACATATCCATTTCTTCCTAACTCCTGACCAATAATTTATAGTAAAATCCAAAATCAAATTTGATTTTAATCAAATTCTGTGCAAAAGAAACAAAAAGAAAAACTTTTGGTAAATATAATGCTAATCTTATTCGCGCCGATTTTTGGTTGTATCCTTAAATCGAATAATTTAATTTGAAGCAATACGTAATTTTGAGAAGGGTATATTTAAATGATTTATTTACTGTCAATTGTATTCATTCTAAGTATTCTGGTTTTTGTGCATGAATTAGGTCATTTTGTAGCTGCAAAACTTTTTGGTGTGAGGGTCGAAAGATTTTCCATCGGTTTTCCTCCGCGATTAATTGGTACAAAAATCGGCGATACCGATTACTGTATTTCGGCAATCCCTTTTGGGGGCTATGTTAAGTTAAGCGGAATGATAGATGAAAGTCTTGATAAGGAAGGTTTGACCGGTGAACCACATGAATTTATGTCAAAGAACACATTTCAAAAGATAGTGATTATCTCCGCAGGTGTTATAATGAATTTTCTTTTGGCAATCGGTATTCTGGCCGGAATTTTGTGGTTGAAAGGAGATAAAATATATCCGACAACTACTATTGGTCCCGTAATGGAGAACAGCATTTCACAAGAAATAGGACTCCAAAAGTACGATAAAATTCTTGAAATCAACGGAAAACAAATCACGAGTTGGAATGATATTGTGCCAACCTTGGCCGCAAATATCGGAAAAGATATTATCTTTCTCGTTGAGCGTGAGGGCAAAGAAATTCCCGTTAAATTACCCAGCTCAGGATTAACAATGGAAAATATCCAGCGATTACAATTATATCAACTATATCCTGCGGTTATTGGTGAAGTATTACCAGGTACTCCAGCCGAAAAATCAGGACTACAAAGGGGAGACAAGATTCTACAAATTGAGGGACAAGAAATCGAGGACTGGTATGATATGACCGATATTGTCCGGGAAAATCCCGAAGTGCCTTTAATGATAAAAATAGAAAGGGAGAATACCATTTTAGATTTTACTATTGCCCCGCAGGAACAAATGGAAAAAGATGAAAATGGAAAAATTGTCTCAGTCGGAAAAATTGGCATCGCTCCATATATTAAATTCGAGTGGCATAAGGTGTCTTTAGGCAGTGCGATCTCCAGGGGATTTGAAAAAACAATTTCTTTTCTTTACATGAATATTAGGGGATTTACAATGCTTTTTACCGGTGAGGTATCCGCAAAACAGGCTTTGGGTGGACCTATTATTATTGGCAAAATGGCCGGTGATATTGCAAAAACAGGATTTTTGAACCTTCTGGAATTCACTGCACTTTTAAGTGCTATTTTAGCTTTTATTAACATTTTGCCTATTCCGGCTTTGGATGGAGGACATTTGGTGATTATTCTAATTGAAGGTGCAAGGCGAAAACCCTTATCTGTTGGAGCAAAGGTCAGAATTCAACAAGTAGGTATGGCCATTCTTCTAGTTTTAATGTTATTCATATTTTATAACGATATTAGTCGTTTGCTTCAATAGTCTAATAATTACTATCCAAACAAAGTATGGAAAAACGATTTTGTGATTTATACTCAGGGTAAGGTGGAAACAGGGTAAGGAGAATCTTTTATAGGCACTGCAAAAAGAGTAACAATAACTTTGTAAGTCATCTTTATCATTTTTTTTCTATTAAAAAGGCAAATGTTTGATATCACATATAGTAATTAAATTATATCTATTTGAGATATTTTTTATGAATATTTAGTAGCTACTTACCATATCAAAATTCGAACCATATAATAAAAAGCGAACCAAAAAATCAAGCCAGACAAAATTGAAAGACCTTTCTCCCCTTTATCTCATCTTTCTGTAAACATAATTATTTTCCGCAATTGAATATTTTTTTATATATTCCTGACTTTCTTTACGTACCGGAAAGACTTTTGAATTTACGGTTAACATATTTTTTCAGTTACTGAAAGGACTTTGCATTGGATCTAATTAAATCTATTATCCTGGGTGTTGTCCAAGGGTTGTCGGAGTTTCTGCCTATTAGTAGTTCTGGACATTTGGTATTGGCTCAAGAAATCTTAAATTTTAAACCTGAAGGGATCGCATTTGAGATTTTTGTTCATTTTGGGACCTTGTTAGCCGTGTTGGTAATTTTTCGGCACGATATATGGGAAATGATAAAATGTCTCCCATGGATTCCCAAATTTGTATTTAGTGGATTTAAAGTTGTGACAGCAAGGGACAAATATACTTCTTTGGCTTTAAATATTATAGTTGGTTCTATTCCCGCGGCCGTGGTCGGAATCCTTTTTACGCGTGAAATAGAACAACTATTTGATAGTCCGCTGCTGGTACTCTGTGCCCTTTTTGTTACCGGGGTAATAATCTGGAGCTCTCGATATACTTGGGATACAGAAACTCCCGTTACCGGAATTACTGCATTTATTATCGGAATTGCTCAGGCATTTGCAATTCTACCGGGAATTTCCAGATCCGGCTCCACAATTGTGACCGCCATGTGGTTACGTGTGAATCGGAATAAAGCAGCCACGTTTTCGTTCCTTTTATCAATTCCTGTAATTTTTGGTGCCAGCCTGACCAAGTTTAAAGAACTTGTGGTTTCCCCACCTCCTACCAATGATATAATAGAATTGACTGCTGCAACTCTGGCATCGGCAATTTCTGGCTATATAGCAATTGTATGGCTGTTACAAATTATTCGAAAGAATAAATTTGAATGGTTTGGAATATACTGTATTCTGATTAGTTTTATTGGATTCTTATTGATATATCTATAAATGTAAGTACATTATTCAAAAAATTTCTTTTTTAAAGATGGAAAACCAAGAACAATTTTCCACACGTTGGACTTTGCTTCTTTCGACTCTGGGTATGGCAATCGGTGCCGGAAATATCTGGCGCTTTCCCCGCCTTGCCGGGAAATATGGTGGGGCATTTCTCATAACATGGTTAATATTTTTAATTCTTTGGTCAATTCCCTTGTTGATGGTCGAATTTTCGCTTGGAAAAAGTACTCGTCGAGGCCCCATTGGCGCTTTTAGTTCATTCTTAGGAAAGAAGTTTACCTGGATGGGTGCCTTTGTTACAATTTGTACGATGGCAATCATGTTTTACTATTCGGTAGTATGCGGTTGGGCATTAAAGTATTTCTTTTCCGCAATATCGGGAAATTTAGTAGGTATCAGCCATGATAAATTCTGGTATGATTTTACCCATTCTACTACTCAACCGGTGATATTTCATCTTATTGCATTAATACTTGCCTCCTTTATTATTTACAAAGGAGTACAGAAGGGAATTGAAAAGGCAAACAAGATTTTATTACCATCGTTGCTTTTGTTATTGATATTAGGAGTTATCCGCGCATTAACACTTCCAAATGCAGCACAAGGTCTTAATTATCTCTTTGGTGTCAAATTTGAATTATTTGCCAGCTATGAAATGTGGCTTGAGGCACTATCTCAGTCAGCCTGGTCAACAGGTGCAGGGTGGGGCTTAGTATTAACTTATTCTGTTTATATGCGTGAGAAAGAGGATGTAACACTAAATGCTTTTATCACAGGATTTGGCAACAATTCTGCATCATTGTTAGCAGGTTTGGCTATCATTCCAACCATCTTTTCACTCACTCCTTCGTTTGAAGACGCGACGAGTGCTCTCAATGCAGGTAATCAAGGTCTGACATTTATTGTCATACCACAATTATTTGGTCAACTTCCCGGTTCATCAATATTTACGACAATTTTCTTTATAGCGCTCTTTTTTGCCGCCATCAGTTCGCTTATTTCCATGCTTGAACTCTCAACCCGAACTTTTATCGATTTTGGTATACCCCGTAGGAAAGCTTTACCAATGGTTTCCATACTGACCATAATATTTGGACTTCCCTCGGCCGTCTCAATAGATTTCTTTAATAATCAGGATTGGGTATGGGGTTTAGGATTAATATTAAGTGGTGCTTTTTTCACCTTTGCAGTTATAAAAAATAATGTGAGGAATTTTAGACAAATTTATCTTAATATTCCCCAAAATGATCTTTATGTGGGAAAATGGTTTGATTGGCTTATGAAATATCTTATTCCTATTGAGGCGATTATAATGCTATCATGGTGGTTTTACCAGTCTGTTATGTGGGATCCCCAATCGTGGTGGAAGCCAATTTCTATCTATAGTCTAGGTACGTGTTTATTGCAATGGGGAATATTAATCATTTTTCTAATCATTTTTAACGCATTCATTTTTAATCGTCTGACTCTCTTGAAGAAAACCAATGCCTGATATTTCAACAATTATTTTTATGATTTTAATACTGGGTTATACCTGGGGTGGGTTGGTATTTCTTGTTAATAAAGCTTTTCGTAAGGAAAAGCAAAAAACAATTAAAAAGTAGTACTTGATAGTCATGAAAAAGTATAGAGAATTATCCAGACAACAAATTATTGACAAATTAGAAAATGGAGAAGTTGAACCAACATACTTTATTTATGGAAGAGAAACATACCTAATTGACTCAATTATTGAAAAAATTGCGTTGGTGTTTCTTGGTGACATCCAAAAAGAAATAAACTATTTTCTTCGCTACGCAACCGATACTTCAATTGATGAACTGATAATCTTGACCTCTGGAAGCGGCTTGTTTTCATCAAAAAAAATGATTGTATACAAAGAAATTCAGAATCTCAAGAATCAAAATTTTCAGAGAATAAAAAAGTATCTTGAAAATCCGGATCCTCAAATTTGTCTTCTTTTTACTGCAACCACCGATCAGATTCGTATTAATAAAAATCAACTAATACAAGAATATGGTGTACCTGTATATATACGGTCTTTGCAGCAATCAGAATTAATGGAATTTGTAAATGAAGAGTTTGCCTCAAAAGGAAAAAAAATTAATCCTGATGCTTTGGATGCATTTCTTTTTCTTGTCGGTGATCAGCTACACAATCTGAAAAACAGAATTAATCAGGTTAGTAATAATTGTGTTGGAAGAGAGAATATTTCAATACAAGACATTGAAAACTCAGTAGGCATTTCTTCATCCCAAAATATTTTTGAATATATTAATTCAATTGCAGAAAAAAATCTTAATCAAGCACTTTTTATTATGCACAGACTATTAGCAGAAGGAGAAAATCCTCACACATTCATGGCCCTCCTGCTTAGACAATTCACTCTCTTGTGGAAAGTGCAAGGTTATCATCAGGGTGGAGGTTTGGACGATTTTGAAATTGGGAAAAAGCTCGGTATCTATTCAAAGCGAATCGCTGAATATAATCGGCAGTTAAAAAGGTGGAAACCATCACAAATACGAAATGCAATAATAATAATCGAGGAGAGCGAACATGCCTTAAAAACTAGTCAAATGCCTCCCTATTTAATTCTTGACATTCTGAGCAGCAAGTTGGTAAATTCTTAAAAATAATTTAAAATTTGGAACTTTGAATCCTTGATAAAGTAGAAATCACAGACGTTTATAATGACCACAAATAGGGCGCGAAAAAAAAATAGAGTCACGGATGAACAGCTTATTGCGAAATTTCAGCAAGGTGATCTTCAGGCATTTGATATACTTGTTCGACGATATAAGGATCAGCTTCTAAATTTCGTTTTTCGTTTTGTTGGAAATCGGAATGATGCCGAAGATATTGTTCAGGAGACATTTTTAAGAGTCTACAAAAATAAGCATTACTATAGAGAAATAGCGAAATTTTCAACTTGGGTTTACACCATTGCAGGAAATCTTGCCAAAACTGAGTTAAGACGTAGAAAACGGCGCAAACTGTTCAGTATTAGTAACTTCGTTAATGAGGAGCGAGATTACGATATCCCGGATCAGGAAAGAAATCCGGAGCAGCAAGTTGACAGCGTCATGAAAGATGGAATTATTCAAAAGGCCATTGAAAAACTGCCTCCCAAATTTAAAGAGGTAATTCTATTAAGAGATGTCCAAGGATTTTCTTACGAAGAAATTAGTCAGATATTAAGCATTCCACTGGGGACGGTAAAATCGAGAGTTAACCGCGGTCGCTTAAAATTACAGGAAGATTTGGAATTCTTATTTGAAAAAAAGGGTGAGAGTAGGGAAGAAATAAAATGAAGAGGAACGCATATGACAGATTGCAACAAAGTGAAAGAGTTGGTATCCAAATATGTTGAAGGGGAACTTTTCCCTGAAACAAAAATCTTTGTAGAAAAACATCTATCTATTTGTCCAGGTTGTAAAGAAGCTATCCGAAGAGTAAAAATTCTTTGCCAGTCATTAAAAGGACTCTCTTATCTTAATACCTCCCCAGATTTTGAAGAAAGGCTACATCAACGATTAGTAAACTTCAATAATGGAACTAGCTCATTGCGTGTTTCATTTGGTGAACATCGCTGGAAGATGCCTGCAATTGGTGTAGCAACAGTATTAGTTGTGATTGTCCTTTTTATGGTATTTAATAGCGGCAATTTTCAATCTGAAGAGCCCGGAAATAATCCGCAGAACTCTCCTATAGTAACACAGCAATCATCACGTACGATTCCTCCACCCCAAATCGGTTCCAATCCCACAAATCCTCTACTAAATCAGTCGAGCGGTGGAGCTATTCAAGACTCTTTACAAGAAAAATCAAAAAAAAGCATAAATGATGAGGGTGTAAAGTTTATAGACGAAAGGAAAGAAACACCCCTCAATGAGTCATCAAAATAATTTATGTTGTTTTTACCCAATTGATTTAAATATATTTCTGTAAAGGGTTCAGGAAGAGTAAAAAGATTGGATAGACGAGTTTTTTTAGTTTTGTCAAGTATTACATTATTAATCTTGGCTTTTGTTTTAGGCCTTGTACCCAATTCTAGCCCTCTTTTAGCACTCAAAATATTATTAATTTTGATCTCCATATTGGGGATCTACCTCTATCAGAATAAGTTGATTATGGGATTAGATGAAACTTTAGAGGACGAGGAATCTCAACATGTATCAGAATTAGAGCCCTCTATTTCTGAGGTACCTCTAAAGATGGAAGACGATAGGGATGTCGAAAAGGTTTTTGAGACATTCTTAAATACTATCGTTCCGCTCATTAAATCAACGATTGTAGCAGAGTCCGTAGTCTTACTCTTAGTGAACTTCCCCAAAAAACAATTTTTCATCCGATATAAACTTACTGAGCATCCTGAAAAATTTTCCAAAGAGGATTTTGTTGATCTTGGATCTGGTTTACCTGCAATTCTGCTACAGAATAAAAATTCACTATTAGAAAACAGTCTTCCAGAGGGTAATGTCCTGATTCCATATTATGAAGAAAAGAAGCAAGTTGCGAGATCATTTATTGGCGTCCCCATTTTTTACAATCAGAAAAAAATGGGCGTTTTATGTGCCGATTCATCCGTTGAAGGGGCTTTCAGCAATGATGATTTATCCATCATCAAAAAATTTAGCAAATTAATTAGTATCCAGATTATAAGTAGCAACAAGTTGTATGAGTATGAAACCGAGAACTGGATTGCGAAAGTACTTTATGATTTCAGCAAGGGCATGTTGAAGCAAGAATCCACTGAGGAATTCTGGGCATTCCTATGTAACTTTTTAAAATCCGTTTTCAATATCGACCGGGTGGTTATTTCTGAAAGAATATCAAATGAGAGAGCAAAAATTTCTGTGGTTTCTCAAGCAAGCGGTTCGCCCATAGTTGGACAAGAATTTCCAATGGACGAAGGAATGACAGGTTGGGTATTTCGAAATAATCAATCGTTATTAGTTGATGATTTTTCTACAAAGGAAAATTATATTCCTAGATTTTTTCTAAACGAAGCACCATCTATCAATTATCTCTCGTTACTTGCAGTTCCCATTCAATGGGGTCAAAAAGTAGAGGCAGTGATATGTTTGGAGAGTTTTAATAAATATCAATTTAAAGATCAATACAAACGAATTCTGGAAACTATGGCATTTCAAAGTGCAGCGTTTGTGGGTAAATCAAAGACTCTTGATAAACTACTAAAACGAAATATTATAGATGAATCAACCGGATTGGGAAATTTGAAAGCTTTTGAAAGCGCCATCGAGAAAGAAATTAGTCGTACTAATGAACGCCAATCCAATTTCAGTCTAGCGTTAATGAAGTTGAAATATCGCTCTAAAAATGGTAGTCATGATATCGAGAATAAATTTATTAAAGAGTTTGTCAATTATTCTTCCTCTTTATTTCCTAAATCAAGCAGCTTTTATCGGATTTCTGACGAAACTTTTGGTGCTATCTTGCCAGAAAAAGAAATTCAGTACGGTTTAACAACTTGCCATGAAATCTGCAAAAGAATCCGGTCAAAAAAAATATGGGCGGATGGACTGGTGGATGAAGTGTCTGTAAATTGTGGATTGGTACAATGTCCTGACATGGGTGAAAATCCAAAGGAATTAATTGAAAAAGCGTTTAAGGCTGTACTTAATTCAGAAACAGAAGGCCCCAACACCGCCGTTAGTTTTCAATCCTCCCTCAAGTAATATAATATGACAAAAGTGGATCGGATTTTTCATTGAGAGTAAATCCACTTTTTTAATCTTCTATCTAGCAAAAAGCTTATATTCAATTTCAAAAATGGTAGTGTGGAGGATGTTAAAAATTTACAAAGAAGATCCCTGTTCTTTCCCTAATTGAGGTAATGACTTTTTAAATTCGGATAAATTAATTAAATTTATCGGTCTACAAATTACACTATGGGATTTTAAAAATATGGATAAAACAGAAAAAACAAAAACTTTAAAATCACTAAATGTAGGTGAACAATTTATTGGTTTTTGTGTTATTCGGAAAAAAGAAAAACGGTATAAAAATTCCGGCGAACCTTATCTTGTATTGGAATTTGGTGATGGGAGTGGGCGCCTATCCGCCAAAATCTGGGAAGATGTATCTAAATGGGATGAAATGATAGACACGGGAGGTATTGTAAAAATAAAGGCCACGGCTCAATTTTTTAATAATGTTAAAGAATTAAAAATACTAAAATTGCGTCTAAAAAATGACACAGACCGGATTGATTACAATAATCTATTACCACATTCCAACAAGGATATCAATGATTTGAGGAAACGGTTTTATAGTCACATAAATTCAATAAAAAATAAATATCTCAGTGAATTATTAGCAGACATTTTTGGTGACAAAAAATTTGCTGAAAAATACTTTCAAACACCAGCGGGTAAGCTCTGGCACCATAATTATTTGTATGGAATGCTTGAACATGTTATCACATTACTTGACTTTAGCGTTATTATTAAAAATCATTATTCTTCAATTGACCTTGACTTATTGAAAACGGGTATTTTTGTTCATGATATTGGGAAGATGCAGGAATATTCACTGGAGGGATTTATCGATAAAAGTGATTCCGGGCGTCTTTTGGGCCACATAAACATCGGGTATTGTTTCGTTGATAAGAAAATTGATCAGATTGAGGGCTTTCCGGAGGAATTGCGTATGAAAATTCTTCATTCAATTCTAAGCCATCATGGAGAAAAGGAGAAGGGATCCCCGATCGAGCCGATGACAATTGAAGCAGTTGTTCTCTATTTACTAAATGAGTTAGATTCGAAGACCAATGCAATCACAAGAGTCCTAATAAATGACTCAATGCCAGATTCAAATTGGTCAAAATTTGTACAACTAATGGATCGTTATATTTATACCGGCGTGAAACTGAAGAATGATGCTGGCAAAAAAAATTGAGGCTATTCAGTTATCCTCTAATGCTGACTATCCTGAATTTAGGACACATATAAACTTCTAAAATTTATCCATCTTTCGACCATGTGTCTGAAATTTTTAATTTTGAATGGCTCTACTAAATAATCAACATTTTGATATTCTTTAATTTGATTTGCTAATTCCCGAGAGTAAAACCCAGAAATTAGTATGATTGGAATCTGGGAATAAATCGGATGGGCTTTGATCTTATCTAAAATATTCACGCCAGATTCGGGGCGTATATTTGTGTTAATAATAATTAACGAAGGCTTTTTATCTTTTATTTCTGTGAGAGCATTAGAACCGTTAAAGTTGATGTGGATTTTGTAGCGGTAATCTTTCAGCAAATCTCTAATTAATTTTGCCCGGTCCTCGCTTGATTCAAAAACCAAAACTTTCATGCAAATACCTCCTTGTATTTTGTTTTATAGATCCATTAAATTTTCAATCCTTTATCTAATCGAACTCAAGACTAGATTTTCTTCTTAATAATCTGTTACTTTGATTTAATTATTATTTCAATAACCATGCCGGGTGTAAAATGTATGTAATGCAATTAGAAATAATGACTTACATCCATAAACATTGTAAATCATTGATAATATATAGATTACGAGATATTTCGAAAAATGGAATTGCAGAAATTGCAATTCCTGGTGTGCCTGATTGTAGCAAATGCAATAATAAGATGTTCAATATATTCAACCTGTTTACGGGATTAGAGGCATGATAATATCAGTGAGAACGCTAGTATTTTAATTTCTTAATCAAGGTCCTGTAATTAATATCAAGTAATCGGCAGGCTTCTTTTTTATTGCCATTTTTTAAGTCAAGAACCATTTGTACGTAAATTTTTGAGACGGCTTCCAGTGTTAATTCACTTGCCAAAGCTTTATTTAAAAAATTATCACTTGCCTCGATCACATCTGCCGGTAAATCTTTAATATCAATCGTTGGTTGTCCGGTAATTATCAACCGCTTTATCGTATTTTCAAGTTCACGTGCATTTCCCTCCCATCTTAAATGAGATAGAAAAGCAATCGCACGATTGGTAAATTTTGGTACAGGGAGTTCATTATCTTCGCAAAAATTGAGAGTAAAATATTCTATCATGGCAGGTATGTCATCAGGTCGATCTCTTAGAGGTGGGATGTGGATGGGAATTACTGCTAACCGGTAGTATAAATCTTCGCGAAATTTTCCGCGTTTTATGTTTTCATGTAAATTCTGATTTGTGGCTGCCATTAGCCGGAAATCCACTTCAATTTCCTTTTCTCCTCCCAATCGGAAGAATTTTTTTGTTTCCAAGACACGTAACAATTTTGCCTGTAATTCAACAGGCATGTCACCAATTTCATCCAGGAAAATGGTTCCATCATTTGCCAATTCCAGTTTTCCACGGGTTGTTTTTTGTGCTCCGGTAAATGCACCTTTTTCATAACCAAAAATTTCACTTTCTAATAAAGTTCCAGGCAATGCTGCACAATTAATAGCAACAAAATTACTACTATATCGCATTCCTTGATTAAATATGTGCTTTGCAATTACCTCTTTCCCGACTCCGGATTCGCCTTGAATAAGAATTGGTTCGCTACTTTTTCTGATGTTATCTATAAACTGGAGGGTATCTTGCATCTGTTTACTGACTGCAACTATATTATCGAAGTGCAAATAATTTTTTAGCCTGGAGTGGAGAATAATATTTTCCCGTTGCAGTTGCTGCATTTTGGCAGCTTGTTTAATTAGAAATGGTAATTCTTCATCAATTTTCTCGCTTTTTGAAAAATAAGAGTAAGCACCGCGACGCTGAGCTTCAAGGGCATACTGGTGATCTTTGGCCGAGGTAACCACAATAATCTGGTAGTCCCTCCCTTGTTTCACTAAATCGTCCAGAAGTGATAATCCATCCTCTATTTTTGGTAATCCTAAATCCAGAATAATGAGATCCGGCTCAAATGATTCACATAGAGACAGGGCATCCGTTCTGTTGAAGGCGAGTTTTTTCTCGTAGGCATCTCCAATCCATTTCTTAAAACTTTCGCACCAAGCTATATTATCCTCTACGATTAATACTTTACTTCTATACTCATTCATATTATTCAAAGGAAGATCAATCATTTATTTGAGGTAATCGGATGTTAAATATTGTTCCTTTATTTGGTCGACTGGTAACATCAATAAATCCACGATGTCTTGTGATAATTTGCTTGACAATTGCAAGTCCCATTCCGTTCCCGCCCTTGTTTTTATATGTGGTATAGAAAGGTTCGAAAATATTTTCCAGTTGATCCTCCGGAATACCACACCCTTCGTCTAAGACTTCAACATATATCCATGGATTTTTTTGAATCCTTGACGAAGGCCTAAGAACACGAGTTGTCAATTTTAGACGTTTATTGGATTTTTGCTCCATCGCTCTTATACTGTTTTCTAAAAGATTCGTGAAGACCCTTCTCATCTGATTTATATCTACAGGAATTTCGGGTAAATTATCAAAATATTGTTTTTTAATTTTAATGTCAGGGTCGATTTCAACCAGATCGAGGCACATTTCTAATAGATCATTGAGGTTAATTCGTGTAAGATTTAACTCTTGTGGTTTGGCATAATTAAGTAAATCCTGAACCATTTTTTCAGCATAATCTGCATGATATTTAATTCTGTCGTTTTCCGAATTCTCAAGTTTTACAAGTGTAATAAACGATTGAAAATCGTGAGCCAATTGTGATGCCAACATTCCAATTTCAGCTAGTTTTTGTGCTTGTATCTTTTCATGTAAGGTACGAATATGATCGACCGCATGAGCCGTTTGTGAACTTAAGAGCTGAAGAACGGAAAGTTGCTCTCGGGTTAATTTTTTTGCATCGAAGATTCCTAAAAGTAGAATTGCGACTATTTCATTCTGGGCAATAATTGGCAGAGCCAACTCTATTTTGTAATGCTTCATTTTATCGAGAAGATTATCTCCCATGTCCAGGTTTTCTCGTAAAATCATTTTCTTTTCAATTTCAAGCGAATCAAAAATGATAGAATTCTTTTCTGAAATTAAATCTTTGATTTTTTCTTCGGGATAACCATGTGTAATTTCGATTTGATAAGGGTTAATGTCATATTGAAATTTTATTACTGCTAATTCTTCGATATCAAATGACAATCTTGTGTACTCCGAAAAGTATTCCCAAATCTGTCGCTCGTCAATGAATGAGTTAATTTTTAAAAAATATTCTTCGACTTTCGAATCCATAAATACCGGTGAATCATGTCGAAGTTTATTAGATATTTTTGAAAATAGACTGGATGTGGATAGTAGTAGAAGAATGCTTGAAAATTGGTTTGGATCATCGAAAAATAGAATGTTTTGTGTTGAGAAATAAATTTCACCAGTGGGGATTTTTAATTTTATCAAAACAAAAAGGGCAACAACACTAAAAATATTCAGTATTTGAAGAAAGACATGCTTTCTTAGGCGAGTGGACATCGAATTGAAATGTTGAATTTTAGATTGCTTGTGATCTGGGCTTAAGATTTTATTTTGCTTGTCCGACTTCATTTTTTATTCTCAGATTCCTGCTTCACTTCTTCCCACAATTTATCCATCTCTTCTAGACTGGCGTTCCGTATAGGAATTTTCAGTTTGGTCAGCTTTTGTTCCATGGCTTTAAAACGCTTAACGAATTTGTTTGACGCCTGTCTAAGCGAATCTTCGGCATTAATTTTATAAAATCGACATAGATTAACAATTGAGAAAAACAAATCCCCGATTTCATATTCAATTTCTGCTAAATTTTCAGAGTCCATGCTTTGCTTTAATTCCTGGATCTCTTCCTCAATTTTTTGGACAACATCTCCTGGCTCATTCCAATCAAATCCTACATGTGATGCTTTATCTTGGATTCTTTGAGCGAGCAGAAGCGCGCTCATGTTTCTGGGAAGACCCTCCAGAATTGAATTGCGATTCTCTTTTTTTACTTTAATTTGCTCCCAGTTTTCCTTTACTTCTTCCGCATTTCTAACTGTAACTTCACCAAAAACATGGGGATGTCTTTCAATTAATTTCTTATTGATATTTTCGATGACATCAAGCAAAGTAAATCTTCCCATTTCTTCTGCTATCTCTGCCTGAAAAACAATCTGAAGAAGAAGATCGCCCAGTTCTTTGCGTAACTCTTCCCAGTTTCGATTGTCTATTGCTTCGATGGTTTCATATGCTTCTTCCAGGATGTACTGCCTCAGGGACTCGGCAGACTGCGCCTTGTCCCAGGGACATTCTTTTCTAAGTTGCTTCATGATCGCAACTAATTTTTCGAATTCTTGCTTATACATAGGGTTTTCCACTATTCTATTAAATTTTACAGTTTGAAAATCATTGTTGTTAGTCAAATTACTTCAATGAATCTTGTTTTTTTAAATCTATAGATTGGATGAACGAATATTTTGACGCTGGCGCACTGTTTCGGCTAATACAATACCAGTTGCAACTGAAGCATTTAACGATGCTGTCTTACCCTGTTGAGCAATTTTAAATAAATCATCACATGCACTTTGTAATCCCGGTCGAATCCCTCGCTCTTCGTTTCCAATTAATATTGCACATTTACGTTTAAAATCCATTTCCCAAAGGGTTCTTTCAGCCTTCAGGGATGCTCCGTATAGCCAATAATTTTTCTCTTTGAGCTTTATTATCGATTGCGATAGATTTTTTTCCCGGCTGATTGGTATGTGGAGAACAGCACCCGCAGATGACTTCACCACGGTGTCGGTGATCGGACAAGTTCCTTTTATCGAGGTGACTACGCCCTGGACGTTGAATACCTCCGCACTCCGGATAATTGCTCCCATATTATGCGGATCCTGAATGCCATCAAGTAAAATTAACAGATGATTATCCTTCCTGTGCTCCAAATTTTTCAACAATTCATCTATCGGAATTATTTCAACTGGTGAAAGTAATGCAATAACACCTTGATGGGAAACATCACCTACCAGCTTTTTCAGTTTTTTTAAATCAGAAACCACAGTTGGGATCTTGTTCCGTTTAGCGAGCTGAAAAACCTTGTTTAGATTCTCACCATGTGTGCCATGTTGAATATAGATTTTTTGAATGACTTTGCTACTGCGCAACGCTTCAATTACCGGATTCCGGCCAAAAATGTAAGACATGTCATTGGTAAATTTTATATAAACATTTTTTGTCAATTAATTTAGCTATAAAAAGGAAGGGCGAGAACTCTCGCCCTTATATGCTTATCCTGTTGTTGATATTCATCTACGATTCTTACTGAGTTTCGAATCTTTTATTAGGCTGCAGACAAGTTTCCATCGTAATCATCTACTTGCCTGCGGTTCACCAAATTTTTGAATCCACTCCCGGGATGGTGATGCATTGTCATTCCGCTTCCATCGTCCATCGGTTTTTGGCTCGACCGGGGAGTTTTTATGAATATACTCAATCACAGCTTCTCGCAAAAGAATTCCTGTATAGGCAACATTCTCAGACGGAATGTTTTTAAGCATGTATAATCCTGAATTTCCTTCCATCAAATAATCGGTTGTGGCCAATCGATAGATTTGATCAGGATCGATTAGGGCACCACTTATCTCAATCCTCACAACTCTTTCCCCGTCTTCTAAAGATTTGTTAAAAACAACCTCTCCACCGGATATTGCCAGACCACGGCTGCCCCCGGCAACTTTTCTCTCTATTATATTTTTGAGGAAACTACCATTTACCTTAAAGGTAACAATTTGATTTCCGAAAGGTAAGACTTTAAAGATATCCTCCCGCGTTATGGCGCCAACTTTTATGTCAGAGCGAATTCCTCCGAAATTTGTAAAGGCGAAATCTGCATTAACCCTCTCTCTCATCGCATCCGTTATCAGATTATTCATTGGTGACTCGCCAAGACTGGAACGGCTGAGAGCAATCCGTGTTTCACCGATAATTTCCTCGAATCCTTTTTCGTACTTTTCTTTTTTGGCCTGAATAAACGATTCAACTGTGCTGTCTGGCCAGAATTCATCTTCCTGTAGGAGAAGTAGGGTCCCATCGTCTGCAGGATAATCATAGGAGGTAATTGATTTCGTGGCATTGTCCAGATATAAATTTAGCCAACCGAGATTACCTCCGTTACCATAATTCTGAATACAGATGGTATGATTTTTTGGATCTTCCCATGGAATATCGTAACCTTTGTGAATATGGCCTCCTAATAAAACATCTATTCCCGGAACATAATGTGCAATTTCCATAGCATTCGCATAGCCTGAATTCTTTACCGATTCGAAGGTGGTCTGTTTTAATTCCTCATATCCTTCTTTAGGATCATAGGGAAGTCCGGTGTGTACCATCACTACTACCAAATCCACTTTCTGCTCCCGCATTTCATCAACTGTTTTTTTGAGATTTTCGATTTCCGAGCGAAAATCCAGTCCCGCGATATCCTCCGGGAAACTCATATATTCGGTTCCTCTCGTTGTCGCACCGGTAATCCCGACCTTTATATTGGCAATATTTTTGATGATATACGGTTCTACCCATTCCCAATGCTCACCAGTTTCCTTGTTATAAATATTACAACTGACCCAAGGGAAGTTTGACTTCTTGATTAACTCAATTAGATTATCCTTACCCAAATCGAAGTCATGATTACCTGGAACCACCGCATCGTACCCAATTAGATTCATGAACTCAACGATTGCTTGGCCTTCAGAAAGGGTTCCTACAAGTGTCCCCTGAAAAATATCGCCGGAGTCAATAATTAAAATCCCAAAATTCTCTTGCTCAGCTTGTTTTTGTACCATTTTTATTAACCTTGCCGAGGAGGCTCCACCCCCTAAAATGGGTGGAAATTCCGGATTTAGAAATTCTGCTTTCGTCGGAGTAATGCCCCCATGCAGATCATTCGTAAAAAATATGGTGAGACGTTGTTGGTCGTTTTCACCCAAAGCAATTGTACTACAAAAAAATAACGCTAAAAACAATGATCTCATTTGTGCCTCAATGATATGTTACCTATCACTTCAATTAATATAGGTTTGAGCAGATCATTAATCAAGTGTTTACTTTGCTTCTGATTGTTGAGACGGATTATATTCTCAAGAACTTTTCCATGTAGTACCAGATAACGTCAACATCATTGGTGAGGGTGTGATCGGAATTCAACAGCAGTAGCTGTGATTTGGGGTTTGAACGAAGGTAATCAATGCTGTATTGATAGGGGACTGAGTCATCATTCAGGCCATGGATGATTAGTGTGGGCAGACAACGCTTTAGCTCTCTGGAATCGTGTTGTTCAGAATCTTCCACAATTTGATAGTTTAGCTCACGTTCACTTTTAAAACCGTGGTGGAAGATTTTTATTTTACCGTTTGTTTTCCATTCATTTAATAACTCTTTTCCCATTCTCTCTTTATATTGGGTGACAAATTGGAAGGCAGGTGCCAAGATTATGAGTTTTTTTACCCGCTCATTATCTTGTGCATAAAGGGCGCCAAGATATCCTCCAAGGCTGGAGCCGATGAGGGTTATGTCCCATTCAACAACTTTTGCAATCCGGTCAAGAGTATTTAATTCTCTGCTGATAGTCATGTGTTCAAAATCGCCGTTATTCAAATCGGGGGTGTGAAGAATCAACTTTTTTTGGGCGAACTTTTTCTTGAAGAAAGTACCCTTGAATGAGTTAGCGCCAGAGGCAAATCCGTGCAGATATATATAGTTCATTTTCCTTTTTCTTGCTCTTCATCCTTGTTTTCAGAATTGCTATTCTCTTTATCTTCATCTTCACCGGTTGGTTCGGATGTGGATTGCACAGTTTCAGGTTGAATAACTGTTTCTTGCTTTTTTTGTCTGCCTCTTAATAATAACCAAAATCCAATAACAATTAATAGAATTGGCCAGAAGAATCTGGCTGTTCCTTCACCCAGTAAAAAAAGAATGCCTAATCCTAAAAGTATTCCACCGGGGATTAATAATGCCGTTTCCCTTTGGCCGAAAATGTACATCAGCAAAAAGCCTAAGCCGGGTCCTATCATAAAATAAGGCCATAGTTCCTCCATATGCCACCAGCCTTCGAAGGAACAATAAAGGAAAAGAAGACCATAGATTATAAGAATGGAAGCGGGCATTAAGAGGCCGAATTTTTCCCGATCCGAAAGCCAGCCGGCAAAGAAAAGAATCCCTCCAATTAGCAAAAACCAGGGCCAGAAAGAGTCCCAGCTGATATAAAATATACCCAGATTGTTCCCTAAGATGACCAGGCCAATCAAGATAAGTAAGATACCCGTAATGAGTGCTTTTTTATTGATGTTCATTCAATCCTCAATGGAAAGAAAAGGTGATTTTTATCCTATTGATGAGCCTTTTCTCAAAACTGAATTTGTTTAACGTAATCAATAAGATGTAGTTGCATATATTGTAAAAAAACTTCGCTAAAAATGTAAAGTAATCGAAAGCGTCCACGGGAAGAAAGATCTACTAATTAATTGTTATCAGATCTTTGAAGCCCTCGAATGTTATTGGGCCAATTCCCCTAACTTTCTGAATGTCTTCTTTTTTCGTAAATGGCCCGTTTTCAGTTCGGTATTCAATGATGCGCTGCCCAATCGCCGGGCCAATTCTCGGCAGGCGCGTTAATTCGTCCAAAGAGGCTGTATTAATATTTATCGGTTTGGTGAGAGCCGAGGAAGATTCCTTGCTATTGAGCTTTTCCTTATCAGCCGTATTTTCCCAATCTTCGTAACGGGTACTATCGTTTTGAATCATTTTTTCAATACTATCCTTTTTGGCGAAAAACTCTTCTTCGAATTTTGAGAAATCGTAAGGTTCAACCGGATGGATTACTTTTTCCAGGAAATGGTAAGAGACTACCAAAGAAAAGATCACGATAAGGAAAACAATGGCATTTCGCTGCGATTTTGTAAAGGTCATTTTTATCTTCTTAGAAATAAATGGCCATAATTATAGGAAAAGAATTCGCAATTAAAATAATCGAAAATTTGGAAAGTAAAAAGTAAAATGGAGGAATTTTGGGATTATTGCCTTAGAATTGCTTATAAATTCAAAGCCTCTTTTACCTTCTGAAAAAAGCCTTTTTCTTCCTGGGGAGGGTGAATGTTTTCCTGTTCTTCCAATTCCTTAATCAGTTCTTTTTCGCGGACAGATAGTTTGGTTGGCACCCATAATTTCACCTGGACCAGTAGATCTCCCCTGTGGTACCCCCGAAGCTCCGGGATCCCCTTGCCTCTCAATCGGAAAACTTTTCCGGGCTGGGTACCGGCGGGTATCGTGATTTTAACTCTTTTGTAGCGATTAAGGTCTTCTTCATCCAGGTCTTTATTCTTTGAATCTATCTGGAGGGTCGGAATTTCACTATCCATACCGAAAACGGCCTGCGGATAACTGAGATATAAATCGAAGATAACATCCTCGCCATGCCGCAAAAAAAGCGGATGCTCTTTCTCTTCGACTGTGACAATCAAATCACCGGGCATACCTCCCCGGGGACCAATGTTGCCCTTTCCCTCAACGGTTAGATAATTGCCGGTTGAAACGCCGGCAGGAATACTAAATTCTACCTCTTCCTGACCCCGGTCTCTCCCTTCACCATGGCAGGTTTCACATGGATCAGTCACAATTCTACCCTCTCCGCGGCATCGCGGGCATGGAGCTACATTTACCATTCTGCCGAACAGCGATTGCGATACCTGACGAATTTCTCCGCTACCGTGACATTGCGGACATTCACTTGGCTGAGTTCCTGATTTCTGACCTGTACCATGACATGCCTTGCAATTGACCAGTTTGTTGATTTTTATCTTTTTCTTTACCCCGGTGGCAATTTCTTCCAGGCTCAATTTAAGTTTAATCTGCAAATCTTTTCCACGGGCTCGCGCTCTTCTTCCGCCAAAGTCTGTTCTGCCCCCGAACAGGTCATCGAAGATACTTCCAAAACTCCCACCAAATACATCTCTAAAGATATCAAATGGGTCGTGAAAACCTCCGCCGCCCGGCGTTCCTCTGAGTCCATCATGCCCGAATCTGTCGTACATCTGACGTCTATTCGGATCACTTAAAGCCTCATACGCCTCTGCAACCTCTTTAAATTTCTCCTCTGCCTCCTTGTCACCTTTATTACGATCTGGATGATATTCCATTGCTAATTTTCGGTAGGCCGTTTTGATATCGCTTGCAGAGGCATCCCTGGATAAACCTAATATTTCGTAATAATCTCTTTTGGTCGTCATAGACTACTTATAAATCCTCTCTTATTTTGCAACGACTACCTGCGCATGTCGCAATACTTTATCCTTGTAGTAATATCCTTTTACAACTTCCTCCAGAATCGTTTCCGATTCAACTCCTTCCTGATCAACCATTAAGATTGCTTCGTGCAAATTATAGTCAAATTTTTCACCTTTGGATTTTATCGGCTGTAACCCTTCATTTGATAAAATTTCAAGCAGTTTGTTGCTGATAAGTTGAACTCCATTTAGAAATTTTTCGAATGAATGGTTTTCTTCGGACGCTTTTATGGATCTTTCAAAATCATCAATCACAGGAAGTAAAGATTCGATCAGATTTTCGTTTGCATGAAGAATAATATTTTCACGCTCGCGATTCAGACGTTTTCGCTGGTTTTGGAATTCGGCATTTAATCGTAAATTTTGTTCCTTTAACTCCTCTATTTGTGCGGTCAGTTGTTCGATTTGGTTTAACAGCTTATTGATCTGGGATTTTTTTCGTTTAGCGGATTTTTGTTTTGAATTCACTTCGGTTTTTTCTGATGATTCTTGATTCTCGCCTGCTTCATTTTCGATATTTTCAGAATGTTCATTGTCGACTTTTTCATCTATAGTGTTTTTTTCTTCCATTTCATACCTCTGTCACTAATTTTTTAAGTACTTTTCTGTTAATGCTTTTGCAGTAAATTCCACGAGTGATATTAGTTTACTGTAATTCATCCTCATTGGCCCAATCAATCCGATGGTACCTGAAATATGCCCAATTTTATACCTGGCTCTGATAATGCTGCATTCTTGCATTCGCTTCTCGGTTATTTCTTCTCCGATTCTTATGTTGGATGTTTCTTCTTCAGAATCTTCATCGATGATCTGGATGAAATCGATGGGATTTTCCAGAAGTTCTATCATGGTGGTAAACTTCTGGATGTTTGCAAATTCAGGTTGTTCTCCAATAAATCTAGTGCCCTCAAAAAAGATATCTTTCCGTTCTTCAAAATCGAAGACACGCTTTGCATCTTTTGCTAACGCATTGACCAGCCCCGACTCTTCATTTTTTAAATCCGAAACGATATCGCTGAATAACTTTCGAATTTCTCCTAAACGCATTCCGGCAAGCCGTTCATTTAGTATACTATTAACAAGATCGATTTTCTCATTTGAAATTTGTGACGGAAGTTCGAAGGTAATAGTTTTTAAGAGACCCGATTCAATGCTAATTACAATTAGTATTTTATCGGAAGAAATACTGACCATCTCCATTTTTCGGAAAATCCCTTCATCCATTCGTGGAGAAATGATAATTCCCAATTGATGAGACAGCTGTGCTAAAATATGGGTGGCCTCACGCAAAACGTTTTCAAACTCACCGGGAGATTTTTGGATCGAATTTACAATCCTATCCTTCTCCTCGTTGGTGATACGGGATTTTTTCATCAATTCATCCACATATGCCCGGTAACCTTGTGTTACTGGAATTCGACCCGAAGATGGGTGAGGCTGATGAATATATCCTTTTTGCTCTAAGTCAATCAAAATATGTCTGATAGTTGCGGAACTCAGTTCCACATGTTTGTCTCTGGCAATCTGTGATGAACTTACGGGTGCGGCGCTAGTGATAAACGAATGTATTAAGCTACTTAATATCCGTTTTTCTATTTCATTCAGTTTCATTTTTTACTCGATTTGAGTTGTAATTAAATTATAATCCCGTGTTCCTCGAGTCAAGGTTAATTAAACACTTCGACGGATACTATACTTATCGTCAAATCTTTAGTTCCCTTATTTGATAACTCTAAATTTACACAAATTTAATGGAATTTCTAATCAATTTTTTTACTATTGGTTAAAATCGAGTCTATCAAAATATAGTGGTTAAAGTCAGTGAAATTTGCTGCAAATCAAGTATCCTATTTTGAGTTATTCCTGTTCCCAACTTATGAGTAGCTATCCATTAAATTTTTTGTTGAATTCTAAAAACCTAATGCTTGAACGGATTTGATTTTGTATAATAATTCTTATTTCAATTAACAAATTAGGAATTTACATGCCAAATGAAATATTATGGATCCTATTTTTAGCAGTTGATTTTTGTTTAGCTCTTTTGGCAATCTACTTCTTTGGACGAAAAGCCCTTTTTGTAATCATCGCCGTGGATATTGTCGTCTGTAATATTCAGGTACTAAAGACGGTGGAACTTTTTGGTTTTGTGGCGACACTTGGCAATATCCTTTATGGTAGTATCTTCTTGGCAACCGATCTTCTGGGAGAGGCTTTCGGAAAGGAAGAGGCCAGGAAGGGAGTTTGGTTGGGATTTTTTGCTTTGCTTTTTATGACAATATCTATGCAGTTTGCTTTGCTGTTTCAACCCCATGAAAGTGATTTTGCCAATGATGCTTTGAAAACCATTTTTGGTTTTATACCCCGTGTAGCAGTCGCAAGTTTGGTAGCATATCTCGCCTCTCAACTTCATGATGTTTGGGCGTTCCACCTTTGGCGGGATAAAACAAAAGGCAAATATTTGTGGCTCCGAAATAATGCTTCCACCTGGGTTAGTCAGGCTATCGACTCAATGGTATTTGTGTTTATCGCTTTCTATGGAGTGTTTGAAACCGGAGTTTGGTTTTCTATCCTTATTACAACATATATAATGAAAGTAATTGTGGCAATTCTAGATACCCCGGTTATTTATATTGGGAAATGGGTCTTAGCTAAACACAATGAGAGATATGGCCTGGAAGAGGAAGTATTGTAGATAAATTATAAGATGAGTTATAAAAAATGGATAAAAAACAAATTGCGAAAATAATTAGAGAAATGGGAATCATGCTGGAAATTTCCGGCGAGAACCCATTTAAAGTGCGGGCTCATGAAAATGCTGCTCGAATCATTGAAGGCTTGAGTGAAGATCTGAGTTCCTTGGTGGAAAACGGCGAACTGATTAACATAAAAGGAATCGGGGAGGCAATGGCAAGAAAGGTGGAAACACTTGTAAAGACCGGTGAGTTGCCTGCCTATGAAAAACTGAGAAAATCAATACCTGGTGGTTTATTAGACATGCTTCAAATTCAGAGATTTGGTCCAAAAAAAATAAAAGCAGTCTGGGAAAAATTGGGTGTTACATCCGTAGATGAATTAGAAAAGGCTGGCAGAGAAAATAGACTTGCCGATCTACCAGGTTTTGGAAATAAGACACAAGAGAAAATACTGGCCAATATTGAATTAAACCGCAAGTTCAGTGAACGACATCGAATCTCTGAAGCATGGGAATTCGCACAAAAATTATTTGAGGGATTAAGGGAATTTCCCGGTGTAATTTGCTGCGAAGTAGCGGGAAGTTTGCGCAGGTGGCGAGAAACCGTAAAAGATATCGATTTATTGGTTAGTGCGACTGATAATGATAAGGCCAAAATTATGGATCATTTTACAAGCCTCTCTGATATAATTTCGGTAACCGGAAAGGGAGTAACAAAATCCAGCGTTATTTTAGCGAATGGAATGAATGCAGATTTGCGTATAGTCTCGGATGCACAATTTCCTTATGCTCTTCATCATTCCACCGGTTCGATGGAACACAATACCGCCATGCGCCAATATGCAAAGAAAATCGGCTTAAAAATGAACGAATATGGTTTATTTCATGAAAATGGTGGAAAAATTGTCTGTAAAGATGAAGCTGAAATTTTTGCGAATCTGAAAATGGAATATATTCCGCCGGAATTGCGCGAGAATATGGGTGAAATTGAAGCTGCCAGAAAAAAGAAATTGCCAAAATTAATTGAATTAAAAGATATTCGGGGAATTATTCATGTCCATTCCAATTATAGCGATGGCCTTAACTCAATTGAAGAAATGGCAAAGGCATGCCAGCGTTTCGGATATGAATATCTGGTAATTTGCGATCACTCAAAATCTTCTTTTTATGCAAATGGATTACAGGAAGAGCGGATCAAAAAACAGCACGCAGAAATCGACCAAATAAATCAAACTTTTGATAATTTCAGGATAGTTAAAGGAATTGAATGTGATATTTTATCTAATGGGGACCTCGACTACACCGATGAAGTTTTAGCAACATTCGAAGTAGTGGTAGTAAGTGTTCACAGCAATTTGGCAATGAATGAAAAGACTGCAACCAATCGGATATTAAAGGCAATTCAAAATCCATTTGTTACAATACTTGCCCACCCTACCGGAAGATTATTATTAAAAAGGGAGGGATATCCCTTGAATCACCAAGAGGTGATTACTGCTGCTGCCGAGTTGGGGGTGTCGATCGAGATTAATGCACATCCGCAAAGATTGGATCTGGATTGGCGATATGTCAAATACGCAAAGGAAAAGGGCGTTAAAATCAGTATCAATCCGGATGCACATCGAATTGAAGGGTACGAGGATATGAATTATGGTATTGGTATTGCCCGAAAAGGTTGGCTTTCAAAAGAAGATGTTTTAAACACACAATCAGTTGAAAATCTGCTGAAATTCGCACAACGGCGGTGAAGTTAAAACGGAAAACTCTGTGGCTGATGTAAAAATCAAGTATACCTCTTTGGGTGCCGGCTATGGTGTCGGTGCCTCTTCTCATTACATCAAATTGGATAGGTATGGTATTTTATTAGATGCCGGAATGGATCCCAATTCCGAACCGGAAGATGCAATTCCTGATTATGAAGTTGTTAAACAGAATAATGTTCAGGCCATTGTTATTAGTCATGCCCACTTCGATCACATAGGAAGTTTACCAATGGCTGTGCGAAATTTCCCTCATGCACGGGTATATATGACTCCACCAACGGCAGAATTAACTGAACAAATGCTCTATCATTATATTCAAGTGCAGCGCAAGAGGCAAAAGGAAAAAAATCAAGAATTTGAGGCCTTTTATGATGAAGAGTTTGTCGGGATCATACGCTATCTCTTTCAAAGTTTTGATTATAGGAAGATTTTTCCATTTCATAGTCATGAAGAGAGTGGAATAAGCTTTTCCTTCTACGATGCCGGACACATACTTGGCTCTGCAGGAATATTGATTGAGTGGCGGGATAAGAAAATTTTTTACACTGGCAACACGAAGAAATCAAAGCAATTTATTCTTCAAGGAGCGGAATATCCGGCGAATGTTGACGTGCTTATCACCGAAACCACCTATGGAGCCCATGAGGAAGCTGAAAAAATAAAACCTTCAAGTGAACGGAATCGATTTGCTGCGCTTTTAACAGAACGTCTTAAACTGGGTGGAATCGTACTCATTCCTGTGTTTGCACTTGGCAGAACTCAGGAAATCTTAACGCTTCTAAATCGTCTTCGCCAGACGAATAAAATACCGGCTGTGCCTATTTTTATCACCGGTTTTGGCATTAATGTAAATAAAACTTACGATAGACTTCTCGATAAGACTTATCCCGATTTCGAACATGGTAGCCTGCGCAAAATATCATACGGACGTTGGATAAAGGGAAGAAGATTACAGGGCCCGGCCATTTTACTTTTTACTTCCGGCATGATGATTCGCGGAACAGCATCGTTTGAGTATAGCAAACAGCTTGCTGCTGATGAGAAAAACGGGATATTTTTTGTTGGTTATGCGGATCCTGAGACACCAGCCGGACTGTTTCAACGGCGAAAATATGAGTTTTTAAGGGAAATATTCGGGCTTAAATCGATATTATGCAAGGTGGAAATTTTTCATTTTTCTGCGCACTCAAACCGTAAAGAATTGCTGGATATGATAGCAAAGACAAACCCGAAGACAATTGTTTTAACGCATGGTGATGCTGCAGCTATGCACTGGATGCAAAAAAAGATTCAAGCTTATCTTAAAAACTGCCGAACCATACTTCCCATCAAGTCTGCGTCTTATGAGTTTTTATTATAAACAACCTAGTATTTATTTAGTTTGAATTTTGATTCAACGTTAATTATTTTGTGTGTCGGTGTAGGAAGCTTAAGGGGCAAGTTTGTTAAATCGTTCCATGACCGATTGCGAGGTAAACAATAATTGAAATCAAACTTTAGGGTGACTTCAAGGGAATAGATCAATTAGGAGGTATTTATGTACCCTTTAGACAAAGAATCCTTTATTACAATCATTATTTTGGTTTGCATTGTTCTCTTTTTGCGGATTTCTCTGCTTGCTCAGGGAGATGATTACATCATTTTTGAGGAGACCAAAAAGGTTTTTAACTCCGCAAAAGAGGCTCAAGCTGATATTCTTGCCCCGAATAATTATAGTGAAGCCTTGAGGTATTACCGAGAAGCGCTAGAGAAAAAACAACGTAATGTCTCGGATCCAGAGATACAAAAAACGTTGAAAGCGTCACTTGCCTACTTAAAAATAGCACTGGAAGCAACCAAATTGGCTGAGGTATCCTTTAATAGTGTGATAAAAAGCCGGGCAGATGCTCTCAGCTCGGACGCCCCTGATTTTGCAGAAGTAACCTGGGAGAAAGCCGAAAAAAAATTCGAGGAAGCCGCGCGGGATTTGGAAGGGGGAGATGTTAACAAAGGAAAGAAGAAAGGTGCAGAAGCAAATGGTTTGTATCGACAGGCAGAACTCGAAGCGATTAAGGCTAATTATTTGAGTGAAACCTGGGAGTTGATTGACCAGGCAAAAAAATTAAACGTAAAAAAATATGCTCCAATAACATTAAACAGAGCCACTGAACTTGTTTCTCAAGCAGAAAACGAATTGAATAATAATCGCTATGATACTGATGTCGCCCGAGGTTTGGCGCAGCAAGCAAAATATGAAGCCAAACATGCTATTTATCTATCTGAGGCTATAAAAAGCCTCGAAAAGAATAAATTGACCAAGGAAGAAATACTTTTAGCAGGTGAAGAACCTCTGACAAGACTTGCGGTTACAATGGATATACCTGCAGAATTTGATAACGGAGCTGATTTACCAACCGCTATGATGATTGATTACATTAAATCCATGCAGGATAGTATGGCTCGTTTGGATTCAAGAGTTGAGGCGCAATATACAGAGATTGCGGAAACTAGAAAAATATTATCCGAATTGGGAGAAGAACATTCTGAGTACAAAAAGAAATTGGCACATACTGAAAAAGTAAGATCTCAATTTACATCTGTGGAAGAAATGTTTACCAGAGATGAAGCCCAAGTGTTTCGCCAAGGGGATGAAGCTCTGATCCGTCTGGTGGGTTTACAATTCAATTCCGGTCAATCCATTATTTTACCTGAGTATTACAGTCTATTAACAAAAGTGCAGAGAGCCATAAATACTTTTCCTGGCTGTGATGTAATTATCGAAGGGCACACGGACTCCTATGGTGGGAATGAATTAAACAGACAACTTTCGGAAAATCGTGCTGCGGCCGTAAAACAATATTTATTGGCAAACATGAATCTTGAACCTTACCGCATAACAGCAGTGGGATTTGGAGAAAATAAACCTATTGCCAGTAATCAGACTGCTGAGGGACGTGCAAAAAATCGCAGAATTGATGTTCTGATTAAACCCCAATTGGCAGACTTGAATTAAAAGTAAGATTGAGGGGGGAAGGAGGAGGAGTAATTGAAAACCTGGTTTTTTGAAATGTTTTGGAATTAAATAAAAATAAATGGAGGAAGTAAAAGATGACTGAACATCAAGAAAAACACGAAGAGAAAAAAGAAGAAACCAAAGGCACTGATTCAGAAAAGCCAAGTGAAGCAAAAGAAACCACCAAGACTGAATATTTGAATAAGGAGTCAAAAAAGGGATCTACCCAAAAAAGCGAAACCGCGAAAAAAAACGCTACAGAGAGTGAGAAAGTCAAGACCGAGGCTAAACATGAAGATGAAAGTTTAGGGGATAAATTGGCATCAATTGCCCAGAAAGCACTTGAAGCTATGAAGTTTGGGGCTGAGAAGGTTTCAGAATTTGCAACTGAAACAACTCAGATTGCCAAATTAAAAATTGATGTGTCGAATTTGAATGCAGAAATTAAAAGAATTCACCGGGTGATAGGTGAAAAATTGTGGCAGAAATACAAAGCGAAAAAATTGGGGAATGTCGAAGGAGAATTTTCTGAAGAATTCAAAACCCTTGTTGGTCTTGAAAAGAAGATTAAAGCGAAGGAACGAGAGATTGAGGCAATTTCAAAATCAGAGCATTCTTGATTATTAGCATTTACACCTTCATAAATATTGCAGTTTAATAATCGGTTCGTTACAATAATTTGTCAAAATTATCGTTTGGGGAAGAATCTACAAAAATTTAGTAGATTCACTAAAATTTTGAGTAACACTTCTATGTCTTCTTTGATTTTAATAACTTCATACATTCTCTTCTGTTAAAATTAATGTTCTAAAACAATTCATGAACCGCAATTAAAATGCCTGAGTCGAAACTGATCAATCCATCTGCGTTGTTGAAAAAATTCAGTTTTCATTCCATAAAGCGAAATAAAATCAAAAAGCTTGGTACGTTTGGTGGCGTTTTTACTCCGACAACACTGACCATTCTTGGTGTTATAATGTACCTGCGATTGGGATGGGTTGTAGGAAATGCCGGCTTGTTAGGTGCGATAATTATTATTCTGCTGGCAAAATCCATTACTATTTTTACCGGCCTTTCGATGGCTTCAATTTCTACAAATATTAAAATAGGAGCGGGCGGGGCATATTCAATCATTTCGAAATCATTAGGTCTCGAAGCTGGTGGTAGTGTTGGAATACCCTTCTATGTATCCCAAACCCTCTCGGCAGCATTGTACATCATTGGTTTTACCGAGGGCTGGATTCAATTCTTTCCAGAGCATTCACCTGTCTTTGTTTCCACTTGTGCCTGGGCAATGTTATTAATTATTTCTTCAATTAGTGCTGACTTTGCAATTAGGGTTCAATATGTTATTCTCATTATCCTGGGCGTTTCGATTGTCTCATTTGTTTTTACAGATTCTGCAAGGGTAGGAAGTATTACATTAATGGGGAATTTTGAGGACGGGAATTTTTGGTATGTTTTCGCCATTTTTTTCCCGGCCGTTACAGGTATAATGGCCGGGGCAAATCTTTCCGGGGATTTGAAAACACCAAGCAGATCTATTACCATCGGTACGCTTTCAGGTATTGGGATAACTTTGATCATATATGTGGGATTGGCCGTTGTATTTGCAAATTATGTTGAACCCGATGCCTTAAGAGAAAATGAAATGGTTATGGCTGACATTGCAGTCTGGCGCCTTGCCGTACTTTTGGGATTACTGGCTGCGACATTTTCCTCTGCTTTAGGAAGTATGATTGGTGCACCAAGAATTCTGCAAGCACTTGCAGCGCAAAAAACCGTCCCGTTTCATGAAACATTTGTAATCAAATCAAAAAGTAACGAACCGCGAAACGCTATTATTTTTACAGGAATTGTTATTGAAATTGCACTTTTGACCGGTGATCTGAATGCTCTTGCTGCTCTAATAACCATGTTTTTTTTGATCACATACGGTATTCTAAATCTAGTGGTATTTATACAACAGTCGATGAGGATTATCAGTTTCCGCCCCACATTTAAAATCCCGAGAGTTGTTCCTTTTCTTGGTGCTTTAGGGTGTGTTCTGGTTATGTTCTTAATAAATCCGGTCTTTAGCTTTATTGCAATTGTGGTGATTATAATACTCTATTTTTGGCTTGAGAGAAGGGGGCTGGAATCGGAATGGGGAGACATCCGTGGTGGAATGTTATTATTGCTCGCAGAAAGAGCATCCAGATTGGCAGAAAAATTTCCCAGACATCAAATTTCCTGGAAACCAGATTTTCTGATTCCGGTGGAGGATCCCAAAGTGTGGTCTGGAAATTTATTATTCATTCGAAATATTGCTTTTCCATCTGGCAGCATCTTTGCATTTACGGTAAAAGAGAACGAATCTGAGGAGACTAAAAAGGATTTAGAAGAATTGTTGCAGCCTTTAAAGGAACAAAATATTTTGGTGAATTCGACAATAATTCAAGATACCGATTTTCTGCACGGAGCCAGATTAGTTATCCAGACACTTCGGGGAGGCTCATTCCGACCCAACACTCTGTTTTTGTCTCTTGGCACCAAGCAAAAGAATGATGCAGTTATAAAATCCCTGGTTGATTATGCGGCAAAGAGTGAAATGGGTGTTGTAATTCTCAAGCAGCATTCCAGAGTGGCATTTGGGATGCAAAAAGACCTGAATATTTGGCTGCGGGATAAGAGTCCAAATTGGAATCTATCAATGCTTATAGCACTGCAGATTCAGTTGAATTGGGAAGGTAAATTCAACTTAATAACGGCCATTCCTGATAAGAAAGATGAGCCAAGGGTTCAACGCTTTTTTGAGAAGCTCTCGGATCAGGCAAGACTTCCGTCACAAACGGATTTTCATGTTCTATTTGGTGAGTTTACTCAGGCAATTATGAATGCACCGCGGGCGGATATTAATATATTCGGGATTGCAGAGGAATTCTCGGCGGATATTATCAGGAAGTCTGCTGAGTTGACAAAATCGTCATGTCTATTTGTCAAAGATGCTGGTTGGGAAAGTGCTCTTGCGTAATTTATCTTTATATTGATAAATTATTCATTCAAATGTTGGAATGAGTTTCTATAAAAATCATTCTATCATTTTTGGCACCTCTGATTATGTTAAACCTGTTAAGGTTGGATATTTTAAGAGAATCCCTCGATCATTTTCAACCGTAAAAAAACCTTTAAAATAGGGCAATTCAGAGGCTGGCAGTGCAAAAAAAGTATTGCCAGATAACATTTTATGCTTTATATTTGAAAGTTTTTTCATAAAAATCTAAATTAAGGAAAATTATTTAAAGCCAAACGATGCTGGAAGATCTAACAACCAAGCTTGAAACTGCGCTGCAGAGAATTCGCGGACAAGGAAAAATTACCGAGAAGAATATTTCCGAATCGTTAAAAGAGGTCCGTAGAGCTCTGTTGGAAGCAGATGTTAACTACCGTGTTGTAAAAAATTTTATAGATGAAATCCAGAAGAGGGCATTAGGAGAAGAGGTAATCCGGAGTGTTACGCCTGGTCAGCAAATTGTAAAAATTGTACATGAACAGCTAATCGACTTGATGGGTGAGTCGCATACGGAGATTAAAATTTCCGGTATTCCTCCCACCGTTGTAATGATTACGGGGCTTCAAGGTTCAGGAAAAACAACTTTCACCGGTAAACTTTCGGTTTTTCTGCGGAAAAAAGGCCACAAACCAATGTTGGTTGCGGCAGACGTATACAGACCTGCTGCCAAAAAGCAGCTTGAAATCCTGGGGAAAAGTATTGACGTTCCCGTCTATTCGACAGATTCCCAAGATGCCGTGCGTATTGCGAAAGAATCGCTAAGAGCCGCGCGTGAAAAAGCCTGTGATGTTTTGATTCTGGATACTGCGGGCCGCTTACATATTGATGAAGAAATGATGCATGAACTGGAGACATTAAAAGAGGAAATTGATCCTAGCGAAATTCTCTTTGTGGCGGACGGCATGACCGGGCAAGATGCCGTAAACGCTGCAAAGGAGTTTTTGGACAAACTTGATTTTGATGGCGTCGTATTGACAAAAATGGATGGCGATTCAAGGGGAGGGGCTGCACTATCAATCAAATCTGTCACAGATCGTCCCATTAAATTCTTAAGTACCGGAGAAAAATTAGATGCACTAGAGCCTTTTCACCCGGAACGTATGGCATCGAGAATTCTTGGTATGGGAGATGTTGTTTCTTTAGTTGAAAAAGCACAAGAAACGATGGATGTCGAGCAAGCCCAAAAATTAGAGAAAAAACTAAGAAAAAATGAGTTTACTTTGGAAGATTTTTATAATCAACTACAGCAGATTAAAAAAATGGGACCACTTGAACAAATTTTGGGGATGATTCCCGGCTTAAATAAACAACTGAAGGGTGTGCAAGTAGATGACAAAGCATTTGTAAAAATTGAAGCCATTATAAATTCAATGACACCCCTCGAGAGACAGAAACCTCAAATAATAAACGGAAGCCGCCGCCGGAGAATTTCTAACGGAAGTGGCACAAGAATTCAAGATGTGAATCAACTACTGAATCAATTTAACCAGATGAAAAAAATGATAAAACGGATGAAAGGAATGAAGTCTAGAGGTGCTCAAAAATTTGACGCCTTTCCTTTCTAACATAATTTTTAATAAAAATGGAGGTAAAGTAGTTTGGCTGTTAAAATCAGATTACGTCGTTTGGGTCGAAAAAAAAGACCATTTTATCGAATTGTTGCGGCAGATTCCAGGGCTCCAAGAGACGGTCGTTTCATCGAAGAAATTGGGTATTATAACCCCCTCACTGACCCAATGACAATTGCTGTTAAGGATGAACGAGTGATGTATTGGCTGGAGAATGGAGCAATCCCTACGCCCACAGTAAAAAATCTGCTTCAGAAAAAAGGAATTATTCTGAGATTTGATCTCAAAAGGAGGGGAATAGAGGATAGCAAAATTGAAGAAGAACTGAAAAAATGGGGATTGCTGCAGGTAGAAAAAGAAAAAAGAAGGGTGGCCTCCGCAGAAAAGAAGTTAAAAGCTGCTGAGAAAGAAAAAGAGGAAAAAGAAAAAGCTGCGGCTGAAGCTGCCGAAAAGGTTGAAAAAGTAGAATCAAAAGTGCAAAAGGAAACCTCTACAGCAGAAACTAAAGTCGCTGAGGAAAAAAAGGAGCCGGAAGAAGCGACTGATGAAGAAAAGGCGATAGAAGAGCCAGCCGATGCAATCGTAAAAGAAGAAAAGCCAGAAGAAGATAAAAAAAGCAGTTCTCCTGAAAAAAGTGAGAAGAAATCTGAGGAAAAAACCATATCAGAGGAAACCAAACAAGGGGACACCAAACAAGAGGAGACTGACACAGAGACTTCCGTAAAGGATGACGAGAAAGAGGAAGAAAAAAGTTAATATCAATCCGGCAGAAAAGGGATTAAGAACCTTAAAGAATAAAGTGTTGCGAACCATTTAGAAATTCTTTTAATTAAAATAGAATTTCATTCAGCCTAAAGGAGGTATGCTTGATGACTTCGATTAAAGATTTTGTGGAATTTATTGCTAAGCATCTGGTTGATAAGCCTGAAGAGGTTCAAGTAACGGAAGTTGAAGGGGAGCGTGTAACTGTCTACGAATTGCGTGTTGGTGATGGCGACCTGGGGAAAGTAATCGGTAAAAGAGGGCAAACGGCTAAGGCCATTCGCACACTATTAGGAGCAGCTGCAGCAAAATTGGGCAAGCGGGCAGTTTTGGAAATATTAGAGTAGGGGATGGAATTTGGTTTAATTTGTTATTATGGATTGATTCCACAGTTTTCAAATTCTTTGGTATTCTCTGTAATTTTCCGACTTTTTTTCCTGATTCATCGATATAAAATTTTAGGTTTGGAATACCCTCCAAATAAGTTGTGTTTTTGGGCTAAAATTAGGAAATAGTGTCAATTAACTGCATAAGTAAGATATATTATGGAGAATCCTTTTTAATTGAAGTATATTGCTGTTGGTAAAGTTACCTCGGCCCACGGAGTAAAGGGGTATTTTAAAGCAAGTGCATATTCAGGAGTAACCGAGAGATATTTAACACTTAAAGTTGTTTATTTGGAATTGAAAAATCAATTAAAAGGGTTTGTGATTGATGATGTAAATGTTAAAAATAATAACGTATACATAAAACTAAAAGATATTAACAGTCGAGATGAAGTAAAAAATATCATAAATCATGAACTCTTTGTGCCGGAAACCATGAAGATTAAATTACCTGAAAATACTTTTTTTATTCATGATTTAATTGGTTTAAAGGTATTTGACACAGAAGATAATTACATTGGCAACATACAAGATGTATGGACTGCGGGTGGGAATGATATTTACCAAATTGTATTGGACGATCGTGAATTATTGATGCCAGCAATATCCGAATTTGTTAAGGAGATTTCTCTGCAAAACAAAAGAGTCACTGTTAAGCTTATCGAAGGTATGATTGATTAATTATGCGAATTGATGTGATAACAGCATTCCCGAAAATGATAGAAGCTCCTCTAAACGAGAGCATAATAAAGCAGGCGCAGAAAAAAATAGGATTGCAAATAAAGATATGGGATCTGCGGATGTTTGCCACAGACAAACACCGAACATTGGATGATACACCATACGGAGGCGGGCCTGGGATGGTAATGAAAGCAGAGCCAATTTTTAAGGCTTTGGAAAAAATTGCGTCCGAGCCGGAAGGGAGAGAAAATACACGGGTAATTTTTCCTACACCCCAAGGTGAAATCTTTAACCAGAATTATGCAGAAAAATTATCGGAATGTGACCATCTGATTTTTTTGTGTGGCCATTACAAAGCTGTCGATCAGAGGGTGATGGATAAATGGATTACTGATGAAATTTCGGTAGGTGATTATGTTTTGTCCGGCGGGGAGATACCAACATTATTGATTATTGATGCTTTGGTTCGGTTAATTCCCGGCGCCATGAGTGATATCAACTCTGCCAAAACGGATTCTTTTCAGGGACATCTTCTCGATTGTCCATATTATACGCGGCCCGAGAAAATTGGGGACCAGCGAGTGCCTGAGATATTGCTGACAGGTGATCACAAAAAAATTGAGGAGTGGCGTCTTGGAAAAAAGATCGAGAAAACCAAAATCAGACGCCCTGATCTTTATCAAAAATATATAGAGAGTCAAGAAATTAATAAATAATAAGATTTAATATCCGGAGGTGGAAAATGGATATTCTTAATACAGTAACTGCAAATCAACTACGAACGGATTTACCTGCTTTTAAGGCCGGAGATACTATTGCAGTGCATTTTAAGGTTATTGAAGGTGACAAAGAACGAATTCAAGTCTTTGCGGGGATCTGCATCAAAATACGCGGCAGTTCAATAAACCGGACTTTTACAGTGCGCAAGATTTCTAACGGCGTGGGAGTTGAACGCGTTTTTCCCTTGCATTCGCCGAAGATCGATAAAATTGAAATTTTAAAAGTTGGGCGAGTACGCAGAGCAAAATTGTATTACTTGCGAAACTTGCAAGGCAAAGCAGCTCGCATTAAAGAACACCGTCGGTAAAATTGAAGCCGCTCACTGAGCGGCCCCGCTTTTTTAATAATATACAAAGACAATTTTCCCCGTTTTAAAGTTTTACCTTATTATTTTAGGAATTGCTTTTTCAGACAAGAGTTTCTTTTATCCATTTTCTATTCTTCTGTAGATATCTATCTATGCCACATCAATTCTTTTTTCTCTGCCCGGTCTGTTTCAGTGAAGATTCTATCCATTCAAATAAATGTTCTGTCTGCAATAGTTTTGTTCTTGTCAAAGGAGGTCAAATAAAGGTTGGTAATCAAAAATTTGATTATGCAACATACTATGAATTTTTGCTTCAACATATTTCTATAAAGCATAGTCCTGAAATCCAAAAAGAATCATCACCTCATAATTTCCATTCCCGGGAAACACAACTTCTCAGAATTAGCTACAACTCTGTGTTAAGGCAGGGAATCAAAACTTTTCATTTTAGAGGATATCATCATATATTTTCTCAGAATCTCGAGTGTCCTGTTCAGATTCAAACGGGTCATTTAATCTTGTGCGAAGACCATGTCGAGTTCATAACAAAAACAGGTAAGATTAAATGGCTATTAAGAGATTTTACATGTATAACAACAAATGGTCATTACTTTGAATTTAAGATAAAAAAATAACCATTTTACCAGATTAAATTCTCGAAGGAGAGTCCGTTGAAGTATGAAATAATTTTTAAGAAATTGCTATCAGAATATTATAAAAGACTAGGACGTTCTGCCGTCTTGGAATACCAACCGGTGATCCGCTCAAGTCCACCAAAAAATCTCCATGAGTTACACATCTCGGCTCCATCCTTAAAAGAACAGGTGAGTTTATTCGAGGCGATTATCATAAAATTTGTTCAGCAAATGGTAAAGGGAGTTTTTCGGGTATTTATTGAGCTGAAAATTCATGGAGTGGAGAACTGGGAAAAGGGTAATACCGGATTTGTAATTGTTAACCACCAAAGCGCCCTCGATCCCTTTATTATTGGAGCATTCCTTGACCGACGAATCGCATTTCTCACAAAAAGCACCTCATTTTTTCACAGGTTCTCACGGTACTGTTTAAGATGGTTTATGGGGTTACCTACTACCAGATACCAAACTGATCCAACTGTTTGTTATACGATCATAAAATTTATTTCACGTAATATTAAGATTGGTATCTTTCCGGAAGGTGAAAGGACCTGGAGTGGTAAGTTGCAATCATTCAAACTGAGCACGGTGAAAATTCTGATGGCATCGAGACAGGCAATTTTTCCAATAGCCCTTCGAAATACATATCATTTCTGGCCTCGCTGGGCAAAATTTCCAAGAAAATCAAAGGTTGAGATGCATATAGGTTATTCTTTTTGTTTAATCCCCAATTTGTATTCTGTAAATGAGCAGCGCCAATTTTTGGAATCCTATTTTAATAAAATGTTGGACACTTCGAGAAACAGTGCAAATCATTAATGTCATTTTACAAATCGTTAGAAAAGCACACACAACAGCTATAAATTTGACTATTAAAACGTCATATTTTTTCAGACAAACTCGGATTGATGTGGAAAATTCTATTAAGTTATATGAGAGAGACAATTCACCAATATTAATATGAAATCAATACTATGTATCGTTTTATTCATTCTGTCTTTTCTCCCATTCCTTTGGGATTGTGCAATTAAACAGCCACCACCAGGCGGCCCGGAGGACAAAAAACCTCCTGAAATGCTGTATTCGATTCCAAATGCAGATTCAACAAATGTTAAAGATCTATCCTTTATAGAGCTAAAATTCGATGAGTCGGTTGATAAAGCATCATTTAATAAACAAGTGTGGATTATACCCGAACCAGAGCAAGGTTTCGAGTTAGATTGGACAGGTGGTAAAACTTTACGTATAAGACTTCTAGATTCCCTTGAAGAGAATCAAACCTATATTATAACCATTGGAACTGGTGTAAAGGATATGCGGGGAAATGCCCTTGAAGAACCTATTGTCATTCCTTTTTCAACTGGTACCAAGATTGATCGGGGTGAAATAATCGGTAAAGTGTATGACAGAAGTCCAGAAGGAGTTTATGTTTATGCATATGAATTGACCGATACATTTTCAGTTCAAACGATTTTTAAAGGCAAACCAAGGTATTATACACAGTTAAGTAAAACGGGCGATTTTAAACTTGGATTTTTAAGACCGGGAAATTACCGTGTTTTTGTATTAGATGATGCGAATAGAGACAATAAATACACGCTTCAGACTGATCGAATAGGCATTCCTTCCGAGGATGTGTGGCTCGATTCTTTGGTGCATAAACAAAGAAAATTGAATTACACCATGATGGTTGAAGACACAACACCGCCACAATATTCTATGTTAGACACACTTCATCAAGCCGGGCTACGTGTACGATTTACCGAGCCACTTTTAAAGAATCAGATTTTTGATATCGAAATTCGAGATAGTCTATCTGACGAAAAATTATCAGTTCTAGCAACCGTTGTTGATGAGGATAATCCCGAAAGTATAATCATTTTCACCGAGAGACAGCAAACAGTTAAATATGTGGTTCAAATAGCGAGTGTTCAAGATACGGCAGGGAGTTACAAATTAGATGAGGATGTTCATTTTTCCTTTTGGGGTGCATCACAACCCGATACTACTACTCCGCATCTAATAAAATTATCACCTCTAAATGGTGCGCAGAATGTTAAATATGATGCTGATGTACAAATTGAATTTAATATACCAGTGGATACCTTATCTCTCATTGACGAATTTCAATTGATTGATGAAGATAGTACCGAGGTAGAAGGGCAATGGAATTTTGAATCCGTTATGAAACCCAAATTTGCTCCCGATACTCTTCTCCCAAAAAATAGAAAATTTTTTATTACTCTTAATCTACAAGAGGTACATACGGTTTTCAACCAATCTTTTGGCGACTCAATTTATCGAAGTGAATTCATTTCGGTGGACTGGTCTAATTTAGGGGAAATTTCCGGTTTCGTGAGGAGTAATAATCCTATATATAAAAACTCATTAATTCGGGCCTCTCAGATAAGGGGTGGTAATGATTATTCTTTGCAGGCAAATCTTAATAAGGAATATTTGATGCCATTTGTATTTGAAGGTGTTTATAGAGTGCAAGCTGGAATCGATATCAATGAAAACGGAAAATTAGATAAAGGAAGCAGTATTCCATTTAGATTTTCTGAACCGTTTATTGTTTTACCTGATACAGTTAAAGTGAGAAAACGTTGGACAACTCAAGGAATTAACTTTTCATTCTAACGCGAGGGGAATTAATTAATGGAAAATATAATCTTCTATAAGATGCATGGCTGCGGGAATGATTTCATTCTATTTAATAATTTCGAGAGGAAAATCGATCTTAACGATCCCAATGTAATAAAAAAGATGTGCCAGTATCATTTTGGGATTGGTGCAGATGGTATCCTGGTTCTTGAACCCAGTAATTGCGCGGATTTTTTACTCAGATATTACAATGCCGATGGTTTTCCATCTGAGATGTGCGGTAACGGTGCGAGATGTGCAGTTTCACTAGCGGCTAAATTTAATCTGGCGCCCGATCCGTGCTCCTTCGAGATTGAGAAGAAGTTATACAAAGCTAATCTATTGTCACATAATAAAGTACAACTGTTCATGAATGAACCACAAATCATACTTGATGAGGGTCGAATCCAGTCTGTACCGAGTAAGGAATTTGACAAACCCTTATTGGTGAATACCGGAGTACGTCACCTCGTTTTACAGGTTAATCAACCTCTATCTAATTTTGATGTGGAGAAATGGGGCAAGCGATTCAGATATCACCCCGAATTCGAACCCCCTGGTACCAATGTTAATTTTATCAGTGTTTTGGATACTCAATTGTTACAGTCGCGAATTTATGAGAGAGGGGTTGAAAGAGAAACTCTAGCATCCGGCACTGGTGCTGTTGCCTGTGGCTTTTATGCATATCATACCTTTGGATGGCAATCTCCTATAAGTGTTCAATTCCCTGGTGGGGAATTGATAGTTAATTTTAATCAGGACTTTGGAAATGTGTCCCATATCGGACCATGTGATGTCGTCTTTGAGGGAAAACTTGATTTATCATACTTTTTTTAATATTTGACTCTTATGTTGTCCGCCAAAATCATCGATTATTGATTTTGAATCAATCGCTAATAATTATACACTGAATAACACCTAACCTGCGTAATTCAAAATAAAGAGATTGCGTACAAGTGGCGTTTTGAAGATTTACGATTTCAGCAAAGTTGCATTACCATATTTCATCTTGTAATTTTATTGGATCTTTGAACTGCACCGAATATCAATATTAATAAATAAAATATTATCTATTCTCGCAATCCTACATTGGATTTGGAAAATATTTAACTACAATATATATTAAACATGTGAGTATCAAAGGTTATGAAGAGGCTAATATTTCTTGTTTTCGCTTTATCACTGTTTGCATCTGGTTGTGGAATATTTGTAAAGAAACCACCACAGCTTAGTCCTGAAGAACTGTCCGTTCTGGGTGAGAATCACGTTACGAGCGGCATAGAATTCTTTGATAGTGGAAATTTCTCAGCCGCGATTAACGAATGGGAATCGGCACTAAAATATATTCCTGGTGATGCAGAGGTTTATAACTTTATGGGGATCGCCTATCACCGTCTCGGTAAGCTGGATAGTTCAATTTATGCATATGAGCGAGCGACAGAACTCGATCCGGAATATTTTCAGGCAGTTAACAACACTGGATACATTTACTTTTTAAAAGGGGATTATAATAATGCTCTAAGGTATTTTCAATTGGCCTTAAAAATAGAACCTGAATATGAACAAGCCAAGATTAACAGGGTAAAATGTATTGAAATCATGGAAGGAAAAATTCCTATTGCAGCATTCGAACTTTTCGAGGAGGCCGAATCTTTAGATAGTCTAAGATTAAAAATTAATAACTATCGAGAGGCACTTCGACTGGATTCAAATTATGTGGATTCATGGAATAATCTAGGTGTCGCCTATCACTACTTCGGCTATATAGATAGCGCCACCTACTGTTTGAATAAAGCGCTCTCGATAAATCCAGAACACCCTCAGGTAAATAACAATGTTGCGTTTCTATTGGATGCCACAGGTAAATATGAAGCAGCAGTCTATTACTACCAAAAGGCGATTAAATATAAACCAAACTATACAATTGCCATGGAAAACTTGGGTGACACCTATACACGCTTAAAGGATTTTAAATCTGCAGAAGCAATTTGGGAGGCTGCATTAAGAATAGACCCTAACAATCTAGCCATTCAGCAAAAAATTGATAATCTGGAAACCGTCCGTTCCGAAGGGGGAGGATGATGAGGAATTATGCCGTTCTAATGGCAGGTGGTATCGGGACCCGATTTTGGCCACGCAGTCGCCGGGAGTCTCCCAAACAGGTCTTGAACATCATTGGCAAAAATTCAATGATCCAGGCAACTTTTAAACGATTGAAGGGATTGGTAGATCAGTCTAATATTTACATCGTTACCAATCCTAACCAAGAGAACAAAATTCGAGAGCAGTTGGCCGAATTATCAGTAAATAATTTTGTTTTGGAACCGTTTGGCAGAAATACGGCACCGTGTATCGGCCTAGCCGCCGTGAAGATTGTTTCTGAAGATCCTGACGGAATTATGGTAGTTTTGCCTGCTGATCATCTAATTACGGATGTCCAGGAATTTCAAACAGTCATAAATCTGGCTATTGAGTTCGCCTCCAAGAATGGTGGTCTAGTCACCATAGGAATCTCACCAACATTTCCATCATCTGCTTATGGTTATATTCAAAGAGAATCGGATGCAGCGGAAATCAATGGGCATAAGTTATATAAAGTTCGTACATTTGCCGAAAAACCGAATATTGAAACGGCAGAGCTTTTTCTCTCAAGCGGCGATTTTTACTGGAATAGTGGTATGTTTATATGGAAGGCATCCACAATTTTAGAGGAAATTAGTGACAAACTCCCTGAAATTTATGAAGGTTTAATGGAAATTAAAGAAACCCTTGGGTCTCCCCAATATGATGCAAAAGTTGAAGAGGTATACAGAAAAATTCGCGGTATTTCCATTGATTATGGTGTGATGCAGACTTCTGATCAGGTTTATGTGATACCGGCAAAACTGGGGTGGAACGATGTGGGAAGTTGGGAGATCGTTTATGATATTTCGGAAAAGGATAATAACCGAATTACAGGCGAATATCAGAATTTAATAAATGTTGATTCCTCTGAAAGCTATATATATTCACCTCAAAAGTTAGTTGCCTTGGTTGGAATTAAAAACGTGGTAGTTGTCGATACGGGAGACGCATTATTAATATGCAAAAAATCTCATTCACAGGATGTTAAGGAAGTGGTTGAACAGCTTATAAAAAAGGGTATGGATGATTTTATGTAGAAAAAATCTGAAGATCCAGAAGAAATGATTAGAAAACAGAAAAAAAAAGAAGATCAAAACCTAGAACAGAACATTTTGTTTGAAAGTTTGTGCGAGACATTATCCAATGCCGGAATTGAAATTCGTCTGGAGAAAGGAGATTTCCGGGGAGGAATTTGTATTATTAATGGCGAAGAAAATATCCTTTTCCTCAATAAGAAACATTCTTTGGATAAGCGAATAGAGACTTTACTTTCGCATCTGAAGACAATGGAACATCAGCAATTTTATTTACCTCCCCTTTTAAGAAATAAACTTGATGATAACCTAAATAGAGTGTAGATAAAATGGGAAAAAAAGAACATCGAAAATCTGACCGCATTGAGGCAACGCATTTTATTTCTTATGACTTACTTGATAACGAAGGTAGTGTGCGGGAGAATGGGATGGCTTTAAGTTTGGATTTGAGTCGTGAAGGTGTGCTGCTGGAAAACCGGACAGATTTTCCGCAGAATGCTACAGTGGCAATATATATTGCAGTAGGAGAGGATGTGGTGGATTTGATAGGTCGGGTACGGCATTCGGAAAAGATAGATACAGATAAGTTTCGAATCGGCATCCAGTTTAAAAGTATGACCGATGATCAGGCAGAGAAATTAGCAGAGCATTATCCAGAACTTTTTCGGCAATGAGCTTTGAGGAAAAATCTTTCCTATCCCAAAGGAAATTTTTGGTAAACCACGGTTTGTTTATCATCAAATATTACCACTTTCAATCCCAATATTAATAGTAACATAAGATAGACTTTGTCAACCGGAAATCCCGATCTGGTATAGTTTTTGTAACTGTTACTCGGTTATCACCATTTTTACATTTAAAGGACAAATTTGATTTTCTTTTTTTCCTTATGGTACTGCGCAAAAGGATACAAACAGATTATTAACTTGACTGTTAATAGACGCAGTCCTATATTTTTTATTAAGACATTAGTATATTGAATAATCCGCTCAAAAAATCGCAGTGACCGTAAAATCTTTTTAAATATATTATATGTAACTAAATGGAGGTTATGTTATGAGGCAAGCTGTTATTGTTGTTTTAGCATTATTGGTTATTAATAGTACGGCATTTTCGGCTGAAACTAAAAAGGAGGTCCGGCATGCCGCAGTCCGATATGATAAAGCGCCACCAATTCAGGCAGAAAACGATGGAATTACCAGCAGGATGGGGAAGGGATTTTTAGCAGCACCCCCACAACTAAATTCGGTATTGATTGATTCAGCAAGAAATGGTTATGGGTATTCTAATTCTGGTCCCAAATCAATTGATATTGCCACAGATCTGTTCAGCGGAGATGATTACGCCGGTATTGCCTACAGAAAATTTGTTCCCGGAGATCCCAATTCCGGAATTATTGGTGTGGCAGAACTCAATATAAACCAGGGCTTTGAATACAGTAGTTTTTCTTTTTACGACTATGTAAACAATATATCACCATTTGGTGTTGGTGGACGTTTTCCATCATTTCAGGCAGCTGATATCGGACCTGTTCCAATTTGGAATCAGTATACGGTAAATTTTCCTGATAGTACAGAATCTGTCGCCTATTTATCTTATGATTTTTTTGGCTGGGGACCATCTGGTGGTGGTTTTAATCCTCCGGAAGATTGGTCGAAAGGTTCGCCTGCAAATATTAGTGAGCGCGCTCCGTGGTTAGGGTGTACCGACATGTATAAAGACGCGAACGGAACTTATCATTTCGGTGGTATTTGGGAACTTGATTTAAATTCCGGGAATTATACATTTTTGTATGGTATTAGTACTGATCTTAATTCTTATACCTGGTCGCCCGGAATTGATCCAACTGACGTTGGCTGGACGGCAAATGATGTGGAGATGAATAATCCACGTTTTGCCTGGGGAACCAATGGGTTTGGGGCCTGGGTTAGTACTGGCTATATTCTAAATACAGGAGATGAAGATTTTAAACTGATGCTTTGTACCACCAATGACTATGGAGAAAACTGGAGTGCTATACAAAGATTTGAATTCGGTCAATTGGGTTTCCGGGAACAAATTGCCTTGGCAGACTCTATTATAGATGGTAACGATACAACTCAATATTATATTGGGCCTGCATACAATGGCCTTACGTACGACTTTGACTTAATAATAACTCCAGACAATGAGATTCATGTTGGAGTTACTCATTCCTGGGGTGTTCCTGTAACTGGGAATCCCGATTCGTATTACCCCCGCGGATTGGATATGGGTCTTTTTGACATTCATAGTGCTGATGCTGGACAAAACTGGACTGCGAGTCGTATTTGGTGGAATGCTGGTCTACTTGAGGATGATTCTCCCGGGGATTGGGAAACTACAAATGGAATTGATCTAGGGCAGGATGATGTAGGTAATCTGTATGCCGCTTGGACGGATCGTGACCGTCAACACGTGGTTATTAGTCAATATCCAAGACACGATAGCAGAGTTACAGATGAACCCAATCACGATGTCTGGGCATCCATGTCAATGGATGGAGGACTTTCTTGGTCTAGAGAACCGCTCCGGATTACTTCCGATACCACCACAAGTACAGCTGGTTTTAGACTGGCTTCCCGGACAAAATGGTATCCTCAGGATAACGGCAAAACTTACATTGTTTTTCAAATTGCCGATTTAACCCGACCACTAGCTCCTCCAATTGAAACTTTGCAGGATCATGTCCAGTGGTATTATGTGGCAGAGGCAAAGGGTTTTTCCGGGCCGACCGCAATTGAGCCAACTTCAGGAAAGATAATTGAGAATTACAATTTACACCAGAATTACCCCAATCCTTTTAATCCGAGGACGACTATTAGATTTGATATTTTAAAGGCAGGTGATGTCGAGTTAAATATTTATAATCCTTTGGGTCAGCGGGTGGCAACTCCGGTAAATGAAAGACTGGCTCCTGGTGCCTATCAATTTGATTGGGATGCAGCCTCTCTGGCTTCCGGTGTTTACTTATATCAGTTAAAAACAGCGGAATATACGAAAGTCAGAAAAATGATATTAATGAAATGATCAGAGAACTTATTAGTATCCGGGGATTTTGTGGAATCCCCGGATTAAAGATTAATATTCTTATAAACTGTATGACCTGATTAATTAGTATCAGTGATCAAAAAAATTTGCTGTAGCAAACCATAATCATTATGGAGGAGAATTTTCATATATAAACTGCTATGAGGGAAACATGCGTACCAAAATCTCTTTAGGAGTGTTTTTAGCCAGCCTTTTTTTATTAACCTATCTATTTGGGGGTACAACCGGAAAAATTGCCGGCTCCATCCGTGATGCGACGACCGGAGAGCCGCTGATCGGGGCAAATGTGGTTATTCAGGGAACATATATGGGAACTGCGACTGACGCTGACGGTTATTTCTTTATGATAAATGTTCCAGTGGGAGAATATAATTTGGAGGTATCCATGATTGGATATCAACCCATGATTCATACCGGAGTAACTGTCAATATCGATCAGACCACCAAAATTGAATTCAGGCTGACACCAGAAGCCATTGAAGGTGAAGTGGTTGAGGTTGTTGCAGAACAAGAATTGGTAGTGGAAAAAGATGTGACCAGCAAAAAAGTTACTATCGATAGAAAGGAAATTCAATCTCTTCCGGTCCGGGATTTGTCCGAACTGGTGGAAGCTCAGGCAGGAATTATCAAAATCGAGGGCTCCCTGAAAGGAATCCCCGGTTTTGAGGACAGGGGAATCGAGGAAATTCACGTTCGCGGCGGACGGACCGCTGAGGTGGGTTATACAGTAGACGGTATGTATATTGAGAATCCAATTTACGGTGGCAGATATAGTGGCGTACAGTTAAATAAATTTGCCTCTGAACAAACCGATATAAAAACCGGCGTGTTTGATGCAGAATACGGTGATGCCATGTCGGCAATGATTAACGTGGTTACCCGTCGGATGAGCCGCCAACGATTGGAGGGTAATCTGAATGTTGAAACCAGCGCTTTGGGATTCGAGTCTGATCGGCTGAGAAATTATAGCCGTTTTTCAGGAGGATTGAGCGGACCCATTCCGGGACTTGGTAATAAATTCACCTTCCTGATTACCGGTGAAATGACTAACAGAAGATACCGTGTTTATGAGTTTGATGATCTGGTTTTTGATGCATCGGATACGCTAGCAAATCGGGTGGGTCCGGGCAGCATCATCCCTCCTAATATGACCTACAGTGAGTTCCTGGATCAACATATTCAGAATGTGCACAGGTACGACCGTTTCTCAGGTTGGAATGCTTTTGGTTATAATGAAGATTGGGATGTATTTGGGAAGATTCGCTGGCATATTTCTCCCACCATGCGACTTGATTTTACGGTATGGAAAGTAGCGAATGACTTTAAAACATTTAATACGGCAAACTATTTCTACCAGTATTACGAAGAGGGCCGTAATGTTGTACGGCAGAATGCTGACCGGGAAAGTATTATCTGGAGTCAGGACATATCTAAAAATACCTACTATACCTTGAGGTTTTCACGTTTTTATCAACAAATGCGGATCGGCGTGAAAGATCCGGAAACCGGAAGATGGTTGGAGCCTGATGAATACGAAGCTCGTGGATTACCACCAAACACCCATTGGCATTATTATGAAGATGAACATGGCCGCAAGGTATATTTCGATCCGATAACCAACGAATGGACACCGGAAGATTGGTATTTTTGGGATCCCTACCGGGGAGAATTTCTGGCCGAGGGTAGCGACCGATATTACCACCGAAACTATGCCCAAACCTGGGAAGTGATTGCTGATATCACTTCTCAACTTTCACGTCACCACCAGGTGAAACTTGGAATTACCGGTAAACAACATGATCTGTTCTTTAACGAAATCCAATTGCCATGGTTATCCAGTCCTTACGTTGAGAGTTATATCAAACATCCTCGCGAGGGGGCGGTATTTCTCCAGGATCAAATTGAATATGATTATATGACCATAAGGCTAGGTTTGCGACTGGATTTCAATAATCCTCGCTCTCCATTTTGGGAGGACCCCCGTGACCCGAATAGTCGATTGATCGATTCAAAAACAACCTATCGCTGGAGTCCTCGCATAGGATTTTCTCATGTAATTACAGAAAATGCTACATTCACATTTGGATATGGAAAGTTTAATCAATTTCCAACCTATCGAAACGTCTATTTGAACTCGCAGTTGGATTTAACGACTTTTCGCCCCATCCTTGGAAATTCACTCCTAAACAGTGAGGAAGTTACCCAATACGAATTCGGGTTAAATACAATTGTTGTACCCGGCCTCATTTTTCAAGTGATCGGGTGGTCAAAAAATTATTCAAATTTGAATTCGACCGAGAGAGTACCAGCCTTTCCGCGCTCTTATTATGTAAATGTCAATACGGACTACGCAACCTCAAAAGGTGTTGATTTCAACGTTAGATTCAGAAGACGACAACTCTCCGGAATGATCCAATATACACTTTCGCGTGCTACCGCCAATGCCGCGGATCCCTGGGAAAGTTATCGAAATGAATATACTGAAGAAACCCAACCTCGGCGGGAGTTTTTGATGGGTTACGACCGGACACACGATTTAAATTTGAGTCTCAGCTACGATTTACCTCGTCGGGCGTTGTTTGATAATTTTTTCGGAAGAATAATTTCGAATACAAGTTACAATGTCATCCTTATTGCTACGAGTGGTGCACCGTACACTCCTACCTACAACAGGATTGCCGGACCCACAAATTCCGAAAGAGAGCCATGGTATATTCAAACGAATTTCCATTTCCGTAAATATTTTCAATTTTATGGTATGAGGTATACGTTTGGGATATTGGTATTTAATATCTTTGATAGAAAAAATACGCTTGATGTGTATACCGAAACTGGAAAAGCAGATGATCCTGGTAACTTTTGGCGTCAACAAATTGAACGGGGAATTGTATCTACCACAACATTTGATCAACCATACCGGTTTGGCCCGCGTCGTCAAATCGACTTTACCCTGGAGGTTGCGTTTTAATCTTGATTATTATCTGGAGGTTTTTCTTAATGACTGGTTTCAGGCATTTTTCAATACATTTTTTAACCATCATTGGTTTTTCTCTTACAACCCTTTTTGCGAAAGATTTCGGCGGAATCGAACGACCTAATCGCGGAGTGAATTTTAAAAAGACTTTTGCTGCCGAGGACCCGCTCGTAGAAAGGGCCGTTGGCTTTCTCGACAAAGGAAAATTTAAAATTTCGGTTGGAAATTGGGGGTTACTCACCGGAACCGGTTACTCTCCGGAAGGTCTTTGGGGCCCTTATCAATACTTACCGGTTATTTCTCTAGTCTTCGGCGTACCTGGAAAAGACAGAGAAGGAAATCCTTACCCCTGGGCAATTGGACGGAAAACGGTATACGATTTCGAAGAACAGGATTATGTCGATAGGGGTTCTGATACAACCTACTGGGGTCCTACGGTCTCAGAGGCCTGGATGGATAGAACCTTTAATCTGGATCATACGGATTGGGAATCGGTAAAGGAACACAGCATTAATCTTCACGGTGATGCCACCGCCGGACAGTTTTATGGTGATAACTGGACTTTCCCTGATGATCAGTTTCCTGTGATGGCTACCAGTGATATCATCGAATCCTGGCCCTTAAGAGTGGATTCCCTGGGTGATGAGATTCGTACTTGGCCTGGCCCATGGGCAACCGACACCACAGGAAAGGAGTTAACCGGCACATTCGTATCCGATCAGGATATCTATTTTGAATTTGATGACCGGATGGCTACCAGAGATATCGATCCAAACCAGGGATATCCTATGGGTATTCACTCTCTCGTCTCTGCTTATTCATATGGATCATCCGTTGCAGAGGATATCATTTTTTTTAACATGCGCCTTGTTAATGAATCAGAATACCAATATGAAAGGGCTTTCGGTGGGTTCTATTTTGATGCAGACAGCTATCATCGAACTGCTGCGGGAAGTTACAGTGGACGGACAAACGATGATGATATGATGGGTTTTAATACCGAATGGGATTATGCCTATATTTACGATTTTGATGACGACAGTGAAGGTGCAACGAACCTGGCCTGGGTAGGATTAAAATTATTAGATACTCCTCTCGCTACGGAACCGGTGGATATTGATAATGATGGTATCCCCGATATTCAAATTGGTGAAGAACTTGGATTAACCGATTGGCATTATTTTGACTGGTACGTTCGTCCCGGAGCGCGTGATGAAAGTCCCTCCGGTCCGTTTACCGGTGATTTCGAGACACCTGTGGCTGAGGATAAGGAAGCCATTCAATATAAACTTATGGCTGGCGATACAAGCAGTACCGATTCAAATATACCCGATCACGCTTACAATTTATTTCACTACTTTTTCCCCGATCCGGCCGGAAATTTAAATCCCCATTTCGATTCGTTCGCCAGGCTTAAGGCTGAAAATCCAGACGGATTGGATTGTGTTTTTATCATGAGCTCCGGACCCTTTACCTTTTCGCCGGGAGATACCATACCATTTTCTTTTGCCGTAATTGCAGGACAAGATTCGACTGATTTGGTTGCAAATGCTGAAATTGCTCAACTGATGTATGATAATTTTTATCGTGGTCCTACTCCACCTCAAGCGCCAAATGTTTCTGTTCTCGAAGGATTCCAAAAGGTCAATTTGTTTTGGGATGATGTATCGATCAACTCCCGGGACGCTCTCACAGAAATCAAAGATTTTGAAGGATTTCGGATTTATAAGAGTACGGATAACGGTTTATCGTGGGGCGAAGAACGGATAGACGATTCTACCAGAACGAGTTATTTTGTACCTATGGCTGAATATGACCTCGACAATAAAATTAAGGGACACGACCCCACCGCACCGCACCGGTTTTTGGGAAATAATTCCGGATTGGTTTTTCAGTACGAAGATACCGATGTACAAAACGGCGTCGAATATCTTTATGCTGTCTGTGCTTTCGATTGGGGCTTTATTCCGGGAGATCCGGTTCGGGATTCCACAGATGGAAAATTCCAGTACCAACTGGCTTCTCTGGAGAATTTTCTTTCCAGTAGCGATCTTCAACCACATATAGTAAGAGCCATTCCACATGCACCTCCTTCCAATGTCCGGCAGGACTCGGTCATAATTACCGAGATTGATACAACCAAGGGAAATGGAAAGTTTGACATAACTGTTGTCGACACCAAACAGCTAACCAATGATGAGTACTTTATATTATTTCATGGGGATCCTGATTTGGGTAATACAAACTTTGATCTCATCAACAACAGTAAAGGTGATACGCTTTTAAAAAACAGCACCCAATTCATTGTGATCGATCCGGGAGCCCAATTTGAGACAATTCCTCCGCGCATCGATGGTTTGGAATGGGTGATTCGTTCTGCTACCAGAACGGAAGTGAATCGCGAGGAAATTGAGTGGGTAAATAGCCAGTGTGACTATCAGGTAACCACAAATTTTTTCACGGTTTCAAATAGACCGGTTGTTGATTATTATGTGGTTTTCAGAGGAGGTGATGCTTCTCCGGTTTATGCTCGTAGGCCGGTTTTGGATACTACTGATGTTGTTTTTACAGTTCCATTTGAGGTATGGAATAAAAAAACAATTGATGGGAATAATCAATTCCAACCACGAAAAGCAAAATTAATGGCATTTCCAGATAATTCCCCATTTGGAGAGTGGAACTCAGGTGACCGATTTTTGTTACATGAAGACCAATTAATTGACAGACCGCTTGACGAAATTGAAAGAACTATCTATTTGACTTTTACATGGAGTGATACGCCCTATGTCGATCCTGAGAGACCCAACGTAATATTACCGGCAAATATCCCCTGGGCTGTTGGGGATAGTCTTGTCATTCCTGTCTTCAATCCGTTTCAGGAAGGAGATGGGTACATTGTGGAAACCAGTGGTATTTATCAAATAGAAGAACCCCAGCAAGAAGATATTTCCAAGGTGAGGGTGGTGCCGAATCCCTATATCGTTTCTGCTGCTTGGGAATTCGATGAATTTAGCAGAAAAATCCAATTTCAGAATCTCCCTTCTCGATGTACCATTTATATTTTCAATATTGCAGGCGAATTGGTTCAAACACTATATCATGATGATTTGTTTGATGGCTCTGAAGATTGGAATCTTTGGACATCCAACCGGCAGGAGGTTGCACCGGGATTATATATTTGGGTTGTAGAAACTCCAGATGGCAAAAAGGATAAGGGGAAATTCTCAATTATCCGCTAATTGTGGTAACCGGAGGAATGATTCCATGAGAAAATTTTGTTTCATATTTCTTATATTAATATCTGCCACCTCACCCGGATTTTCTCAAAAGCAGGGCGAGCTATCGAAGGTTGGAACAGGGATGGCACAGTTCCTAAAACTTTCGGTTGGGGCACGGGCAGCGGCACTGGCTGATGCTTACTCTACCGCCGCAAACGATGTTTCCTCCCTTTTCTGGAATCCGGCAGGTATACAGCAAATCCCACGATTCGGATTTGCGGTTTCGAGATACCAGTTATATGCGGACATCACCCACAATTTTGCAGGTTTCGTAATTCCTTTGAATTATAATACCAAGCTAGGATTACATTTCATCTACCTCTCAAGCGGCGATATCGAAATTACCACTATCGATAGCCCAAACGGTACCGGAGAAACTTACAACACCTCAAATATTTCTGCCGGGATAACCATCTCCCGGAGATTAACGGAGCGATTTTTACTGGGATTTACTGTAAAATATGTTTCGGAAAAAATTTACAATGAAAGCGGGTCCACATTTGCATTTGATGTGGGTTCTCAGTTTAATACCGGTATTTATGGTTTGAAGTTAGGAATGGCGTTAACAAATTTTGGTGGAAAGATTCAGCTCAATGGGCCGGATCTGGATATAACCACCGAGAATCCGGTTACCGGAGGTTCAACAGTGTCGGGTGGACGTCTGCAAACCAGTTCCTGGCCGATTCCACTTACCTATCGATTAGGAATAATGATGGATCTTTTTGGTCCAAACTCGGATATCGCTGTCTCTGAAAAACACCGTTTAACGATGATGGTAGACGGGAATGATCCGGTGGACCATTATTTACGCTTCAATACCGGTGTTGAATATGAATGGAATAGAGTACTGGCACTCAGAGGAGGATACCGATTTAATTATGACGAGGCCACCTATACTTTAGGCGCCGGATTAAATTTTAATATGGGAAGATTTAACGCCTTGCAAATAGATTATGCTTTTGGAGACTTCGGGCTACTAGGATATGTACATCAATATGCACTTTTATTTAATTTTTAGGAAATGTTCTTTGGAGAATGGATAATGAAATATTCATTTTTGTTGACATTGATCGTTTTGATAGCACTTATAAATTGTTCTGAAGATACAACCGGCACCTTTTATGAAGAAGTACCTTTTCCTGACGAACCCATTTATGAGGAGCGAAATGATTTTGTAAAATACAGATTTAATGATCGGGATTTTTTTTATGAGGAGATATTGAATCCCGATGGAACTCCTAAAGAGAATCAAATTACTGCAACTGATCGTGGTGAGACATTTTTATTTAATTTTAACAGGCCCAACAATTTAGAAAATCCAATATCTATCTCCTTTACCGCTCCTAAAGACCGTGAACTAAGGTATCAATTTGAAAGCACGACCGTTGCAACCTTTGAACCCAGTACTGGTCAGGTGTATGCAATGGCTCAAAATAATAATTTACTTTATGTTGGTGGACGATTTGGTACTGCCGGTGAAATTGAAGCGAGCAGAATTGCACGATGGAATGGTAGCTCGTGGCAAGTGTTGGGCGGTGGATTGAATGGCAATGTATATGCCATTAAAATTGCACCCAATGGAGAATTGGTTGTAGGTGGTAATTTCACAAGAGCTGATGGCATAGTTGCTCGAAGAATTGCAAAATGGGATGGATCGTCCTGGAGTAATATCGGCGAGGGATTTGATGCGGCTGTCCGGGCAATTGGCATCAGCCCTACCGGTGAAATTTATGCGGGTGGTCAGTTTATTGCAAGTGGGATGGACACATTGAATTATATTGCAAAATGGAACCCGGCTTCAGCAAAGTGGGATTCAATGGGAACCGGTGCAAACAGAGTTGTACGGGCGATTGATGTCAATTCCAGCGGTGAGGTGTATGTTGGAGGTGAATTCAGCAGGATGAACGGCGTGGATACCCGTAGAATTGCTGTATGGAATGGTAATACACAGATCTGGTCTGCCGTAGGTTCTGGCCTGGATGGTACCGTTTTTGACATAAAAATTCGGCAAAGTACCGGTACGGTCTATGTTGGTGGAAGCTTTACTGCTTCTGGTGCTACATCTACCAGGAAAATTGCGGTCTGGGAGAACAATAGCTGGTCTACGCTGGGAGAAGGATTTAATAAAACTGTGCGCTCAATGGAACTGGCTTCAAATGGTGAAATCATTGTTGGTGGGGATTTTTCAACATCAGGAGGATTTGGAGTAAATCGGGTAGCAAAATGGAATGGTGCAACGTGGAATGCTCTTGGAAATGGATTGACCGCAAGGGGGGATTCGGTTTACGCCGTGGCTATTATGGGTAATGATATTTTTGTGGGTGGAAATTTTATTAAAACCGATGGATTAATCACGAACAGAGTTGCCAAATGGGATGGTTCCAGTTGGTCAGCATTGGATAGCGGTGTGACAGTTAAATATAAAGTGAACAGTGGAGAAATCCGGGTTACCCATCTATCATCTGTTGGAATTGCTGGCGAGTATAAGTTCGGATATACAAATAATGTGGGGGAAGAATTTTTTACCAGTGGTAATTTTTTGACACGCTTTGAAAAGGAGTAATCCTTTTTGCTTGAATAAACTGTCAATTTAATATAAATTATCCATTCTCCATATTAATAAAGGGTACTTGGCTTTAGTGAACAATAAATATATTCACCATCCTTGTATTACCCTTCCATTAAGTATTAAATTTTTAACCCACCCTTTTAAGGGAGTTGGTTACGGTGTTTCATGGAGATTATAAGTCGCAATGATCCAGTTGTGTTAATGTTTTATGTTTAACAAATAATTATAAGGAGGTCGGTATGTCATTTTTACAAAAATTTAGATATGTGGGTTTGATCGCTTTATCCTGGGGTATTCTTTTTGCCTCAAATTTGCCCAACAATGTTCAGGAGGCTCAGATAAAGCAAAATCAATTTCAGGCTGACAAATCTAAAGGTTTTCACGACAATCAAATTATTTATAGAATTGCGAATGGTGATTCGGTCGTTTGGAACGAAGATTGGGAAACAGGGGGCACTACTTGGACTGCGCTGGATGAAACGGATGTCGGGGCAAAATGGCATCTGGATGATTGGAACGCCTTCGGCGGCAGCGGTCTTTCCTGGTGGATGGCGGATGTTACTCTGGGTCTGAATGGTGGGTATTTGGATGAGTGGTATCAGGTTTTGGATACGGATCCAATCGATTTGTCATCAGCTTCTAATCCTGTCTTAACCTTCCAACATCGCTATAATGTTGAAACACCTGGAGGTGAACCTACCGGATATGATGGTTGGGATGGACAAAATGTGCGCATCTCTACCGATGGTGGAAGTACTTGGATGGTTTTGGCTAACCCCTCGCCAGCTTATACAAATACCAGTTTATATAGCTTTGGCTTTAGCCATAACGAGGGATTGGGAATTCCCGGATGGTGTGGTCAGTCATTGAACTGGACACAGGTGACAGTTGATCTTGCAGATTATGTTGGTCAATCGGTTCAAATACGTTTTGCCTTTGCATCCGATCCTGGGTATTCTACTCCTGACCAACCCGATATGTTTGCCTGGCAGGTGGATGATATTCAGGTAGATGATGGTGGTAATGTCCTCTTTTTTAATGATGGTTCGCCCGACGGGATGACCGCGGCAAACAATACCCCTGTCGGAGGAAATTTGTGGCATGTTGAGACAGGTGTTGGACTTCCCTCTGGTACCCAATTTGCAGATTGTAACGATCCCACGACAGGAAGTTATAATCCAAATATGACTAACTCGTTTATTTCAGATTATATCTGGCTGCCCGATACGCTTGAGGAAATCTATATGGATTTCTATCTACAGGGTACATACGACGATAATGATGTTTTTCCAAATGTAGACTTTTTCGGTGCGTATGTTCAAGTGAAGGGAGAGCAGGCCTGGAGATATGTGAGTAATATTACTCAGGATCCAAATGGTTCGAATTTTGTATATTCTTCGGCTCCTGCGACTTGGCTGCTATTTTCCCAAACGTACTCAGTTGGTTTGGTGGATTTGGCTCCACTCAAAGGCGATACGGTGCGTATAAAATTTACTATGGAATCTGACGAAGATACACCTATTGGAACAGCACTCCAGGTGGATGATGTTGTAGTTTGGTCGCCTGATCTAATACCCTTTGTTGGTGCAGCTCCCACAGGCCTATCAGCAACCGCCGGTGATGACGTTGTGGATTTGATGTGGAATGATTTGAATCTAAGCGGGCACAAATACCTGGCTTATGATGATGGTTCTTTCGAGAATCGCATTGGCTTGACATCTGGAACTGCAGATGCCGGCGTCTTGTTCAATTCTCCAGCCGAATCAACTATTGATACGATCTGGGTATGGGGACATCAGGATAATACAACCACATCGGCAACCTTAAAAGTTTGGGAGGTTAGCGGAAGTGGAATAATAAATGCAGCACCTTCCTATACAAAGGCAGTGACTTTGACGCAGAATCAATGGAATGTGTTTGACCTGACATCTGATAACTGGACTGTTCCGGGTGATTTTGTGGCCGGAATTGAGATAGGCACTGAAGTATTCATTCCCCTTGATGAGTCGACCGTTCCCAGTATGCATAGTTGGGTAAACCTAGGTGGATGGGCAACCTGGCAAGCTGTCGCACAGCAAAATCAACTTCCCGATGGTGAATGGGGTGTACGTTCCGCTGTTACATATACAAATCCAACCAATATTACCTACAATGTTTATCGAAGGGAATTTGCAAATCCTAACTATGGCAATCCGCTCGTCACCGGATTAACAGACCCGTCGTATAGCGATAATACGGTGATCAATGGAACGGAATACTGCTACGTTGTAACCGCCAATTACCCGGGTCTGGGCGAAAGCACTCAATCAAGTGAAGTTTGTGCCATGCCTGAGGCATCAACCGTCTATCTCTTAAATTATGATGACGGATCTCCGGAAAGTTTTTATCAGGTAGGTTCTGCAAACTATATGGCTGTGAGGTTTACCCCCACAAGTTATCCGTCGAATGTTTATAAGATTCAATACTATCTGCAATCTGGCCCCGGTTCGATTCAGTTGAAGGTATGGGATGATGATGGTATAGGTGGACTTCCCGGGGCAGAATTAGGTTCATTTAGCATATCAAATGTGGTTCAGGGCTGGAACGAATATACCGTTACAAGCACTATCACAATTAGTGACGGAGATGTGTATGTGGGATACAGAGCGACACCAACTTCTCCGGACCTTGGCATGGATGAGACCCCTCCTATCGCTGATAGGTCGTATCTGGATGCCGGTACCGGCTGGCAAACAATTACATCCCTCGGCTTAAATGCTAATGCCATGATCCGTGTGATGCTGGATGCTCTTCCTACCGGAATTGAGGATAATGAATTGGTTATCAACGAATACGAGTTACTGCAAAATTATCCAAATCCATTTAATCCCGAAACAAACATTTCTTTTACAATACCTGCAGATTTATCCGGAGAAAGAGCAACATTGAAAATATTTGATATACTCGGTCGGGAAGTGTTAACATTATTCGATGATAATGTCACTTCGGGTGTTTATCGTCTGCTCTGGAATGGTAAAGATAGTATAGGCAATCCGGCTGCCAGTGGTATTTACATTTATAGATTGACTACCGGTAACGAAATTCAGACCAAGAAAATGGTGCTTATGAAATAAAATATGCTGCCCGTTTGTATTAAAGAGGTTAAGGCCATCAGATTTGATTTGGTGGCCTTTTTTTTGATATACTCTCAACGTCAAATTTCCTGAAAGATTGTTAAAAAAGTCCGTTGGATATTTCATTGTTAAGATTTAATTTTAATATTCTCATTTAAAAATTTATGATCAGATAGCGAATTTTAATTCGATAATTTTTTAATCATCAATTATTCAAAAACGTACAGCATCAAGTTGATAGTTTCTTTACATGTTTTTTTATGAAATGAAAGTATAACTTTTAATTGAACGAAAAAAAATCAAACCGGTAATTTTAGGTGAAATTTATCTTGAAGATGAAAGGTTTTGGAATGCTTCGCGGAGTTGTTATTTGTATTTATATGCTATTATTGTTGAATACTGCTTTTGCTCAATTAAATCCTGGGGTTAATATAGTTGAAAATGAATTTTGGATAGTGTTGGATAAAGAAATTAGAGATGTTAATCCGGTAAAGAGAGGGGATCGCTGGTCGACAGGATTGAGCTCCGTTGATGCGGTTTTAGAAAATTTGTCGGTTGAAAACTTAGTACAGGAGATGCCCCATGCATCTCTTTCAGACGTGGATGGAAATATTCTTCTCTCTAACGTGTTCAGAGTAAAAGTTCCTGAAAGCATTGATATATTCCATGCGATGAACAAACTCGATGAAAATCCGCTTATCGTATTGACAGAACCGATTCCTATTTATCGTCTCAACGATGTACAACCCTTTAATCCTAATGATCCCTCTTATCTTTCACAATGGTATTTACAGAATATAAAGGCAGCCAAAGCGTGGGGAATGTGGAATGGTGCCAGCCCGAATGCAACCAATGTAGTCGTTGCTGTTATTGATACCGGCACGGATTGGGATCATCCGGATTTGGTCAATAATATTTGGAACAACTTGGGTGAGGATTCGGATGGAGACGGCCGGACAATTGAATTCTCTGCAGGCCAGTGGATAATGGATCCGGGGGATTTGAATGGCCTGGATGATGATAACGATGGTAAAATTGACGATTTAATTGGTTGGGATTTTGTGGGTGCCACCAAACCGAATGCTGTACAGGACAATAACCCTGATCCTTCTCCAAATCAGGGTTGTAACGGTACTCTGATGCATGGGACTCATGTTGCAGGTTGTGCTTCGGCTGTCAGCAACAACAACATTGGCATCGCTTCAGTAGGATTCAACGCCAAAATAATGCCTGTAAAAGTTGCCTTCGATGACGATAATGATTGCCCCTCTCCTGGTGTTTATTCCAGTTCAAATTCGTATTTATATGCCGCACAAGCTGGTGCAGATATTATTAATTGCAGCTTCGGGGGCTCAGGATACAGTGCGATTATTCAGAGTACGATAAATACCATTCATAATAATTATGGATGCATTATTGTTGCTGCTGCGGGAAATGATAACAGCACCGCTGCGCATTATCCTTCGGGCTATCAAAATGTAATTTCCGTTGCCGCTGTAACAAGCAGCGATACAAAGGCATCTTTCTCTAATTATGGAAGTTCTGTGGATATTAGTTCCCCAGGTTCTAATATTTTAAGCACGGTTTATGCGAATGTGAGCGGGGGATATCAATCCTGGCCGGGAACCTCAATGGCTTCTCCTATCGTAGCAGGTGCCTTTGCTTTGCTCAAAGGATTCTTTCCCGGTAAGTCAAACGTTTGGTTGGAAGATCGATTATTAGCCTCCGCAGATAATATCGATGGATTAAACCCTTCTTATGCTGGTATGCTTGGGACCGGTCGTGTAAACATATTTAATGCCATTGCTCAGACGGTTTTTGCAAGTCTTTCAATAAAAAATTATTCGCTTGATATTTCCGGCGACGGTGATAATCAGTTAAATCCGGGTGAATCTGCGGAGATGAGGGTGATATTAGAAAATGAAAGCGGTTGGAACGATGCTGCAGGTGTTAAGGCTGTTTTAAGATGTTATTCGCCTTACATTACTATTTCGGACAGTTCCGCGAATTATCCTGATATCAGTTCAGGTAGTATCGGCTTAAATATCGCCGAACCCTTTTCATTCGCGGTATCCTCTCAATCTCAGGTCGGACAAATTCTGTTTGAGCTATTTGTGACTGCTAATCAGGATAGTTTCAATACCTACGAGACCTTACTGTCTTTTTCACTTGAGGTGACCATAAATCAACAAGGATGGCCCCAAGTGAATACCGGATTTTTTCAGGCAGGTACAATTGTGGCAGATATTAATGAAGACGGAAAAAATGAAGTGGTTGCAGGATCTAACGATTTTAGTATCTACGCATGGGACGAGCAAGGAAACATGCTGAACAGCTTTCCCTTTACCACAGCTAATCAGATTTTATCCTCGCCGGCATTAGGAGACGTGGATGACAACAATGATCTGGAGATTGTTATTACCGGCAGAGACAAACATCTGTATGTCATTAATCATGATGGAACTGTTTTAACAAATCTGGATGTAGAGGAAGAACTCTGGGGAACGCCCTCAATTTTTGATTTGGATTCAGATGGTGATCTTGAAATCATATTTGGAACAATTAATGGAAGATTATTTGTTGTGAATTGGGATGGAACAAATTGGGGAAATTTCCCGCTTGATTTTGGCGTTATACATCGGATCCTTGGTGGCATAGCTATAGGCGATATAAATTCAGACCAAATTTTGGATTTATTGTTTGGTACCTTTAATGGAGATGTTTATGCGATAAACGCCAATGATGGAACGATTCACGACAACTTTCCCATTAATGTTGGCGGGCGGGTTTCAGGGACACCAATCATCGCCGATCTGGATGGAAGTGGTCCGATGTCTCAACAAGTATTGGTAACATCAGTTGCTGAAAACATTGTAATCGTTAATTCAGATGGTTCAATGGCTGGTAATTTCATTCTTGAAGGAGCCATAAAAGGTTCACCCGCAATCGCTGATATGGATGTCGATGGAGATTATGAAATAATTGTCGGTACGTCACTGGATCGAATTTACGCCCTACATCATAATGGTTCAGTGCTCAACGGATTTCCCTTTTTGGCTTCGAATGGTGTAGAGTCATCACCGATAGTTTCCGATATCAATAACTCCGGCACACCTGATATTATTGCCACCTCCCTTGATGGTAAATTATTTGCCATTGATAATACCGGTAGCATTTTTTCAAATTTTCCCATCGAAGTTGGTGGACAATTGAAATCGACACCAACTGTTTTTGATCTTGATGGAGATGGTGATTTAGAAATTATTTTGGGTTCAAACGGGGCTATGAATGTGTACGACCTGCAAACTCAGGGCACCAACCAAAATTTCTGGTTCACCCATCAGGGTAATTATCAAAGAACCAGTAATCTCGAAGGAATTGTCCTCGATGTTGATTCGGAGATTTCAAATGTATTACCGACTCAATTTGAACTTCTCCAGAACTATCCAAATCCTTTTAATCCTTCAACTACAATTGAGTACCATTTACCTCAAACATCACAGGTGGAAATTTCTATTTATAACGTGGCCGGTCAAAAAATACGAACATTGATTAATGAATCTGTTGCCTTGGGAAACCACAAGGTATCATGGGACGGAAAGAACAGTAAAGGAATTGCGGTAACGAGCGGCGTATATTATTGTCAACTTCACACTATCGGTACAGTAATAATCACGCGAAAAATGATTTTGCTAAGGTGAAGAAAGTATCATTCATTACGATCCTTAGCCAGCTAGAAGTGAAGGATGACCCGGTTATCCTAAATTAAAAAACTATAATTTTCTTTTGTGAGTAACGAAACGTTTTTTCACAAAAATGTATTTAATTAGGGAACACAAAAATTGCTCCGGTATTATCCCTTGGTAATTTTTTCTTACGGGGATTAGAATTTACAGTTTTCCCATTAAAAATAATTCCATTTTTGTTAAATTATTCAAAAAGATAACGCATCCGGATTCAAAACACATGGCTAAACATTCCTTAAGATTAATATTCTTCATTGCGTTATTAATCTTATTTACCGCATTTATACCAAATAGTGGTGACAAGATTCAACCTTTACTTTATGAAAAGGGGAATGAATATTATAAAAATGGCAATTTTCAATCTGCGCTTCTATCATTCAACTCAGCAATCAGTGAAGGTGAAATATATTCTCAGCGATACCCCTGGATACAATTTAAGATTGGAATTTGCCAGTTTAAGACTTCTCAATATCTTGAGGCTATCAGAACATTTGAAGAAAATTATTCAAATTTAATCACAATTAATGATTATGTCTCATTTTTTGCACTTCTATCAAAATTAGCCTTAAAAGATACTCTGGCAACTATTTCTCATCTAAACAACTTTATCTCCTCTTTTCCCGATAGCCCATTGATGCCCTTGATTGATTCACTTGCGGCTCATCTTTACTTCGCAAGAAGTGAGTACAACTCTGCTGCATATTTTTACAAACGACAGTTGAAATATCCCTATTTTGATAGAGGTGAGATTTATGGGCGTCTTATCAAAATTTCCGGAGAATTAGGTAATATTGAAACACTTACAGGTGACGCCTTTCTAATCCTGCGGAAATATCCTTATCACCCTCAGGCAGAATTAGCTTATCAGGAAATTTTAAAAGTACTGGGAAGTAAAATTTCAGAAAGTGATTTTGAAAAAATCTATGATTATCTCGTCAAAACAAAGCAATTTAATAATGCCGAAAGGCTCTTAAGATTCCAGGAAAGATCCAGTGGTGAAACTGAAAGAACACGATGGTGCAAAATTGAAATAAAATACGAGAGGAAACAGTATCAATTGGCATTAAATGATTGTATCAATCAAAGGTCGAATTTTGAGAACATAAGATATTTACGAAATGTTGATTTAACAATTGCAAGAAGCTATTTGAAACTTGGGTTTACTGAAAAATCAATTGAGACTTATGCAGAATTTCAGAAAAGATATCCGAGGGATTTTTTATCACCGGAAGTTTTATGGAAAATTGCTTGGCTATATGAGGAACTTGGTGATATTAGAATGGCCCGGCAATATTACGAAAAATTAGTCTCTGTTTATCCCAAATCAAGCTTTGTCTCCGAAGCCAAATTTCGGGTTGGATTAGGTTTTTATGGCGCTGGAAAATTTACCTATGCGAGGGCAATATGGAAAAAATATCTACTAAATGCCAATAATCCGTACGAACAGTCTAGATTTCAATATTGGATTGCAAAAACCTACTTCAAAGAAAAAAATTTCCTGGATTATTTAGAAGGTTTATCTCAATTGTCAGAAACCCCATTTAATTCTTATTACAATTTGAAAGCCTATATACTTACAATTGATAATACTCCCAATCATAAAAAAATGGATTCACTCCTGTGGGAATTGCATCATGAACAAATTTCATTTTTAGGCGCTCATCTCCACTCAATGGAGAGAGCATTGATTGTACAAGATATTCTTGGCGATAAATATGCCAGATATGAATTAAATTCAATACAAAACGGATCTCGCAGAACATTCTGGCAATACACTTTCGCAATGGCTGAACTCCAGGAACTGTTGGGAAATTTTGGCAAGTCCTTCCGTTTATATCGCAATGTGTATAACAGAAATTTCTCCGATAAGGAATGGGAGGAATGGATATTTTTATTTAAGAAGTTATATCCTCTGTATTACCACGATTATGTCCAGTATTATTCCGAAGATCGAAATTTAATACCGGCGCTCATTTGGGCGATAATTAAAAAAGAAAGTGCATTTGAAGCGGAGATTGTATCTTTTGCAAATGCTTATGGATTAATGCAAATTATACCACCAACCGCAAAGGAAATTACCAGAGAGTTAGGACTGGAATTTCGGGATGCAAGAAAATTATATATTCCGGATTTTAATATTAATCTGGGGACTTATTATTTATCGGAATTGCTCAAAAGGTATAATTGGAATTTTTATCATGCACTTGCTGCCTATAATGCCGGTCCTCATCGAGTTGATCGTTGGCGTAAAACGGTTGAAACGGATGACGATGATTTCTTTATGGAAAATATAGAATATAGTGAAACACGAAAATATGTAAGAATGGTGATGCAATATTATTGGACATATTTTCTGCTATTAAATCCCCAGGGAATTCCAGATGATGTGATTTCCTTCCCGCAAAGATTAGCAAGAGAACCATGGTATCATGAACTAAAGGGAATTAGATAAACTTAAACGAAACTGCATAAACAGAGAGTAATCGGAATCATGGAACGATTCAAAAGAGTTGGAATGTTAATTTTGATTTTTCTGACATTTAACGATGTCTACCCTCATAATTTTCCCTACAAGGATGATCTAAAAATTGATATAAAATTTTGGAAGAAAATTTTTACTGAATTTGATTCAAATCATTATATAATTCATGACTCACAATATTTAGACATCATATACACAGTTGTTTCATTTGATTCCACTGTTTCAGAACGAACCCGAGAGAAAAAAGTCGAAGACATAAAAGAAGTCTATAAAAATCTTCTATTGAAGCTTCATGCCGGAAATTACAAGCCAAACGATTTGCCTTACTGGGAACGCCGTGTGTACGATATGTTTAAAAAAGTGGTTGAAGAAGGAAAATTTAGAAATGCATCCAGACGTATTCGGGCTCAACAGGGAATACAAGAGAATTTTGTAAGTGGTGTCAAAAGATCTTTCGCTTTCATTCCCTACCTCAAAGAAATATTCTTGAGTTATGACCTACCGCAGGAATTAATCTATATGCCGCATATTGAATCATCTTTTAATCCTCGTGCTGTTTCTCACGTGGGAGCCAGGGGGATGTGGCAATTTATGCGGAGTACGGCACGGCGTTACATGAGAGTGAATCGCTTAATAGACGAGCGCTGGGATCCCTTATATTCTAGCAAGGCAGCAGCTAAGTTGTTGAAGAAAAACTATGAAGTTTTGCAGGATTGGGCTTTGGCTATCACTGCCTATAATCATGGCTTGGCAGGGATGAAACGAGCCAAGAGAAGATTTGACGGGGATTATCTCCAAATTAGAGAGGGTTATCTTAGACGTAGTTTTGGATTTGCATCAAAGAATTTTTATCCTGAGTTTATCGCGGCGGTTGAAGTAATGGATAGTCTCGATACATACTTTCCTTTCTTGGAAAAAGATCCCTTATTTATATACCAGGAAATTAAATTATCAGAATCGATCAATTTAAAGGGATTTGCTCGTACCACCGGAATTGAGATAGACGAATTAAAAAAATTAAACCCCGCTTACAGCAGGTATGTGTGGCAGGGTAGAAGAAATATCCCCAAAGGGTATTTATTGAGGTTTCCGAATTCAACAGAGATGGAAAAGGTTTGGGCTTATTTTGAATCGCCCCCATCTAAAGATGTTAAATTAGCATCTAAACAAGTTTCACCTGCTACAACATCCAAACAAACAATATTAAAAAGCCAAAGCTTCACTCGGTTTATTGGAAGTATTTCCGCACTTGAAAAGATGAAAATACAGGTTGAAGATGATCCGAACATTGCGATTGATTTTCTTGAAATCACCAATCTGATGGCATCTCATGATCGTGGGACAAGATCCGCACCTTTAGAAATTAGTTATTATAAGTCAACTGTATTAGCTTCCCAACCAGCAATCGAATTTCCAGTAACTGAACTCGTGGATGAAAGCAGACGTACAACTGAAGGTGAAATGGAATCTATTAACAATATTTACCAAACCAATTACTCAAGAATTGCCCTTGCAAAACCAACGGTCCGGGAATTACAAGAAATTGACGTTTCGTTCGAATCTGCAATAATCGATAATTTTTTTCCTACTACCAAAAAATTTCCGATATCCAATCTGGAAAAACCACTGGCTGCAAATGCCTCTCAGAACATGACAAATAAAACGGCAATTGACAAAGATTCGTTCAGCACGTTTGATAAGGAATTAATCTTAACTAAGCCGGGTGTCGATTCCGGAATTATATATGCGAATAATTTTAAAGTTGAAGAAAAAGTATTAGCCGCACTGGCAAATACCGATGAATATAAACCTAAGGATGAACTAGAAAGCAGGTCTAACCAATCGATAAATTATAACAATTATGTCTTAAATGATATTAGTGGTTCATATAATGAGGATAAACCTATGGATAGTGATTATGGATTAGGCATGATCGGTGTGGAAGGTGGATTCCCTAAACCAGAAGTGAATCCTGGTTATAATCGATATGACATGACTTACACTGGCTCCTCTGGTACATTTAATTCACTCTCAATGGCAGAAATGCCACAAATTTTAAACAAGAGACTTAGATTAATGGGGGACAATATCATAATATTTCCCAACGAAACTATTGGCCAAATTGCAGAGTGGTTGAGAATTCGAACCAATAGTCTGCGTCGAACCAATAATTTATTAATCCAGGAAAAAATTTATGCGGGGCAGGTTTTAAGATTGGATTTTTCTAATGTATCGGCTGAACAGTTCCTTGCTAAGCGTCTTGATTTTCATGTTCGGCAGGTCGTTCAACTCCTTAGAGGTAAAAGTGAGATACGATTTATGGACTATGAGATAAGTCCTGGTGAAAATGTTTGGTACCTAGCACACAAAAAATACAAATTTCCTGTAAACCTTTTGCTTTACTTTAATGATTTAAATAAATTAGGTGAATTATATCCCGGAGATAAGATAAAAGTACCCATATTGTAATAACAATTAGAGGATTATCTATGAAAATTAAAGAAAAGATGGAAGGTGATATTGCTGTCTTAACAGTTTCAGGGAAGATGATGGGTGGTCCGGAAACCACCGCATTACATGATCGGGTAAGAAGTTTAATCGCGGATGGCATACACAATGTGGTTATTGATCTGAAAGGAGTGAAGTGGATGAACAGCTCGGGACTGGGTGTAATAATGGCTTGTATGAGTTCCCTCAATCAGGTTAACGGGAAATTAAAGTTATCCAGTGTAACGGAAAAGGTACAGAGCATAATGATTATGACAAAGCTTATACAGATATTTGATACGTACGAAAATGCAGATCGGGCTGTGGCCAAATTTTTAGAAGAAGAACGCCTATCCTAATAATGAATCCTCAAAAATAAATATTTAATGAAGCTCCCTCCAATTGGGAGCTTTTTATTAATGAAAATTCATCATACTCATCACTGGAATTATACCATCCAAGAAGCAAAACGGATTCAGGTTCGTTTTAAGTCTTTGTTGAACTTAAATCACAGAATAGAACTCAAATCCATAAAACAGATTGCCGCGGCCGATATTTCATATTCCTTGAGAAGTCGTAAATTATATGCGGCAGTAGTAATTTGTAGTTTTCCGGACTTGACAATTCAATCCACATATACAACCGATTACTTCACAACTTTTCCATATATCCCGGGTTATCTGAGTTTTCGGGAAATTCCCCCTTTAATCAGTATATTTAAATCAATGCAGGAAAAATTTGATGTAATATTATGTGATGGTCAAGGCATAGCGCATCCACGCAGGTTTGGACTTGCCTCTCATTTAGGCGTTTTGTTGGAAAAACCCTCAATCGGTTGTGCAAAATCCAGATTAATTGGTGATTTTTCTGAGCCATCTCCACCAAAAGGTAGTTATTCAATTTTGTATGCTGGAGATGAACAAATCGGCATTGTATTACGAACCCGGACTAATGTAAAACCACTTTTTGTGTCACCTGGTCATATGGTTAATTTTAATGATTGTCGGTCGATTGTATTAGCCTGTTTACGAGATACGCGAATCCCTCAACCGTTGAAATTTGCTCATCGGGCAGTAAATGAAATTAGAAGAGCTTTCTCAGATAAATAATTTAGGTGGGAAATTAGATCGATGAAATCAATTTCACAACAGCTTAGCATAGAAGATTTAAGAAAGAATTTGGTTCAAAGAGAGAAAGAATTGTATTCAATTGAAAAGATTGGTAAAGCGCTCAGTTCGACCTTGAATCTTGATGAGCTTCTGAATTTAATTATGCAGGAAATTACCGAATTGATGAATGCAGAACGAAGTACTTTATTTTTATTGGATCATGAGCGTGGTGAAATATGGTCGAAAATAGCGCAAAAGGCTGAAGTCAAGGAAATCAGGCAGAAATTGGGCAAGGGAATATCAGGGTTTGTAGCCCATACAGGTGATGTGGTAAATATTCCCGATGCATATCAGGATGGCAGATTTGATCCTTCGACTGACAAAAAAACTGGTTTTCATACCCGCTCAATTTTATGTGTACCGGTGTGGGAACCTCTTAGTCATGATTCCAAAGCAGAAGTTTTGGGTGTTCTTCAAGTCCTGAATAAAAAAGATGGTATTTTTAATACTGAAGATGAAAGGTTACTGGAATTACTCGCAACACAGGTTGCTATTTCTATCGCAAACTCAAGATTGTACCACCAGTTAGAAAAAAAATATAACGAAATAGACACGCTTTATGAATTTGAAAAATATTTGAGTTCTCTATTAGATTTACCGGAACTGTTGCATAAAATACTAACAAAAACAATAGACCACTTAAAAGCAAAGAGAGTATTGATATATTTCCCTCTGGAAGGGCTCCATCTTTGTTTCAGTGTGGATGATGAATTTCAAAAACAATTTGAAAAAGCTAACGAAATTCCTGCTGGATGGTTGAGGTTTGTCAGAAAACCTGAAACCACCAAACTGACTAACGCATGGTTGGATGTCGAGCATTGTTATGAAATTAGAATCGATCCAGCCCTATTCAAAGAGAATGTCCTATTCTCAAAGATTCAACTTCATAATAACAAAGAAGGAATTGTTATTGCTTTGGGTATTTTAACAGATAACGGGAATGATTTTCAAGATGAAAAAAGATTAATGGCATTAGTATCTCAAAAAATATCGCGTGCCGTGGAATTGGAAAGTCTCAGAAAAGACCTATTAAAAAAGGAAAGTCTCTCTGTAATTGGTCAGATGATGAGTAATATTATTCACGATATTAATTCACCAATTACTGCGATTGATGGTTTTGTCGATTTACTTCAGGAAGATTCATTGAATAGTGAAGAACGACAGGAATTTGCATCTATTATTCGTCAGGAGATAAAAACACTCATGGGAATGTCCCGTGAAATATTGGATTTTGCAAAAGGGAAGACGCAAATTTTACCGCGAAAATCCAGCGCAAAAAAAATAGTTAAACGTTTGGAACCCACCCTCAGACAATTGTGCGATGTGTCTTCCACCAAGTTGGACCTAAATTCGGAAAGTACCCAGGTGATATATGTCGATGAAGAAAAAATAAATCGTGTCTTTTACAATCTCTCAAAAAATGCGGTGGAGGCCATGGGCGAAAATGGAAAATTATGGATTCATATATATGATGATAAAGACATGGTAGTTTTTAAGTTTAGAGATAATGGACCCGGAATCCCGAAAGAAATTCAGAATCAAATATTTGATTCCTTTGTGACGAGCGGAAAGGAGACCGGTACAGGGTTGGGATTAGCCATTGTAAAAAAGATAGTTGAAGAACATAAAGGATTTGTGGATATTGAGTCCATGGAAGGAAAAGGAGCAACATTTCGGGTTAGTTTACCGGTTTATAACAAAAAAAGAATTCATTCATGAGTGCTACTGAGTGGAATGCTCTGGTTTTTTATTATCACCCGATATTTTTAGAACATTTAAAAAATACCCGACATCCGGAACGCCCTGAACGCTTACAGTTAATCCAACAGTATCTTGTCGAGAAACAAATATGGGATAAATTACAATTAAAAGAACCCAAACCTGCAGAAGCTAAATGGATTGAAACAACCCATAGCAGAGAATATATAAAATATGTTCAGAAGTCTTGCAAATCTGCGCCCGCCATTCTGGATAGTGGGGATACGATTGTGACCAAGAAATCCTACGAAGCTGCACTGTATGCGGTTGGTGCATGTTTGATGGGAATTGATGATTTAATGTTACTTGGTAGCAAAGCCGTTTTTTGTGCAGTAAGGCCACCCGGTCATCACGCTGAATATGAACACGCAATGGGATTCTGTCTTTTTAACAATGTTGCAATCGCTGCACGGTATGCATTGCACAACTATGGCATAAATAAGGTTTTTATCCTCGATTGGGATGTCCACCATGGTAATGGTACACAGAACACCTTCGAATTTACCGAAGAGGTTTATTTTTGCAGTGTTCATGAATCCCCCCTGTACCCTGGATCAGGATTTATGTCTGAAATTGGTAAAGGACGCGGTGAGGGATATAATCTTAATATTCCGCTTCCGCCACATAGTACCGATAAGGATTATCTTTCAGTGCTCGACAAAAGAATTTTGCCTGAAATTGAAAAATACCAACCGGAACTCTTAATTATTTCCGCAGGATTTGATGCGCATGATGATGATCCACTTGCGTCAATGATGTTAAGTACGGATTGTTATTTTGAAATGACTGAAAAACTTGTAAATGCGATGAAGAATCATGGAAATAAAATTCTCTCTGTATTGGAAGGGGGCTATCATCTAAACCACCTTGCAGATAGCGTTTTTGCACACCTCTCAGCACTCAAAAAAGCCAATCGCCAATAAAAATTCTTCTTTCGATCTCCGGCCATACTTTTGTATGTTATAAAAGATTTGAAGATATTTTGCATTTTATTGAAAATCGTCTGTATAATTTGTAATATAAGGCGGAGGTCAAGAATGTATGAAAACAATACCGATACTAATGTCGATCTTCTTATTATTTGGTTGCTCTGATATGAGCAAAAAGGAATCAAAGCAAAAGAAGGATGATTTTACAAGACTTCGAGAACAAATGGTACAAAATCAAATTATTTATCGGGGTGTAAAAGATAAACGGGTATTAGCAGCAGTGTCAAAAGTCGAGCGACATCTGTTTGTTCCTGAAAATCTGCAAAAGCAAGCTTATCAAGACGAACCCCTGCCTATTGGATATGGTCAGACAATTAGTCAACCATATATTGTTGCTTATATGACTGAGCAATTAGAACTTAATGGCGATGAAAAAGTGCTAGAAATCGGCACGGGTTCAGGATATCAAGCCGCAATTTTAGGAGAACTGGCTATGGAGGTATATACAATAGAAATTGTTCCTGAACTTGGAGAAATAGCAAATCAAAGGTTAAGTAATTTAGAATACACCAATGTACATGTTCGGATAGGTGATGGTTATAATGGTTGGCCGGAGCGAGCTCCATTTGATGCAGTGATTGTTACGGCTGCACCTGACCATATCCCGCCACCTTTGGTTGACCAAATGAAAATCGGGGGAAGATTGATAATACCGGTGGGTGACTATAGTCAGGAGCTACTTCTAATGGTCAAAACAGAGAAAGGGATAGAAAAGAAGAGGAAAATTCCAGTTAGGTTTGTTCCCATGACGGGTGAGGCGGAGAAAAAAGAATAAGTGCTCATATAATTAAACTCCGTCATAATTTTTATTTGATCTAAGATTTATCTTAATTTCTTATTTGGGATAGAAAAATTCCATTTATCGAGAAGCAGGCCTGGTATGAAACCTCATTTTAGACTTTTTCTTTTTGTCCCCTTGCTGCTCATCTATTTGAATTGTGATTCTGATAATTTCACCGGTTATAAATATGAATCACAGCAATTATTAGATACTTTGCCCCTATCAGGTATTGTGGTAAATACTTCTACAAATTCTCCAGTAAGAGATGCTACAGTATCAATTAATTCTTTCGAAACTGCTACGGATGAAAATGGGAATTATCTCATCCTTTATCCTTATACTCTTGATGATGAGCGCGATAAGCCTGCTTCAATTTTCGTTTCCGCAAAAAAATATTTTAACTTTGAAGTTGAAAAAATAATTTATCCCGGCGAAACCAGACTGAATTTTTCGCTTATTTACGGAGCACCCATAATTGAAAGTTCATGGCGTTATGGTAATATTTGTGAAGCGATTATTTTTGATTATCAAGGGGTGGATAATATTACTAAGGTATCGGGGATATTTATTTACATAATTCCTCAGGTTTCCGAAACCGAATATGAAGTCACTATGAACGGCGTTAAGATTGTATCTGCAAATAGCGCGCTTTATCGATGTAACTTCCCAAACTATATTGAAGGATTAGGTACTGTAGCGGAGGCTAGACATAAAATTACCGTATCTGATAAAGATGGTTTTTCTGAATCCATGGCATATTCCTACTTTTAAAACATAAATAAGCTGGAACTGTTCTCTGAGGGAATTGTCTTAAATTCATAGTTTCGAAAATTGTAATTATGAGAATACAAAACTCACTTATTTCTATTTCACTTACCATTTTCATTTTGATTTTATCTACAGGTAATGTTTGTGCCCAATTGGCTGGTCAGGTAGTTGATTCGGTTACGATGGAACCTTTAGCCGGAGCGAATGTATATTTGTCTCCTTCGGGTAAAGGTCTCATGACCGATTCAGATGGTTATTTCAGATTCTCAGCCTTTTCGAAAAATTCAACTGACACCTTGATTGTCAATTTCCTTGGCTATAAAGAATTTAAAATTCTCGCTAGAATGTTCAAGCACAACACGGTTATTTATCTTGCTCCTCGCTCGCTGCAATATGAAGACTCGATGATCGTTCGTGGTGATGTAATCGACTTGCCAAAAAAAGAAATACCTCATGCGAAACAACAAATGACTTTGAGAGAGATTGAACAATATGGTACTGGTGAAATAGCTGATCTCTTCAAAACCTTTTCATCGGTGAGATTGGTTGGGAACGACATTGATGGAAGAAGTATTCAGATTCGCGGAAGTGATGCTGATGAGGTAAATGTATATATAGATGGTGTTTTAATAAATAATCTAGGGTTTGATAATTCTGCGGATCTATCCATAATTCCTACCGAAAGTGTCGAAAACTTGGAGGTATTAAAAGGCTCGAATCTGACTCTTTTGGGAAGGGGTGCGTTTGGGGGAGTGGTAAATATCACCACCAAACGAAGATTTGAAAAAAGTGTTGGATTAAGAATCAAGCGTGGGAGTTTTGAGAGTAAATATTTTATTGGTGAAGCCAATTTGCCCCTGTCGTCGAAATTTTATGTTAATTATTATGGACAGATTAATTCCTTTTATCCGGAAATTGAATATTTCCCTGGTGAAAGATTTAGCCCCAAAAGCGAGGGCGAGAACATTAAAACCGAAAAAGAAAATCATCACATCAATTTTAATTATTTCACTGAAACCAGCCAGTTAAATGCGAAATTTATTGGATATTTTCTGAACTATGAAAAACCATTTTGGGAAAATAAGAGAAACAATTATCTGGGTGCCATTTCCTATAACGGACATTTGTGGTGGTTAAAAGACTTTGATTTGAACATCAATTATTTTCACAGTGACGATAATCTAAATCGGAATCCGATTGGGAGTGCACGATATTTGTCAGATTATACTACTGACCGTCTAAATGCAAAATTCATAAAAAAGTTTATTTATCGTCGCACTGAAATTCATTTTCTGGCAGAATATTTTCATGATCAACTGAAGGACGAATTGAGACTGGAAGATCAAGGTATAAGTAGTGCTTTGTATCATGCTGATTTATACGAAAACAGAGGCAGTGTAGGAGGGGTGGTAAGTTTTAGCGACACATGGGAAAATTCAAAATATGTTTCCTACAAGACTTTTATCGGCGTTCGAGGTGATTTTGTTGCAAACGGACAAAACGATTTATCCTGGACTTTTGGTTTTCAGTTGGATTATAACAAATTAGCATGGAAGGTTTCTACCTATACCAATTTAGGTAAAAATGTTAAGTATCCAACCTTATTTGAGAATGCATATTTACAAGATATCACCGAAGGATCGCTCACAGATTCAACATTCACGAGAATTAAACCTGAGTATAACAATTCAGCCGAAATCGGTATTAACTTGAATTACATGCCTTCTTTTTCAGTTTACAAACGAATCGAAGTTGATTTTGCAGTATTCAGAAGCACAACATTTAATCGCCTCATTCAACGTCCTTTCGATAACCTGATCGCTTATTTCCAGACCGGCAGAAATGTAACCAAGGGTTTAGAAACATCGCTAAAATTTCATCAAATATTTAAGTATTTTAATATTGCCGGTTCCTATACCGGACTCGATATAGCGGACCCACTACTTTACCCCTACCGCCCGGAGCTTAATTTAAGTACTCAGCTGGATATCAATACCGGTTTTGGAATTTATATAACGGGCAGGTATTTTTATGAGGGAGAGAGCGTTGGCTGGTATTATGACATTCAGAATAATTTTCAAACTGTTGATATCCCTTCATTTTATGATATAGACGTTACTTTTGGGTATAAGGTAAATATTCAAAAGATAGAATTACATCTGCAACTCTCAGGATATAATATTCTTGATAATAGTGGCTATCAGTATTATTACCTCAAAAAACGTTATCTTCAGATCTCATTTGCAGCAAAATATTTGTAGTAGAAAATACAATTCTTGCACTTTATTTTATCTATCCAGATAAGAATTCTTCCGATTTTATTCAAGCATTCAACTAATTTCTTAGAGCCTTTGTGTTATTTTATTTTTCAGTAATTTCCCGAAATTCTGTTTTCAAAGAACTGCAAACCTATAACTTAGGTAAAAATTAATTTGCTTCAATCCTGAGCTTTTTTGATAATTGATACATCTTCAAATTTTTCTGATGTTGAGAATACTACCATAATTTAGTAATTTAAATTTTCATGTAATGTTGAAGGGATAATGGACAGAAAAAAACTATTTGAGATCGAGCAAATATTAGGTACTTATTTCAGACCGGACATGTGGGCTCGAATGCAGGGAAAATTATTATATCGTGCAGATGAAAATAAGATTGACACGTCTACAATGAATGAACTATCCAATAAGCTTCTTATGAAAGGGGTGCATTCATATGTAGAAAAAAAAGACGGCGAATGGCAAGTATATGTTCACCCACTCTCTGGGCGAAAAGCTACTCCTCGAATTTGGGTAAACATTCTTTTATTTATAGCAACAATCTTAACCACAATGCTGGCAGGAGCATTGCTTTTGGGAAAGAATTATTTTCAGGATTTTAGTGAGATATTCTATGGTTGGAAGTACGCCTTTGCTGTCCTCACGATATTAACTTTTCATGAGATGGGGCATTATCTGGCAGCTCGTTGGCATAGAATATTGGTCACCTTACCGTATTATATCCCACTTTTTTTCCCCGCTTTTAATTTTGGAACGATGGGTGCATTTATTAGGATTAAATCGCCAATACCTAATCGAAGAGCACTATTGGATGTTGGTGTGGCTGGTCCTATCGCTGGATTTGTACTTAGTTTATTGTTCCTAATAATTGGATATAAAAATTTGCCGGATCTAGCAGGGATAATTGCCCATGTTGAGACTATCCACCCATGGGATATGGATGCTCCCGGTGCAAATTTAATTCTGGGGAAATCAATCCTATTTTCTTTTTTTAATGATTTTATCGCCGATGGCCGCCTGCCAATGAATGAGGTATACCACTTCCCCTTCATATTTGCCGGTTGGATTGGTCTTTTGGTTACAGCAATAAATTTGATACCAATTGGGCAGCTAGATGGTGGACATATTCTTTACGCTTTAATTGGTGCAAAGTCTGAAAAATTTGGACTGGCAGCCTTCATAGCGATGTTTGCCTTAAATATGTATCTGGTTGTTGAATTTCTCTCATTTATTTGGATATTATGGATTCTGCTGATATTAATACTGATCAGATTTAAGCATCCTCCAACACTGGACGAACATGTAGAACTGTCACCACCCCAACGGTTTTTAGGGTGGTTTTGTATTTTTATATTTGCAGTTAGTTTCATCCCAATGCCAATCCATATTCAATAAGTGAGATAATTAATGATATTGTGGATAATCGCCCTAAGTCTGACATTTATCTTTCTGCTTTTACTACTTTTTGTATTTCTAAGAACGCTCCATTTTGATGCTATTCACAGAAATTTACTTGACCTGGAGGAGGCTTATGGCGGAAAAGTAATTAGAGGGGGATTTGCTATCAGACCTCGGTATGTTGGAAAATATAAGGGGAAAACGATTTCTGTTGCTATCACCTCAGCCCGTGAAAAAAACGAAGGTCGAAAATATTATATAGAGGTAAACTTTCAGGCAAGTCCTCAAACAAATTTTTCTATACTTGATGCAAAATTATTGGCAGATCAAAAAATTCTTAAGGAAAGAAAAGAAAAGATGATTCAAATTGCGGATGGAAATTATGTTCTTGAGGTTATTGATAAAAACCACCTTCGGTCTTTAAAGATCAAAGAAATAGGAGAAGCAATCTCACCCTTAAGTCCATTTGAATTTATCCTGGCATCTAAATCAGGTATAATGTTTGAAAGGATTTCTACAGATTTGAATAGAGATACAGACATTCGGCAACTTGGACATATTATTAAACAGATCCATGAGTTGAGAAAAGTGGTTGAATAAACATAATTTAATAGAATGTTGAGAATATGCATATTGATTCGGAATTTAGGAGTGGTTATGTGACCTTAATAGGTCGACCCAATGTTGGAAAATCTACCCTGCTAAATCAATTGCTTGATTTTAAACTCTCCATTGTTTCCGGAAAACCGCAGACAACACGCAGGCAGATTGTCGGTATTCTCTCAGATATAAAATCACAAATTATTTTTCTGGATACTCCCGGAATTCTTAAACCGCAGTATCAACTTCAGGATAAAATGATGTCCTACGTCAAATCCGCCATAGGAGATTCAGATGTTGTTGTGATTATTGGGGATGTTACCAGCAAAATGATAATTGATAAGACAATTGAATCAATCATTTCCTCAATAAAGGTGCCAATAATTTTTGCAGTAAATAAGACTGATTTGATTGAAAAAAAAGCGCTCCTTCCTGTTATTTCGGAGATTAGTAAAATAATTACCGATAGTGCGGTTATTCCATTTTCTGCATTAAAAAATGAAGGCGTTGACCTGATATTAAAAGAGATAAAAAATCTATTACCCTTAGGACCGCCCTTTTATCCGCTGGAGGAGATTTCTAATCAGAATGAACGATTTTTTGTAGAAGAGATAATTCGTGAAAAAATATTTGATCTATATAGCCAGGAAATTCCCTACTCCACTCATGTACATATTGAAGAATTTAGAAGTTGCGATAGGGGCAAGACATATATTCGGGCAGTAGTGATGGTAGAGAGAAATTCTCAGAAGGCAATAATAATCGGTCGCGGCGGTATAAGACTAAAAAGACTTGGACAATTTGCCAGGAACGAGATTGAAAAATTCATTAACAGGCCGGTCTTTTTGGAGTTATTTGTTAAAAAATTTGAAGACTGGCGGCGAAATACGTCAAAACTGAAGGAACTTGGATACTAACCTTGTCAGCTATTATGTCCTCTTCAAAATTATTACTTTTTGATGTTGATGGTACCCTTATTTCAACAAATGGTGTCGCCGGTAAAATTATGCTAAGAATCCTCCAAGAGGAGATTCATCAATCAATAGAATATGACATAAAAGTATTTGTTGGTTCAACAGACCGTCTAATCTTAAGGCAATTTATTGAAAATGCCAGCCTCCCTATTGAAGATATTGATACCATAATAGATAGGGTTCTTCTAAAATATCTCAGCGAATTAAGCACAACGCTCAATTCGCCAAAAGGTGTAAAAATTCAAAATGGCGTGACCAATCTCCTCCAAAGATTAAAAGATGATGAACTTATTAAAATGGGTTTACTGACCGGAAATATTAAAGCCGGAGCTCACTTCAAATTGGGAGCAGTTAATCTAAATACTTTTTTCCCTATAGGAGCTTTTGGTGACGATGCGATCGAGCGGAACAGTTTACCTCCTATAGCCATTAATCGTGCAGAAAAGTATTTTGGAGTTGCATTTCCCCCACAAAATGTCTGGATTATTGGTGACAGCCCAAAAGATATTATTTGCGCCAACACAAATGGATTAAAATCAATGGCGGTGGCAAGTGGCTGGAATTCACTCGATGAATTAAAAAAACATAATCCTACGGTTTTGCTGGAAAGTCTGAGCGATACTCAAGAAATTATTAAAATATTCCAAAATTCATAGTCAGCATGTCTGTTAATTATGAATTTAATAGTGTATATAATAAGCCTTCCCATTAATTGAGAAGCCTTATTCTCTAATTATAATTAGATTGCTTTCAACTATTTAAACGTTGCACAAGGGCTTCCAATTCGTCCTTTAATTCGGAGGGAAGTTTATCTCCAAACTTCTTGTAATACTCTCTGATCAAGGCAACCTCTTTAAGCCATGCACTGCGGTCCACTTCTAACAGTTGTTGGATATCATTTTCTGTAACCCTACTCTCTATCCCGGACCGATCTATAGCATTGGGAGCAGGCACATAACCAATAGGAGTTCTAAGCGCCTCACCATCATTGTCCACACGTTCACAGATCCATTTCAGCACGCGGGAATTTTCGCCATATCCAGGCCATAACCATTTCCCGTCTGCTGTTTTTCTAAACCAGTTTACGTAGAAAATTTTGGGCAATTTGGATGCATCCGTCCTTTTACCAGTGTTGATCCAATGTTGAAAATAGTCACCCATATTATAACCGCAGAATGGCAGCATGGCAAATGGGTCACGGCGAACGGTTCCTGCTTTCAGATCAAGCGCAGCAGCTGTGACTTCCGAACCAATAATTGACCCAATAAAAACACCATGGTTCCAACTAAAAGATTGATGCACTAATGGAACCGTACTCGGGCGGCGTCCGCCAAATAGAAAGGCATCAATAGGTACTCCTTTGTGGTCTTCCCATTCGGGAGCAATGGAAGGACAGTTGGAGGCTTTAGCAGTAAAACGCGAATTCGGGTGGGCACATGGCTTGTCTGTTTTCCCTTCCTCCCATTCGTTTCCATGCCAATCAATCAACTTACCCGGTGCAGGATAACCGATACCTTCCCACCAGACATCTTTATCTTCGGTTAAGCCTACGTTGGTAAATATGCTATCTTTCTCGATGGATTTCATGGCATTGGGATTGGACTCCATTGAAGTGAAAGGCGCGACACCAAAGAACCCGGCTTCTGGATTAATTGCATACAATCGTCCATCCTCTCCGAATTTCATCCAGGCGATATCATCTCCTATTGTTTCCACCTTCCAGCCAGGAATAGTGGGGACCAACATGGCTAGGTTAGTCTTTCCACAAGCAGAAGGAAATGCGCCAGTAATATATTTTACCTTTCCCTCGGGAGTGGTTAGTTTCAGAATAAGCATATGTTCAGCCAGCCAGCCTTCATCACGTGCCTGAACAGATGCGATACGTAATGCCAGACACTTTTTACCCAATAGAGCGTTTCCTCCATAACCGGAACCATAGGACCAAATCTGCCGGGTCTCCGGGAAATGCGCAATGTATTTGTCCTCAAGGGGGGCACAGGGCCATTGACCGTTATCTCGCTCACCTTCACCAAGTGGTTTCCCAACGGAATGCATAGCCGGGATATATTCTCCATCCTTCCCCAAAACATCCATTACTTCCTTCCCAACTCTGGTCATGATATGCATGTTGGCGACCACGTAGGGAGAATCGGTGATCTGAACTCCAATTTTAGATATCGGAGATCCGACCGGACCCATTGAAAATGGTATAACATACATGGTACGTCCAGCCATACAACCAATATAATACTTTAGTAGTGTTTCTTTTAATTCTTTGGGATCGATCCAATTATTTGTGGGTCCGGCATCCTCTTTTTTTTGAGAGGCGATGTAAGTTCTATTTTCTACTCTCGCCACATCCGAAGGATCAGAACGAAACAGATAGCAGTTTCGACGGTTTTCCTCATTGAGTTTAATGGCGAGCCTCTCTTTTACAGCGATATCCATCATTTCTTGGTATTCTTCGATCGAACCATCGCACCAGTAAAGTTCATTCGGCTGACAGATTTTTTGCCACTCCTTCACCCACTCGATAAGTTTCTTGTGCATAATTTGCTGTTCGTCTAGACTCATTTTTTAACCCCTCATTTAGATTCACGAAAACGTAATTATATTCCCAGTAAGAATTAGAATTTGTCAAAACTGTTATTACTAATCTAAAAGATTGAATTAAATTGAGCAAGATAATTAGAAATAAATCACGATAATATCACCCTAATAATTTTTGAATGGAATATGAACAAAAGCGAAGTTATTTCAGTGACTAGATTTCTAGACGGAAATATATATTACATAGCTTATATAACCATGAAATAATTATTTTTCTGGAGATTAAAATATGAGGGTGTGAGAATGAAAGATAGACAAAAAATAGCAATTATTGGAGCGGGAACATTAGGAAAAGCTATCGCCAGGGGATTAGTCAGTTCTGGAAAGTACAGGTCGGATCATATTACTCTTACCAAACGTTTGCCGGAATTTCCTGATGAGTTAGAAAAAGAAGGTTTTAATCCGACATTTGATAACAAAAAGGTGGTCAGGAGTAGCGAGGTCTGCATTATATGTGTCCGCCCCAACCAAATGGACGCCGTTTTGGAAGAAATAAAAGACAACATATTCCCCGGTCAGATCATTATTTCAACGGTTACAGGATATCGGCTAAATGATATTCAGCGCAAATGTGGATCGAAAGCGATATTTGTGAGGGCAATGCCAAACACTGCAGTTTCTATCCGTGAATCTATGACTTGTTTAGCCACTACTTCGGATGTGGATGAAAAACATCTCGAAAAAGTTAAAACAATATTCAAATTATTGGGTGATTGTGTGGTTGTACCGGAGGAATTGATGGCGGCAGCCACTGCATTATGTGCCTGTGGAATAGCGTTTTTTCTTAGGGCTATTCGTGCTGCCTCACAAGGAGGAGTGGAAGTTGGTTTTCATGCTGAAGAAGCCATCTTGATGGCTGCCCAAACTGCCAGAGGTGCGGCTTCCCTGGTCTTAGATAGAAAAACTCATCCTGAAACCGAGGTGGATAAAGTAACCACACCGGAGGGGTTTACTATTATAGGACTCAATAAGATGGAACATCAGGGATTTTCTTCGGCGTTGATTCAGGGAATTGTGTTGAGTACAGAAAAAGCTCAGCAGTTATTAAACAGGAAATAGGTACCAAATATTCTAACAAGTGCAGAACAAGAGAATTAAATCTAGATTACTCTCCCCAGATAGTTATAATTAATTTCCTTCTCGAAGCTCGATTACGATGTTCGCATAAATATATTCCCTGCCATGTTCCCAGACTGAAACGACCGTTAGTTATCGGAACCAGAATTGAACTGCCGAGAATTGATGCTTTTAGGTGTGCGGGCAGATCATCTAATCCTTCATAAATGTGTTTGGAATATGCCGCATTCTCCGGTACCATGTGCGAAAAGTGGCTTTCAAAATCTTGTCGAACGGTAGGATCCCAATTCTCATTTAATGTCAGACTTGCTGAAGTATGCTGGATAAAAATATGAGCGACGCCGATTTTTAATTTAATTAAAGCTCTGATATCCGATTCTATTTTATCGGTAATCAGGTGAAATCCGCGAGGAAATGCTCGCAGACTTATGGTGACTTGAAAAATTTTCATTTTACACCTGGTATTTTGATCAGATCGTAAATTTAAAATAAAAACCTGAATATTGAAGTAGCAATTAAATTTCCATTTCCCTTTCAGGGGGCTCTTTTTTATATTGGCTTAATTGATATCAAATATTTTGAAGAGGTCAAATTACTTTGAAAGAATGCTTGATTTCTTGCCAACACTGGTACGGATTTAGTTGAGAAGTTCCTTCTACTCTAAAAATTTTTAAAAGAATATTCCTTGAGTAATTTTTTTATTTTTCATTTTAAAAGTACAAAAAGGGACTAAATATGGCTAAATCTAAAATAATAATTATGGGAGCGGCAGGAAGAGATTTTCATAATTTCAACACATTTTTTCGAGGTAATGAGGATTATGAAGTAGTTGCATTCACCGCCACGCAAATTCCTAATATCGATGGTCGAAAATATCCGGCAGAATTGGCAGGCACGCTGTACCCCAATGGAATTGAAATTTTGCCTGAAAACCAGCTGGAAAAACTAATATTAAAGTATAGCGTGAATGAAGTGGTATTTTCATACTCTGATGTTCCTTATTCTTATGTAATGTCTCGGTCGGCGATCGCAAACAAATGTGGGGCAGATTTCAAAGTGATGGGGCCAAACCGGACCATGATCAAATCCACAAAACCTGTTGTAGCTATATGTGCAGTAAGGACCGGCAGCGGTAAAAGCCAAACCACGCGTCGTGTTGTAAAAATACTTCGGGATGCTGGTAAAAAGATTGTGGCAATCCGGCATCCGATGCCTTATGGAAATTTGGTCGCACAGAAAGTTCAGCGGTTTGCCACCCTGAGCGATCTGGATAAATACGATTGCACCATCGAGGAGCGGGAAGAATATGAACCCCATGTGGTACAGGGAAATGTGATATATGCCGGGGTGGACTATGAAGATATACTAAGAGAAGCCGAACAGGAAGCAGACATCATCATCTGGGACGGAGGAAACAATGACCTCCCGTTTTATTTTACCGATTTCCATATTACGGTTGTTGATCCGCACCGTCCGGGCGATGAACTAAATTACTATCCTGGTGAGGCAAATTTACGCATGGCAGATGTTGTTGTTATCAATAAAATGGATACGGCAGTGCCTGAGAATATAAATACAGTTAGATCATCAATCTTCAAAACAAACCCGAATGCCATAATTATTGAAGCAGCATCTCCGATATTTGTGGAAAATTATGAGGAAATAAGAGGGAAACGAATTCTTGCAGTGGAAGATGGCCCTACGTTAACTCATGGGGAGATGAAGTATGGAGCGGCCTTGGTGGCAGCAGAAAAATTTGGTGCCAGCGAAATTGTAGATCCTCGGGCTTTTACAGTTGGAACTATCACCGAGACGTTTCAAAAGTATCCACAAATAGGAAAACTTCTGCCAGCAATGGGTTACGGGGAAAAACAAGTGAAGGATTTGGAATCAACCATAAACAAGACGGATTGCGATCTTGTATTAATTGGGACACCTATTGATCTTAGAAAATTAGTTAAACTTAACAAACCCGCATTGCGGGTAACCTATGAACTACAAGAGATTGGAAAACCTGATCTAGCGGATGCATTAAAACAATTTTTGAAATGAAATACATCTCTAAAATTGAGAAGTTAGAAATACGTTTCTGATAAGAATTTTCAGCAACTATACTTTTTGAATTTAATAATGAATTTATGATCTCACTTTAGAAATCAGTTGTAGGATTCAAAATAAGAATCAGAATAAAATAATTGATGGCAAAAATGGTCAGGTTAATATGACTGAAAACAAAATTGTTGTTGTCTCGCTCGGGGGTAACGCAATCACACAGCAATTTGAAGAAGGTAATATTTATCAGCAGTTTGCCAATACCAGAAAAAGTCTTCATGGGGTCTTAAATCTTATTGAGAAAGGATATCGGGTTCTGATTTCGCACGGAAACGGACCTCAAGTGGGAAATGCTCTGATACGGGTTGAGGAATCGCGACACCTGGTGCCGGTACTTCCTTTAGGGATAATTGTTGCAGACCTTGAAGGAGGCATGGGCTATATGATCAGCCAGTGTTTAACAAATTTAATGCGCGATCGGGGGATCAAAAATCAGATTGCCTGTTTGGTAACGCAAGTACTGGTAGATAAAAATGATCCTTCGATGCATAATCCTTCCAAATTTGTTGGTCCCTTTTTCAAGAAAGAGCAGGTTAAAGAGTTGATAGAGAAGAGAGGTTGGGCTGTTAAAGAAGATCTTGGACGGGGTTGGAGAAGAGTAGTACCCTCTCCCGTTCCGCTTCAAATAATTGAACGGGAGGTGATTCGAACACTTATAAACAGGAATGTGATTGTGATTGCTGCCGGAGGAGGTGGGGTTCCGGTTTATTATGAAGCTAATGGCTGGTTGGAGGGGATAGATGCGGTAATTGACAAGGATCTGGCCTCGGCTGTATTAGCCAATGATATTGGTGCCAATGAACTGATGATTTTAACAGGAGAAGAAAAAGTTGCCCTGAATTATGGTAAATCCAATGAAAAATATCTTGATGTTCTTACAGTAGCTGAGGCGGAAAAATATCACAAAGAAGGTCACTTTCCTCCCGGGAGTATGGGACCAAAAATTAAGGCATCTATTAATTTTTTAAAAGCTGGTGGTGAAAAGGTAATTATTACCTCTATCGAGAAATCGGTTGAGGCAATATCCGGCAAGGCCGGTACTACGATACTGCGCTGAAATCTTCTGAACTGCTGGTAAAAGAAATCCTAAAAAATATCATTCCATTGAATAAAGTAGTTCCAGTGGTTAAATTGTATATCTCAGAATAGGAATCTAAAGAAGGGGATCTTATTCAAGTCAAGAATTTTGATGAATGATAAGCCAAATTGTGATGCCTAAGTATTAAAGGAGATAATTTTTATGAACATTCATGAATATCAGGCGAAGTCAATTCTGAATAAGTTTGGTGTCCTAACCCCCCGCGGAAAAGTGGCTTTTACGAAAGAGGAAGCCAGAAAAGCGGCTGAAGAAGTGGGCGGAGCGGTATTTGTTGTCAAAGCTCAAATCCATGCCGGAGGCAGGGGAAAGGGAGGAGGTGTCAAAATTGCCAGGTCAGTTGCGGAAGTTGAAAAAATTGCCGGAGAAATGCTGGGCATGAATCTGGTAACCAACCAAACAGGGCCGGAAGGGAAAGAAGTAAAACGCTTGTTAATTGAGGAAGGAATTGATATTGCCAGAGAGCTTTATCTTGGAATTGTTCTGGATCGTTCTCTCTCTAAACCGGTAGTCATGGCATCCACAGAGGGCGGAGTTGAGATTGAGAAGGTTGCCGCGGAAAATCCCGAGGCAATTTTTAAAGTCTATGTCGAACCAAGGAATTCATTACAGTCCTTTCAGGCAAGAGAACTGGCATTCAAGTTGGAATTGAATGGTGTGCAGATTAAAAATGCCGTCAAATTCATAATGGGACTTTATGAAGCTTATACTCAGAGCGATGCATCTCTTGCGGAAATTAATCCGCTGGTGGTAACTGGAAAGGGGGATGTAATCGCACTGGATGCTAAAATGAATTTTGATGATAATGCCCTTTACAGGCAGAAGGAAATTTCGGAGATGCGGGATCTGTATGAGGAAGATCCGCTTGAGGTAAAAGCTTCAAAATTTAACTTAAACTATATAAAACTGGATGGAAATGTCGGTTGTATGGTGAACGGGGCTGGTTTGGCAATGGCAACCATGGATATCATAAAATTAGCCGGTGGGATGCCGGCAAACTTCCTTGACGTAGGGGGTAGCGCAAGTGTTGAAACGGTGCGAAACGGATTTCAGATCTTATTATCTGATCCAAAAGTGAAGGCCGTGTTGGTAAATATATTTGGCGGTATTGTCCGGTGTGACCGAGTAGCAGCGGGCATCATTGAGGCCGCGAAAACCATTGATCTCAAAATTCCGATGGTAATACGACTGGCCGGTACAAATGCAGAAGAGGCTAGCATTCTGCTCAGAGAATCCGGAATGAATTTTGAAGTCGCCTCCTCAATTAAGGAAGCAGCGGAAAAGGTGGTCAATTTAATATAATTGGACAAAAAAGTTAGAAGAGGACTGAAACATGAGTATTTTAGTTGATGAAAACAGCCGTGTTGTCGTTCAGGGTATTACCGGAAAAGAGGGTTCGTTTCATTCGCAACAGATGATTGAATACGGCACTAAAGTGGTTGCGGGTGTGACACCTGGAAAGGGTGGTGAAAAATTTATCGGGGGTGTTCCGGTGTTTAACACGGTAAAAGATGCGATTAAGGAGACCGGTGCAACGGTTTCCGCAATTTTTGTTCCCCCCGCTTTTACAACGGATGCCGTTTATGAGGCGGCTGATTCCGGTATCGAAACAATTGTATGTATAACTGAAGGTGTGCCTGCTCTGGACATGTTAGCCGTTTATGATTATCTTCAAACAACATCGACCCGTTTAGTTGGCCCCAATTGTCCGGGCGTTATCTCTCCGGAAAAATGCAAAGTGGGGATTATGCCTGGTTTTATCCACAAGAAAGGATCCATCGGTGTTATCAGCCGGAGCGGAACCCTGACATACGAAGCAGTGGATCAAATAACAAAAATAGGGTTGGGCCAATCCACCTGTATTGGAATTGGTGGGGATCCGGTTATCGGGACCCGGTTTATTGATGCACTGAAGTTATTTAAAAATGATGAACAAACTGAAGCAGTGGTTTTGATTGGAGAAATTGGTGGAACGGCGGAAGAAGAAGCCGCTGAATGGATTAAGGCAAATTTTAACAAACCGGTTGTCGCTTTTATTGCTGGTAGAACTGCGCCTCCGGGAAAACGTATGGGTCATGCAGGTGCGATTATCAGTGGTGGAAAGGGGACGGCGTATGAAAAAATGATAGCCCTTGAAAGTGCTGGTATTACCGTTTGTGAGAGCCCCGCGGTGATTGGTAAAACCGTGGCAAAAATATTAAAAAATTAATAGAAAAATAAATAGAAATATTTATAGAACGTTGATTTCAAATTATGATAACAAAAAAAATTGAAAATATGTTTAATCAGGAGGATATTTTTTGGAACGAACACTAACCATAATTAAGCCCGAGTGTGTAGAAGAAAATCATATCGGAGACGTTATATCACGGATTGAGAGGGGAGGCTTTCAAATAAAGGCAATTCGGATGTTAAATTTAAGTCGAAGTGATGCGGAAATTTTTTATGAGGTGCACAAAGAACGGCCCTTCTATGGGGAACTAACCGAATACATGAGTGGCGGTCCAGTTGTGGTTATGGTTTTGGAGAAAGAAAATTGTATTCAGGAATTCAGGAGATTTATTGGAGCTACCAATCCGACCGAGGCTGCCCCTGGAACAATCCGGGCTGACTATGGAAAGAATATTCAAAATAATTGTGTCCATGCATCGGATGAACCTAAAAATGCGGATCGTGAGATTAGTTTTTTCTTTTCTGAATTAGACTTAGTTGACTGATAAATAATTTAGTCTGCAGTTTTAAACGAAAGGGGGAATAAATCCCCCTTTTATTTTTTATTTGAAACTGAAAATGTGGTGTGAAAGTAATTTTTTTGAAGTTCTTGTTTTATGATTCATAAGGGATACCATTTGAATCCACGCATGCATCATCTTAAAATTCTATTTTATGTAATTGTACTCTTGTTGTCCATCTCAGCATGTAACAAGCGTATTAATAATGAGACGGGTGAATTTCCTCCAGAGGATCGAATCAATATTCCTGTATTCGGCACGGACAGCACTCTTGAGATTGCTACCTGGAATATCCAGCAATTTCCCAAATCTGCAGCTCAAACCATTGAAAGTACATTTGAAATAATTCAGGATCTGGATATAGATTTATATGCTGTCCAGGAAATTACCGATGTGAATTCATTTAATACCCTGGTAAGTGGTCTAACAAATTACAGCGGAATAGTAGGAACCGGTGCATCTTCATTTGCCCTCTGGCCTGGAATAATTTTCAAAAAGTCTTTAATAACAGTGTTAAACCAGCAATTTTTGTTCACTAATGATTCCTATAATTTTCCACGGGCCCCTTATTCAGTATATGTTGAATATGATGATGGGGAAAACGTTTTTGATTTCACGTTGATTATTCTTCATCTTAAAGCATCCTCTGGTGGAAATGAATCTGAGAATATTCAGAGAAGAAGAAATGCAATTACAAAACTGGAACAGTATATAGCAGATAAGCTTCAGCAGGGAGGAGACCCCGATTATATTTTAGCGGGTGATTGGAATGATGAATTGGACGATATTACTGATAACGTATTCCTGCCATTTATAAATAAACAACCGCATACATATTTATTTCTCACCTGGCCCTTCCGTGGTAGTACAACAGAATATAGCTATATTGGAGGTAGCTTTCGTTCTCTGATTGATCATTTAATGATAACAAATTCGATGGACTCACTCTATTCTCACACATCCCAGATTCTGAAGATCGATCAATTTTTCGGCCAATACATTAATGAAGTCTCCGACCACCGTCCGGTTGCCACACGTCTTTCCGATTTTTGATGATTTTGATTATAAAAATATCATGGGGTATGACCTAAAATTTACTAAACGATGTGTTTTCTCTCTCTCTCTTGAAAACTGCATCTGGACAATTTTATTTAAATTATTGTTGAATACCGGAATCATAATTTGTTAATTGATTATTATCAATTTATTTCATAGACTAAAAATAAAGGAGACTAAATCATGTCAGACAATAGCGGTTCTGAATTTATAAAAGGATTGCTGGTTGGTGGAGCAATTGGTGCCGTCGTCGCGTTGCTGTATGCCCCGAAAAGTGGTAAAGAAACTCGCGAAGAGCTTGCAAAGAAAAGAGATGAACTTTATGAAAAAGTGAAAGACGAATATTCCACTACGCTTGCAAGTGCCCAAAAATCAATCGCAGCTGCCCATCAAAAGTTGGAGGAATTGGGTAAAGCTGCCCAAGCGAAAGCAGAAGAAATCTCCGAGTATGTTGAGAAATCAGTTGACCAAGGCAAGAAAGATATAACAGAGCAAAAAGGTCGATTAAAAGAAGCAGCCCAAGCAGCAAAAGAAGCTTACAAAGAAGAGAAGAGCAAAAAGAAAAGAAGCTCCTAAAATCTCCCGCACGGAAAATGGAAGGGAAAATTAAACATGATTCTCGAAATCGGAGTATTAATCCTTAGTATTTCTGTATTTATATTGGTGGTATTTTTGGTTCCCACAATTATTCAAATAAAAAGGTCAGCAAGGGGTGTAGAAAAGTCATCTGAAATTCTTAATGCTCAACTCCCCAGTATCGTACAAAATATAAATCAGATGTCGGAGAGTTTGAATGAGATAATTTCATCGGGCAGGAAACAAACCGAAACTCTTGCTCAGGCAACCCGGGAAATCAAAATGATGGTAGATAGTATTGTTGACTTCGAGAGAAACTTACAGAAAAAGATAGAGGAGCCTTTACTGGAAACCGTTACGACTTTGGCTGCCATAACAAAAGCTGTGCGCACATTCTTTATCATCATATTAGATAAGAAAAAATACTCAAATTGAGTGGTTATTAGAATTTCTTTTGGGTGAAACATATTCCCTAGCCCTCCTACCGTAGAAAGTAATATTCGATTCCGCCAAATTGAAAAATACTAATTTGCTTTCATATGAGATTGGTCCTGCGGCGAATCTTTTTGTTTTATTCTCATTTTTTATAACTTAAATAAAGTAATAAAGTAAGTCACATTTAATAGTTTTTGGTCGAAAATTTTACAATTACTAAAAGTTAGTCCGCAAATCATTTAACTCAGAGATATATAATTAAGAACCAGTGTAAAACATGGTAAAAATTTCAGGTAGAAAATGGCAGATATAGGCCTTAATCAGAATCTTGAGGTTGGCTCCAGACGGTTCCATATTCAAACGGCAACCAACGTTGAAGACGGAAGTGTTCGTAGCGAAATTTTTGAAGACGGTAAGTTGTTATATGTTGAAAATTTTAAGTACGAAAGGCGAAATTCAAAGGAAGATCTTGGTATCGAACCACGCCTCCGAACTAGCGTTGATAAACTTCACCGGCTGATTCTTCATGAACTGGATAGTCTATTCGAAATTTCTGAAATACTTATGCAACAAGACGATGATAGCCCCAACGAAAAAATAGGTTTGGTTTTTCTGCACATGCGAATTTTTGACAAAGCCGAAATCCATTTTAAACGGGTTATTAATCTTAACCCGGAACGATTCAGTTCTTACATATACCTGGCGCGCTGCTACTTCATGCAAGGCAGGACGAGCCTGGCTTATAAATCCGTAACCGAACTTCTTAACCGAAAAGTTGATTATGCAGATTTGCATAATTTGATGGGGCTTATTTTAATGGAAAAGAAACGTTATGTGAATGCATTCAAGTACTTTCAAATAGCACTGAAGAAAAATCCATCCTATACTGAAGTTTATTTGAATCTTACTGAAGCAATTTTGCTGCGTATTCAAGCCCTGAAGGAAGAAAGCAAGGATGATGAAATTGAAAAAACCATCAATTTTTTAAAGGTTGTTCTAAAAAAAGTTGAACGAGTTGGGGGCTTGGCAGATCGCCAGCTAGTAAATAGGCTATTAACAATATTAAAAAAGGAAGGCATTAAAAAAGCGTTATCAATCCTTCATAAATATAAAGAGGATAATTATGTTAGAAAAATGCCGGCCGAAATTGTTGGATACGAGTTTTTTCTAAGACTGCGGTATCTGAATGAAGAGTTAACCGAAGAGGTACTCGACAGCTTTGAAGAGAAAATCGCAAATGAATTGGAGAGAAATTCCGATTTTCCGGATTTATGGAATTATTTGGCGCTAATTCATTTAATGCAATGCCGATTATTCTTTTTGAAGGGATTGGGTAATTTTAAAGAATCAACCCGGATTAATCCCAATTTTGAAAAAGCACAAAAGAATTTGCGTTTGGTTGAAAATGACGGAAGAGAGTTTTTAACCCTTATCAATGCATTAGTATAAAACTGAGGGAAGAGATTGGAAAACACGAAAGTTAAAATGTTGAATATTCGAGCTTATTTTAGGTCATTTTTCATCAGAAACGGGAGTTGTTTCAATAGAACAGTGGATAGCATAATATAGAAACTGGTATGAAAAAATTGACTTTAAATTTGAAGTTTTGGCATATTCTGATACTGACTCAATTCATTATCAATGCGCCTAGTGGATTCTCCCAAACGAGTATGCGGGTTGTCGGTGTTAGCTTGTCTGAAGGAATAACCTTGCAAATACCGGAAAATATTATTTCCCAACAATCAAATTACCTGATCATTTCAGATTCCTTAAATCGGGAACTGGCGCTCATCTCGTTTAGTCTCAACAATGAAAACTATTGGATAAAGGAAAGCTTGGAGGATAGTAAATCATCAAACGCCATTCATTGGAGGTTTGATTTAAAGGAGGAAAGCCTGATTATTGATCTCAGCAGCATAAGAGAAGATCTCACCGCTGGAGGGAATGTTGAATTTGTAGTCGTCCCCTGTAATTCGAAAGGTGAAAATATTCTTCTTTATGTTTTTGAAGCTTCATCGCTTTCAAATATCCTGAAAAATAATGCTGCGAAACTCGATAATCTTGAAGTGGAATTGAAATAGCTGGATGCATTAAATGGATTTTGGTTTTCGACCATATTTGATATGGTTTTTTTTAATTTTATTCCTCGTGCGGATGGGATACGCTGATAAAGGTACACCTTCATTAGCGGGGTTTAACTGGGCTGATAGCCAGGATGTTAATTTTCGATGGATTGAAATCTCCGATGGAACGGTATTGGCTACTCCTGCAGTTGACGATGCGTTTTTTACCGTAAACATTCCTTTTACCTTTTATTACTATAATAGACCGTTCAACACTGTTTACGTTAGCAGTAATGGATTTTTGACCTTTAACTACTACAGTGTTGAAAACTTTTCAAATAATCAGGATCTGCGATTAAATACCTTGCCTGATTCAATCCTGGCAGTCTTCTGGGATGATTTGCAGCTCCCCGGATTTACCACTGCAAGGATTTATACAAAAGTCGTTGGGACTCAACCCCATCGAAAATTAATCATCGAATACAAGGAAGTTGCGCTTCCAGGTGGGTTTCCCTACAACCAAATTACTTTTCAGGTAATTCTTTTCGAAACTACAAATATTATAAAATATCAGTATCTGGATTTAGGCAATTTAAATTCTCCAGCACGAGGCGGCAACGCAACGATTGGAATAAAATATTCCGGCAATGTTTTGGCCGACAGCTTGGTATATTCTTTTAATCAACCGGTTCTTTCTGAGGGTCTGGCAATTGTGTATTACCCTTCAGATCAATTGAGTGTTACCACAGGACTTGACCCAGCAACAGTTAGTGCGGGGACAAATTTTCAGCAATTTAACCATAGGTTTACCAGTTTGACCATTGCCGCTGATTCTTTACAGAGGATGGGCAAGGCAGATTCACTTCTATTAGCAGATCCTGTTGGAAATCCCATGCTGGTTACCGGAATTACAGTGGATGATCATAATTATTTTATTCAGAATAGTTCTTCCAAACCGGCTGAAATGGGATATGCCACCTGGTTTTACGATGGCGTGAACGATAATCTTGTTATACAACTTCCGCATCTTGCGGTTGGAGATTCAGTTCAAATTGATTACCTACAAAGCATTCCAACCTCTCTAGGAAGTTTTAATCTTTCTTCGGGGATCTGGACAAATTTAAATACCGGCGAAGGCGCCAGCTCCTCCAGTGGCTTTAGTATTGTTGCTTCCAACATTATCAAATATGTTTTCGTGCCTCAAAGCTCTTTGACGATAACCGCAGGCGATACATTGGATTTTATCGTCAGGGCTGAAGATCAATTTGGAAATGGCGCACAGAATTCGGACAATGTAAATATTTCAATCAGCGGGAGTTCTACCGCAACTGTTCTTCCCGCAAGTCCAATCTCCTTTGCCGGAGACAGTGTAATAACAGTGAGGGTTACGGATACATTGTCTGGTAATGTTTATCTTACGGCGATTAACGGTTCAGATCCGGCAATTACCGGTCAGAGCGGTGATGTAACAATTGTGCCCGGTTCGCCCACAAAATTCTCGATACTCTCCAGCCAGGATACGATCCAGGTTGGTAACTCCCGCTTATTGCAGGCAGCTTTACAGGATGTTTACGGAAATGGCCACCCTGATAGCTTGATCACATTTGAGCTTTTGAGTGGAAATGGTGAGTTTAGCAATGGTAGTAAAACATACCAAACTCTCACTGGTGAAAATGGCGTGGCAGAAGCACTTTATACGGCAAGTACATCTTCAGCTCTAGGCATAGATAGTATTGAAGTAAGAAAAGCGGGTATTATTGACACTATCCTAATCCCAGTTAGACCAGGACCGATTGCTTATTTTGAATTAACAATATTAAATGTCTTACCGGATACAGCCGGGAGCATTGTTAGTGTTCGTGTAGTGGCGAAGGATCTATTTGGTAATTTTGTGGTAA
>Ga0209536_100000128_pt1 | contig 110433 bp, 100 predicted proteins | sample DeeMarSeWOR28_12_FD_187461 | JGI IMG/M metagenome (GOLD analysis project Ga0209536, IMG submission 187461) | Marine sediment microbial communities from White Oak River estuary, North Carolina - WOR-2-8_12 (SPAdes) (version 2) | ecosystem: Environmental > Aquatic > Marine > Intertidal zone >...
AGTTTCCAGTTTCCAGTTTCCAGTTTCCAGTTTCCAGTTTCCAGTCAAGTTGGAGGAATCTCGCACACGAAGTTCCTTACCTTGAACGTCGAACCTTTAACCTTGAACGCGTCATTCGCCGGCCGCGATCATTCATCACGCTTTGACCGGCCGGTGCTTGCCCAGCTTCCAGCCGTGCTTCGCGATGTGCGCCTCGGCTTCGTGGATGGGCTCCTCCTCGAGCGGCGTTGCCATCGTGTCGTTATAGCGGTTCATGAAGCCGTAGTAAGCAATGAGCCCCGTTATCTCGACGATCTGGCCCTCGTTCCAGTACTTTTTCATCTTCTCGAAGAGTTCGTCGGTGACATCGTTGGGCTGCGACGCGGCCGCGATGGCGAAATCGATGGCCACCCGCTCGGCATCCGTGAAGAGCGGGCTCGTCTTGTACTCCCAGACCTTGTCGAGTTTCTCTTCCTTTATTCCGTCCCGGAGCGACCCCCCGGAAGTATGCGCCATTCAGTAATGGCAGCCGTGCGTGCGCGACGTTACGTAGCCGAGCAGCCGCTTGAAACCGACGCTCACCTCACCCTGCGGATCGTACACGGCGGCATTAAGCGCGCGGATTGCGCGCAGGATCTTGGGCTTGCGCTGAAGTATCAGCTGGCTGTTCGGGATGTAGTGCCCACTCTTCTTCAACTTGTCAAAAATCTCGTTCAGCTCGGGAACCGAGCCAGCCGGAAGCGGTTCGAGACGCGGCATTTCAACTCCTCTTTAGTTTGCGTTGTAGGGAGAAACCTTACCACGATTCCACAACACTCAAGGTTCAAGCAACGTTGGACGAACCATGAATACGAAGCTCCCAACATTGAACTTTGAACACGGAACTTTGAACAGGGAACCTCGAACCCGGAACGTTGAACGGGTTTTTCGTCACCCGGCTTCTGACCGAGGTCAGAAGCCGACTTTTTCCATCCCCTTCAGCGCCAGGCGCTGCCGCGCTTCCATGGGGGTCGCTATCTCCAGCGAGAGCTCCTCGAGGATGCGCCGGATTTTCGAGACCTGCTCGGCATTGCTCGTGGCGAGCTTGCCCTTCCCGGCATAGATGCTGTCCTCCAGTCCGACGCGGACATTCCCGCCGCAGATGCCGGCCATCGTCGTGAGCGCCATCTGGTGGCGCCCCGCGGCCAGCACGGACCATTCATAGCCGTCGCCAAAAAGCTTGTTGGCGATCGAGCGCATGTGCATCAGGTTGTCGGGGTCGGGACCAATTCCGCCCAGGATGCCGAAGATCGTCTGCACGAACAGCGGCGGCTTCACGAGCTTGCGGTCGAGCAGGTGCGCGAGATTGTAGAGGTGCCCGACGTCGTAGCACTCGAACTCGAAGCGCGTGCCACAGCCCTCGCCCAGATGCTTCAGCATGTACTCCATATCCTTGAAGGTGTTCCGGAAGATGAAGTCCCGGCTCGCCTCGAGATACTGCGGCTCCCAGTCGTATTGGAACTGCTTGTACTTGTCGAGATTGGGGAAGAGCCCGAAGTTCATCGAGCCCATGTTGAACGAGCACATCTCCGGCTTGACCTGAAGCGGAGCGGCCAGCCGATCCTGCACCGTCATGTTGTGGCCGCCGCCGGTGGTGATATTGATCACCGCGTCGCAGTTGTCCCGGATCGCCGGCAGGAACTCCATGAACACCTTGGGATCGGGTGTGGGCCGTCCGTCCTTCGGGTCGCGCGCGTGCAAGTGAATGATCGCGGCGCCGGCCTTGGCTGCGGCAACGGACTCATCTGCAATCTGCTTCGGCGTGATCGGCAAATGCGGCGTCATCGTCGGCGTGTGGATCGAGCCGGTCACTGCGCAGGTGATTATTACCTTCTTATTTGCCTGTGCCACTTCGCAATCCTCCCCGCTCTGGCCTGTGCTTTAAATGGTGATGAGTACTGGTGATGATTACTGGTGATGAATAGTGGTGATAAGAAGCGCTTTCCCCCAACTCCTATCACCCGTTTTCATCACTATTTCTCATCACCATCTTTCATCACCATTTGGATGGCTTACTTGATGGCCATGGGATTGATTGGGGATCCGACTGCGCCCGTAATAGGAAGGGGTGGCCCGCAGAAGAGAAACTCGTAGACCTTGTCCTTCGCGCAGTCGTCAGCAAGGTCTTTCAGGTAGAAGATCTCGCCCATGGTGATGCCGATCATGGGAATGACGATCCAGTGCCAGGGCTGGAATGCCTCCGTGCTCTCGTTCGGCCGCACTTCGCAGCCCCACGTGTCGAAACAGATCGCGGCGATTTCCTTCCTGTGGATCCACTCGCACGTCTCGAAGCGCAGGCCCGGCGCGTCCCCGGCAGCGTAAGTGCCCCAGTCGCCCTGCGCAAGACAATGCTCCATCTGTCCGGTGCGCACGATTACGAAATCGCCGCGCCGTACCTCAACGCCCTGCGCCTTCGCGCAGGCGTCAAGCTCGGCGTTGCCGACACCAAAGCCGTCCTCGAGATAATCGCCGCCAAGATGCCGCGGAATGTCGAGCAGCACGCCGCGGCCGATCATGCGGTCGCGCACCTTGTGGATGGCGTTCTTCTTGGCGCCCGTGGAATCCACGAGCCGCGCGTCGTAGCCGTTCCACATCTTGTCCTTGTAAAAAATATGTCCGAGCGCGTCCCACTGCGTGCCGCATTGCAGCGGCATCGAGACCATGTCGTCAGCGTAGCGGATCTTCCCCGGATCCTGCGTTCCCGAAACCGCGTCGGTTCCGGTTGCTAGCATGGTGTGAATAGGATTGAAGCGCCCGCCCCAGCCCGTTCTTTGCGGGCCGCCCGAATTGAAATCCAGCCCGAGAGCGAACGCCTTACCCTTCTTGACCAGCGCTGACGCCTTGACGATGTCTTCCGGGGACACGTAATTGAGCGTGCCCGCCTGATCGTCGGGGCCCCATTTGCCCCAGTTCTTGCACTTCGCGGCCATGTGCTCGAGGGTCTGCAGCGTAACGTCCTGCTTGAGCGGCCTCTTTGGCACCATTTTCATCGGCAGCGACGGCTTGGTTCCCAGCATTGCTTCCTCCTTTGGTATCGACAGACCTGGGCGGGCGCCCGACTATAGGGCTTGAGCCTACCCTCTCTCTTTCTTCGCGAAAAGGCTTGCCCGTTGACTCGGCACGGGCCCGCTTCCCAGGCCGCGATTGTCGCATGCTCCCGTGGATCCGGGCGCGGCTAGCGGAATGCCGATCATGCGGGATCGGGGCTGCGCCAGGCCTGAGCCGGGTACAAAACGAAATACCGCGCCACAGCCGGTGAAAACGTCCGGGGAAAACCCAGCGCAATGAACAAAATAAGACGCCGGTAAGCGTTTAAGCTTCCGGCGTCCGGCCGATGCAAAGGCCACGCTGTGCCGATTATCACCCTTAACCGGGTTCCGCATGCCATTGCGGCATTGGTCGGCTTTCGCGGCAGCTGCCAAGAGGCAGTTGGTCAGGCTAGTGGGAGGATTGATTCCCTCCCACGAGCCCCTGCACTCACACCCGGATGTGACCGGGATCGGCGCCGGTCAGTCCAATGGATGTGAGGCGTTTCCTTTTTAACCCGACCCCCAGGGTGCAGCTTTGATCTTCGTCAAACTTCGTGCATCGCATCCAGCAACTTCCGTTTCGTCAACCCGTAACGTTTATCACCACTTCGTCATGTGATCAGAGGCTTGACGTTGCTGCGACCGCTCACTAGAGAACCGAAGGGAAGTAAGGAAACGCGTTATTGACGGTCGCTCGCCGCGGACCGAAAACCCGCGCAAATCAACGTGTTTGTTTGTATCTGCGCTCATCGGCGGCTGCAACCCCTGGTCCGCACTCAACTCGCGGTCACAGGCCGCGAATTATGCAATGCGAACAACGACTTTTCCCAGCTGAGCGTTCGAGTCCACGTAGTCCTTCGCCGCGGGCAGCTGGGCAAAGGCAAAGACCTTGTCAACGAGCGGCGTGATGCGCCCGTCCGCGACCGCGGGCATGACATCCCGCACGAAACCCCGCGTCGCCTCCGCGCGCTCAGCCGCTGTGAGGTGCGTGTTGGAAATTCCGAAGATCTGGAGGCGCTTGCCGTGCACTGGCTCGAGATCGATCTCGGATTTCAACACGCCGTCCACGTAGCCGACGATCGCGAGCCGGCCCTGGTTCGCCAGAACGCGCAGGCAATCGGGAAATGCCGTGCCACCGACAAGATCGATGGCAAGATTCACGCCCTTGCCACCCGTTGCGTTCAACGCCGCCTCCGCGAATCCCCGCCCGCGCGCCTGGATGGCCACCTCGAGACCGGCGGCTTTGAGACGCTCGAGTTTGTCCTTCGAGCCCGACGTTCCGATGGTGTGCGCGCCCAGGACTTTGCCGATCTGCACGCAGGCGACGCCCACGCCCGACGAGGCCCCCGCGACCAGCAGCCACTCCCCGCTTTTCAGCCTGCCGTGCGGAACCAGCATTTCGTAGGCGGTGATGAACGCCGTCGGAATCGCCCCTGCCTGCTCCCAAGACAGGCGCTCCGGCATGGGGAATGCCTGATCCGCCCGAACAACGACGTACTCTGAAAAGAAACCGCGCGCCCGCGCCATTACACGGTCCCCTGACTTGAAACCGGCAACGCCCTCGCCAAGCGCGTGCACCTCGCCTGCGCCATCGCCACCCGCAGGCCGCGCCTCATCGAGACTGTGAAGACCGATGCTCGCGAGCAGCTCGCCGCGATTCAATGACGCCGCGCGCATGCGAACGACGATCTCGCCGGCTTTGGGTTGCGGCACGGGGAGCTCGCGCAGTTCGAGTGCTGTCTTTCCGCCTTCTGACTTGATCCAATACGATTTCATTTTTTGTATGTCGTAATGAGTGATATGAGTGATGAGTGCATGAGTGATGAGCAGTTGGATGACTGCATTCATCCATCATTCATCACTCCGAGTCTGCGCCGTTACTCCGCAGACTCGGGGGGAGGCTCATCTGCGTCTGCGTGACGATCGCGACCACCCGGCCGCCCTTGTTTCGGATCGTGGTCTGCCACACCGAAGTCGTTCGGCCGATGTGAAGCGGAACAGAGACGGCTATCAGCACCGGACCGGTGCCCGCGGCGAAAAAGTTGGTTTTCGATTCGAGCGTGCCGCCCCGGAACCCGAGCGGCCGGTTGGCGATGGCGCCCGCCGCGCCCATCACGTCGGCGAGCGCCATGAGCACACCGCCCCCGACCCGCCGGTTGCGATTGAGATGCGCCGACTTGACGCGCAACTCGGCTACCACCTTTTGTGGCGCGAGCGCGCGCAGGCGCACGCCGAGCTCGTGCGGCAATCCGATGCGGAAGAGCTCGCGTGCGCTGCGAAGGCGCCCCGCACGCGTGTCTTTTGGCTGCCGCGCAGCCTGCCTGTCGCCCATCAAGAGATCACTTCAGAACGGAGAAGAAAAAAACGCCGCCGTCGGAGCGCGATCCACGCCGTCAAGATCCACCTCGGACAGACCTGGCACGTGATGTTCTGCTACTTCCCGGGCCCTGGTTGTTCTTATCTTGTATTCCTGGCGGCGCTTCCCGACGTCCAATCGGCGGCTAAACCGGAATCAGATGATTCCCTGCTGCTTCAAATCCGGGATACTCCTCGCGTCGACACCGAACTCCTCGAGGATCTCCCTTGTGTGCTGCCCGCGGTCGGGCGCTGCCGAGCGCAGGCTGGGCGGGGTGCGAGTAAGCGTTACGCCCTGTCCGACAAGGTGAATCTTCCCAAGCTTGGGATGAGTCACCGGCTGCGCCATGCCGAGCGTCTGCACCTGCGGATCTTCAAAAACCTGTTTCATATTATATATCGGGCCGCACGCCACGCCAGCCTGGTTGAGAATCTCGATCCATTCCGCGGATTTACGTGTCAAAAGGCGCTCTCCGATCACTTGATGCAGTGCATCGCGGTTCTTCGAGCGCGCCTTGAAGTCGCAATAATCCGGATGAGTGATGAGCTCGGGCATGCCGATGGCATGGCACAAACGCGGATACAGCTCTCCGGAGGCCGCGATGTTGATGGGCTCGTCTGCGGTCTGAAAGACGTCGGTCGGGATCCCGGTCGGATGACGATTACCCGCCTGCGGCGGAATTTCCTGGTCCACCAGCCAGCGCGCGGCCTGGAAATCGAGCATGGCGATCATGGCCTGCAGCAGCGAAGTCTCGACCCATTGTCCTTCGCCCGAGCGCTCGCGCTCGAAGAGTGCCAGCACGATGCCGTACGAGAGAAAAAGCCCAGCACTGGTGTCGGTCACCGCAATTCCCGCGCGCACCGGGCCCTGCCCCGGCAGGCCAGTGATTGACATGAGACCGCCCATGCCCTGCGCCACCTGGTCGATGCCGGGCCGCTCGCGGTACGGCCCCTCCTGACCGAAGCCCGAAATGCTCGCGTATACGATGCGCGGATTGATCTTCTTGAGGGCTTCGTAGTCGATGCCCAGTCGCTTCTTGACGCCGGGGCGGTAATTCTCGACCACGACGTCGGCCTTCTCCACCATGCGCTTGAAAATGGCGAGTCCTTCAGGCTTCTTGAGGTTAAGCGTCACGCTGCGCTTGTTGCGCTGCAGGTTCTGGAAATCCGAGCCCAGGCGCCGGTCGAACGCACTGTTCTCTGTGTCCTTCGCGTCGGGCTCCTCGATCTTGATGACGTCGGCGCCGTAGTCGGCGAGCTGACGCACCGCAGTGGGGCCGGAGCGCACGCGCGTGAGGTCAAGAACGGTGATACCGCTCAGTGGAAGTTTCGTGTCAGCCATATTCTTAAGTTTCCAGTTTCGAGTTTCGAGTTTCGAGTTTCGAGTTTCGACATTTGACCGCGTCACCGGTCACTGCCTAAAGGCGAACGACGACCTTCCCCACCTGCGCGTCGCCTTCGACATAAGCCTTCGCGGCGGGCAGCTCGTCGAAGGCAAACACCTTGTCGACCAGCGGCACGATGCGCCCGTCGGCAAACATCGGCAGCATGTCGCGCGCAAACCCGCGCATCGCTTCGGCGCGGTCCGCCGGCGACATGCGGGCGTTCGAGACGCCGTAAATCTGCAGGCGCTTGGCATGCACCGCGGAGAGATCGAGCATCCCCTCTTTCGCACCGTCGAGAGAGCCGACAATGGCGAGCCGCCCCTTGTTGGCAAGCGACCGCACGAGCTCGGGAAATATGCTGCCCCCGACCAGGTTGATTCCCAGATTGGCGCCCTCGCCGCCGGTTGCCTCCAGCACCTTGTCGGCAAATTTCCCGTCGCGGGATTCGATGCCGAGGTCGAGGCCGGCAGCCTTGAGCTTTGCGAGCTTGTTCGCCGAGCGCGAGGTGGCAATGACTTTCGCACCGATTGCCTTGCCGGTCTGAATGCAGCCGACACCAACGCCCGAGGATGCCCCGGTGACCAGCAGCGTTTCCCCCGCCTTGAGTTTTCCGTAGGGGAAAAGCATTTCATACACGGTCACGTATGCCAGCGGAACCGCCGCCGCCTGTTCCCACGAGAGGCGCTCGGGCACCGGAACCACCTGCTCTGCGCGCAGCGCAGCGTACTCGGCGAAGCACCCCTGGCCGCGCCCCATGACGCGGTCTCCGGACCTGAAGCCGGTGACACCTTCGCCTACCGCGTGCACCTCGCCCGCCGCGTCGCCTCCGGCCGGTCGCGGCGCGTCGGCCTTGTAGTGGGCGGATTGGGCAAGCAGCTCCCCCCGGTTGAGTGACGCCGCGCGCACGCGGACGACGATCTCGCCAGCCTTGGGTTGCGGCTCGGGCACATCGCGAAATAGAAACGAAGTGCCCTTGGTCTCGGATTGAATCCAGCACGATTTCATGGAACTCCCGTATCGGCGAATTGACGGCGCATCCGCGGGGCGGCGCACCTGAACTTAGATTTTAGCGCACGTGATACGATAACGGCCTTCGTCGCGCAGCAAAATACGCCAGGAGACCTTGTCCATGTCACCACCCGTCAAGCTCGGAATCGTGGGCCTCGGCCGCTGGGCCAAGGTGCTCACCCGGGCAGTCCAGAATTCCGGCAAATTGAAGATCGTGGCCGCCTATAGCCGCTCCGAAGACAAGCGCGTCGCGTTCGAGAACGAATTCGGCGTGCCCGGCGTCCCCGACATGAAGACGCTGCTCGCGAACCCCGAAATCACGGGCGTGGTCCTGACGGTGCCAAACGAGCAGCACTTCCCGCTCGCGGAAGAGGTGGCGAGCGCCAAGAAACACGTTTATACCGAGAAGCCGATCGCGCAGACACTCGAGGACGGCCTCAAGATCGCCGCGCTCGAAAAGCGGCACGGCGTCACTGTCACCGTCGGCCACAGCGCACGACTCATGGCGGGTATCCGCATCATCAAGGAGAAGATAGACGCGGGCGAGCTGGGGCGCGTCGCCTTTATTGAAGCCAACTTCTCGAACGAGCGCGCGCTCGAGCTGACCCCCAGCACCTGGCGCTGGTACAAGGATCGCGCCCCCGGCGGCCCCCTCTCGCAACTCGCAATTCACCAGTTCGACGTACTTCACCTGCTGGGCGGCGAGATCGCCGAAGTCTCCTCGATGGCCTCGAAGCTCTCGCCGGTTGGCGCAGAAGTCGACGACCAGTCGATGACGCTCCTGAGATTCAAGGACGGCAAGATCGGTTACGTGGGCTCGTGCTGGACTTCCCCAGGAATCTTCGCCGTGCGGGTCTTCGGCCAGAAGGCGCTCATGCACTACGAAATCGACTTCGGCACATGGGACACCCCGCACCTGCTGCATAAAGCGTCTACGCTCTACATCCAGCGCGGCAAGGATGGCTGGGGCAAGCGCGAAGAATTGAAACTGCCCGAGAGCGACATGTTCCGCGCGGAGCTCGAGATGTTCGCGGAGAGCTGCGCAAGCGGCAAACCGAATGAGCTCACCGCCCACAACGGCAATGTCGCCGTCGCGGTAGTCAATGCGGCGCTCAAGTCGATCGAGCGGACAGGTCAGAGCGTCACGATTGCAGAAGTAATGGAAAACGCGCGCGCGAAGATCGGTGAAAAGCAAGCAGCGTAAACTTCGTCAAAAACATTATTAGCCGCAGATGAACGCAGATATAGATACATGAAAAACCTGCGAAGCGAACTCACGAACCAACGTTTTTGCGGCCTTTGCATTGACCAAGAAACGGCTTTACTGTGTTCTAAGATTTCTATCGGCGTTTATCTGCGTTTATCTGCGGCTAAATACTAGTTTTTGAACGAAACCCGATTAACTTTTAACGATTCACGGAATTTATGTTGCCAAGCCGCTACTTCATCGACCTCACCCAGCCGGAAATCGCGGCGCAGTTAAAGAAGAACCCGCTCGTGATCCTGCCGGCGGGCAGCGTTGAGCAGCACGGCCCTCACCTTCCGACGGGCACTGACATCTACGCTTCGAACGTGATCGGACACGCTGTCGCCGAGCGCATGGACGGTCTCGTGCTGCCAGGGGGGCCTCTCGGTGTGACGCCGATGCACATGCCTTTCGAAGGCACGATCACGCTCACCCCGGAAACCTATCAGCGCGTCGTCGCGGAAACCTGCGAGTCGACGGCAAGGCACGGCGCGAGGCGTCTGCTCATCCTGAATTGGCACGAGGGCAACATCCCCTCCCTCGCGCTTGCGTCCGAACGCCTGCACCGCGATGTGGGCATGGATGTCGTCGTGGTCCAGGCCTGCTACGTCGCGGCCGAGCTCTATGGCCATGAGTGCGGCGGTCTGACCCACGGTGGCGAGATCGAAGCGCTGGCGGTGCTGGCCTACCGTCCGGATCTGGTGCATCTCGACCGCATCGATTACTCGTCCGACCACTCGCACGGCCGCCAGTGGGACAAGCTGCGAAGGACACGCAGCTATCAACCGGTGTTGCGCGACATCAGGACGATCGCCCCAACCGGGTGGTACGGCGCGCCCGAGCATGCGACCGTCGACAAGGGACTCAAGATGCTTGGGGACATCGCCGATGCGATCGCAAAGGAGTCGGCCGATATCTTCCGCCTGCTGGACGAAGCGCAGGGCGGCACGGCGGAGATCAAGCATCTAAAGATCGTGAGCTGATGGCCAAGGTTCTCACCCAATCCGAGGCGAAGAGCATGGGACTGCCGGGTCGCAAGTCCCTCGAGATCGTCTCTGGAGAGAAAGGCTCACAAGCGGTGACCTTGCGGCTGGTGGAGATCCCTGTGCCGAAGCCGGGAGAAGCGCCGCGCGGACCGCATTTTCACCAGGGTTTCGAGGAGTGCATTTTCGTCATGTCGGGCGAAGGCGCTACGGAAGCCGACAGCGGAACGCACCCCTTGAGAGCCGGGGACACCATCCTGATTCCTTCGGGCGAAAAGCACGTCACGCGCAACACCGGCTCCCAGCCGCTGGTCCTGCTCTGCTTCTTCCCGGTTCCGGACATCGCGCAGCGCACGCACGAAGGGCCACCGCGGAGGCACGGAGAGCACTGAGGAAGGTTCCCGTTGCTCTTTCCCTCTGTTATCTCCGTCCCTCCGTGGTGATAAAACCGCAACAAACTTCCGGAGAGCAACGGATGCCACGCGTGTCAACAGCTCCCGCCGAGCGCTTCGCTGAAGTCTCGGACTACATGGAGCGCTGGAAAAAGACAAAGGGCTACCCGCCCAACACCTGGCTCACGATGGTACGCAAGCCGAAGGTATTCCGCGCCTACCGCGACCTTCACTCGGCCGCCATGATGGATGAGGGCGAAGTGCCGAAGGCCCTCAAGTTCATGGTTGCCTATACCGTGAGCCGCGCCTGCGGGGATTCATATACGGCTGCTCACAATGCGGAGAATGCCGCGCATATCGGGGGCGTTCAAACCGAGAAGGTGGAGGCTCTGGATCGATTCCGGACGAGTCCGCTTTTCTCTGCGGCCGAGCGCGCCGCACTCGAGCTTGCAGCCGCCGCCGGCGCCTGCCCGCCCGCCGTCACGGACAAGCATTTCCACGAGCTGAAAAAGCATTACTCGGAGGATGCGATCGTCGAGCTCGTCGCCGCGCTTGCGTTGATCGGATGGCTCAACCGCTGGACATGCGTTCTCGCGCCCGAGCTCGAGCCCGACGCACTCGCGTTCGCGCGCAAGTACCTCTCAACCTCCGGCTGAGCCCCGGGCATCCACGCCCGGGCAGAACAAGGGCGCGCCGATCTCACGTGGCGTGGCGATCGGCATCGACCGCCGGGATGGCAGCAGCGCCTGCGGCCTGAAGAGCCTCGCGTTGCGCCCAGACCAGAGCCGTGTAGTCGAAGCCGTCACTCAACCCGGGCTTGACGACTTCAAAATACGGCGAAATATCGAAGTCGCGCGGGGCGAACAGACTGTAGTGGCGGATGTGATAGATCTCCCGCACGCAGTTATCGCAGCCCGCGCGCGGCGCGGGCCGCGTTTCGATATCCGGCAGGATCGGGTAGCTCACCGACTGGAACAGCTGCGCGATCATCGTCGAGCAGATGGCTCGCGTGGGTTGCCCGCTGCCGAGGGCGATCATGCGACGGCGCCACCGTTGGGGCACCGGTGGCGTTGGAAAGAGATAGCGCGCGAGATCGATCACATTGCGCAGATCATAGGTGTCGCCGATGCGAGCGACGGCCGCCTCGATCATGCGGTCGCGATCCGCGGGGCGCAGCCCGACCGGGCGGCAAATACGCGTATGGCACTCCTCGTACAGACTGAGCGGCACGGCGCGCACGCCCGCCAAGACATCGGCCTCGATCAACGCCGGCGGGTCGGGATCATCCGCGCCCTGCGCCAAGCGATTGCCGACATAGAACGCAGCGTGCGACCAGGTCGATTGCGTCAGGTATTTGATGGCGACGGCGATCCGGGTACTGCCCTCGATCAGCAGCACGTCTCCTGGCTGCAGCGCGCTCCGCAACTGCCCGGGCGGTGTCGTCGCGAGCGGCTCGTAGCTCTGGCTTGGTCGACTAAGGTAGGCGGCGAGCGCACGCCCCAAGCTGTCGAAGATCCCAATCATGGTCAGAATCGACGCGTTCCCAACGTCCGTCCACAATATAACCGCATATCACTGCAGATGCACACGAACAGAAGAACTGCCCGCCTCAGCGCAGGCTTTTCGTTTCGGGCTTCATCGGCGGCCGTGACCACGGTGACCAGTGACCCGTGACCGGCAACCAGAGTTGATAGAGTTTCGCCCAATCTCCGATTCGCGTTTCACGAACATTGATCGGTGCCCATCGGCGGCAAAATAACGGGCCTCAGTGTTTTGCACGACCATATCCGTGTTAATGCGCGTATTAGCGCGGCCAAATACGGTTCCCCTGAATTCTCGGGAAGGATTCCTCGCCGGCTCAACATCATTTCCCGGTGCGGGCAGCGGACCGGTCCGGAGCATAGATCTCGGACTGAGGATTGAACGCGAGCCACGCGAACGCGAAATGAACGCCGCTGTCCACCGGCGTGAGGCGCTGGCCCTTCAACGCGCCGGCGACCGACCGGCCGAAGAGGTCCCATTCCGAACCGGTTTCCCGATCCACAATGCGCTCGCCGCGCAACTCGAACGACAAGGTGCGCTCACCCAGTCGCCGGCTGTACGCCGCGGCGGCCGGTATCCGGCGCGAATCCCGGATGACCTCGGCATCGAGCGCCGAGAGCATGCCCTCGGCGGTGAAAACCGCCACCGGCTCGCTGTCCACCCGGTCATTGACGATGCGCGCCGATGCCAGCACCGTGAACGGATAGATGCGGACCGAGCGGCCCTGCTGCACGCCGAGCACGCGCTCCATCGCGGGCAGCCGCGGGTCCACCGGATCGGAAAACAGAAACGGGGTGTCACCAATCCGATCGTAGCCGCGATAGGGGTTGCGCCCATACGGACGCGTGAAGCCCGTCTCACGTGAAAGCACGTGGCCTGCGGGATACGCCTTGCGAAAGTCGACGAAGGACGCGATCGTGGAGGGCAGCTGCTCGAGCACGGTGCCGGCGTGCTTGCCGACGATTCCGGTGCCGGTGAACTGCTGCCACCAGCTTTCCGTCTGGCGGTCATACATGACGAGATCGCTCTTGCGCAGCTTTCCGGTGGTACCGAAATCGAGCACCAATCCGTCCACGCGACGGTTGAAGACGATCGAAGCGTTGCAAAGCGGACAGAACGTCACAGCCACGGGCACGCCGCCGACGGTGTCGTTGACGATTTCGTGGAACATCAGGATCTGGAGGGGATAGGCGCGTGCGTCACCTTTGCGCTCGAAGACGATAACGGGCTCTTGCGCATCGAGCCAGCGGGCCGCCTCCTCGCTGGCGATGAAGCGCGGGCGGTCGACCGGCGGAATGCCGTCCTTCGAGGGACCGCCCGATCGAATCTCCTCCAATGGAACGGTATGCTTGCCGAAATTGGTCTTGGGCCATTCGCTCTGCCAGTCCGCCTCTGCAACGGTCCCCGACCAAAGCCAGTAGGCGGCGGCCAGCACAAGCACGCCGTAGACCGCGATGCGCATGAGCAGCGCGGGATTGGAGCGGTTAAGTTGCGGTCTCATATATCTATAACCCGTCTCGAAAAACCGCAACTTGAGAGTCCTTGACCACGGAATCACGCGGAATCAAACAGACAGAAGCTTGAACCTCGTAGCGCACCGTCATCGGAGTAAATTTCCGTGTGTTTCCGTGTGATTCCGCGGCTGTAGTGGTGTGCATGAGACCGCTTCGGGTGTGCTCCGGTTCTCGAGGCCGAACCAAGGCCGCATGCGGACGCCCACCCAGCAACCGGCCAGCGCCGTGACGATCCATAACCACCCATGCAGGCTCGTCGAGGCGACGCCTGAGTAGAACGCCCCGATGTTGCAGCCATAAGCGATGCGCGCGCCGTATCCCATCGCGAGCCCGCCCAGCACTGCCGCCGACAGCGAGCGACCGGAGAAGGCGAGCCTTGGGGCAAAACGACCGCTGGCGCCCGCGGCTCCCAGCGCGCCCAGCACGATGCCAATGTTCATGACCGACGTGACGTCATCGAAAACCCCTTTCGCCAGGGCCGTGCTCTGGAAGCCGCCGCTCCAGAAGGCCGCGGCGGCAGGATCCCATCCGAGCAACAGTGCCGCTTTGGCGCCCCATAGCGTGAAGGCCCACGTGATCGACCATGGATGGCCGGCGACGACGAGGGTCACCACGCTGAGGACCGAGAGCAGCAACGCCCCGATCACTAGCAGGCGTTGCCGCGCGGCGCTGCGGGAGGCGTCAACCGACTCATTCCGTCGTGAACGCGCGATCCGCCCCAGCATCGCCCACGCCAGCGCGAGAACCGCAAGCTGCACCGCAATCGCAGCGGGCCATCCCAGCTTCGTCCCAAGCGAGATTTCCCCCCATTCGGGCAGGCGTCCCCACCATGGCATGTGCAGGCTCGCGAGGAACGAACCGCCGCAGAACGCCGTCAACACTGCCACCATTCTCAGACTGCCGCCGCCGGCGGTGTAGAGCGTGCCCGAGCCGCAGCCGCCGGCAAGCTGCATTCCAATGCCAAAGACGAAGGCGCCCGCCGCGACAGGCACGCCCACCGGGGCAACGGCGCCGACCACCTCGCGCCCCAACACCGCTCCTGACGCGAGCACTGGCGCGAACAGAATAGTCGTCACCGCCAGGAGCACGAGCTGCGCCCGCACCGCGCCAGTCTCGCGTTGCACGAGGAACTCGCGATACGAGGCAGCGAAACCGAAAGCCGTTACGTAAAGGACCAGCCCGAAGAGAATGCCGAGCGAGAACAATGCCGGCATTCTCCAGTCCGCCGCCGAAAGCCACAGGGACACCGCGCCCGCGAGCAACCCCGCAACTGCGATAACCGCACCCTGCGCCCGCCCGCTGCCAGAGGCCGTGCGGTCACTTGCCGGCGGCATCTCTGACGATGCTTCGGAAGATACCATCGAGTTCTTTCGCCATTCGATCGAGGTCCGGGCTGCCATACGGCGCGAACACCGCGCTCGGCGAACGATAGGTCAAGCTCGCCGTGCCATCGCCGTTTTCGGTCACGTAGATGCGTAGCGGCGCCTCGATGCCGGCCGGCACGCTCGCCCGCAGCATGCGCACGGCGTAGTCGTTTCGAAACACCATTAGGACCGCATTGCCCGGGATCTTCACGCCGCGTGATGCTGCGCCGCCGCTAGCGCTCGCCCGCGCCACGAGCCCCATTTTGTGGTTGGCAATGGCGGCCTCGAGACGGGCAACCAGCGCATTGAATCCGTGCCGCGTCTGGATCGTCATCGTTCCCGGATACGGTGCGCCGCCCTGCGCGGCGGCCGCGGCCGCCGCCAGAAACACAATCGCCACCATGAGACCCGGCCGGAAAAACCGGCGCCAACCTGTCACCATCTTGCCCCCCGACTTTGCGTTTGAAACGCACGCGTAAAACTCGCAATTTGCTTCGCCCGAATTTAATCGGGAATCGCGCCGCGCACTATCACACCCGGCGCCGACCGCCGACGCTCGCACGCACGCCCTCGAGAGTGTCCTCGACCGAAATGGGAAGGTAACCCGCGATCTCGAGCGCGCGGTCCTCAAAGACCGCCTCTCGGTCGCGTGATTTCATCCGACCCTCGATGACGACGTCGCGGTGCCTGAGCAGCGCCTCGATGTGCGGGCGGAAGAGCACGAGCATCGCGCCCAGCCAACGATTGACCGGCCAGGAGGGGTGGGCATGATCTATTCGAAAGCGATCGAGCAAAGCGATCACGTCGTCAGCACCGTACCAACTCTCCCCCGTTACCCAGCGGTTGGTCGAGAACAGCCCCCTAGGAAAACCGTAGGCATCCATCGAGATCGCGATCAAATGCGAAGTCTCCCCGTTCGCGTCGGCATCGGTTTCACCGCGCGAGAGCGGCGGCCTGCCCAGAACAACCTCGGGATTCCGGACGAAGGTATGGAAATGCCCATGTTCGCCGCTGTCGGCCCGATGCGCATGGTAGTAGTACTGCGCGCCCGTATCGCTATCGTACACGTCGTCCTTGGGGTAATGCTCGTACTCGATGAATTCTCCCTGCCCGCGCAAGACCTCGCTCACGAGATTGATGCCGCCTTTGGTCAGCACGCGGTAGCATTCCATGACTTCCGCGCCTGCCATTACCATCCCGCGCAGCTGCGCCCGGGGAAGGGACGCGAGATCGGGAATGACGATCTCCGGGTGCGCCGCGCCTGCAGGAGCGCGACGGCCTCTGACGGATCGACCGGCTGCACGCGCTGCGCTCAAGATTGCCTTCCCGCCCGTGGGCCCGAGTGCAGCGGCGTCAGCGTTTGGCTGCGCATGGATTGCGCGGCCCACACGGGTTCCTCGAGGCGCAGGGGTTTTTCGACGCGCATGGATTTCTTCCCGCACAAGGATTTTTTGCTGCACACGGATTCTTCGCCGCGCAGGGGTTCTTTGCGGCACACGGGTTGGGCTTGAAGTTCTTCTGCAACCCTATCGTGTAGGCCGTCAGCGCCGCGAGCTGCTTCGAGTCCCAGGCCAGCGGCTTCGCTGCCATCGGCACGACCATGCAGAACTGCACCATCTCCTCGGCCGTAACCTTTTTGACGCCCGACTGCTGGTCGGCCATCCCGACATAGTGTGGATAGGGCTTGGCAAAAGTCGCCTGAAACGCGCCGCCATTGATATGACAGGTGTTGCATGATAGCCCGTTGGTGCTGAGCTTGGTGTCGTTCCACAACGTCTGCCCGGCCTTGACCAGATCAGCGCGCTTGCCCCGATAGGGCTTCGTTCCTTTCGGCCGCGTCACGAGCCTGGGGTCGACCTTGCCGCTCGCGCCGCAGGGATTCTTCGCCGCGCAGGGATTCTTCGCCACACACGGATTCTTCGCCGCGCAGGGATTCGCGCCCGCGCGAGCCGAGCGGTTACGGGGACCGCAAGGGCTACACGGGCTCGCGGCAAAAGCGCCCGAAAAGCCCAAGGCAAGGGTGACCAGTCCGGTTGAGGCTAACGACTTGGCGATTGGCTTGAGTTGCACAGGCATCCTGATTCTCCTTTTGGCTACGAGCTCGGTTGACCGGACACGACGGGGACCCCATGGGCGATAAGAAGTCCTTACGGCGCCAAAGGCTAATACGTGGCGCGCAGGACATCGGATGCGCGGCGGTAGCCCAATGCGCTCAACGACAAGAAACCATCTATAATTCAATGAATTGTCATCTCAACATGCCGTCCCAAGCCCGGCAGAAGAGCCTGCCAACAGCGCGTGCCGGCGTCGAGCGAGCACAGTTCGGCTCAGATCCTGGAACCTCCGCTCTTGAACGCTGATCAACAACTGGCGGGACGCGCACTTTGCCCGGGGCATTAGCCGTTGCTGAACCCGTCACCGGCCGTTCGCCCCGCCGTGTCGTTTCCGCTACCATCGTGGTCTCAGGAGGAAGAACCCCATGAAACAGAAGGAGTTGGGTATCGCCGTGGTCGGCGCCGGCCGCATCGGGACGCTGCGGGCGCGGCTTGCGGCAAAACATCCGTCGGTCGGTTTTCTGGCGATATCGGACATCAACAAGAGCAACGCTCAGGCCCTGGCCGAGAAGACCGGCGCGGATTTTCACTCGGACAATAACTTCGAGGTGATCGAGCGGCCGGAGGTCAATGCGGTCTTCGTCTCGACGCCCGAAGGCGAGCATACGGCCCCGGTCCGCAGAGCGCTCGAGCTCGGCAAACCGGTGCTATGCGAGAAACCCATCGCCCTCTCGATCAAAGACGCGGATGACACCCTTGAAACTCTCAAGCAGACGGGTGGAAAGCTCAGGATCGGCTACAGCCGCCGCTACAAGGAATGCTTTCTGCGCGCCAAGGAGCAAATGGTCCACGGGCGCCTGGGGACGGTAGTCGGGGGCCACGCCCGCGTCTACAATTCTCGCGCGCAGACTTTCGCGATTCTAAAGCGTGACCCGCACGCGACGCCGGTGCTCGATGTGCTGACCTATTACGTCGACCTCATGTGCTGGTTCCTCGAAGGTAATCGGCCCGTCGAGGTGGTGGCGCGAGGTCAGTACGGAATCTTCAAAGACGCCGGCTACAGCGCGCAGGACGTGACCTGGGCCCTCGTCACATTCGCCGACGGCGCGGTCATCAACCTGGGCATTTCCTATTCGCTGCCCGCCAAATACCCCACGCAGGGTCAGTCCGATCGCGTCGAGCTGCTCGGGACCGAGGGAACCATGCTGATCGACGACGACCATATGGATCACCTGCTCTATACCGAAAAGGGCATTCCGCATCCGTACGTGCCGGGACACAAAGTGGAGCTGGCTTTCCTCGGCAGCAACAGCGCGGGTGACTGGGCATTGGGCGAGTTCTGGGGATCGCTCGGCAACGAGACGCGCGCGTGGCTCGATCATCTGGTCACGGGCAACCCCACCGCGCACACCACGCCCGAGCAGGCACGCATGAACCTCGAGGTCACGCACGCCATCGAGCGATCCGCGAAAACGGGGAAGGCGGTGCGACTGCCCCTCGAAACCTGAGGATGAATGCGGAAAATCCCGTTTAAGGTTTCAAGTTTCAGGGTTACAGTTCGAAGTTCAATGTCTTGGGCTCAACGTGAAATCCCCGAACTTTGAACCTTAAACCTTAAACCTGAAACGGCAAATCCCTTCATCCTTGCTCCTTGGGATCAGCCGGGCGGCCAGCGAAACCTGCGCCCGGACAATATGTGCAAATGCAGGTGGAACACGCTTTGCCCAACCTCCGCGCCGTTGTTGACCACCAGGCGGAAGGCATCGCCGACCCCGAGTTGCTGCGCCACACGGTTCGCGGCAAGCAGCAGGTGACCGAGCAGCGCCTGATCCGCGGCATTGGCATCGGCCAGTCGTGGAATCTCCTGCTTCGGAATCACAAGCACGTGCGTAGGCGCCTGGGGATTGATGTCGCGGAACGCGAGACACAGATCGTCCTCATACACGATATCGGCCGGGATCTCGCGCCGGATTATCTTGCCGAATATGGTACTCACATTCCCCCTTTCGATAGAGAGCGCGACTCTTCACCGATTGTCAGAAAAGGGTGATGAGTACTGGTGAAACACAACCACGCGCGCGCTCTTCATCACCATTCCTCATCACCATCATTCATCACTTTTTCTGCCGCTGGGCGTGAAGCTGCTCGCCCGCCCATTCGAGGAGGCTCTCGATCAGCTCGTCGCTGGCCCCGGCGAAGGCGGTAACCGCGCCGGGCGCGTCGGGACTCGGCGCCGGCCGCTCGAACGAGAACGCGCGCTGCGCAACGAGCGCGCGTTCCCGCACATTTACGAGGCTCGACCGCGCGCGCACCGCTACGCGGCTCGCCCCCGGGGCGCTGAATATCTGGCTGAAATCCTCGAGCTCCACGCGAATCATGTAATCCGCCCGCGCGCCGTCATCGCCCGTCACGATGCCGCGCTGCGTCGCGGCGGCAAAATGCCCGCGCAGCCGCTGCGAGAGCAAAGCCGCCGGCGGCGCTTTCCATCGGCTCTTCGCGTAGGTTCGCAGGCGCGCGGGCTCGTCATAGACAAGGCGATAGACGATCCCCGGCCCGTCGAGCCAGGACGGCGCCGCGACATCGGGCAACAATACGGTCGCTGACAATACCGGCTGCGCGCGCTCGTGACGAGGCAGCGGCCCCAGATCGTAGCTGGCCGGCAGCTCCTGCGATGGCGGCGTCAGCGCGCAGCCCGCGAGCGCCACGGCAAAAATCACAAGCACGAGGCCGAGCGGCGTCCCGGCAGGTTTCGCGTTCACTGTTTGCCTCCTTGCGGGACCGAGAAGCCTGGCTCGCCCGGACCCGGCGCCGGCGCTGGCCGGCCAAAGACGAAGCTCGCCGGGTGCTCTTCGAGCTGGGCGAGCAGCCGATCGAGCCGGCGTGAGTTGCGCGCCAGCTGCTCGATCAACGCATTAAGACGCGGTAGCGTGTCGTTCTCTGCCGCACTCGACAAGGAGACTGTGGCGCCACCTATCTGCTCGGCGCTTTTCGCGACGCGCTCGAGCGCGCCAATGCCTTCGGCCAGTTGCAAGGCCACGTCGTTGATGGTGGACAGAGCGGTGTCGGCGTGCGCCAGCACCTTGCGCGCGTCATCAGTGAGCGCCGGCAGGTTGCCGACCGCGGGCGCTGCCTGGGCGGCGAGCTTGTCGATGCGAACCGCCGCGTTCTCCAGGCTGGCGAGCGTTCGCACAAATTGCGCCTGGTTCTCGTCGCTCAGGAGCCCGTTCAGACGGTGAGCCAGGCGATTCGCGTCGGCGACCAGGTTCTGGCCCGATTCCGACAGCTCGTCGAGGAAGGACTGACGCACGGGAATGCGCCTCGCGCCCTCGGGATCCGGGGAAAGGCGTTCCGGATTGCTGCCGTCGTCGTCCAGATTGACGTAGGCGAGTCCCGTCACCCCCTGAGTGCCCAGCTGGGCGTAGGTTCCCGCCGTGATCGGAGTATCAGTGCGAACGGCGATGCGGACGAGGATCACGCGCGAATTCTTCGGATCAAAATCGATGACTTCGACCTTGCCTACGTCGACGCCGCGGAAACGCACGAGTGCCTGCGGGTTGAGGCCGGTGACGGGATAGCGCGATTCGAGCACGTATGCGTGTTGCGCCTCTGTCTCGCCGGTCAGCCACATCGCAATGAAAACTGCGGTAGCGCCAAGCAACAGCGTGAATACACCAGCCGCAAACGCATACGCCTTGTTTTCCATTCTTACGTCTTCTCCCGCGAGGCGCGATCGCCCAGGCCGAGGGTATCCCACACCGCCTCCAGCGCGCGCCGCCCGCGCTCGCCCAGAAAGAAATTGACGATGAAAGGATGCTCGCTCTGCACCACCTCGCGCAGCGTGCCTACGACTACCAGCCGCCCCCCGAACAGCACCGCGATGCGGCTGGAAAGCGCTACCAGTGTATCAAGATCGTGGGTAACCATCACCACCGTGAGGCCCAGTTCCCGCCTCAGTTCCTCGATCAGCTTGACGAAACTCTCGCTACGGTCCGGGTCAAGTCCGGCGGTCGGCTCGTCGAGAAACAGCAGCTCGGGCTCGAGCGCCAACGCGCGTGCAAGCGCAACTCGCTTGACCATTCCGCCCGAAAGCTCCGCGGGGAGCTTGGACGCGTGATGGAATTCGATTCCCACCATCTCGAGTTTCATCAAAACCAGTTCCCGGATGACCTCCTCGTCCAGGACCCGAAGCTCACGCAGAGGCAGCGCGACATTCTCAAAAACCGGGAGCGCCGAAAACAGCGCACCCTGCTGAAAGAGCACGCCCCACCGGTTGCGTAGCGCCTGCAGCACATCGGGCTCACACGCATGCAGGTCCTCGCCCAGCACGCGCACTGATCCGCGGTAGGGAATTTCAAGCCCGAGCATTTGCCGCAGCAGCACGGTCTTGCCGCTCCCCGAGCCGCCAACGATCGACAGCACCTCTCCGTGCTCCACCTTCAGATCAATGCCGCGATGGACGGTCTGGCGTCCGAAACGCGTCCACAACTGCTCAACCTCGACAACGCGCTCGGTCATCGGAAACTGCCCACGTCGGAGAACATGACGGCAAAGACGGCGTCTACGATGATTACGGCAGTGATTGCCATGACCACCGACTGCGTTGTACCCGCGCCCAGGCTTTCAGTATCGGGCTCGATCCGCAGCCCGAAGTGACAGGCGATCAGGGCGATCAAGGCGCCGAAGACCACGCTCTTGCCAAGCCCGAGCCAGAGGTTGGCAATCGGCACGACATCAGGCAACCGCGACAAGAAGAAGCGGTAGCTGATCCCAAGCTCCGCCTGTGCCGCAATCATGCCGCCCAGAATCGCGACGATGTCCGTCCATAGCACGAGCAGCGGCATCGAAATGGCCAGCGCGATCATTCTCGGGAGCACCAGACGCACCGTGTGCGGAATTCCCATGACCGTCATGGCATCCAGTTCCTCGGTCACGCGCATCACCCCGAGCTGCGCCGTCATCGAGGAGCCCGAACGGCCCGCGATCAGTACGGCACAGAGCACGGGACCCAGCTCGCGGATCACGCTCACGCCAACCAAATTGATGATGTAGATGTCGGCCCCGAACTGCTTGAGCTGCTGGGACGACAGGTAGGAGATCACCACGCCGACCAGGAAACCCAGAATCGCGGTGATGCCGAGCGCCTGGGCGCCTGTCCGGAAGACGTTCGCCGAAATCTCGCGCCAGGGGATCTCGCGCGGCCGGCGCATGAGGCCGGCCGCGTCGATCATGACCTGGCCAAGTAGCGCGGTCGCACCGAAAAGGTGATCGAGCAATCCGATCACCTTCTGGCCGAGAGCGATCGTGGTCGCCCCCCATTCCAGCCGCGGCCGCGGCAGCGTGCGCGGCTTGGCAAGGTCGTCGAACAACAGCTCGTGTTCAGGCTTGAGGACCAGCCGGGAAGCGCGCCGCCATCCCCATGCCCGCCATAGCAGCAGGGCCCCGACATGATCGAGGGCCGTCACCGCGCTCAAGTCCCAGCTGCAACCGGCATCGCGCGCGTACTCGGCAAGCTGCGGGCGGAGCTGGGCTACGAAGTCCGCAAGGGCTGCCAGGTTCCACGTCCCGCTGAGCTCGATCCTAGCCCCCCCGTCGTCAGCCGCCACCCTCCTTATCTGGGGCGGTGCTGGCGTCAAGACGGTAGCGTCGGACATGGCGAGTGCTTGCTTACAAGATCAGTATAGCGACGACGCGTGTATATAGCTATATGATTGAAAACAGTTTTCCGTCACTTCGAGTCCTATTGTCACGGAACTCGCAACGGTACGCGAGAGATATTGCGCCGCAGAATATTTGCCTTCCCATCCCCTTGACATCCCCGTTTCCAAGCATATAATTGGATTTGTGCAATGCAGCATTCCGTCCCGGATGCCAATTTAGATTACTGATTTTAAATGATTTATTAGAAGGAGGTTAACGATGTATCAAGCACCCGAAAACCTGGTGGAAATGAACAAGGCCAACATTGAGACTGCAATGAAGTTCGCAGGCATCGCGCTCGAAGGCGCGGAACGCATGATCGAGCTGCAGCTCAAGGCCGCAAAAGCGGCGTTTGCCGATTCTGTCGAAGGCGCGAAGGCGATCGCCTCCGTGAAGGACCTCCAGCAGTTGGCCGCCCTCAACGACAACCTTGCGCAACCTTCGATCGAGAAGGCTACAGCCTATGCGCGCAACGTTTACGACGTTGCGACGGCAACCCAGGCTGAGTTCAACAAGATCGTCGAAGAGCAGGTGGCCGAATTCAACAAACAGACGGTGGCAGCCCTCGACAAGATGGTGAAGACCGCTCCGGCCGGCTCCGAGCTCGGCATCGCGACCCTGAAGTCCTCGATTGCAGCGGTCAATTCGGCCTACGACAACCTGTCGAAGGTGGCCAAGCAGTTTACAGAAGTGACGCAGTCGAACATGGAAGCCGTCGCCAAGCAGGCAGTCAGCGGCGTGAAGAAGGCGAAGAAAGCTGCCTGAGTCGGCTCCCTTTCCCAGCAAATGAAAGCCCCCGGGTTCGCCCGGGGGCTTTTGCTTTGTGCGGGGCTGGATGCCCCTTGAAAAAGATCAAAATGCAGCGCTCGATGAACGCTGATAAAGCGGTAAACGGTAGTCGGCGAACGGGGAGATCAGCGTGTTTTTTCGGTCTTACCGGTTACTGTTCACCCGCTGCTATCGGCATCTATCTGCGGCCGACATTGTTTTTCTTTTTCCGGCACGGTCTACAAAGAAGGCTGCGCCGGATCGGACCACCGAAAGCCGAGCGCGGACACCCCTTCCTTGAGCGACGCGATCGCTGCATTCACCTCGTCAGGCACGCCGCGTACGCCGAGCTCGATATGGCGGTCGTTTGGATCGATTCGCGGCAAGCTGAACACCTTGACCCGGCGGTAGCGCGCCAGGCACTGGTTCATCAGGGTGATCAGCTGACTCTCGCCGGCGCCGCGCACCAGAATCGAGGATTCGGTGACACTTCCCGGCGCAAACAGCTCTGCGTAGTGCGTGTCCAGCACCCACTCCATCATCGGCCAAGCCATCTCGGGAAAGCCCGGGAAGAAATGGTGTCGGCCCACGCTGAAGCCGGGAATTCGGTTGTAGGGATTGGGGATGATATCCGCTCCTGCAGGAAACTCACCCATGGCAAGGCGCTGCGGGGTGGCGCCAACCGGGTCGTTGACGAAGCGCGCCCTGATCTCGGCCTCTGCCTGTGGGTGCAGGCGCAGCTCGACTGCAGCGGCCCGGGCCGCGCACTGCCGCGTGTGATCGTCCGGCGTGGCGCCGATACCGCCGAAGCTCAATACCGCGTCGGAGCCAGCCAAAGTTCGGCGCAGGGTCTCTGTGATGAGCTCCGTATCATCCCCCAGATAATGCGCCCAGCCAAGCTGCAGACCGCGCATGCGCAAAGTCTCGATGACACGGTTGAGATGCTTGTCCTGACGTTTTCCGCTCAGGATCTCGTCGCCGATGATAATCGCCCCAAACTGCATCGCGCTACACGTGTTCAAGGTTCAAAGTTCAGAGTTGAAAGAGCCATCGATCCGCACAAGGGCGCGAGACACCACGCTCGAACGTTGAACACGGAACATTGAACCCGGAACGCTGATTGTCGCGCTCGCGCGACAATCAGCGATGAATATAGGATTCGAGCTCCTTGATCGTCTGTTCCTTATCGGCGATGACCTCCTTGACAAGATCGCCGATCGAGAGCAAACCGATCAGCCGCTCACCCTCAGTCACCGGCAGGTGGCGAACGCGCCTGGTCGTCATGAGCGCCATGCATTCTTCCACCGTTTGCGACGGCGGAACGGTCAGAACCTTGTCAGTCATGATCTCGCGCACCGGAATATCGTGCGAGGATTTCCCCAACAGAATCACCTTTCGCGCGTAATCCCGCTCCGAGAGGATCCCCGCAAGCTTGCCGTTGTCGACCACCACGAGGGCCCCTATTTCCTTCTCGGCCATCAACTTGAGCGCATCGATAACGCGGGCGTCCGGGGCGATGGTATGGACCCCGCCACCCTTGGCCTGAACCAGTTGCCTAACCGTCTTCATCGCAAACTCCTCCTCTTCCCCCGGCGGGTGATTTGTTTTGAGGCCAGTGTAGCCAAATTTGGCTCATGGATAAAGCTGCGGCCGCCAGAGGAGATTACTGGCGATTGGAGCTGGCGATGATTGCCGGTGATCTACAACCATGTGCGCGCTGTTCATCACCATCCTTCATCACCACTAATCATCACTTCATTTGTATCGCGAGTGGCAGATGACATTCCCCAATCGCGGGGCGTGCGCTACTCAATGTCGCCTTCGGCGCGGCGCGCATGCAGCGTCTGGACACTCGCGCGGCGGCCAGGCGCCACCGGCTGCTGCACGATGCTAGCGACGATACCCGCCGGCACGGGCGCGCTGAAGTAGTTGCCCTGCATCTCCTCACAGCCCAGTTCGCGCAGAAACTCCCACTGCTCCGCTGTCTCAACGCTTTCGGCGACGACCCGCAGGTTGAGGCTGTGCGCCATCGCCACGACACCCCGGGTTAGCGCCGCGGCATCCCGGTTACCCGGCAGGTCCAGTATCAGAGAGCGGTCGATCTTGACCGAATCCAGCGGCAGGCGGTTGAGAAACTTGAGCGAGGACAGGCCAGTGCCAAAATCGTCCACCACGAGGCGCACACCGAGCTCTTTCAACTGGCCCAGCACTTTCTCCGCACGCTCGGGACTGCGCATCACCATGGCCTCTGTGAGCTCGAGCTCGAGGCGCGACGGGTCGACACTCGTAATATGCAGCGCCTCCCGCACCACCTGGATCAGGCTCTCCTGCGTGAACTGCCGGTGCGAGAGGTTCACCGCTACGCGCAGCACCGGCAAGCCCTGCTCGCGCCAGACGGCAAGTTGCCGGCATGCTTCGCGCAACACCCACTGCCCGATAGCCGTGACAAGCCCGGTATCCTCGGCAACGGGCATGAACTCCCCGGGATTGATCACGCCCTGCGTCGGATGATGCCAGCGCACGAGCGCCTCCACGCCGATCACCTGGCCGTCGCGAATACTGACCTTCGGCTGATACAGAAGCACGAGCTCGTCTCGCTCGATGGCCCGCCGCAGGTTCACCTCGATCGACAGCCGCTCCGTCACATGCACATTCATGTGGGGCGCGAAGAAGCGGAACGCATTCTTGCCCTGCTCCTTGGCGCGGTACATCGCCAGATCCGCACTGCCGAGCAGCGCCTGGGCATCCTTGCCATCGTCGGGGAAGGTGCTGATCCCGATGCTCGCCGACACCCGGGATTCCTGGCCCTGCAGGAGGTAGGGCCGGGCCACGGTATCAAGCAACTTCTTGGCCACTTCGCTGACCTGGACAGGCTCGCCAAACTCCTCGATCAGCACTACAAACTCGTCGCCACCCATGCGGGCGATCACGTCACCCTCGCGCAACGATGCCCGCAGCCGGCCCGCGATCTCCGCAAGCAGCGCGTCGCCCGCGTTGTGCCCCAGCGTGTCGTTGACCAGCTTGAAGCCATCCAGATCGATAAAAAGAATCGCGAGCGTGCGATCGAAGCGCTGCGCCTGCGCAAGCGCCTGTTGCAGGCGCCGATTGAACATGCCGCGATTGAACAGCCCTGTCAGCGGATCGTGACTCGCGAAGAACTGGAGGTTGGCCTCCGCCTGCTTGCGAGCGATGAACTGGCCGATCTGGCTGCCCACGGTATGCGAGATCTCGATGATACGCTCGTCGCGATCGCGCGCCCCGTGCCCGAAAAACTCCATCACGCCGTAGAACTCACCGCCGACCAGGATCGGGAACGCGAAGCCGTGCTGCAGCCCCGCCTCGAGCGCGAGATCGCGCCGCCGCAAGCTCCCGTCCTGGGCCACATCGCCCATCCAGTAGGGTGTGTTGCTTGTCCGCACCCGGCGATTGAGCCCGCCCGCCATCTCCGGGCCCTCGACGCGCACGGCGCTCACGATGCGAAATTCCTCCACCTTGCGGTCCGGGATGCACCAGGTCTCGCCGCAGCGCAGGACCTGATCCTTCTGGTCCATTACCCATCGTGCGCCGTATGCGAACTTAAGGCTCTGACAGATGGTCTGGATCACGCGCGGCATGGCCTCTTCCAGGCTGTGCGCATCCGCGAGCAGCAGCGTCACTGCGTTCTCCAGATCCTGGCGCTGTTCAGCCCGCTTGCGCTCGGTGACGTCAGCGACGATGGTCAGGTAGCCCTCCGTCTGCCCCGAGGCGTCGCGCACCGGCGCCGCCGAAATGCTCACGCTCACGGGCGTGCCGTCCTTGCGCATCCGCACAGCTTCCACATCGGCGAACGTGTCACCGCGCAGAATGGCCTCGCGTTGATGCGATATCTCGTCCTCCTGGCCCATGGGAAAGAGCGGCGGCGCCCTGCCGAGCAGCTCCTTTTCGGACCAGCCGAACATTCGCTCTGCTGAGGCGTTCCATTTCTCGACGCGTCCATCTGCACCGCACACGATGATCGCCAGCGGCGATGCGTCGATCAGCGCCTCGAACCGCTGCGTCGCATGGCGCATGATTTCCTCGAATCGCTGCTGATCGGCGATGCGCTCGGAGAGCTGCCGGTTGGCATCGGACGTCCTCGCCGCCAGCGCGGCGTTCTCGAACTTGACGCGCAGCGACTCGCGCATGATGTTCGAGATCACGGACCCCGTGCTCAACATGACACCGATGAACACCACCATCAGCACGCCCATGAAGAGGTGGAGGCTCGTGCCCTGTGCAAATACCATCGCGGTGATGGGTATCAGCGCGGGGAGCGCATAGGCAAGAAAAGCCTGGCGCACGGGAGACAGGACCACCATCGCAGCCGCCACCATACCGGCGATCATGAATATCAGCAGGAACTGATGAGGCACGGAGCCCGCGGGAAAAAGGCCCAAGCCGGCAAAACCCCAAAGCCCGCCGGCAAGCCCGGCGCCAATCACGAAGCGCCGTCCCCACCGGCGTGATTCGGCCGTCGGCGGCGCGATCCTGACAAAGTCCCGATAGAGCAGATAGCGCGCAGCGGTCGCCGCGGAAATCGCGCAGAACCAGCCGCCGAGCACGACGGCCGGGACCAGCCCCCAGAGCGCATAGACCAGCAGGCTCGCATTAAGCAGAGTGGCCGCGTACACCGGCCGCGAAAGCCGGTAGAGATGGCGCACCTCGTCTGCGTGAATTTGATCGCCGTTCGCGTGCTCCGCCATCGAGTGCGGCCCCTAGGATTGATCCCGGCTGTGTTCGTTCTGCGGTCCCGGGCTGACCGGAGTCGAACAGAGATTCTTACATGAAGGGGCCCGTGTGGACAGACTCAAAACGCATCATCACAAATGATCCGTCTCGTGTCCGTGAAAAAGGTGTAACTGTGTCACTTAACTATTTGTTTAGTCGAATCCTCAGCGCAAGAGCCCCACTGCCATGATCAAAGGCAAGCTGAGCCAGAAGAGAATGGTGCTCCAGCCGATCAACAAAGCCGCGGCCCGCGAGTCGAGCTTGAAGCGCTCGGCGAGGAGCAGCGCCGTCACCATCCCCGGCGTCGCGCCCTCGACCACCGCCGCGTACTGCGCCTCGACCATCGGCGTATAGAACGTTCTCGCAGCCAGCCACACGATCACCGGCATCGCCACTAACTTGACCCCGGCAGCCGAGAGGATCTCGAGTCGCGGCGTGAGATTGCGCCACGGGATCGTCATGCCGAGCACGAACAGCGTCACCGGAATCGTGGCCTGACCGATAAACCCCGTGGCCGCCGTGAGCGGCGCATAAGTGAGCCCGAGTTGCTGCCAGCCGAGGCCCAGGATGAACGCCCAGATCGGCGGCATCGTCAACATGATCCTCCATACCGCGGGGCGGCCCGCGTCGCTGTGCGCCCCGAGCCGCGTGCATATCCAGACTCCGATGCTCCATACCAGCGGCATCGTCATCAAAATATCGTTGTATACCGCGTAGCGTATGGCCTCCGCGTCAAAAAAGAACACGAGCACCGGCACACCGATGTTGAAGGTATTGCCGAACATGCCGCCCACGACCAGGATGGCCCGGGTCTGATCGGTCAGCCCGCGTCCGATAAATGTCCGGTAGAGCAGGAGATAAAGAATCACGCCTGAGATCAGGGATCCGATGCCTACCAGCAGCGGCACAGACAGCAACTCAGCCGAGATTCTCGTGGTCGAGGCGACAGAAAACAGAATGCACGGCAGGAACAGATACATCACCATGCGGTTAAGCAGGGCGCAGGCGCCTTCGACCGGCGTGTCGGGAAAGAAGCGCGGCCATAGCCCGCCCACCCCCACCAGCAGGGTAAGGGGCAGCATCACCTCGACCATGAGGTCGAGCAATTGCGAGAAATAGGTCATGCGGGCGGACGCGCGCCGCGGCTAGCGGCGCCGCGCGTCCGGGTTGAGCAGGTTGGGCGGCGTGGCCCCGGTAAGCGCTGCAACGAGGTTCTTCGCCGCGGTCATCGCCATCGCGCGCCGCGTCGCCTCGGTCGAGCTGCCGACGTGGGGGGACAGCACGACGTTGTCGAGCTCGAGAAATTTCGGGTTGAGCCTGGGTTCATTCTCGAATACATCCAGCCCAGCGGCCCGGATGACGCCGCCCTTCAGCGCCGCGATGAGCGCAGCGTCATCGACGACGCCCCCGCGGGTCGAGTTGATGAGAATCGCGCTCGGCTTCATCTGTTTCAGTTCCGCCGCGCCGATCATGTGGTGCGTCTCGGGTGAGTACGGCATTTGCAGGACGACGAAATCCGCCCGACGCAGCAGCTCCTCCTTCGATACAAAGGCCGCGTTCAGGCGGCGCTCGATGTCCGGGGCCACGCGGTTGCGATTGTGATAGATCACCTTCATGTCGAATCCGCCCGCGCGCTTCGCGATTGCCTGGCCGATGCGGCCCATGCCAAAGATGCCGAGCGTCGCATGATGCACGTCCACGCCAAGCCACTGCTTCAGACACCAGCCCGTCCATTCGCCGTTGCGCACGCGACGCTCGAGCTCCGTCAGCCGCCGCGCCGCGCCCAGCATGAGCGTCCACGCGAGATCGGCGGTCGAGTCATCGAGCACGCCCGGCGTGTTGGTCACCATGATTCCGCGCGCGGTGCATGCCGCAAGGTCGACGTTGTTGTAGCCGACCGCGATGTTGGCCACCACCTTCAGATGCGGCGATCCCGCGAGCAGTGTCGCGTCCACACGGTCGGGAAGGCAGCACATCACGCCATCCTTATCGGCAAGCCGGCGCGCAAGCTCGCCCGGTTCGAGCGGCACATCCTCCTGGTTGGACTCAAATTGGCAATGCGCCCCGAGGTATTCGAGCGTCTCATCGAAAACTTCCCGGGTAACGAGGACTTTAGGTTTCATGCAGCTTCCCGTGAGTGGTCAGAAATCCAGATATTACGGCAGTGCGTCTCGGGCATGCACCAGGCCCCGGCGAGGCCGATCAGCGCGAAGCCCGTTAGCAGCGCCATGCCCGGCACGAAATGCGCCGCCGCGAGCGGTGCATCGCCCGCGCTCCAGTCGATGAGCCAGCCCACCGCGGGTTGCAGCAGGCCCACCGCCAGAAAACCGCCGGTGTTCACGAGACTGATGGCCATCCCGGAGTAGTGCGGGGGATTCAACTCCTTGGCGCAGGCCCAGGCCAGTGTGAAGCCGCTCAGGCACACGCCCATCATGATGCTGATCGCATAGCTTGCGCCGGGTATCGCGGCGGCGCCAGCCAGCCAGGCAACCCAGGACGCAAAGTAGAGCAACCCGGAGCCCAGCATCAACGGCCGGCGGTGACCCAGGCGGTCCGATACCGCGCCGACGCCTGCCTGGGTCACAGCAAGCGATATCACCATCAAGCTGGTGTGCTGCGTGGCCTCCACCGCCGACAGGCCGTGCGCATGCGTGAGATAGGGAACGGCCCACAACCCCACGAACGCCATGTAGCTGCCCGACATCCCGAAGCACACCCAGAATCCCGGCCACGTCGCCCGGTTGCGCGCCACGCGCGCCAGCCCGTGATACCAACGCTCGAGGCTCGCCTCGGACGGCGTCTGCGTCACCGTAACGCCGTTTCCTGAGGGCTCGTCCCTGACAACGATCCAGATGGCGGCAGCCAGGGCAAGCGACACGCAGCCGAGCCCGGTGAAGACGCTACGCCAGGGCAGGTGCGTCACGAACCACGCCAGCGGCGTTGCCGCGGCCAGCGCTCCCGTGAGGCCAATGAACCCCCCCAGCCCGGTCGCCGTCGCGAACCGACGCTCGTGAAACCAGTTCGCGTTGAGCTTCAGCATCGACACGAATGCGACCGACACGCCCAAGCCCACCAGCGTGCGGCCCAGGAGCGCAATCGAGATACTGTCTGCCGCACCGAACAGGAGCGAGCCGGCGCCGGAGACAACGCACCCCGCCGTCAGCACGCGCCGCGGACCAAGCGTGTCGCTCAAAACGCCCGTCGGCAGCTGCATGAACGTATAGATAAGGTAATACGTGGCGGCGAGCGTCCCGAGCATCGTGGCACCGATCCCGAAGGACGCCTGCAGCTCGCCCGCAATCGCTGCGGGCGAGACGCGATGAAAGAACGACAGCCAGAAAGCCGAGGACGCGAGCCCGAACACCGCCCAGCGTAAGCGTCTCACATCAAGGGACTCGCGGCCGGCCGCATTGCCGACGTCGGATGCGAGCCTCATCGGGCAGTTGCCAGATCGAAACTCAAGGCGCCCTACCGCCCACCGCCGGATGACGCGCCCGCTTTCGCGAACCAGTGATCGTAGGCCATGCGCGAATCGACCGTGGCATCCTGCAGCCAACCGACAGTGCGCCGCGCCCAGGCGAGCTGCGACTTGACCACTTTATCGCCAATCGGGTTGTCGCGCGACATCCGCTCGACCAAGGCACTCCAGGCACGCAGCTGCGCCTGCAGCACGCCCGGCGGTGTCCGGTGGAACGTCACGCTCTTCTCTTTTTGCAGCCAGGCATAGTCTTCCGAGTAGCGATGCAGGGCCTTCCACGACAAGTCTGCGCTCGCGGCGTCAGCCGCATGGCTCACTATTGCCCTGAGGTCGTCCGGCAGCGCATCGTATCGCTTGCGATTGACCAGTATTTCGAACACTTCCGCCGGCTGGTGGTAGCTCTGCAGCATGCAAACCTTTGCCGCATCCGGAAGGCCGAGCCAGCGATCGGAGGTCGGGTTGTTGAACTCTGCCGCGTCGATACGGCCCTGCGCCAGCGCCGGCGCGATTTCCTGCGGGGAAAGCGCCTCCGTAGTTGCGCCCATCTCCCTGAAAAGATCGACCGCAAGCCCCGTCGTGCTGTAGTGGAGGTTCTTAAGTTGCGCGGCCGAGTCGATGCGATTCTTGAACCAGCCGAGCGGCTGCGTCGGCATCGGCCCGTAAAGAAAGCCCGTCACGTTGAGGTTCATGACGCGGTGCAGGAGCTCTTCATAGAGCGCCCGGCCGCCGCCGTAAGCCATCCAGGCGAGGAAATTGTTGGCGTCCATGCCGAGCGCAGGTCCGCTACCGAACAATGAGAAGGCCGGGTTCTTGCTGTGCCAGTAGGCAGGCACGGCGTGGCTCCCATCGAGCACGCCTTTATTCACCGCGGCGAGCAGATCGAATGGCTTGACGACGGCATCAGCCGGCAGCACTTCGATGCGAAGGCGGCCGCCGGACATTTCCCTGACTTTCCTCGCGTAGTCGAGCGCGTACTCGTGGAAGATGTCCCGGGCCGACCAGGCGCCCTGCCAGCGCCACGTTATGGCGCTCTCGGCCACGGCGATCATCGGAAAACCGGCGAGCGCCCCCGCTGCCGCCGTCGCTCCGAGCAGGCGGCGGCGCGACCAACGTGCGTCGTGCTGGTTCAAGATTCGGCGTTCCTCTTGTTTGCGACGGCCTAGCGCACCTAAATGCCGTTTTGCGATGCGACGGGGCCTCTCGAAAAAACTTCAGGACTACAGGAATGGATCAAGACGGCGGGTTGGGTCGCGGCGGGATTGCACGCAGCGGTGCCCGCTGACGCGCGCTGCGAACGCGATCAGTCTTCTTTCACGATGGAGTCCCAAAGGTCCCAGGCCATCATGCCAAGGCCGGCCAAGGTCACGATGGTGAGTGGAATGTCTTGGAGCTTGATCACGGCCACAGCGGTAAATGCCACCAGCAAGACCGAGGCAATGATACCGCACACAATCTTGACTACCATTATCGTATCCCCTACTGGTCTTTCAGGATCGGTCTGATCCGACGCCGTTCACGAGCCAACGCGCCGTACGGAGCAATCTGGCATCGCCGTAGCGCGGCCCCACAAGCTGCATGCCCAGAGGAAGCCCGCCTGCCCCGCGCATCAGCGGAAGGTTCAATGCCGGCATGCCGCAATACGTCCAGATCGTGCAGAATGCGGGATCGCCGGTCGAACCAAGTCCGGGTGGTGCAGTCCCGGCGGCGCTCGGTGTCAGCAATGCATCGTACTGATCGAACAGCTCTCGCAATCCTTCCGTTACTTGCGGAATACGCCCAAGCGCTGCCTGGTATTCCAAAGCGCTGTAGCCGCGTCCGCGCTCGAGCTGGGCGCGCAACGACTCGCTCAACCGGTCGCGGCCTTTCTCATACTCCGCCGCGAGATTGGCGGCCATCTCCGCCTCCATGATCGTGCGATGCCACTCCAGCGCGCGAAGAGCAGACTCCGGCAGCACGACTTCCTCGACGCGGTCGCCAAGATGTTCCGCGACCTCCGCGAACGCTTCACGAGTCTCCTCTGTCGCGCTCTCCCACAGCGGGGTCTTCACGAATCCGATCGTCGGCGGCAGCGGCGGTTCCTCGGCCGTCACGGCGACGAACGGGATGCGCGCGCGCGGCCGCGTGTCGGGATCCCGTTCGTCGCAGCCGACGAGCTGTTCTGACGCCAGGGCGATATCCTCAATCGTGCGCGCGAACACACCGATGTGATCGAGCGTGCGCGAGAGCTTCAATACGCCGTTGCGCGGAACGAGGCCATGCGTCGGCTTGAATCCAAACACGCCGCAATAGGCGGCCGGGCGGATCACGGACCCATTGGTCTGGCTTCCGAGCGCAAGAGGAACCATGCCAACCGCAACCGCCGCCGCCGAACCGCTCGACGAGCCGCCCGGGGTATGGCCGGGATTGCAGGGATTGCGCGTCTTGCCCGGGGCAAAGGTCGCCAGCTCGGTTGTGACCGTTTTCCCCATGATCACCGCGCCGGCCGCGCGCAGCATGGCGACCACCGCGGCGTCGCGGTCTGGCGTGCGGCCTGCGTGCAGGACGGTGCCGTCCTCGGTAGGCATGTCCTCCGTGTCGATGATGTCCTTGATCCCGACGGGCACGCCGTGCAACGCTCCCAGCGCCCGTCCTTCGCGTCGCTGCGCGTCGAGCGCGCGCGCCTGCTTCAGGGCATGCTCGGGATCGAGAAAGGTCCACGCCTGTACGGCCTCTTCGACATCCCGTATCCGCGACAGGCACGCCTCGACCAGCTCTTCGGAGCTGATAGCGCCGTCCCGAATCGCGCGGGCGGCGTCGGTCGCAGACAGCCAGCTCAGATGTGAAACGTCCATGCCGTCCCTACCTCAGCGTGTAGAACACACCCGGAAGCCAGAACACCAAATCCGGAAAGATGTAAATGAGCGCCATCGTGATGAACACCATGGCGAGAAACGGAAAGCAGCCCTTGAAGATGGTCACGAGCTGGATGTGAGGGGGCGCGATTCCTTTCAGATAGTAGGCCGACATTGCCATCGGCGGCGTGAGAAACGAGGTCTGCAGGTTGAGCGCCACCAGGATGCCAAAGAACAGCGGATCGACATCAAAATGCGGAAGCAGCGGCAGAAAGATCGGAACGAAAATGATGATGATCTCGCTCCATTCGAGCGGCCAACCGAGCAGAAAGATGATGAACTGCGAAAGAATGAGGAACGAAACCTTCCCGAGGTCCAGAGAGAGGACCATCTCCTTGACCATCCCCTCGCCCCCGAGATACGAGAAGACTGAGGAGAAGGTCCACGAACCGATGAACAGGTAGCACACCATCGCCGACGTGCGCGCGGTGAGATAGACGGCCTCCCGCAACCGCTGCAGCGTCAAGGCGCGGTAGGCAGCCGCCAGGACCATGGCGCCGCCCGCACCGACCGAGGCCGCTTCCGTGGGTGTGGCGAGCCCGAACAGGATCGAGCCCAGTACCGCCATGATCAGCACCGCCAGCGGAAAAAACGCCTGCAGCAGCAGAACGATGACGCGCAGCCACGGCACGTCGGTCTCTTCTCTCGGCAGCTTGGGCGCAAGTTTCGGTTTGAGCGCCGTCAGTCCGATCACGTACAGCACGTAGAACCCAGTCAGCACAAAGCCAGGCACCAGCGCGGCGGCATAGAGCTTCACCACCGACACGGACGACGTGGCTGAGTAAACGATCAGCATGATCGAGGGCGGGATCAGGATGCCGAGCGTGCCTCCGGCGCATATGACTCCGGCCGACAGTTTCTCGTCGTAGCCTGCCCTGAGCATCGCCGGGAAGGCAAGCAGCCCCATCAGCGTTACCACCGCCCCGACGATCCCGGTCGCGGTGGCAAACATGGCGCACGTCAGGAGCGCCGCGACCGCCATGGCACCCGGGATGAAGCGAAGCGCCACCTGCAAGCTGTAAAAGAGGCGGTCCAGGATGTTGGCGCGCTCGATCACGTAGCCCATGAAGAGGAACAGCGGGACCGCAACAAGCACATCGTTGCTCAGGATGCTCCACGTATTCTGCGTGAGCAGGTAGAACACGCGGTTGTCGAAGAAGGCCTGGTCGGGCTGGAAGTACGCGTAGTAGCCGAATCCCACGCCGAGCGCCATCAGGGTGAAAGCGATCGGAAATCCGAGCAGAATGATGAGGATGAAGATCCCCAGCATGAAAAGTGCGATAGCGGGATCGCTCATCGGCCCTTTGCCTCTTTCTCCTCGGCGCGTCGCGCCTGCAAGATGCTCTCCATTTCCTCGACGTCGTGCAGGCGCTGGGGCCAGCGCCCGTCTCGCAGGCACATCATGCATCGCATCACTTCGGCAACGCCCTGCACCGCTAGCAGCGCAGCCCCGAACGGAATTAAAAGCTTCAGGTGCCAGACCGGCACGCCCGCCGGGCTGTTCACACTGACCTCCTTGAGGTGGGCGGCGTCGAGTCCGTACGCCCAGCCTGCGACGACGAGCGCGATCACGCCGGGGAAGAAGAAAATAATGTAGAGCACCAGCTCGACGGTCGCCTGGATCCGCGGCCGCCACAGACGATAAAACACGTCGCCCCGAATATGGCCGCCGCGCGAGAGGGTATAGGCACCAGCCATGTAGAACAGGGCGCCGTACATGACATAACTCATGTCGAACGCCCAGCTCGTCGGATTGTTGAGCACGTAGCGCATGAACACCTCATAGCACGTGCCAAACGTGAGTATGAGGATGCACCACGCGAATGCGTGGCCGACGGTTTTGCTCAGCTGGTCAATGGCATGCAGGAAGCGGTTCATTGGCGCTCAAGCACGACAAAACGAAAAGGCGGCGCCTCGCAGCGCCGCCCGTTTTGCTTCATCAATCTAACTCACTTGCACACTTCGCCTGCACCGGGCAGCTTCGTCTTGAACACGTGCTCGTAGCCCATTTCGAACGGCGCGTTGTTCAGGAAGTAGTAATAGGCGACGTCCTTTGCCCATTTCCGCTGCGAATCGACCACCTTCTTGAAGAACGGGTCCGCACCCGAGAGTCTCTCGGTCAGGGTGTCCCAGGCCTTGAGCTGCGCCTGGAACACGGCCGTCGGCGTGCGGAGCACGTTGACCTTGTGCTTGTCGATGAGCACCCGCAGGTCCTTCGAGTAGTTCGAGAGCCCGGTCCAGAAGTTCGCCGAAGAGGCAGCCTCCGCGCTGTATTGCAGGATCGCCTGCAGGTCCTTCGGCAGCGCGTCCCACCGCTTCTTGTTGACGCAGATCTCGAAGAACTCCATCGCCTGATGGAAGCTGCCCATCTCGTAGTTCTTGATCACGTCCTGCGCGCCGAAACGGCTGTCCGAGGTCGGGTTGTTGAACTCGAAAGCGTCGATCACGCCGCGCTCGAGCGCCGGGATGATTTCCCCGCCCGGCAGCTGGGTCACCTTCGCGCCCATCTCCTGGAAGAGGTCCGCAGCGAGACCCACGGTGCGGTACTTGAGGCCTTTGAGCTGGGCCGCATCGGTAATGGGCTTCTTGAACCAGCCGAGCGGCTGCGTCGGCATCGGCATCGCGAAAAAACCGACGTAGTTCAGGCCGATCTTCTGCAGCAGCTCGCGATAGAGCTCGAGGCCGCCGCCGCGGTAAATCCACGCCAGCGTCATCTGAGCGTCGCAACCGTTAATGGGGCCGGAGCCGAAGAGCGACGCCACCTTGCTCTTGCCATACCAATACACCGGCACGGTATGTCCCGCATCCAGCACGCCCTTGCTCACGGCATCCGTCACTTCGAACGGCTTCACCACGGAACCGCCCACCAAGTAGTCGATGCGCAGGCGCCCACCCGCCATGGCGTTGACGCGCGTCACGTATTCCTGGGCAAATTCGTTGAAGATGTCAGTCGCACCCCACGCGCCCTGCATCTTCAGCACGACCGGCGATTGCGCCACCGAGATCATCGGAAAACCGGTGATCGCGGTTCCGGCCGCCGCGGCTGTTGCGCCGGTCAGGAACTTGCGGCGGGATTTGGCTGGTTTGCTTTCAGTCGGGACACTGTTCTTTGCTTTTTCCTTAAGCATCGCGTTCTCCGTCCTAGTTGGTGAATCAGTGGAAACCATCTTACCGATCCTCAGCCGGTATAGCACCTGACTGTGTCGGCATTCTTGGAAATTTTACGATGTGGGATCTTCTGCTACTGTGCAATAATCGTATACCCCGTCCCACACGAAAGCAAGATTCAAGATAACAGCCTAAAAGGGCCTAAAAGTCGCGTCATACCGCCCAAGCCAGCGAGGATCCGGACGAAAGCAGCGCACGATTCCGGTATCCTACGCGTAGTAGGCAACCAGGTAAGCCAGCAGCAGGATCATGACCCAAAGCGCCATGCTGCCGGTGGGCCAAGTGCGAGCGAGCACGCCTTCCGGGCCGTGATGACGGTAAAGTGCTCGCGAACCCGCCGCCCAGAGCACCCCCAGGGGCCCCGCGAGCGCGATTCTGGCCCGGCTTGCGGCATTCAGAGCTGCCACGGAGACCCGGCGCCCCAGCCCGCGATAGACCCAGTCGAAATCCAGATTGAGCGAGCGCATTTCCGGGGGATAGATGCCGGTGCGCATCAGCACCGAGAACGCGAGCGCCGAAAACACCAACAGCTGCAGCTGGGCGAGCACGTGGCTCGACGTGTAGGGCTCGTAATCGACCGGATACGGCAGCAGCGCGTAAAGCGGCTGCGGATAAACGCCGATCCCAATGCAAAGAGCCGCGGTCAACGCCATCGCGACCAGCATGTTCAGCGGCGCTTCCGCGCAGCGCTTGCCCGAATCGTGCGCGAAGAATGCAAAGTACGGGATCTTGATCCCCGAATGGTGGAACACGCCCGCCGAGGCGAACAGCAGCACGAGCCAGGTCACGAAGTAGCCCTGCTCTGCGGTCGCCGTGAGGATCAGCGCCTTGCTGACAAACCCGCTGAACAACGGGAAGGCCGAGATCGAGGCGGCCCCCACGATGCAGAAACCGGCGGTCCACGGCATCGATTTGTAGAGCCCTCCGAGGTCCGTGCCATTGACGGTCCCGACGCGGTGGAGCACCGCGCCCATCGACATGAAGAGCAGCGCCTTGTAGAGGATGTGCGAGAACGCATGCGCGGCAGTGCCGTTGACCGCCAGTTCCGTGCCCACACCGATGCCCACGACCATAAAACCGAGCTGGTTGTTCAGGCTGTAGGCAAGGACGCGGCGCAGGTCGTTTTCGATGACGGCATAGAAGATCGGGAATGCGGTCATCGCTGCGCCGATCCACACCAGCATCTCGGTGCCCGCAAAGCCGCGGGCAAGCGCGTAGACCGCAAGCTTGGTGGTGAACGCGGAAAGCACGACAGTGCCCGTCACGGTCGCCTCGGGGTAGGCGTCCTGCAACCAGTTGTGCAGCAGCGGGAAGGCGCACTTGATGCCAAAGGCCACGAAGATCAGGATGGCGCCTGGCCCGCCGAGGCCGATGTGCTCGAAGGCCAGAGAGCCGGTTTGGTTGAGCTGCGTGAGCGCGCCGAGCATGAGGAGAACGCCGGAAGCGAGCTGGACGATGAGGTAGCGCATGCCGGCGCGGTATGCGCGCTCGGTGCGCCGCGCCCAGATCAGCACCACAGAGGCGATCGCGGTCAGCTCCCAGAACAGGAACAAGGTAAAGAGGTCTCCCGCAAAGACCGCGGACACGGCGGCGCCGCTGTACACGAGCGCCGCCACCTGCTGCCCGGCCTCCTTCACATGCAGCGCATAAATCGCCGTCAGCCACGCCGCGATCATGAAGATGTAGCCAAAGAGCAGGCTCAGGCGGTCCACCCGCACCGTAGTGAGCTGGCTGCCGAGAAAAGCGAGCTTGCCGTACTCGCCGTAGGGCAGCCACACGAGGTAGGCAAGCCCGGCAAGCGGCAGCGCAAGGAGGTAGACGCTGCGCGCGCGCCCACGCAGAAGCGGCACCAGGACGCTGCCCAGGATGAGGATGAGGCCCGGAGAGAACTCAGCGGTCATAGTAGTCTTCCGGCCGCATCAGGATCCGGCGCAGCGCCTTCGCCGTGAGCACCAGCCCGACACAGGCAACAAAGCCGAACAGGCCATGAAACCCGAACCAGTGCTCGACCGAGAACTTGCCATGCATGTCTATTGCCGGCTCGATGAGCAGGAGCAGCCCGCACAGCACCCAAACCGACCAATAGACCTTGGTCACGTTCTCCTTGCGGTCCAGCCAGTAGCGCTTTTCCCTTTCCATGGGGACCTCTTCTTCGTGTTTCGGCATTACGATGCGACCCCGGCAAGCGCCCCTGCCAGGTCCAGCAGCGAGTCGGCAAAGAAAAACAGCAATAGCGTGCCGGCGGCCGAAATGGCAAGCGCGATCACGATCGGCGCCGGTGCCTCGCCGTGCGATCCGTGGTGCGCCTGCTCCGCCTCGCGCCGGAAAAACGCGGCGTAGACCACCGGCAGCAGGTAGCCCGCGCTCAAGAGCGTCCCCGCAAACAGTACCGCCACCGCGAACCAGTGCTGCGCCTCGAGCGCGCCTCGCAGCATGTACCACTTGCTCAGGAAACCGATGAAGGGTGGAACGCCAATGATGGATAGCGTGCCCACGGTGAATGCTGCCATCGTCACCGGCATGCGCCGCCCGATGCCGTCAAGCTGACTGACCTCTGTCTTGTGGGCCGCGGTGTAGATCGAGCCGGCGGCAAAGAACAGGGTGATCTTGCCGAAGGCGTGCGCGGCGATGTGCAGCGCCGCGCCTAACACGGAAAGGGGCATGAGCACCGCTGCGCCGAGTACCACGTAGGAGAGCTGGCTGACGGTGGAATAAGCGAGCCGCCGCTTGAGATTGTCCGAGCGCAGGGCCACGATCGAGGCAGCAATGATGGTAAAGCCAGCGACGACGGGCAGCCATTCCACGCTCGCCATCCCTGCGATCGCGTCGACGCCAAACACGTAGACCACGATCTTGACGACGGTGAACACGCCGGCTTTCACCACCGCCACCGCGTGCAGCAGCGCCGATACGGGTGTGGGCGCAACCATCGCCGCCGGCAGCCAGCGGTGCACGGGCATCACCGCCGCCTTGCCGATGCCGAAAACGTACAGTGCGAGCAGCGCACCCATGGCGCCATCCGAGACCCTGCCCCGCAAAATACCTCCGGGCGTGAACTCCATGGTCCCCGCCACCAGCCAGGTCCAGATGACGGCGACTAGCAGGAATACGATCGAGGTGCCGACCAGCAATCCGAGATAGAGACGGCCGGCCCGCCGCGATTCATCGGTGCCGTGGTGGGTCACCAACGGATAAGTGACGAGCGTCAGCGCCTCGTAGAAAAGGAACAGCGTGAAGAGATTTCCCGCGAACGCAATCCCGATCGCCGCAGCGAGCGCTCCCGCGAAGCACACATAGAAGCGGGTCTGATGATGCTCCTTGTTGCCGCGCATGTAGCCGATGGAGTAGACGGACGTCACGATCCACAGGCCAGAGGCCACCAGGGCGAAGAGCATGCCGAGCGGCTCGAGCTTAAACACGAGCTCGATGCCCGGCATGACGGCCCCCAGCAGCAGGCTCGGCCGCTCTCCCGCCATAACAGCCGGAGCGAGCGAAGCAACGAGCAGAAACAGGAGCACCGACGTGCCGAGCGTCACCGCTTCGCGCAGGTTAGGGTTACGGCGCGCCGCCGCGATCAACGCGGCCCCGCCAAGCGGCACCGCAAGCGCGCAGAGAATTGCTGTCTCCGGCGTCACTGGCGCCCCCGCAACAGCTCCGCGGCGGCCGCCCCAGCGCCGCCGAGCGTAAGCTGGGTATCGAGCCCGAAGTAGACGCAGGCAAGCACCATCAGCCAGGCCGGAACGAGCATGCTGAGCGGCGCCTCGCGCAGCCGCGCGACCTCGGCGGACGGTTCCCGAAAATAAGCGGCCTCGACGAAGCGCCAGACGTAGACCACCGCCAGCATCGAGCTTCCAACAATGGCAAAAGCAAGCCACCAGTCACCGCGCTCCAGCGTCGCAAGCACGAGGTACCACTTGCTGACAAAGCCGACGGTCGCCGGCACGCCGATGAGGCTCAATCCTCCGAGTACGATGCCAAACGACGTGAGCGGCATTACGCGGCCGATCCCGCCGATGGCATCGAACCGGATGGTGCCGACCCGCAGCGCGATCCCGCCCAACAACAGGAACAGCGCGCCCTTGGTGAGCGCGTGGTTGAACAAATGCACGATGCCGCCGGTGAGTCCCGTGAAGGAGCCCAGGCTCGCGCCCAGCGTCATGTAGCCGATCTGAGCAACGCTCGAGTAGGCGAACAGGCGCTTGACGTTGTCCTGGAAGATCGCGGTCGCCGAGGCGATGAACATGGCCGCCAGCGACAGCGTGATCCAGATCGGCGCCATGGGCTGGGCATCGAATATTGCGCTGCCGCCGAAGACGTGGAAATAGAAACGCAGCAGCACGTAGATCGACACCTTGGTCGCCGTGGCGGCGAGAAACGCGGTCACCACCGAAGGGGCGTAGGCGTAGGCATTGGGAAGCCACAGATGCAGTGGGAACAGCGCCAGCTTGAGCGAGATGCCCACGGTGATGAAGGCGAGCGCCGCGAGCACCGGCCGGTCACCGGACACCTGCGCCAGTCGCACGGCCATATCGGCGAGGTTGAGCGTGCCGGTCTCGAGATAGAGCAGGCCAACGCCGATGACATAGCATGTCGCGCCGATCGTGCCGAGGATCAAGTACTGGTAGGCAGCCATGAGGGCCCGCCGGTCCCGTCCCAGCGCGATCAGGACATAGGACGAGAGCGAGGAGACTTCCAGGAAGACGAACAGGTTGAAGGCGTCGCCGGTGACGGCGATGCCAAGAAGGCCGGCGAGGCACAGTGCGTACATCGCGTAGAACAGGTAATGCCGCTCGCGCGGGATCTCGGCGCGCACGCTCTCGCGGCTGTAGACGATCACCACGGCCGCAATGAGCGAGATCAACAGCACAAGAAAGGCGTTCACGACATCGATGCGGTACTCGATGCCATAGGGCGGCGGCCAGCTGCCGATCCAGTACGACACCAGGCTGCCGTCGGCGACCTCCACAAAAAGACCGGCCGCGATTGCCAAGGCGGCCCAGGACACGCTCACCGCGAGCACCCAGGCGATGGGGCCGCTGCGCAGCAGCACCATGATCGGCGCCGCAATGAGCGGAACGACGACCTGCAGTATGGGCAGGTGGCTGGTCATCACGGCTGAGCGGTGAACATCGTCAAGCGTCGCGGTCCTGCGCCAGGATTTCGTCTTCCTCTATGCTCCCGTAGGCCTCCTTCAGTCGCACCACGAGCGCAAGACCCAGCGCAAGCGTCGCCACCCCCACGACGATCGCCGTCAGAATAAGGACGTGCGGAAGCGGATTGGAGTAGACCTGGAACTCGGAAGATACGATCGGCGCGGTGCCGCCGATGAGCTTGCCGGGCGCGATGTAGAGCAGATAAACGGACGTCTGGAAAATGGAGAGCCCGACGAGCTTCTTCACCAGGTTTCCTCGCGCGATCACGATGTAGAGGCCCGCGACCGCGAGAAAGATCGTCACCCAGTAGCTGTAGTGGCTCGCAACCGTCATGACTCGGACTCCTCGTCGCGTCCTCGCCCCGCAAACAGGTAGAAGATCTTGAGCATGACGCCCGACACCGTGATAAACACGCCGGCCTCGACCCAGAAGATCCCGCGCTCCTGCCCGTGCACCGGGTTCGGGTCCAAGACAAAGTAATCAAGGTAATTTCCGCCCAACACGATTCCCGCAACCCCCACGAGCGCGAACAGCAGCACGCCCGCCGCGACCATGGTTTCGACCACCCACTCCGGAACGACACGGTGGGCGGCAGGCAAGCCGTAAATGATCGCGTAAAGAATGATCGCTGCGGCCGAGATCACGCCCGCCTGGAACCCTCCGCCCGGGCCGAGCTCGCCATGAAACTGGACGTACAGGGCGAACAGCAGCATGAAGGCAATCATCATCTTCGCGATGACGCGCAGCACGAGGTAATCCTTCATTTAGGCTGCTCCCGCCTGCGGCGGCGTATCCGGCGCATCAGCGCGATCACGCCGATGCCAGCGGTGAATACGACCGTGGTCTCGCCAAGCGTGTCGTAACCGCGGTAGCTCGCCAGCACCGCAGTGACGATGTTGGGCACACCAGTTTCGCGCAGCCCCTCGTTGATGTAGCGCGGCGCGACATGCCGGTGCATAGGTGCATCGGGATCGGAAAACGCCGGCAGGCCGAGCGTGCCGTAGACCAACATGAATCCCGTAGCCAGCGCGAAGGCAAGCGGCAGGAGGGGCCGGTGCATCGGCTTCATTTCCTCGCTCCTCGTGAGGTACAGCACGCCCAGGAACAGCACAGTCGAGATGCCGGCTCCGACCGAGGCCTCCGTCATGCCGACATCCACCGCATCGAGCGCGACCAGCACGGTCGCCATAAGGAAGCTGTAGATGCCGAAAAGGATCACCACCGCGAAGAGGTTGCGCTGCACGATGATCGCCGTCGTGGCAATGGCCATCAAGGTGAGCAGCACGCTGATCACTAACGCTTCGATGATTCACCTCCATCGTCCGCGAGCACCGGATCCAGCCCGCGCAGGAGCGCTGCGCGCGTCAGGGCGTGCGTCGCGGTCGGGCTCATGAAAAGGATCAGCACCGCGATCAGGACGAGCTTCGCGCATGCCAGCGTGAAACCCGCCTGCAGCATCAATCCCAGCAGCATGAGCCCCGCGCCCAGGGTCTCCGTGACGCTCGCTGCATGTACGCGCGTATAGAAATCAGGCATGCGAATCAACCCGATCCCTCCGATGATGCAGAAGGCACCGCCGCCACCGATCAAGAGCCAGCTCAGGATGTCGAGGACCGCGCTCATCCCGCCTCTTCCTCGCCGGGTTCGCCGAGACTGCCGTGGCGGAAGAACTTGAGCACCGCGATCACGCCGATGACGTTGAGAAAACCGTACACGAGCGCCAGATCGAGGAACTCGGGCCGCCCGCCGAGAAAACCGATTACCGCGAGCAGCAACACCGCGACGGTGCCCACCGTGTTGGCACCCTGAAGGCGGTCGAACACCGTGGGGCCCAGCGCGGCGCGAGCAAGCGCCAGCACGAGCGTCACCAGCAGCGCGGCAGCGGCCGTCTCGAACATCAGTGCAACCCTTCGAAGCGCGTTACGCGCCGGTCCATCTCGCCCTCGAGCAAACCCGCCGCGGCATCCCGGGTCAGGGCGTGAACCAGGATCTCGCCCTTCTTCACGTCGACGGAAATCGTGCCCGGCGTGAGCGTGATCGAATTGGCGTAGGTCACCAGACCGACCGTGGTCTTCTGCGACGTTTTCGCGCGCAACAGTGTGGGACTGATGGGCAGCCGCGGACTGAGAATGATCCGCGCGACATCCCACGCGCTTTTCGCAATTTCCTTGAACAGCCACGGCCAGTAGAAAATCAGGCGCCAGCTGAAGCGTATCGGGTGGCCCTCATGGTCGACCACGTCCATACGGCGCCCGAGCAGCGCGACCGCGACGGCCGAGACTGCGCCCATGGTCAGAAGAAACGGCACGAAATAGCCGGAGAGGAGCAGCCAGAACGCGAACAGCATGACGACGAGACTCAACGCGCGCAACGTGCTTCCTCCGGAATGTTTGCGATTCTTTTTCGGCGGCCCGTTGCGGGCCTCTTGATACTGATCGCGGGTTGTCGAATTCTACGAACTACGCCCCGCCGAGACAACCCTCCGCTGGGCGCGCAGCGAGACCACCAGCGTCATATCGGCGGTGCTGCCGCGATTCAGCGTGCCCGCAGGGCGCCTCTCCCGCCCTCGGATTCGGGCTCGAGCCAGCGCGACACCGGCAGGTCGGTCTGGGGATCGCTTGGCCAGCGGAAATGCTCCGTACGCAGCTTGTCCCCGACGCTGATCTGGCGCGTTTCAGCGTTGCCGTGATAAGTCGCGGTCGCCGTGTATCTGCCGGCGGGCAGCCGCGCCATGAATATGGGGCCTTCTGCAAAATGCTCGGCTATGACTCTGCCGGCGGCGTCCTTGATAACCACATTGACGTCCGCGACATAGTTGCCCTCGATCAGCGAGAAGACCAGCTTGACATTGTATTGCCATTCCTTTGCCCTGAGCTCGGCAACGGAATCGGCCCCAATCCCACCGGAAACGAGTGGCACCGCATCGGCAGCGCGCGTTTGGGTCCGCGCCGCATCAACCGGTCTATCGTCTGCGCGCAAGGGCGCCTTGATCCCGGCATCGCCCGACCAGCGGAAATACTCGGTGCGCAGCTTGTCGGCCACCTCGATCGCGCGCGACTGGAAACTGCCGCTGTAAGTTGCCGACACCGAGTAGCTCCCCGCTGGCAGTCTCGCCATGAATATCGGGCCGTCGGTCACGTGCTCGAGCAACAGCTTGCCCCTGGCGTCCTTCAGTGCCACTTTGACGTCGGCGAGGTAATTGCCCTCGACCAGCGTTAGCACGAGTTTCAGATTGAACTGAGACTCCAGCATCCTCAGCCGCTCCTGCGAGCCGACACCGATCCCACCCGAGATGTACAGGATTCCGTCGCGGCTCATGATCCGCTCGACCGGCTGGGCTGCCGCAGCCGGCGCGAGCGCTGCCGCAATCACAATAACTGCCAGTTGCCTGAGAACGCTCATCCGAAACCGCGAATAAAAGAAGTTTTGGCCATGCCGGGGCGCAATGCTGAACGGGCCTCAGACGTGTTTCCGTAATCCGGAGCGCTAGCGCACCGTCTCCAATATCGATTCGACAAAGCGCTGCGTGCGCTCGTGCCGCGGCGAGCGGAAGATCTCGGCCGGCGATCCCTGCTCCAGAATGACTCCGCGGTCAAAGAACAGCACGCGATCGGACGAGGTCTCCGCAAACGCCATGTGATGCGTGACGATCACCATGGTCATAGTCCGCCGGGCGGCAAGCGCGCGCAAAAGCTCCAAAATCCCGCCCACGAGCTCCGGGTCGAGGGCGGACGTAATCTCGTCGAAGAGCATGATCTTCGGCTGCATCGCGAGCGCCCGCGCGATGGCCACGCGCTGCTTCTGCCCGCCCGAGAGATGGGCGGGATAGGCCTCCGCCTTGTCCTCGAGCCCGACCATTGCAAGGTACTCGATTGCGCGCGACTTCGCTTCCGCGCGGCTGAGCCCCAGCACGTGAACCGGGGCCTCGGTCACGTTGCCGAGCGCGCTCATGTGCGGGAAAAGATTGAAATGCTGGAACACCATTCCGACCTTGCCGCGCACGCGCCGCAGGTGGCGCTCATCTGCGGCCACGCTCTGTCCGTCGCGCATCATCGTCCAGGGTGATTCCCCGTCGATCTCCAGTGCGCCGGCGTCCGGCCGCTCGAGCGTCATGAGGAGCCGCAGCAGGGTCGATTTCCCGGAGCCGCTGGGGCCGATGACGCTCACGGTCTCGGCAGGCGCTACATCCAGATCGACACCCGAGAGCACCGCAAGGTTCCCGTACGCCTTTTGCAGGTTCCGGACTCGAATAATGGGTTCCATGACTAGTATGCTGTCCCGCAAACACCGCGCATAAGTCGAACACAAATGCCAAGCATTTCTACCTCGATCGTCGCACCGTCCGCACTGAAAGTCTCGCGAAATCGGTGCCAGACGCGAAGAAAACCACAGCCAGGTTGGCCACCTGACGCGGATTTGCGACAAAGTGTCCCACGCAGGGCGGAGCAAGTGCCAAGCGTTGTGTGCTTGGATGCGACCCCGGAGCGGGACGGGAGCGCGCCCTCGCACGCGGGACCCACCCGCGCCTGCGCGGTCGCATACCCGAAAACGGGGGCCCCTGCTCCTCGCTCAGGCGCCCCACCGATTGTCGCGGAGACTTTCGCAGGTTGTTTGCGGGACAGCACACTAGCTCTCCATGCGCAGACGACCTTCCACCCAGCGAATAAGCGCAGCCGATAGCAGGCTCAGGACGAGGAACAGCACGCCTACCAATGTCAGTGGCTCGACGTAGCGGAACGTCTCGGAGCCGATCAGCTTTGCGGTTTGCAGCACCTCGAGCACTGTAATCGCAGAAAGCAGCGGCGTGTCCTTGAACATCGCGACGAGATAATTGCCTAGCGCCGGCACAACGGGTGGAATGGCCTGCGGAATGATGATGTCCTTCATCGTGCGCCAGCGGGTCAAGTTGAGGGCCACAGCCGCCTCCCACTGCCCCTTGGGCACCGATTCGAGGCCGGCGCGGTAGACCTCCGAGCAATACGCAGCATAGTGCAGCCCAAGCGCGATCACACCGGTCGCAAGCGGCGAGAGCCGCAGGCCGGCATCAGGCAGGACGTAGAAGAGAAAGTAGATCTGCACGAGCAAGGGGGTGCTGCGCACGAATTCCACCAGCACACCCGTCGGCCAGGAGACCAGGCGATGGCGCGAGCGGCGAGCGAGCGCCAGCACGAGTCCGAGTGTCAGCGCTACCGCCATGCCGACCAGCGTCGCTTGAATCGTCACGACGAGCCCCTCGGCCAGGCGCGGCGCGACCTCCCAGACATAGCCCCAGTCGAAGATCATCTAAGAGCCCGTAACATAATGAAACGCGCGTGCGTTGCAGCCAGAATCGTCAATGGCGCGAAGCGAGGCGCAGCCAATACTTCCCGTATTGGCAAGCCGAGCGACAAAGCCAGTGGCGATTCTGGCCGCAACCCCTTGTGGGCTGGCACGATTTTGGCCAGGGTTCACCCACAGCAACGCCACAAAAATCGACCTCGATCATCCCACTGGAACATGACAAGTACCTCGCCAAAATCGTGACAGCGCAGCGTGTGGTTCATTGTGTTACGGGCTCTAAGCGCCTCCGCGCTCCAGGCCGCGCGAGGCGCGGCGCTCTAGCAAACGCATGCCCGCCGTAATACACAGCGCGACGGCAAAATAAAGCACCAGCACAAGACCGAATATCTCCGCGCTGCGCAGGCTCTCGGCCCGCACCAGCTGCGCGGCGAAGGTAAGCTCCGTAATCGTGATCAGCGATACCAAGGCGCTATTCTTGAGAAGCTCGATTGCAAGATTCCCGGCCGGCGGCAGCATTGCGGGAAATGCCTGTGGCAAAACGATGCGCCAGAGCGTCTGGAGGCGGCCCATATTCAGCGCTGCCGAAGCATCGAGCTGGCCGCGCGGTACCGCCAGCACGGCGCCTCGCACGACCTCGGCGCCGTAGGCGCCGGTGTTGAGCGCCAGCACCAGCGTGCCTGCCGCAAAAGCCGAGAGCTCGATCCCGAAAAACGGCAGCACGAAATAGAACCAGAAGAGCTGCACCAGGGCCGAGGTGCCGCGGAACACTTCGATGTAAACCGCCGCCACCCAGGCAAGTGCGCGACGTGGCGACATGCGCGCAAGGCCTGCTGCCAGCGCGATAACGACCGCCAGCGCGACCGCGGCAAGGGTAAGCTCGATCGTGACGACCAGCCCGCGCAACAAAGGCAGGAGCATGTCGTTCATGGCGCGGGAGCGGGCTCTTGGATCAAGAAGACGGCAAGCTCAGCCGCGGCACAGCTCTGTTGCCGTGGCAGGGCCCGGCAATTCCGCATTTGTGAAACCGAATGGCTTCACCAGCTCGAGATGGCGTGGAGTACCGATGAACCGCGCAAGTGCCGAGTTGAAGGCTGCAACGAGATCCTCGTCGGCCTTGCGGAATCCGAACGCACCATAGCCGCGCGCGGGCTTCCCCGCGATGATGGGCTCGAAGAAGGGCGCCGCCCGCTCGACCCGTGACGATTGGGCGCGCGCGAGCAGGTTGTTAACGGTCAGGCTGGTTGCCGCGTAGGCGTCCACGCGCCCGGCGATGACGCCATCGAGCGCGCTCGGCGCATCGGGAAAGACCACCACGCGCGCCTCGGGAATGCCTGTTTGGCGGGCATATTCGCGCTCGACGGTTCCGGCAACAACGCCGAGTCGCGCCTCAGCATGGCGCGCAGCGCTCTCGTAGCCATTCAAACCCAGCGGATTGCCGCTCGCCACGATGAACGCCTCGCCAACCGAATAGGTCGGGTTGGAAAAGACGATCTCCTTGCACCGTTCCGGCAGGATGTACATGCCGGCCGCAATGATATCGAACCGGCCGGCCTTGAGACCCGGTATGAGGGAGCCAAACTCGGTGAGAACGCCTTCGACCTCGCCGATGCCCATCTCGGCAAGCACCGCCCGCGCGATCTCGGGCGCCTCGCCGGTCAACTTGCGTGATGCACTTTCAAGGTAGGCGTACGGCGCCTCATTCGCGTAGCCCATACGAATCGATCCGCTCTGCTGCGCGCGCTTGAGCGTGCTCAGCGTTTGCCCTACGGGAGCGTCGTTGCGCTCGGAACATCCTGGCGCGAGCAGCGCCGCTGCCAGCAGCGCAGCGCCCACCATCGTGCGCCAAACGAGCTCCCTTGTGCGCAGGCTCATGCCGGCGTTAAGACTGCGGCTCCGTCATTTCCTCCCGCCATAAGCGGGCTCGAGCGGAACCATGGGCGAGAAGTCCTGCCGCGTTGCCATGAATTCGGGCCTCGGCTTGAGGCCTCCGCGTGGACTCTCCAGCGTGTTCTCTACACTGTTGTAGACGAAGAAGAGATTGGCACGCGGATAGGGGGAGATGTTGCTGTTCGACCCATGCATGGTGTTGCAGTCGAAGAACACCACTGAGCCGGCCGGCCCTTTCATCGACTGGATGCCGCCCCGTTCGGCGAGGAATGACAGCGCCGCCGGGTCTGCGATGCCGTGCCGCTGCTTCCTCAGCGACTGTTGGTAATGATCCTGCAGCGTCTCCCCCGCGCACGAAATGTAGTGCATGTGCGACCCGGGCATGAGCATCAGCGGACCGTTGAACTCGTTGTTCTCCGTCAAGAAAATGACACAACTCAGCGCGCGCATCCGCGGCATCCCATCCTCGACGTGCCAGGTTTCGAAATCCGAATGCCAGTGAAATTCCTTGCCGGAGAAACCCGCTTTCAAATTGACTCGTGACTGGTGAATGTAGACCTCGCTGCCGAGTATCTGGCGCGCGATGTTGGCGACGCGGACGTCGGAGACCAGCTGCCGGTAGAGCTCGCTCAGCCGGTGCACCATGAACACCGAGCGCCCCGCGTCGCTGCCGGGCTCGGCAACGGCTTCTTCGCGTCTGCGGATTTTCGGATCCGCGGTCATCTTGCGCGCCTCCCTCAGGAAGAGCCCCGCCTCCTGCTCGCTGAAAAGCCCCTTGAGGAGGATGAATCCGTTTTTCTGATAGTTCTTCAGCTGATGGTGGGCGAGACCGTGCGGCACCTCGGCACGCGGGTCCGAATAGATAATCGGATCCTGACGCATCAGGATAGTGGTCTCGTTGTCTACCCGAGATTGATAGGTGTCGGTAACCAGCACCATTGGCTCTTCTCCTGGTTGTGTCGGCAGGCCGTTGCTTCAGCTCGCCCTTGCCGCAGCCGCCTCGTCCGTGACCAGCGGATACACGCCATTCTCGTCGTGCACTTCGCGTCCCGTCAGGGGCGGGTTGAAAACGCATACCAGGCGCATCTTCGTGCGAGCGCGGAGGTAATGCTTGTCGTTCTGATCCAGCGCATAGACCACGCCGGGGCGAATTGGATAGATCTTCTTGTCAGGGATCGTTTCCACCTCGCCCTCACCCTCGACGCAATAGACGGCCTCGAGGTGGTTCGCGTACCAGATGTAGGTTTCCGTGCCCGGATAAACCGTGGTCTCGTGCAGTGAGAAACCCATGCCGTCGCTTCGCAGCAGCAGGCGCCGGCTCACCCAGTTCGGCGTTTCGACGTCGCGCGAGGTGCCCTTGACCTCGTCCAGGCTGCGCAAGATCATCGCGCTCCTCCGAAATTGATGAAGCGGATCGTATCCACGGCCTGCGGCACGCCCAGCACGCCGGCCGTCGCGCGCTCCAGAATATCGAGGCCGCGGCGCAGGGTCTGCTCCTCGATGGTGAGCGGGGGCAGCAGCTTGATCACCTGGTCCTGCGAGCCCGATGTCTCGACAACGAGACCGTCCTCGAACGCGCGCGCCGTGATCTTGCTGGCGATCTCGGGATCTTCGGCGACGAGGCCCTGGATCATGCCGCGCCCGCGCACGCTGAAGCCGCCCCGCGGATAGCCGCGTGCAATGTGCTCGAGCCACGCGCTCATGATGTTTCCTTTACGGCGCAGCGTGTCCTCGAAATCCCGTGTTGTCCAGTAATGGACGAGCGCCTCCTTGGCGGTGACGAAGGCCAGATTGTTGCCGCGGAACGTGCCGTTATGCGCCCCGGGCGACCAGATGTCGTGCTCCGGCTTCATCAAGACGACCGACATCGGCAGGCCGTAGCCGCTGAGGGATTTCGAAAGCGTAATGATGTCAGGTGATATCCCCGCGCCCTCGAAGCTGAAGAAGCTCCCGGTCCGTCCGCACCCCACCTGAATGTCGTCGATGATGAGCAGCATGTCGTGGCGGCGGCACACCTGCTCGAGGCCCTTCAACCAGCGGAAGCTCGCGACGTTGACACCGCCCTCTCCCTGGATGGTTTCGACGATGACCGCGGCCGGGATGTCCACGCCGCTGCTCTGGTCCGCGATGACGCGTTCCAGGTATTCGATCGTGTTGACCCCTTCACCGAGGTAGCCGTCGTACGGCATGAAGGTGGTATTGGCAAGCGGCGTGCCGGCGGCATCACGAAACTTGGAATTTCCGGTCGCGGCCAGCGACGCGCCGGTCACTCCGTGAAATCCGTTCGTGAACGAGATGATGTTGGTGCGGCCCTTCACCTGGCGCGCGAGCTTCAGTGCAGCTTCCACCGCATTGGTGCCCGTCGGGCCGGGGAACTGGATCTTGTATTCCATGTTGCGGGGCCGCAGGATCACGCGCTCGAAAGTCTCGAGGAACTCCTTCTTGGCAACGGTGGCCATGTCGAGACCGTGGACCACGCCATCCGCCTCGATATATTCGAGCAGACACTGCTTGAGCACCGGATTGTTATGCCCATAGTTGAGCGTCCCGGCGCCGCTGAAAAAATCGATGTAGCCGCGGCCTTCCACGTCCATCAGCATCGCTCCGCGCGACTTCGCGAACAGCGTGGGAAAGGAACGGATGTAGCCCCGCACCTCGGATTCGAGACGGTCGAAGATCTTGAGATTAGTCATATGGCTCTCCTCGTGGAATAGTCGTAATAGTTATGCGCCCGCGAACGGGCCGATACGAATCAATGTTTCGCGCTCGTGCTGCTCGTCGCCAAAATCCGACTCGGCAAATAACACGCGCTCGGCCACCGGCGCCCGGAGTGCACGCGCGAGCCCATGAAATACCCGGCGCGATGGCTCATTGGACGGCGACACGGTCGTCTCGAGATAGCGGCATCCACGCAGCGCGGGGCGCGCCAGCAGCTCCCGCAGCATGGCCCCCGCAAGCCCCTGCCCGCGCATCTCTTCCGCGACGGCAACCTGCCACACGAACACGATATCGCCCGTCCGTGGCGGACGGTAGGCAGAAATGAAACCGACCGTTCGTCCTGCCCGCTCGGCGCGCACGCAGGTCTCGGCGAAGTGCTCGCAAAGCAGCAGGTAGGCGTAGAGGGAGTTGAGATCGAGCGGCTTGCAAGCGGCCACCAGACGGTGGATCGCAGCGCCGTCGCACACACGCGGCGCACCGAGGCCGACGCCATGTAATGCGTCAGGCACGGTTGCTTCGTATGGCTTGCTCGCTTGTCGCATCTCGTTGGACCCCACACAGTCCGCCGACTTCAATCGACTACCGTTTCGATACTTCGGAACTCTTTCTGCCGGCCTTATTGCGCGGCGGAATTTAGCGGGCCCGTCGCCAGTATCGGCGCGGCGTCAACCTCGGGTGCTTCCATTAAACTCACGATTCTTTCCAGCGAAAGCGCAATCGTCGCCTGCTCGAGCTCCGGCAACTCGTTGAGCGTATTAGCCAGCGTCTGCTGCAACGGCGATGGCGCCTTTCGAGAGAGCTCGACGCCCTCGCGCGTGGCAGTGACCCGCACAATGCGCCGGTCCTCGCGCGAACGCTGTCGTTCCACCAGGCCCTTTTCTTCCAGGCGGTCGAGAATGCCGACCACGGTGCTCGGGCTCAGGTGAACTTCACGTCCGATCGTGGTGGCCGAAACCGGCCCGTTGTTTACCACGTGCAGCAGGCAGATCAACTGCGGCGCCGTGATCTGGTTCGTGGCGGCGAGCTGCTTGGAATACAGGTCGACGCTGTGAATGATCCGACGCAGTGAGCGAAGTATCCGCAAGTCGTAGCGCGCCTGTGCGGCCGCGCCGTCAGCCACGGGGGGCGAGCCTGTCGTCGGGGCCGCCGCCTCCGGCGCGAGCCCGCTGCTACCCCTATCGCCTCCGGGGGCTGCAGCCAACTTCGAACCGGCCGTGGTTGAGGATCTCACTCGTTTTTTTCCTCCTCGGAAACCTCAGAACCCTTGGATAAATAATAACTATCTGCTCAAATCATTTCAACTCAAACGATGCGTATTGTAACGAATCAGGGCAGTGGTGTCAAACCATAAAACCCCAATAAATCAATTGTATAATTAACAACGATCACAGCGCCTTTCCTCGTCTTGAAGACCTTCGCCCCATGACCCTCGACTCCCACCTGGCCTCCTTCCTGCTTCTTTTCGCCCTGCTCAACCCCTTCCTGATGAGCATCTATCTGATCGATCTCATCACCGACCTCGGGACGAAAGTGTTCCTGAGCGTGCTCACCCGCGGCGCGCTGATCAGCGCCATTGTCTTCGTAGGATTTGCCGTGGGCGGAGACGCGATCTTCAGCCAGTATCTTCAGGTCCGGTTCGCGTCATTTCAGGTGTTCGGGGGTATCGTCTTCCTGCTGATCGGCGTGCGCTTCGTGTTCTCGGGCGCAGATGCGATGCGCACTATTCGCGGTCAGCCGGAGCACATTGCCGGATCAATCGCCATGCCCTTCATGATTGGACCGGGCACCGTGAGCGCAAGCGTCGTCATCGGCGCCCGTCTCCCGGTGGCGAATGCCATAGTGGTCATTTTCCTCACGCTGGCTCTGACCGCCGCGCTGGTGACCGCCATCAAGATTGCACATGATTACGTGAAGGAGCGGAATGCGCGAATAATCGACCGCTACATGGAGATCGTCGGCCGCTTGTCTGCGCTGCTGATCGGCACCATCGCGGTGGAGATGCTTTTCGAAGGGCTGGGTTCGTGGCTGCAGAACACGGCCCCGATGTGGAAGTAAGGGCCGCGCCTGGGCGCGGCCCTTCAACGCAGCGACCCGCGCGTCAGTCGCTGCGCCGTCCGCCGGGCAGATTCACGAACGACGAGAGAAGATCCATCGGAACCGGGAAAACAATGGTCGAGCTCTTGTCGCCGGCAATGCTGCCGAGCGTCTGCAGGTAGCGCAACTGCATGGCCTGGGGCTGTTCCGCGAGCAACTGCGCCGCCTGCAGCAGCTTCTGCGCCGCCTGAAACTCGCCCTCGGCATGGATGACCTTGGCGCGCCGCGCGCGCTCCGCCTCGGCTTGCTGCGCGATCGCCCGCACCATCGACTCGTCGATATCGACATGCTTGATCTCGACGTTCGAAACCTTGATACCCCAGGCATCCGTCTGCGTATCCAGCACCTGCTGGATGTCCGCATTCAGCTTCTCGCGCTCGGCCAGCATGTCGTCGAGCTCGTGCTTGCCCAGCACCGCGCGCAGAGTCGTCTGCGCGAGCTGGCTCGTCGCCTCGAGAAAGTTCATCACCTGAATGATCGCCCGCTGCGGGTCGAGGACCCGGAAATAGATCACCGCATTCACTTTCACAGATACGTTGTCGCGCGAGATCACGTCCTGGCTTGGAACGTCCATGACAATCGTGCGCAGGTCGACGCGCACCATCTGCTGGATGCCCGGTATCACAATGATGAGCCCGGGGCCCTTTACCTTCCAGAACCGCCCAAGCAGAAAGATCACGCCGCGCTCATATTCGCGCAGGATGCGCAGCGACGAGACCGCCAGAATGACGATCGCCAGTGCTACAAAACCGGTAATGCCCAGATCCCAGATCATGCTTGCCTCCCGCTGTTATCGTCCGCTTCCGCCTCGACGCGTAGCGTGAGGCCCGTGACGCCCGTTACCCTGACCTTCTGGCCGCGACGGAGCGGGCGCGTGCTTACGATCCGCCAGCGCTCACTCTCGACCCGCGCCCATCCTTCCGTTTCCAGATCTTCGAGCACCTCACCGAGGCTGCCGATCATCTGCTCCTGGCCACTCACGACCGGCCGATTGCGCGCCTTCAAAGCGAACAGGACCGTGAAGAACACGACCCCCCCGCCGAGAGCCGACACCGCGGCCACCAGCGGCAGCGGGACGGTGTACTCGGCCCCTGCCGCCGGATCGATCAGGATGACCGCCCCGATCGCAAGCGCGATCACACCGCCGATGCCGAGTGCACCAAAGCTCGGCACGAAGGCCTCCGCCACGATAAATGCCATCCCCAGCAGGATAAGCCCCAGCCCCGCGTAATTGATCGGCAGCAACTGGAACGCATAGAGCGCGAGCAGCAGGCAAATCCCGCCGATGACACCCGGCAGGACGAAGCCGGGATTCATCATCTCGAATATGAGCCCGTAGACGCCAAGCATCATGAGGATCAGCGCCACGCTGGGATTCGCGATCACCGCCAGCAACCGGCTGCGCCAGTCCGGCTCCAGCTCGAGCACCTGGACGTCCTTCGTCTCGAGCGCCCGCTCGACGCCCTGCACCGTAACCTTGCGCCCGTCGAGCTGTACGAGGAGGTCCTTCACGTCCCGTGCCAGAAGGTCGATCACGCGCATCTTCAACGCGTCCTCCGCGGAAAGGCTCACCGCTTCCCGCACCGCGCGCTCGCCCCACTCCGCATTGCGCCCGCGCAGCTGTGCAAGACTGCGCATGTAGGCCGCCGCATCATGCACCTGCTTGCGCGACATCGTGCTTTCAGGCGCCTCGTCCCCTTTCGCCTTGTCCTTCTTGGCGTCATCCTTTTCCTTTCCAGTCGGCTGCTTGCCCGGCTGGCCGATCCCGATCGGCACCGGCGTCGCCGCGCCGAGATTCGTTCCCGGCGCCATCGCGGCTACGTGGCTTGCATACAAGATGTACGTTCCCGCGCTGGCAGCGCGCGCACCGCTCGGCCCGACGAATACCGCCACAGGGACCGGAGAGGCGAGGATCTCCTTGATCACGCTGCGCATCGAGGTGTCGAGCCCGCCCGGCGTGTCGACCTGCAGGATGACGAGCACCGCGCCCTTGCCGGCTGCCTGGCGGATGCCGCGCACCGCGTAGTCCGCCGTCGCCGGGCTCACGGCACCCTCGAGGGTCAACAACATCACGGGCCGCGCAGCCGCGCTGCATGAAAGCGCCGGCCACAGAGCACAGAACGCCACCAGGATACCGCGCACCCAGCGCCAAACATTGTGTGAAATCAACAGCTCTTCCTCCCCATTCTCACGTCACGCCCTAGCCGTTTCGACAGCGGCCTTCTTGACCCGCCTCGCCTCGGCCAGGAATTCCTTCAATAGCGGAGATCCGTCCAGGAGTCGAGGATCGCCGGGATCGTGGAATTCCGGGTGCCATTGAACGCCCACCACGTAGCTTGCGCCCTGCCAGCGCACCGCCTCGACCATTTTGTCCGGCACCGACAGCGCCTCCACCTTGAGATCGCTACCAAGCACTTTGACAGCCTGATGGTGGATGCTGTTCACTCGGGTCGCCTCGGCGGCCGGATAGAGCCGGGCGAGTCCGGATCCCGGGACGAACGCGATCTCGTGAAAATGCTGGTCGAAAGCGTCCGGATCGTGATGCTCATAGGCGCCGCCATGCTGCAGCGTAATGTCCTGGTAGAGCGTCCCGCCGAGCGCCACGTTGATCAACTGAAGGCCGCGGCAGATGCCGAGCACCGGCTTGCCGCACGAGATGAATTCCTGAAGCAGATCAATCTCGTAGAGATCGCGCACGCGGTCTCCAGTCCACTCGGTCCTGAGCGGCGTCTCACCATAGGTCAGCGGGCTCACGTCCGCGCCGCCCTGCAGAACGAGCCCGTCAAGCTCGGAGACGTAATCTTCGGGGCGAATGTTGCCGCGCCGCAGCAGGCCCCCGCCCTCGATCGAGGGCAGCATGAACACCAGCGCATCGAACGTCATCAGCCAATGCGCAACCGACTGCTCTAGATATTGCAGGGTCTTGCCCTTGAATCCCAACTCGCGCGGTACCCGGTGAAGAAAACGCGGCGACAAACCAATTTTCAGCGGACTCGTCATGTTTCAGACTGCACGAACTCGCCGGATGCGCCGGCTACGCATGGACTTTCGTTCTCCCCATCCACAGCTCGCTTTGCAGGCGGGCAACGTCGTTGAACGACTTGCGTTCGCCATAGACCTGCCGCAGCCAGCCAGCGTCGCTGTACCCTTCCTCGACGCCCGCGGCAAGCTCCTGGAGCGCGGCCTCGGCGCCGATCGCTGTAGCGTGCGGCGCGATGATCTGCAACGTCGCAAGGATATCTTCCTGCAGGCTCAGACGCCTCTCAGTGTAGGCGTCGATGAGGCTGCCCTCCAGCCCGTAGCGGCACGCCTGGAAGCGGTTATACCGGTAGAACTCGTAGACGTCCCGCGACGGCGTGCGCGGACGCTCGGTGAGCATGTAGCGCGCGAGCGTCTGCACGTAGGCGCCGAGAAGCGCGGCACGCTCGACCGTGAGCGGGGTGTCGAACACGCGGACCTCCACCGTGCCATATTCCGGCTTGGGCCGGATGTCCCAGTAAAAATCCTTCATGCTCTCCACAATGCCGAGGCTGCGCATGCGCTCGAAATAATCGGTGAACTCACGCCATGTCTGCACAAACGGAATCTGCCCCGAGAGAGGAAAAGCGCTCACGGTGTTCAAACGCGAGGACTGATAAGACGTGTCGGACCCCTGCTGAAACGGCGAGGACGCAGAAAGCGCGATGAAATGCGGCACGTAGCGCGAGAACATGTGCGTGAGGTAGATCGCGGCGTCACCATCGGGACAGCCGACATGCACGTGCTGGCCGAAAATCGTGAACTGCTTGGCGAGGTAACCGTATACCTTGAGCAGCTGCTGGAAGCGCTCGGTCGGGAAGATGCGGCGATCACTCCAGTCATGAAAGGCATGCGATCCGCCTCCCGAGATGCGCAGGTTCAGCTGCTCTGCCGCATCGGCCACCGCGTCGCGAAGCACCTGCAGTTCCCGCACCAGGGATTCGTGCGACGTATGGACGGAGGAGTTGAGCTCCACCATGCTCTCGGTGATCTCAGGCTTGACCGCGCCCGGATGCCCCGTCTTTCCGAGCAAGCCGAGCAGATCGGCTGCATCGCGCGCGAGATTGTAGTCTCGCGAGTTGAGCAGCTGCAGCTCGAGCTCGACGCCCATGGTGGCGCCGGCGGAAGAACTGAATTCCAGCTCGGAGGAGCTCATTGTGTCATCTCAAGGACTGTTGTCTTGTCCTGGTCAATTGCGCGCCGCGGCCGCCGTCTCGAGTCGCTCACACCGAGGGCTTCTGTCCCGCAACCGCCTCGCCAGCTCGGCGCAAGGCAAAGTCTACGGCGATTGGGCCGAGCAGCTCCAGTATCAGCACCGCCGAGAGCACGATCGCCCCGAGCTTCGTGCCGAATTCGGGGTAGAGCTCGGTAGTGCCGCGCACCATCGATATCGCCAGCGCTGACATGGGCGTCAACGCGAGACACAGCATACCGGCCGTGCCCGGTCGCACCCCGCTGAAGCGCGTGAAGCTCATTACCCCCAGCGACTTGGCCACGAAGCGCGTCAGCACGAAGACCACTGCGAGCGTGCCGCCGGCGACCAGGTCCTCCACTCTCAGGCTCGCCCCGCTGACCACAAACAGGACGACGACGAACATCTGCCCGAGGCGGCCGGGATCGAACGGCATCAGGTCGTGGCGACGGTCGAGGTTTCTGGAGAGCACACCAAAGGAAAGCAGGGCGAGCACCACGGACAGCTCGAACAGGCGCGCAGCGCCGATGGTCACCACGATCATGGAAAGCGTCATTACGAAATGCTCGCGCCCGCTTTTCCCGAGCCAACGGGCAAATCCGACCACCAGAACGCTCGCGAGGAGGCCAAGAAGCGCCGAGCCAAGCAGCAAGTATAGCGGGTGAAGCACCACCGTCCCCCAATCCGCGCGGTATTCATGGTGGACTCCTGCCAGCAACATCGTCACCACGACGAAGGAGATCACGCTGTTCATGGCGGTCAGGTTGAGCGCGCGCTCGGTCACCTGCCCCTCTGCCCTCAATTCCTGCGCCACCACCATCACGACCGCCGGCGAAGTCGCGATACCGATGGCGCTCGCCACAGCTGCATAGAGCGGGCTCACGTCGAACAGCGTCAGGACGAAGAAGAGGAGCCAGAACGTCAGCGCACTCTCGAGCACGCCCGTCGCCGCGAGCCAGGCATCGCGCTTCAACCAGGTGAAGTCGAGCCGACGGCCGAGCTCGAAGAGAAGCAACCCGAGCGCCAATTCGACAAAGATCCATGCCTCCCGCGTGAGACGCGCGTCGAGAACGTTGAGTCCGCCCGCGCCGAGCAGCAGCCCGATCACGACATAGCCCACGATTCGCGGCACCGCGAGCACGCGCTGGACCACTTCGCCACCGATGACTCCGGCAAGCAGCAGGAAGCCGAACAACAGGAGCGGATTCGGCTCTAAAGGGTATTGCGGCAGGAAGCTGGGCATGACTGGCGGCCTCGTTGTCGATCCGTTCTTCCTCCAGCGCTGCCAGTTTAAGGCGGGCTCGCGAGCCGACCGGGACTCGCGCCCTGTCGACTATTTTATTCGAACGTCCGCGCCCCGGCGACATGCAGCCCGTTGCCTTCGGGGGAACGCGAGCAAGTCAGAAAAGAAGGGCGTGGTCCGCACTTTCGTCGGCGACGTGGTTCTCGGGCAACGGAAACGCCCGCAGATCCTTGGTGATCGCGGCACGGAGGAACGAGTCGACCCACCAGAACACGTCGTATTCCCGGATCGAACGGCGCATCCGGCGCATTCTGGCCTGCCGCTCCGCCTTGTCCATGTGGAAGGCGCGGTGAATGGCATCGGCGACGCCCTCGATGTCGTAGGGATTCACCAGCAGGGCACTGCGTCCAAGCTGCATGGCTGCCCCCGCAAATTCCGAGAGAATTAGCGTGCAGTCTTCCTCGATGCTGCAGGCGCAGTACTCCTTGGCGACGAGATTCATACCGTCCTTGAGCGGCGTGATGAGCCCGATGTCGGCGGCCCGATAATAGGCGATCAGATCAACCCGCGACAGGCTGCGGTAAACGTACCACACCGGCACCCATCCGCCGGGTTGAACGAAAGTGCCGTTGATCCGGCCAACAAGTTGCTCGATCTCCGTCTTCAGATCGCGGTATTGCGCGATATCTTCACGGCTCGGGACGACCACCTGAATGAGCGAGACACGCTCCCGAAGGTCGGGATAGCGTGTCAACAGATCCTGAAATGCCTGCAGCCGCAATGGAATTCCCTTGGTGTAGTCGAGCCGGTCGATGCCGAGAATGACGTTACGGTTGGGAAGCATGCGGTGCAGCTCCTTAGCGCGCGCTGCGACCTCGGGGCTCGCGGCCTGCCGCATGAATGCGTTGTAGTCGATGCTGATCGGAAAATTGCCGATGCGCACTTCCCGCCCGCCCACGCTTGCCTGCACGATCTGGCCCCGCCCGTCGATCTCCGCGTCCTTCACCAGCGCTCGCACGCACTGCAGGAAATTACGGCGATCGTGCGCCGTCTGGAAACCCACGAGGTCGAACTGCAGCAGCGCGTCGATCAGCGCCATGCGCCACGGCAACTTCAGGTAGATATCCGGCGGCGGAAACGGGATGTGCAGAAAAAACCCGATGCGCGCCTTCGTGCCGAGACGCCGCAGCTCGAGCGCGACGTTCATCAGATGGTAATCGTGCACCCAGATGAAATCGCCAGCCCTGCTCGCCTTGTGCGCCGCGCGCGCGAACTTCCGGTTCACCTCGCGGTAGGTGCGCCAGTAGGCGGGATCGAAGTTGCAGAGGAGCTGCATGTCATGGAACAGCGGCCAGATGACTTCGTTAGAGAAGCCCTCGTAGAAATTGCGAACTTCCTCTGCAGTGAGACTGACTGCCTGCAGGGTAAACCCGGTGTCCTCGCCTGCGACGGGAAGCTCCGGGCTGATATCCGGCACATCCTCGCTGGTGCCCGGCCAACCGATCCAGATGCCGCCCCGGTGCCGCAGTACCGGCAGCAGCGCTGTCACGAGCCCGCCGCCGCTTGCCTCGGCCCGCCATTTCCCAGAGTCATCGCGCCGAAAGGAAAAGGGCAACCGGTTCGAAACGACAATCAACCGCTCGTGCTGCTTGGTCATACTGCCCTCCCCGGTATCGGCCTCAAGTTGCAGCCTGCGCCACCGCGCCCCCCGCGAGATACAGCGTTCGCGTCGGGTAGGCAAAGTCGACGCCCTCCCGCGCGAAGCGCGCGAAGATCGCCAGGTTGATCGCCTGCTGCACATCCATGTAGGTGTTGTAGTCGCGCGTGAGCACGTAGTAGACCACCTCGAACACCAGCGCGGAGTCGCCGTAATCCTTGAAATGTGCCCGGTCGAAGCGGGTGCCCTCCTGCGCCTCTACCGCCTCGCGCAGCCATTGTGTGATGCCTTCGACCTTCTCGCACGGCGTCTGGTATACCACCCCGACATTGAACAGCACGCGCCTTTCCTTCATGCGCTGGTAGTTCTGGATACGGCTCTTGAGGAGATCGGCGTTGGAAAACACCAGCAATTCGCCATCGAGGCTGCGGATACGCGTCGTCTTGATGCCCACGCGTTCCACGTTTCCGCGCAGGTTGTCGATCACGATGAAGTCGCCCACAACGAACGGCTTGTCGAGAACGATGGACAGCGACGCGAACAGATCGCTCAGGATATTTTGCGTCGCAAGGGCGACCGCGATACCACCGACGCCCAGGCCAGCTAGCAGCGCAGTGATGTTGAACCCGAGCTGGTCGAGCGCGAGCAGGAAAAGAAAGGTCCACAGCACCACCCGCGCCGCGAATCCAATCAGGCTCAAGGCCGTAGCGCCATCCGGGTCGGCCTCGCGCGCAATTACGACCTTGCGTTTGAGCCAGAAGCTGATCGCGCGATTGCCCCAAAGCGCCACCTGCAGCAGCAATGCCGCGATCGCCAAATGGATGGCAAACCGCCTGGCGCCGGCCGGGATAGAAAGCGAGAGCGACGCGGCCTGGGCGGCGATTGGAATGAAAACGACGAGACTCGTCGCCCGCAGCATCTCCGCCACGCCATCGGCCCACAAGATGCCGGTCCTGCGCGAGAGGGATGCGAACAGCCTTGTTCCCACGTAGCGCGCGATGAGCACCGCGGCCAGCACGGCGATGAAGATCGCTGTCGCGATCAGCAGGGCCGTGGCCTCCTGTGATTCAAGTATTTTCTCCAAATATTTCATATGCCAGCTTTCATATCACTGCTGTTGCAGGCGCTTCCACCGCACCAGCGACAATGTCTTGAGAAACTTAAGCTCATCAGCTCCCGGGCTCACGAACACCTGAAGGCTTTTAGCCTGGAGAGCCGCGTAGTGCACCGATGATATTTCGAAATCGCCCTGATTGACGCGGCGTCAAGCACCAGAGCTGGAACCAATGCCGTCTGCCAACATTATCCCATTCGACCGCGACGACAGCCAAACCTCCTCACGACACGTCCCCAAGCTTTGCTCATGGCACACGCGCCTGCCGCTAAAGCCTGGTCATCATCGTCGCCGGCGCCAAAACAGCCCACGGCAGCGTCGAGAGCACCTTGTCGAGCGGCAGCGCGCCCCCGCTTTGCGCCACGGAAACACTCTCTCCCGTGAACACGTTTAACCAGTCGCCGGCGGGCGCATCGACCATCGTGTCATGCCAGACCGCGTCGCCCACCGGAGCGAAACCGGACGGCGCGAGGCGCGCAAACCAACGAGGAGCGATGACCACGAGCCGCGCGTCGCCGTGCTGCCGCCCGAAACTGCACACCTGGCTGGCGCACGGGCCGCGCGCGCGCAACGGCGTGTAATCGCCCTCGCAAAACAGGGTTGCAAGCTTTGCGCGCAACTGCAACAGGCGCCAGCTGACAAAGAGCTTGAGGCGGCCATCGCTCATTGCGTCGAGCAGCTCAGCGGCGTAGGGACGCAGCGTCGCGATGCCCTGTTCGGCCGCGCGCTGCATCTCGGCCAGGCAGGCGGTCCGGCGCGCGTAATCCACGGTCCGGCGGTTGTCGGGGTCGACCAGGCTGAAATCCCACATTTCGTTGCCCTGGTAAATGTCCGGCACGCCCGGAACGGTCAGTTTCAAAACGACCTGCGAGACGCTGTTCATGAGGCCGATCCGAGCGACCTTCCGCTGGAAAGGCAGAAATTCATCGAGAAAAGCGTTGCCGGAACCTTGCACGAGAAGTGCGTCGACGAAGGCAAGCATCGCTTCCTCGTAGGCTGCGTTCGGGTTCATCCACGAGGTATGCTCCTTCGCCTCGCGGACCGCCTTTCGCATCGTCTGCCGTATGCGCTCTCTAAACGCGACGAGGCCGGCCTCATCCAGCCCCTCGAGCGGCCATGCGCCGAGCAGGGTTTGATAGAGGAAGTACTCTTCGTTCGCACTCGGGACCCGCTCCGCTCCCGCCCTGCCTTTCTTCGCGCGGTTGGCGCGGTTCCACCGCATGACATTCGCACGCCATTCCTCCGGAATCTCGGAGAGCACATTCAGTCGCGCACGGACGTCCTCCGAGCGCTTGTTGTCGTGCGTGGACGTGGCCAGCATCGCATGAGGCCAGTTCTTCTGCCGCTCCCGGTTGGTTCGATGAAAGGTCGTCAAGGTGACCCCGAACCGCCGCGGATCGCCCCCCACCTCGTTCAGCGAGATCAGCCGGTTGTAAATGTAGAACGCCGTGTCCTCCACGCCCTTCGCCATGACGGGCGCTGTGTACTGCTGCAATTTCATCGCAAACGTGACGACCCGCTCCCGGAATGCGTCGCTCTTGCCATCCGCAATCGAGGTAAGCATCACCTCGCGCACAAAATCGAACACGCTCACATCGACTGCGGCGCTGTGGCGCTTCGCGGCGTCGACCGCCGTGTCCACGTGGTGACGGTCGTCGTCGCTCACGCGACCGGGAGCGAGATAAGTCCGATAAACGGGAAAGCAGGCGACGATCTCGAACAGCGCGTTGCGAAGATTGTGGAGCGTGAAATCGCGGGTGTGATGGTCGGCTTCCGCAATGCGGGCAAGCGCGTTCGCCAGCACGTTGAGCTCGCCAGCGAGCGCGGTGCGCATGATGATCCGCTTCGAGCGATAGAGCATCTCCTCTGCCGGCAGCGGCTCGTGGGTGAATGCTCGATAGAAACGCTCGAGCCGCGCCCCCGCTGCCGAATCGAGGAACAGCCCGTTCAGGATATTCAAGAAGTCGTAACCCGTCGTGCCATGCACGGGCCACTCCGCTGGTAGCCGCTCTTCTGCCTCGAGAATCTTCTCGACAACGACGTACGTCGAGCGGAAAGGCGCAGCCGCATCGCTCTGCACCGCCGGCACTTGCGCGCGGCGGTACTGAAGCCGTCGAAAGTACTGGAGCGGATCGAACAGGCCGTCGGGATGATCGATCCGCAATCCATCGATCTTGCCCTCGTCGAGCAGACGCAGCGCCAGCCGGTGGGTGAACTCGAAGACTTCCGGGTTCTCCATACGCAGCGCGGCGAGATCGTTGATATCGAAGAATCGCCGGTAATTGATCTCGCTCGATGCCACGCGCCAATACGCAAGCCGGTAGGCCTCCGCGTCCAGCAGCGCATGCAGCTCCGTGAAGGAGAGCGGCTCACCCGGCGTGCCATTGAGTTCCTTCACGGCCTCGCCGACGAACCATGCAATGTCAGGCGAGCGCGCCGCAAGTCCGGCGAGATGCCGCTTGTGCACCTCCTTGTCGCGCCGGCGCTCTGCGCGCTTCTCCGGCTGAGTCTCGGTGCGGGGCGGCAGATTCTGGAACGCCGTGACGAGGCTCTTGAATTCGTGCACGTCGGGATGTTCAGCGCCGAGACGCGCGTCGAGGCGCTCCGGCGCCCGCCCCAGAATGCGCGGGTACTGACGGGGGTTGATGGGAAAGCGGTGACCGAAATACCACACGCTGAATTCCCCGTGCTCGGCATCGAAGACGAGCTTCAACTCGCCGCGCTCGAGCACGGCGCCATACGGCCCACCGAGCGCAGGAACGACGACCTTGTTCTCGATGCCCTCCTTCGCCGGATTCCAGTCGATGTCGAACACGTCCGCGTGCACGGACGCGGGACCGTTCTCCAAAACATCGAGCCAGTATCCGTTGTCGGCCCCCATCACGCCCATGTGGTTCGGGACCAGGTCCATTACCTGGCCCATGCCGTGCGCCCTCAGTGCCGCGACGAAATGCTCGAAATCCCCCTCCGAGCCGATCTCCGGATTGAGCATGCCGTGATCAATGATGTCGTATCCGTGAAGGCTTCCCGGCCGCGCCTTGAGGTAGGGCGAGCAGTAGACATGCGACACGCCCAGGGCCGCGAGGTACGGCACGAGCGCCGTCGCATCTGAAAATCTGAAATCGCGGTTCAGCTGCAAGCGGTAGGTTGCGCGCGGGATGACCGGCGCGGCTGCAGGAGCAGCGCTCGGCTTCTCCTGCGCCCGGGCGCCCGTGCCGCGCTCCTGCCGCAGGGCCTCGGCGAGCGCCTTCACGTGGGCATCGGCCTCCCAATCCTCGAGATTGAGGGGAAGTTTGCGCTGCCAGTTGGGGTACTGATCGGTCGTCGCCGGCAGGTTCACCTGCTCGAGCTGGCCAAACACATCCTCCATCTGGACCATCATCAGCTGGGCACGGCTGCGCGCGATGTAGACGTGGATCGCAAGCGCGAGTTCCGGCGTCATCTCGGGCGCCGACACCGGGTGTATCGTCATTCCCGCCGGCAGGAGCTTCTCGCGCTCCAGGGCGACCAGAAGCCGCGTGCGATCCTGGGCCCGCTCTACGGCTTGCTGCGTCCGCAACTCGTCCGACGGATAGAGATTCAAATGCGCGCGAAGATCGAGATCGTGTCCCAACCAGAAACTCTTCAGTGTGGGAAGGTCGTGCGTACTCGCCGCCGCGAGCGCCTGGTCGGGATAGGCGGCCGGCGCCTTGAAGCTGCCATCCGCCTCTTTTTCGAAGAGCAGCAGCCGGTATGAAAGTACGCCCGCGGCCTTCAGGTGGTCCGCAAGGCCTTCCGGCAGTGTGCCCAGGTCCTCCCCGATCACCATGCAGCGGTTGCGGTGGCTCTCCAGCGCAAGAATGCCGAGAAGGTCCGCGAGGGGATAACGGACATAGGCTCCGTCACGCGGCGATGCGCCCGGCGGCACCCAGTAGAGGCGCATGAGCCCCATCACGTGGTCGACGCGCAACGCGCCGGAGTGCTTCATGTTGGCGCGCAGTGTCGCGATGAACGGCGCGTAGGCCGATTCAGTCAGCCGCTCCGGAATGATCGGCGGCAGGCCCCAGTTCTGGCCGTGGAGGTTGAACTCGTCGGGCGGCGAGCCGACGCTGACCGACTCGGCGTAGAGGTCCTGCCACGCCCACGCTTCAGCACCTGCGCGGTCGACCGACACGGCCAAGTCCTGGTAGAGGCCCACCGTCAGCCCCAGCTCCAGCGAGCGCTGGCCGCACGCAGCGAGCTGCTCCTCGGCGAGCCACTGCAGCCACGCGTAGAACTCGACGCGCTCGCGGTTGGCATCTAGGAACTCATGCACCGCCGGCGCGGCAGGATCGCGGTACGGCTCGGGCCAGACCGGCCAGCCCCACACGTCCGCGTCTTCAGCATGGAAGCGCTCCTGTAATGCGTGGTAGAGCGCGAAGCGCAGCAAAGGCTCGTCGCCCTCGGAAAGGTAGCGCGCGAATGCGGCGCCCCGCGGCGTGCCTGCCAGCTGGTGCTTTTCGCGGAAGTGATGGTAGAGGACGCGCAGCGCGCCAAGCTTTGCCTCAGCCAGCCCCGGGTAGTCGACGAGCTCCGCGCTGCGCAATGCGCGCAGCCGCGCCTGCGATTGGGGCTCCGCGATGAGGTTTCGCACCGCCTCGCACTCCGCAAACTCCGGGATAGCCTCCACGTCGAGATAAAGGGGATTGAGGTACAGGCGGCTCGACGGGCTGTAAGGACTGATGTGGCCCGGATTATGTGGAAAAAGCGCGTGCAGAGGATTCAGACCCACGATGCCGGCGCCCGCGCGCGCCGATATCTCGAGCGCGTTCTTCAGATCGGTGAAGTCCCCGATACCCCAGTTATGGCCGCTCCGGACCGCGTAGAGCTGGAGGGCAGGGCCCCAGACGCGCCCACCTTCCTCGAGCCCTGGTGGAAGGAAACAGCGCGCGGGCGTGATAATCAGCGTCATGGCGACGGGCGCGCCGGCGTGCAGCCCCTCGAGGGAAAAGCGGTGATAGCCGGCGGGAAGGCGCTCGCGCCATTCGAATGCCGCCTTGGTGTAGCGCACGCCACCGATCTCGTGGTAGCCGATTCTCTGGAGCTCCGAGGCTCGAACCTCGCCGCTGCGCGTCTCGCCCGTCTCCAGCGCGAGCATCCAACGCACCGCCCTGGTTGCGGCCCCCTCGTCGAAGCAGATCTCCCAGCGATAAGCCTGCGCGTCCTCCCGGAAAACCGCGACGGCGGGAAGCCCGCGCTGCCAGTCCCACCGCTCGCGTTCCGCGAGAGCCGCCGCCACGCCGGACTCGTCCGCGATCACACCCATCGCCTCGAGCAACGCGAATCGCGTCGCGTCGGACGCGCTGTGTGTGTGGCCCCAGATGTCCTTGAATTCCGCCGCGATACCGACATGATCGCAAAGGCGTTGCAGATCGTTGCCGGCGTCGCTCATCTCACCTGCCTCCTGCCGCCAGATAGTACGCAGCCGCGAAGGCGGGCAGCCGGCCGGCCGCAAGCGCCGCACCTACTTCTCGTGGTTCACAGTGAAGCAAGGCAGCGGCCGATGGCGGAGAAATTGAGACTGGGGATGAAGACAGGTTGAGGTAGAGCGAAAGACGGGTGCCATCCCCCAGTCGCCACGTGACACCGAGTGCGCCGGCACCAAGCACGCCAAAGCGGCCGGCGTGGCCGCCCATACCGGCGAGGCGCGGCACGATGTGCTCACGGCGCATCCCAAGCAAATCACGATAGAGCGCCAGCCAGCCCGCGTGCGGCGCGGCGTCGATACAGCTCCAGTCGAGCCGGCTGCGCGCAAAGGTGTCAGGGGCATTCGGATCGGGGATCGCGGCCTGCGCCGCCGGATCGCTGAACCGGGCAAACCGTGCAAACTCGCGGCGGCGTCCGGCCGTCACTGCCGCCGCCAGTTCGGGACCAAAATCGCAGAAGAACAGAAACGGCGTGACGGCGCCGAATTCCTCCCCCATGAACAGCATCGGCGGAGATGGCGCCAGCAGCCACGCGACGGTTGCGGCGCGCAGCGGAGCCTCCTGCGCCAGCATTGACAGGCGCTCGCCAAAGGCGCGATTGCCCACCTGGTCATGCGTCTGGATGAACGACACGAATGCCGCTGGCGTCAGCTGCGCGCTCGGCTCGCCGCGCGCGGCGCGCTCGCGGTAGGCCGATGCCTCACCCTGCTGCGCAAAACCCTCTGCGAGGCAGCGGCCCAGATACCAGGCCGGTCGCTCGGCGTAATCGGAATAGTAGCCATCGGCCTCGCCCGTCAGCAGCACGTGGAATGCGTGATGAATATCGTCATTCCATTGCGCCGTGTGCCATCGGGGCCGGCCCGATTCGGACCGCACCAAATAGCGTGAATGGTTCTTGTCATTTTCGAGCACGAGATGCACCTCGCGCTCAGCGCCGGGACCGCTGCGCACGCGCTCGGCCAGCTCCATCAGGATGTCAGGCGTCGAGTCGTCAACGATCGCATGCACCGCATCCAGCCGCAGACCGTCCAGGTGGAATTCCTCGAGCCAGTAGAGCGCGTTATGGATGAAGAAGTCGCGCACATGCCGGCTATCCACATCATCGAAATTGATGGCGGCGCCCCATGGCGTGTGGTGACGCTCGGTGAAAAAACGCTTGGCGTAGACGTGCAGATAGTTGCCATCGGGGCCGAAGTGGTTGTACACAACGTCGAGCAACACCATCAGCCCGCGCGCATGCGCCGCCGCCACGAGCCGCTTGAGATCCTCGGGACGGCCGTAGGCCGCGTCTGGCGCAAATGGCAGCACGCCGTCATAGCCCCAATTGCGTTTCCCTGGAAAATCAGCGACCGGCATCAGCTCAAGCGCGGTGACACCGAGCTCGACCAGGTAATCAAGCCGGGCTTCCGCTCCCGCGAACGTCCCTTCCGGTGAAAACGTGCCGACGTGCAATTCGTAAACCACCGCCTGCTCCCACGGCCGCCCGCGCCAGCCGTCATCGGGCCACTCGAACATTTCGGGGGCTACCACTTCGCTCGGACCGTGCACGTCATCGGGATTGGACCGCGACGCGGGATCGGGCACTTCCAGCGCACCGTCAATGCGGTAGCGATAGCGCGTCCCGGCGGGCGCCTCGACCACGATCTCGCGCCAGCCATCGCCAATGGCCGGCATGGGCAAAGGCGCGCCATCGCCGCCAAGCACCAGCTCGACTGATTGCGCGGTGGGTGCCCACAGTCGGAAGCGCGTGCGGCTACCTTCGGCCGGCTCCGCGCCGAAGGGCATCCGGTGAATTCTTTTCATGTGTTTTGCTGCTGCAGCAGCGCCAGTGAGCGGCCCTTGAGGGGATAGTTGCCGCCCGCGTCGAAGGCGCCGTTGCGCGCCAGCCCCTCCTCGTGCGTGGTATCCATCACCACGAGCCAGCGTATCCCGGCCTCGCGGCTTGGCAGCTGAAAGGCCAGCTCCTCGTGATGGGCGTTGAAGAGCAGGAGAAAGGTGCTGTCGCTCACGGAACGCCCGCGCTCATCGCTCTCGGTCATGCCCTCTCCACTCAGCACGACCCCGAGGCACCGGGCGTGGTCATGCTGCCACTCTTCCTCGCTCATCTCTACCCCATCGGGCTTGAGCCACATGATGTCCTTGATCCCCGAGCCGCGGATCGGGCGGCCCTGGAAAAAATGGCGCCGCCGGAACACGGGATGCTCGCGCCGCAGCCGGATCATCCGCCGAGCGAATTCGAGAAGTTGGCGCTTGTCGTGCGTGATATTCCAGTCCACCCAGGAGATTTCGCTGTCCTGGCAGTAGGCATTGTTGTTGCCAAGCTGCGTGCGGCCGATCTCGTCCCCGGCGGTGATCATGGGCACGCCCTGGGAGAGCAGGAGCGTCGCGAGGAAGTTGCGCTTGCGCTGCGCTCGCAGCGCGTTCACCTGCGCGTCGTCCGTCTCGCCCTCAGCCCCCGAGTTCCAAGACAGGTTGTGATCGTGCCCGTCGCGGTTGTCCTCGAGATTTGCTTCGTTGTGCTTATGGTCGTAGCTCACGACGTCGTGCAGTGTGAAGCCATCGTGCGCCGTGATGAAGTTGATGCTTGCGTGCGGCCGGCGCCCGCTCTGCTCGTAGAGGTCGCTCGACCCCGTGAGCCGCTGCGCGAACTCGCCAATGACGCCGCCGTCGCCCTTCCAGTAGGCGCGCATGGTGTCGCGGTACTTGTCGTTCCACTCGGTCCAGCCGCCGGGAAAGTTGCCGACCTGGTAGCCGCCCTCGCCAAGGTCCCACGGCTCTGCAATGAGCTTCACCTGCGAGAGCACGGGATCCTGGCGCACGATGTCGAAGAACGCGCCAAGCCGGTCCACCTCGTGCAGCTCGCGCGCCAGCGCCGAGGCCAGATCGAAACGGAATCCGTCTACGTGCATCTCGGTCACCCAGTAGCGCAGCGAATCCATGAGAAGCTGCAGCACCCGCGGGTGCACCATGTTGAGCGTGTTGCCGCAGCCGGTGTAGTCCATGTAGTAGCGCGGCTCGTCCGGTTTGAGCCGGTAGTAGGATGCGTTGTCCACGCCGCGGAAACAGAGCGTCGGCCCGCAATGGTCGCCCTCGCCGGTGTGGTTGTAGACCACATCCAGAATCACCTCGATGCCCGCCGAGTGGAGGGACTTGACCATGGTCTTGAACTCCGAGACCACCCGGTCACCGCCATAACGGTTGTCGGGCGCGAAAAAACCGATGGAGTTGTAGCCCCAATAGTTGCGAAGGCCCTTCTCGGCCAGATGCCGATCGTCGATGAACGCGTGCACCGGCATCAACTCCACAGTGGTGACGCCCAGACGCCGGAGGTATTCGATCGCGGGTCCGGCGGCAAGCCCGGCGTAGGTGCCCCGCAGCTGCGGCGGAATGGCCGGATGCTGGATGGTGAACCCTTTCACATGCAGCTCGTAAATCACGGTATCGTGCCACGCGACGTTCGGCCGCCGGTCATCGCCCCACGTGAAGGCCGGGTCGATCACCCGGCACTTGGGCATGCCTGCCGCGGAATCACGCCGGTCGAACGAAAGGTCCGCCCGGTCGTGACCGATGCGATAGCCGAAATTGGCGTCGCTCCAGTTGATCGACCCGGTCAATGCCTTCGCGTACGGATCGAGCAACAGCTTGTTGGGATTGAAGCGGTGTCCGCGCTCAGGTTCGTACGGCCCGTGCACGCGGTAGCCGTAGAGCATTCCCGGTCGTGCTTCTGGCAGGTAGCAGTGCCAAACCTCGTCGGTTTTCTCGGGAAACCGTATTCGCTGCACCTCGCGCCGGCCCTTCTCGTCGAAGATGCATAACTCCACCTTCTCCGCATTCTCGGAGAACAGCGCGAAGTTGACGCCCTCGCCGTCCCACGTCGCACCACGCGGATAGGGTTTGCCGGGCCAGATGGCCGAAATAGGCACGCTCACGGGAATTTCCTTTCATCGCGCGAATTCGCAGCCGCAAACGGCGCTGCCGCCCCTTGTAGGCGAAACGGCGTCATTCGTCTTTTTTGTCCTGCCGCGGCAACCAGCGCTCGAGCAACCCGGCGGCCCACCGCTGCCCGCCGATTCCGAATGCCAGCGCGAGCGCGAACACCACCCCAGCCAGGATGACAAGGAAACTTTGGCGAATGATATCGCCGCCAACGTTCATCTGATCGAGCGCGATCAGCACGACGAACACGACGATCGCGTACTGGGAGAGCTTGCCGAGCAACTCGGCATCCTGGATTCCAACGTTGCTGCAGTAGGCGACGACGGTATTGTAAATAAAGCGCGCAAAGTACGCGCCGAACGCGAGGATCAGCAGCGCCACGATCACCTTCGGCACGAACAGGACAACCTGGCCGAAAAGATCGGTGATGTAGGTAAGCCCGAGGCCATTGAACGCGATCACCAGCGTCGCGAAAATCACGAGCCAGTAGATGAGCGTACCGAATATGTCGGTGGTATCGCTTTCGATCCCGCCTTGCCGCAGGAAGCCGTCAATCCCGGCGTGCTCGGTCAGCACATTGAAGTTCACCGCGCGCATCGCTTTCACGACCGCAAATCTGATGACCTTGGCGAGCAGCCAGCCCGCCACGAGCACCGCCAGCGCCAGCGCAAGACGCGGCAAAAATGCGCCGATCTGGCTAAGCACTATCCGGACCGGCTCCAGGAGCATATCGACCTTATCCATGTGTACCTCCTCCTATGCGTTGCGTAGCCCCGCGCCCGTCAACCGGTTTGAGACAAACCGGCCAGCGCGAGGATGCCTTCCAGCGGAATGCGCGCCCAGCCAGGACGGTTGTTGATCTCGTAGCGCAGTTCATAAAGCGCCTTCTCCAGCTCGAAGAGCTGCAGCAGCCCCCGCATTTCCTCGAACGACGCGTACAGTTCGCTGCCCCGCGTCGCCTCGTCGTAGGCCCCGAGAAACGCTGCACGTACCTGCGGTTCCCATGTTGCGGCAAGGGGCGATAAGCGCGCGCCGTCCTCCGGCGCCTGCATCACCTTCCGCAGCGCGGTCCAGCGCGCATAGTTGAACGAGCGCAGCATGCCAGCGACATCGCGCAACGGCGAATATTTTTTCGTGCGCTCGGCAAGCGGCCGCGCCGGCTCGCCCTCGAAATCGGTGATGAGAAAATCATTGCTCGTGAGCAGGACCTGCCCGAGGTGGTAATCACCGTGGTAGCGGGTCTTCAGGGTATGCCCGGTCGGCATGGCGCAGCCGTCAATGCGGGCCAGCAGCTGCTTCTGTCCGTCGAGGAGCGCCTGTGCCTGCTGACGAGAGGTCAGCACGAGCTGGCCCATCTGTCGCTCCAGTAACTTGAGCGTCGTAAGCGCCTCTTCGTGCACCGAGCGTTTGAACCCCATAAGATCGTCCGGCGTGACGGGCTCCGGCTCGAAAGCCGGCTTGCCGGACTTCAGCGCGAACGCCAGATGCAGTTCCGCCGTGCGCTGACCAAGCGTGCGCATGAGTGAAAGATAGGCGCCGTGCACATCCTCCGCTACCGAGTCCACGGCCGCGCGGTGGCTGTCGAAAAAACGCTCCAGATACGCCACCGTATAGTTCCAGCCGTCGCCCTGGTTGGTAACGTAGCCTTGCAGCAGCGCAAGCGTCATCGGCGTGCCGTCGTTTCCTAGATACTCGAGCGCGCCGGCGACCGGCGCGCAGTTTGCGAAGCCCGCGACCTCGGTCAGGTAGCGGCCGATTTCGAGCTCCGGATTCACACCCGCGCGGATGCGGCGATAACCTTTGAGGAACAGGCGATCACCGAGGGTCACCACGGTATTGCTGCTCTGCGCTTGCGGCCGGCCCACAGGCAGCTCGGCCAGCGATTCGCCGGCCAGCCCCGTAAACGCTTCGGTCGGGCTGAAGCGGAGTTTTCCATTTGCCGTTGGCACCTCGACGCACTTTTCGATGGCCTGCACGACAGCGCGACAGAACGCTTCGTCGGCGAGCGCATCGGCCATGGCGCCCACGTTGGCCTGCTGGCGAACCTTCGCCATGGTAGCCGGCGCCAGCGCGCGCATTCGCTCCTCTTCGGTCGATTCCCACGCGAGGGCGAGCGGCACGAAATAGGTCGCGGCCTCGGTGCCGCCCTCCGTTTCGACGAGGGGCAACAGCCAGCTCTGGCGCCCGATGCTCCACTGCGCGTAGTCGGTCAGCTTGGCCCGCTTGATGGTCTCGCCCTTCGCTGCGTACCAGCGCTGAGTTTCCAGATAACGCGGCAGCACTTCCTGCTCGAACTGCGCGCGGATCTTCTCGGCCATCCGGATGCGCCACGGCACGACGCGGTCGCGGAACAAGCTCGTCCAGCCATCGAAAAGGACCAGCACTGGCAGATCCTCGCGCGCGAGGCGCTCCTCGTGCCACTTCGGTACTTCGACGTCCGCAGCCAGCCGGAACCAGAAGAAACCGTGCGCGGGCAGCGTGAGCAGGTACGGAAGCTCGCCGATCGGCGGGAACGGATTTCGGCCCAGCAGCTCGACCGGCACGCGGCCGCGGTAGCGCGCGAGGTCCAACTCGACCGGCTGCGCCGATCGCGACACGTTGGCCACGCACAGGATCGCCTCCTCACCGTATTCCCGCAGGTACGCGAGCACCTTGCGGTTGCCCGGCCTCAGGAATGTGATCCTGCCGCGCCCGAACGCCCGGCTCGTCTTGCGCACCGCCAGGATCCGCCGCATCCAGTGCAGGAGAGAGGACGGATCGCGCAGCTGCGACTCCACGTTGACGGCTTCGTAGCCGTAGATCGAGTCCATGATGGGCGGCAGGAAGAGCCGTTGCGGGTCGGCGCGCGAGAAACCTGCGTTGCGGTCGGGGCTCCACTGCATGGGTGTGCGCACCGCATTGCGGTCGCCCAGATAGATGTTGTCGCCCATGCCGATCTCGTCACCGTAGTAGATGATCGGGGAACCGGGCATCGACAAGAGCAGGCTGTTCATGAGCTTGATGCAGTCGGAGTCGTTCTGCATCAGCGGTGCGAGCCGGCGGCGAATGCCGAGATTGATACGCGCCCGAGGGTCGGCCGCGTACATCTGGTACATGTAGTCGCGCTCCTTGTGCGTCACCATCTCGAGCGTCAGCTCGTCGTGGTTCCTTAGAAAGATCGCCCACTGGCAGCTCTCGGGAATATCGGGCGTCTGGCGCATGATTTCCACGACGGGATGGCGGTCCTCCTGCGCGATGGCCATGTAGATGCGCGGCATCAGCGGGAAATGATAGGCCATGTGGCACTCGTCGCCCTGGCCGAAGTATTCGGACACGTCCTCCGGCCATTGATTGGCTTCAGCGAGGAACACGCGGTTGCGGTAGCGGCTATCGAGCTCGGCGCGGATGCGCTTCAAGAGCCGGTGCGTTTCCGGAAGGTTCTCGTTGTTCGTGCCGTCGCGTTCGATGAGATACGGAATCGCGTCCAACCGCATTCCGTCGACCCCCATGTCGAACCAGTACCGCATTACGCGCAGCACCGCCTTCACCACGTGCGGGTTGTCGAAGTTCAGATCCGGCTGGTGCGAGAAGAAGCGGTGCCAGTAGTAGGACTTGGCGACCGGATCCCAGGCCCAATTGGAACTCTCGGTATCGGTGAAGATGATGCGCGTCTCCGGCCATTTCTGGTCCGTCTCGCTCCAGACATAGAAATTGCGCTTGCTCGAATCCGCGGGCGCCCGCCGCGCGGCCTGGAACCAGGGATTCTGGTCCGAGGTGTGGTTGATTACCAGTTCGGTGAGCACACGCAGCCCGAGGCTGTGTGCTTCCCGCATGAACTGCCGGAAGTCGGCGCGGGTGCCGTAGTCGGGGTGAATGTTGTGGTAGTCGGAAATATCGTAGCCGTCGTCCTTCAGCGGAGAAGGATAGAACGGCAGCAGCCAGATAGCGGTCGCACCCAGGTCCCGCACGTACTCTAGCTTCTCGGTAAGCCCGCGGAAGTCGCCAATCCCGTCCCGGTTGCTGTCATTGAAGGCGCGAACGTGCACCTGGTAGATGACCGCGTCCTTGTGCCAGAGCGGATCGTCTTCCAGCTCGGTCTTGCGGTTGCGAATCGGTTCAGCCATCGCGGAGCTCAGGCGAAGTTCTCGAAATCACGCTCGGAGCGCAGGCGCTTTATCACCTTAAAGACGTGCGCCGGACAGGCCTGCGGGTTGAGTTCCACGTAGTTGCGCGCGCCCTGCCACAGATAGCTCGTTCCGCTGAGCAGGTCCTCGACCTCGTAGGAGCGTTCACGATCGATGCCCAGCTGGTCGAGCGGCACCTCGAGCCAGCCCGACTGCCGGTGATGCGGGTCGAGATTGACGACCATAATGACGACATTCGAGCGGTCATTCGTGTACTTCGTGTAACAGATGAGCTCGTCATTGTCGACCGGTATGAACTGGATGTTCCATTCCTGCTGCAATGCAGGGTTCTCCCGCCGCGCGCGGTTCACCGCGGCGACGAGCGTGCGCAGGCTGTCGGGCTTCGCCAGATCCCAGAACCGCACCTCGTACTTCTCGGAGTTGCGGTACTCCTCGCTGCCCGGCTCGCGCGGCACGTTCTCGCAATGCTCGAACGCCGGCCCGTAAATGCCGTAGTTCGCGCCAAGCGTGGCCGCCAGCACCAGCCGCGTCATGAAGGCCGGACGGCCGCCGTGCTGGAGATAGGCGGTCAGAATGTCGGGCGTGTTGGGCCAGTGATTGGGCCGGAAGTACTCGCGCGATGCGTGGCTCGCGAGCTCGCTGAAATAATCGCTCAGCTCCAGCTTCGTGTTGCGCCATGGAAAGTAGGTGTACGACTGCGTGAAACCGATCTTCGCCAACCGATGCATCACCTTGGGCCGCGTGAACGCCTCTGACAGGAACATCGCCTCCGGATGATCGCGCTGGATCTCCGCGATAAGCCATTCCCAGAAGGCGAACGGCTTGGTATGCGGATTGTCGACCCGGAAGATCGTGACCCCGTGCTCCACCCAGAACGTGAACACGCTCTTCAGCTCCTGCCATAGTGCCGGCCAGTCGTCGCATTCGAAATTGAACGGATAGATGTCCTCGTATTTCTTGGGCGGGTTCTCGGCGTACTGCACCGTTCCGTCCGGGCGCCAGCGGAACCACTGCGGATGCTGCTGCACGTAGGGGTGGTCCGGCGCGCACTGGAAAGCGATGTCGAGCGCGACTTCGATGCCGAGCTCGCGCGCCGCCGACACCAGGCGCCGAAAATCATCGAGCGTGCCCAGCGCGGGATTGACCGCCTTGTGCCCGCCCTCGTGCGAGCCGATCGCCCACGGGCTGCCGGGATCGTCGGGCGTCGCCTTGAGCGCATTGTTCCGGCCCTTGCGGTTCACGCGCCCGATCGGATGAATCGGCGGCAGATAGAGCACATCGAAGCCGAGCTCGGCCACGTACGGGAGCCGCATCTCGCAGTCGCGGAAGGTGCCGTGGCGCCCCGGCGCATCCGCTGTCGAACGCGGGAACATCTCGTACCACGCGCTGCAACGCGCGCGCCGCGGATCGACCGTCAATCGCAACTCGGGCGAATACGTATCGGCGAAGCTACGGTCGGGATAGCGATTCATCAGCGTCAGCAATTCATCGCCAAGGGCGAGCTCCTGGCGAGCCTCGAGCTTGCCCGCGCCTTTCAGCTTGTCCGCAATGCCCGACAGCGTCCGTGCATCGGCGCCCTTCGCCCGCGCGGCGGCTTGCGCGACGAGCTCCGCACCGCTCTGCAGTGCGAGCGCCACGTCAGACGGCTCGACGCGCTTCGCAAAGTCTTTGCGCCACGTTAGAAAAACGTCGACCCAGGCGGTTACGGTATAACGGCAACGCCCCGGCGCTCCCACTTCAAATTCGCCGCGCCAACGGTCGTTGTCCTCGAACCGCATCTCGGCCTCGGTCCAGGCCGCCGCTTCTTCCCTGCGATAACGTAGCATGCAGCGCAACGTGTCGTGGCCGTCGCCAAACACGTCCGCTTCCACCACCAGGCGGTCGCCGGCAGCCCGCTTTGCAGGAAACCGCCCGCCGTCAACCGCCGGGTAGATCCCCTCGATGACGGCTCGGCAGCGTCCCTCGCCTGGAACGTCCTTTTTCGACATCCTTGTTTCCTCCGTAAGGAAAAAGCCCTTCAGGGGCGGCCAGTGCTCTTGAAGAATAGCGCGCTCAGCGGCGGCAGCGTTAGCCGCAGCGACCAGTCCCGGTCATGCGCCGCATGCGGCTGCGCCTCGACACCGCCCAGGTTGCCCACGCCCGAGCCGCCATAACGCTCCGCGTCGCTGTTCAGGATCTCCTGCCAGCGGCCGCCTCGCGGCACGCCCAGCACGTAGCCGGACCGCACGATTGGCGTGTAGTTGAGCACGACCAGCACCACCTCGTCGCCGCGGGCGTTGCGGCGAATGAAGCTCAGCACGCTGTTGTCGCGGTCATTGGCCTCGATCCACTCGAAACCTCCGCGCTCGCAATCGAAATCGGCCAGCGCGGACTCTGCGCGGTAGCAGCGATTAAGATCGGCTACCCATTCACGCACGCCCTCGTGCAGCGGATAGCCCAGTACGTGCCACTCTAGGCTCTCCTCGTGCTGCCACTCGCGCCGCTGGCCGAATTCGCCGCCCATGAAGAGCAGCTTCTTGCCCGGATGCGCCCACATGTAGCCGAAGAGCAGCCGCAGGTTGGCGAACTGCTGCCATTCATCGCCCGGCATCTTGCCGATGAGCGATCCCTTTCCGTGAACCACCTCGTCGTGCGACAGCGCCAGCACGAAATTCTCGTCGAAGGCGTACCAGATGCTGAACGTGAGCTGGTCGTGGTGGTGCGTGCGGTAGATCGGGTCGCGCGAGAGGTACTTGAGCGTGTCGTGCATCCAGCCCATGTTCCACTTGTAGCCGAAACCCAGGCCGCCTCCCGAGACCGGGCGCGAGACCATCGGCCACGCGGTGGATTCCTCCGCGATCGTCTGGACGTCGGGAAAATCACGATAAACCGCTTCGTTCATGTGGCGCAGAAAGCTCATCGCTGCCAGGTTCTCACGACCCCCGTACTCGTTGGGTATCCACTCACCCTCCTTGCGGGCATAGTCGAGATAGAGCATGGACGCCACCGCGTCAACGCGCAGTCCGTCAATGTGATACTTGTCGAGCCAGAACAGCGCGCTGCTCTCGAGGAAAGCACGCACCTCGTGACGCCCGTAGTTGAAGATGCAGCTGTTCCATTCGGGATGATAGCCCTGACGCGGGTCCGCGTGCTCGAACAGATGCGTGCCGTCGAAATAAACGAGCGCGAAACCGTCGTTCGGAAAATGCGACGGCACCCAGTCCAGTATCACGCCGATGCCCTGGCCGTGCAGGTAATCGACCAGATACATGAAATCCTGCGGCGTGCCGTAGCGCGCGGTCGGCGCGAAATAGCCCGTTGTCTGGTAGCCCCACGAGCCGTAGAACGGGTGTTCCATGACCGGCATCAACTCGACGTGCGTGAATCCCATGTGCCGCACGTACGCGGCAAGCGGCTCGGCAAGCTCGCGGTAAGTGAGGGGGCGGTTGTCCTCCTCCGGAACGCGGCGCCAGGAACCGATGTGCACCTCGTAGATCGACATCGGTGCATTGCGCGCCGCCGCCGCAGCCCGCCGCGTCATCCACTCGTGATCCCCCCACTCGTACTCGAGGTTCCAGACACGAGAGGCCGTGGCCGGCGGAAGCTGCCAGTAGAACGCGAAAGGATCCCCTTTGTCCGCCTCGTGCCCGTGTGCGTGAGAGCGGATACGGTATTTGTAGTAGGCGCCTTGCGCCACGCCGGGGACGACCCCTTCCCAGATTCCGGAGCCGTCCTGGCGCACTTGCAGCGGATTGCGTCCCGGATCCCAGCCGTTGAAATCACCAATGACTGCGACCGATGCCGCGCCCGGCGCCCACACGGCGAAGCGCGTCGCGGACTTGTCATCGATTTCGGCGGGATGCGCACCCAGCTTTTCGTACAGACGGACGTGGCTTCCCTCCTTGAAGAGGTAGATATCGTGTTCGGTCAGGATGGAGCCTGCCCTTCGCCGCTCGCCGCCTGCAGCTCGCGGTGGCCCCGCCCGTTGCGAAGTCGATTTGGGTTTCGCTGGCATCTCCTTAATCCTCCGTCAACCCGTCCGAAAAATTTCCTGCCGGCATCGATTGGCGCATCTCCATGCGAGCCTCCCCTGGCGCTTACGCACCCGCGCGACGAGTCAACTTGTTCCCCGGGCGAAGCCAATGCTGCAGGAAAGCAATCAGCTCCCGAGGCGGCCTGAGCCAAAGATCAGCGAGCGTCTCCCGCAGCTCCGAGCGCACGAGCACGCCAAGGCCGTGGCCCTTGATTGCTCGGAACGCGTCCTCATCCGTAATATCGTCGCCAAAATAGGCCGCGACACACGCAGCCCCGCTTTCCGAAAGCACGGTCCTCACGGCGTGCTCCTTGTTGGTGCCGCGCGCGCGCAGTTCCAGGCCGCCATCGAACGCGATCAGCTCGAGCGCGTCGTCCGCAGCGAAGGGTTCCCAAGCGGACTTCACCTGCTCTCTCAACCGGGCGATCTTGATCGCCGGCAGCCCCCGCCAGTGCAGCGCAACGCTCGCTGGCTTGCACTCGATTCGCGCCCCCGCACGGCGGAATTCCTCGGCAGCAGCTTCAGCCAATGAGAGCGCCCGCCGCACCTCCTCCGCGGGTTCCTGCACGCCAACCACGCCATCGGCAGACATGCGCTCCCAGCCGTGCGCGCCCCAGATCTCGGGGGATCGCCGCAATGACAGCAGCGCGGCAACCTCGGACGCGCGCCGGCCGCTCACGATCACGACGCGCGTATCGGCCTGTTGCATCACTGCGTCCAGCAAATCGACAACACCGGGATATGGCACAGCCTGCTCTGGGCGGATCTTGAACGGCGCCAGCGTCCCATCGTAGTCGAGCATCAGCACCCGCTCGCTCGAGTTCGAAAGCGTCGCGTAGAACTGATCGAGATCGACGCTCGGCGTCAGCACCCTCATCTTTTGCTCTATCCCGTCGTTAGTGTCTGGTTAGAAATGGCGACCGAGAAACATGTAAAGACGTGTCATCTTTCGACGTCCTGGTTGCGGCGGCAGACTGACTCAATGGCAACGAGTGAGCGCGACGGCCTTTTCGCGCTCACGGTTCCACACGGTCTTACGGAGAGCGTCCCGTGCATGGCCCGCGACCGCACGCGACATTGTTGAGATTTTAGGTCTTATGTCCTACCGAGCGCGCGCCCTAGGCAATTTCCCGTGCATTTCAGCACAGAAAAAACCATTATATCCAGGGCGTTATAACACCCGGATCTATTCGAATCGCGACGCAGTTGCCCGATTATACAGCATGCGACATCGCATCCCGAGTGAAACGGGGCGTTCACAAGCCATTCTTAACAATCACGATGTGCACCCGGTACGGTCCGTGCGCGCCCAGCGTCACGGTCTGTTCGATGTCGGCGGTTCGCGACGGACCGGAGATGAAATTCACCGCTCGCGGCAGCACTCGCCGCTCGGACCGCACGAGCTCCCACGCCTCTTCCATGCCGCGTACGATGCGCGACGCGTCGATGATGGCGATATGAGTCTCCGGCAGCAGGCTGACAGCGCTTGGGGTTTGCGGGCCCGACAGCATCATCAAGGTTCCGGTCTCGGCGATGGCGCAGAATGTGCCGGTGACGCCCACGAGATCGCTCTCGTGCGCTGCGCGCACCGCGATCACGATTCCCGCCGCGCGCCAGTCAAGCGTGGCAAAGGCTTCCCAGCATACCGCCTCTCGCGACAGGCGCTGCGCGTCCAGGTAGCGCGAGATTGCTGCCGGCGCGGCATCCAGCGCTTCCACCTCGTCGACCGTGCTCGCGAGTTTCAGCGCTTCCTCGCGAAAACGAACGACAGGATCCCAGGTGGCGGCGGGGCGCGGGTTCTGCGGGTGCGCCGCAATGTGGGCGCGCACCGCTTCGCGCTCGCCCGCATCGGTCAGCGCGCTTTTTGCCTGACGCGCGCGAATCCGCGCCAGAATGTTTTCACGTGCGTTCATGTCGAGCCGTAACGCATCAATGCAAGGACCGCAAAGGATGCGCGAAGGACGCGAGGATCATTTTTAAGATTTACTTTGCGCACGCTCTGCGTCTTTGCGTCTTTGCGGTTCGGTCATCAGCCTAACGTGGGCATATTCAGCCCCGGCGCGGGCGTATCCTGGTGCGGCCAGCGGGTCGTGATCACCTTGGTGCGCGTATAAAACTTCACGCCCTCCATGCCATGTACATGGAGGTCGCCAAAGAGCGAGTTCTTCCAGCCGCCGAAGGAATAGAACGCGACCGGGACCGGAATCGGCACATTGACGCCCACCATACCCACCTGGATCTCGTTCTCGAAGCGTCGCGCGGCGCCACCTGATTCCGTGAAAATCGCCGTGCCGTTGGCGTAGGGATTGCGATTGACGAGCGCGATCGCGTCCTCCAGCGTCTCGCTTCGCAGCACAACGAGCACCGGGCCGAAGATTTCGTCCTGGTAGATCTTCATGTCAGCCTTGACGCCGTCGAAAAGTGTCGTGCCTAAGAAGAAGCCGCCGTCGTGTCCGGGTACCTTCAAGCCACGGCCGTCCAGCACGAGTTTCGCGCCCTCTTTTACGCCCTGATCGACATAGCCTGCGACCTTGTCCCGATGCTGGCGGGTGACGAGCGGCCCCATTTCGACGCCCTCCTTGTCGCCCGGGCCAACCATGATCGCCTCGGCCTTTTTCTTGAGCAGCGACACCAGCGGATCCGCCGCCGCGCCGACCGCGACCACCGCCGAGATCGCCATGCAGCGTTCTCCCGCAGAGCCGTAGGCCGCGCCGATCAGCGCGTCCGCCGCGAACTCGAGGTCTGCGTCCGGCAGCACCACCGCGTGGTTCTTGGCGCCGCCGAGCGCCTGCACGCGCTTGCCGTTCTTCGCGCAGGTTTCATAGATGTACTTCGCGATCGGGGTCGAGCCGACGAAACTGACCGCGTGGATGCCGGGATGGTTGAGAATCGCGTCCACCGCCTCCTTGTCGCCGTGTACAACGTTCAAAACGCCGTCGGGTAGCCCGGCTTCCTTGAACAGTTCCGCCATCCGCATCGAGGCCGACGGCACCTTCTCGGAGGGCTTGAGCACGAACGTGTTGCCGCAGGCGATCGCCACTGGAAACATCCAGAGCGGCACCATCACCGGGAAGTTGAAGGGCGTGATACCCGCGCACACGCCGACACCCTGGCGCACCGTGTGGCAATCGACGCCAGTGCCGACGTTCTCCGAATGCTCGCCTTTGAGGAGATGCGGAATGCCACAGGCAAACTCCACCACCTCGAGGCCGCGCTGCACGGAACCCATCGCATCCGGCAGCGTCTTGCCGTGCTCCTCGGTGACGAGGCGCGCGAGCTCCTGCTGGTTCGCCTGCAACAGTTGGAGAAACTTCTGCATGACACGTGCGCGTCGCAGCGGCGGTGTGTCGCGCCATTCAGGAAACGCTTTTGCGGCAGCCTTTACTGCGGCATCGATGTCGGCTGCATTGCAAAACGGCACTCGGCGCGTGACCGCACCGGTCGCGGGATTGGTGACGTCGCCGTAACGAGTGGCCGTGGCGCCCTTGCGCTTGCCTTCAATCCACAACTCGACGGTACCCGCACCGCGCGCTTCGACTGGCTTGCTCATCGTTGTCTCCTGTACAACTCTCGGAAGGTGACGCCTTGGGGCGCCGGCATGTCACGGCTGGCGGTCCAGCCGCCAGCAAGTGGAATACTATGGATGAGACGGTCGCGGCCGCCCATCAGGGCAAGCAGCCGCGCACCGATCGCTGCCGCAGCCGCATAGATCGCCGGCCGCTGAGCCGTCCAGCACCAGGCGCCGAACGCGGCCCGCTCAGTCCAGGGCTTCAGCTTGCGAGCGAACTGCTGCTCGCGCAGCTTTCGCATGAGATCAGGGAGCGGGATCTTCACGGGGCAGACAACGCCGCACTGGTTGCACATCGTTGCGGCATTCGGCAGATCGAGCGCCTTCTCGAGCCCGACGTAGGCCGGCGTCAGCACCGAGCCCATTGGGCCCGGGTAGACCCAACCATACGCGTGCCCGCCGACGCTCTGGTACACCGGGCAGTGATTCATGCAGGCGCCGCAGCGTATACAGCGCAGCATCGGCTGCAACTCGGTCCCGACAAGGCTTGTGCGGCCTCCGTCGAACAGAATGACGTGGAAGTGCTCCGGGCCGTCATGCTCGCGCTCGCCTTTCACGCCGGTCGTCACCGAGATGTAGTTCGAGATCGACTGCCCGGTACCGTGCGACGGCAGCAGCCGCATCAACGTTGCAACGTCCTCGAGCGTAGGCAGGATCTTCTCGATTCCCGTGATCGCAACGTGCACGCGCGGAAGCGTCGTCACCATGCGGCCGTTGCCCTCGTTGGTGACGATCAGCGTCGAGCCCGTCTCGGCGATCGCAAAGTTGGCGCCGGAGATGCCCATGTCCGCGCTGATGAAATGCCCGCGCAGCCGCTCGCGCGCCTCGCGCGTGAGTTCCGCGATGTCGGTCTTGCGTGGCGTGCCGTGCTTCTCCTCGAACAGGTCGGAGACCTCATCGCGCGTCTTGTGCACGACAGGCGCCACGATATGCGAGGGCGGCTCCTTCGCAAGCTGCAGGATGTACTCGCCGAGGTCCGTCTCCAACACCTCTATGCCCGCCGCCTCGAGCGCGTCGTTCAGCGCGCACTCTTCGGTGACCATTGACTTGGACTTGACCGCCTTGCGCACGCCATGGCGCCGCGCGAGCTCGCACACGATCCGGTTGACATCCTCGTGGGTCTCGGCCCAGTGCACCTCCGCGCCGCGCGCCGTTGCGTTGCGCTCGAACTCCTCGAGATAGACATCCAGGCGATCGAGCACGCGATCACGGATCGCGCTTGCCGCATCGCGAATGGCTTCAAAGTTGTCCATCTCGGCGACGCGCTGGGCGCGACCGCGCACGAAGTTGCCCTGCAACTTGTTCAGCGCGTTCTGCAGGTTGCGGTTCACGAGCTTCTCGCGAGCCCGGGACTTGAAATGCATGGAGGCAACTTGCATGGCCGTATCTGGAAAACTTGGGGGCAGTAGATCCGAGCGCCCGATTATAGCGCGGTGCCGGCTCAAGCCCTCGGCGCCACGAGCCGGATCATGTAGATGCCGCTGGCGACCACAACTGCCGCGCCGGCCAGCACCCAGGCATCCGGCGTTTCGTCCCAAACCAGGAACCCGACCAGCATCGCCCAGAGCAGACCGGAATACCGGAACGGCGCGATGATCGCCGCGCGACCCAGACGCAACGCTTCGATGACCATGAAGTGCGCGCACGCGTTGAAGAGCCCCGCGGCGAGGAACCACGCCGCCCCCGCCGCATCGACGCGCTGCCAGCCAAACGCACTGGTCAGAAGTCCCGCCGCCATAACGATGAAACCGGACCAGAACAGCACCGAGATCGAACTCTCGGTTCGCGACAGGCGCCGTGTGAACGCATCGCGGAAACCGTTGGTAAAGGCGGCAAGAACGGGGAGCAGCGCCGCCCACACAAATTCGCCTCCGCCAGGCCGCACGATCAGCATCACCCCCACGAAACCACCCCCGATCGCCAGCCATTGGCGCGCGTCCACCCGCTCACCGAGCAGCGGCGCCGACAACAGCGCAACAAAAATCGGGCTCGAGAAGAGCACAACGGTCACGAGCGAGAGCGGGAGAAGGCTCAAGCTCCACACGATGAGGCCACTACCGGCGACAAAGAGCAGCCCCCGCAGGAACTGCCCGCCCCGGTTGACAACTTTCAAAGCGCCCAGCCCGGTCACGCTCACCGCGTACGGCACTATGAACATGAGAGCGGCCAGCTGCCGCAGGCAGATCACCTGGCCAATCGGGTAATGCTGCGTCAGATGCTTGGACACGGCATCATTGAGAGTCAGGAGGCCGGCACCCGCCACCATCGCCAGCACTCCGCGCAGCACCAACGGATCCTTCATCTCTCGCCTGGTCTTGCTGGCTGTTCGAGCGCCTTAGAGCCGGAAGCGACGCACCGCGTCGTCGTTCCAGGCGAGCCCATTGCCCGGGCGCGCAGAGGGGACAGCCAGACCGTCTGCGATCCGCAACGGCTCCTGCAGCAGCACGTTGGCCCAATCCACATACTCGAGCCAGTGCCGGGTCGGGGTCGCCGCGAGAAGGTGCGCGCTGACCTCCGGGAACAGGTGCGAGGACATTTGCATGCCGCGGGCGGAGGCAAGCTGGGCCGCGCGCAGCCAGCCAGTGACGCCGCCAATGCGCTCGAGGTCGGGCATTACGTAGTCGCACGCCCCGGCCGCCAGCGCCTGCTCCATCCCGAACGGGAGCGAAAAATTCTCGCCGATCTGAACCGGCGTCGTAAGCTCGCGCGCAAGCGCGGCGCACCCCGCATAGTCGTCGTGGCGAATCGGCTCCTCGATCCAGCAGATGCCGCCTTCCGCGTCGAGCGCGCGCCCGCGTTTCACGGCTTCGTCGACCGACAGCGCCTGGTTGAAATCGACCATGATCTCGACATCTTCCGGGATTCTTCGGCGCACCGCCCGCAGCGCCGCAAGGTCGGCCTCCAGAGAGGGGTAGCCCAGGCGCAGCTTGACCGCGCGAAATCCGCCTGCCAGCAGCTTCTCCGCCTCATCCGCGACCGCTTCCGGCGCCATCAGTCCCAGCCCGCAGCTGTTGTACGCCCGCACCGGCCGCGGCTCTGCGCCCAGGTAGGCCGCGAGCGGCTGGCCTGCGGCGATTGCAAGCGCGTCCCAGCACGCGATATCGAACGCCGCCATCGCCATGCGCACGATGCCCTGCACCCCAATCAGCGTGAAGCGCTTGTAGAGCTTGGCCCACAGCTCGGCCGGCGCCAGCCGATCGCCCTTGACAACGCTCAGCACTTCCGCGAGGAGGCTCGTGATCGCAGGGGCCGCAGCCGGCAAGTAGCAAAAGAGATACGACCGCCCGGTGACACCCTCCTCGGTCTCGAGATCCACCAGCAACAGCGGCGCCGAGCGCACCGCGGCGGCGCTGGTGCCGAGCACGTAAGTCATGGGGACCAGAACCCCGACCGCCCGGACGTCACGGACCGTAAGTCGTGGCCCTTTCACGCTAGGAGACATGCTGAAAGCACTGGAACCGCCGATGACTGCACGCCGCCTCAACAGCACTCCAGCCAGGAAAGCGCACGGAGACGCATAGATAGAAATGCTTCATCACGAAAACGCCCGGAACCACATGGAATCAGAGGCACCCTGATCTTGAATCTTCGCGTATTTCCACGTGATGCTACGTTCGAAGGATTCCTGATTTCCGATTCACGGCTGTTAGTGTTCGCGGCGGCCCTGCGCGTGCAGAACCAAAATGTCCCACACCGCCCGGTTGGTGGGCGTTGGCACACCCGACTTGACGCCGAGCTGCACGACGCCGCCGGAGAGCCACTCGACCTCGAGACGGCTGCCCCGCTCGAGATCGTGGTGCATCGAGGACGTCATGTCGGCCGGAACGCTGTCGGCAAAACGCAGGCGGTCCTCGGCATAGTTCTCGGGGAGCGCCACGCCCAGCGCGCGGCCCACCGCAACCGTTTCCTTCATGATCTCGAGCAGAAATGCTCGTGTCTGCAAATTCGAGCGAATCGGGCCGATTGGCATGCGTATCGTCGTAGTGGTCGCCGACAGCCCCACAAGGAAGGTATATTTTTCCCACAGCGTGCGCCGAATGTCGGGCACGATCTCGGCCTGGATCCCGGCCCGAACCAAGGCCTCGAGCAACGCCTCGACACGAGGCGTGCGGCGCCCGTCGTACTCTCCGATCAACGCCCGCTGTAGCGCTCCGGTCTGCAATATCACGCCAGGTCGCGAAATACGCGTCGCGACATAACCCACGCCACCGATAACGGCGGCGTCGCCCAGCTCGGTGCGCAGAATGTCGTCTTTGATGACGCCGTTCTGGAGGGAAAGCACGGCGGTATTGGGGCCAACGCTGGCTTTCACGGCACGCGCGGCCGTCTCCGTATCCCACAGCTTGACGGCAATCAACACTACGTCGACCGGGCCAACCGTGGCGGGATCATCGGTCACCTTCACTCGCGGCAACCGGATGTCGCCCTGCACCTCGTTCTCGATGACGAGCCCACGCTCGCGCATGGCTTCGAGATGCGCCCCGCGCGCGACGAAGGTGACATCGAAACCGGCGTGCGCGAGGCGCCCGCCATAGAAGCCCCCCACACCGCCGGAGCCCATCACCAATATTTTCATAACGCTTGAACCATGAATCTGGAATCGTGAGTGGAAATCGTAACGCGCCGTGTTTCCGCGCTGTTTTTTCTTTCAAGTCCGAACTTCATCCGAGCTCACGAACAGCCTGAATGAGTGCGTTCTTAACCGCGCGTATTTGCGTTTATATGCGGTCTCTCCTCAACCCCGGCGAGGACTTCGGCAACGTGGAGCACCTTCGTGCTCATGTCGCCACGGCGCCGCAGCCGGCCTTCGATATTAAGCATGCAGCCCAGATCGCCCAGCACCACCGCATCGGCACCACTGGCCGAGATGTTTCCACATTTGCGCTCCGCGATATGCGCCGAGATTTCGCCAAACTTGAGCGCGAACGTGCCGCCGAAGCCGCAGCAGGTTTCCGCTTCGTTCATTTCCTTCAACTTTAACCCGGCCACCTTGGCGAGCAGCGCTCGTGGTTGCGCCTTGATGTCGAGCTCGCGCAGGCCGGAGCACGAGTCATGGTACGTAACCGTCCCATTGTACGCCCCGGGCACTTTCTCGAGCTTGACGACATTCAGCAGAAAGTCGGTGAGCTCGTAAGTGCGGCTTGCCAGCCGTTGCACGCGCGCAAGTTCTGCGGGCTGGTCCGCAAGCAACTCGGGGTAATGGGTCCGGATCATGCCGGCGCACGAGCCGGAAGGCACGACGACATACTCGAATGCATCGAACTCATCGAGCACCTTGCGCGCGAGCGCCTGAGCCGCCCCGCGCGCGCCTGCGTTGTAGCCCGGCTGCCCGCAACAAGTCTGCGTCGCGGGAACGACCACTTCGCAACCCGCCGCCTCCAGCAGCCTCAACGCGGCGAAACCGATGCGTGGCCGCATGAGGTCAATGAGACAGGTAACGAAAAGACCGACGCGCATCTGTGGAAAAAGCGTGACTGGCAAAAGATGGCGGCTAACGGGCGTTGGGTGCTAGGCGGACAAGTCTCCGCGCCAGCGATTATCGCAGAAAAAGGCCGCGCGCCCGCTCCCTTCCAAAAGCGTCGATGCGTAGCATGAGCAACGCGGCGACCGCGCAAGACGAGGGATAACGCAATCGCATTAGCGGTTCAATCGATTTACCACGCACGATTCACGAATCACGGCCTTCAGGCGCGCCAGGGACGAAGGAACTCCATCCGGTCCGCAGAGCGCACGACCAGCTGCCGCACCATCTTCTTCTGCAGAACATGAAGCACCACCGCGGTTCCAGCCTCCCCGCTCGCCCACAGCCGCCGGTAGAAATCGCTCTGATGACCGATGGCCTGGCCCGCGATCCCGAGAATGATATCTCCGCGGGACAGGCCCGCCTGGGCCGCGGGCGAACCGGGCAGCACGCGCGTGACCACCACGTGGCCTTCGATCTCCTCGGAATACACGCCCAGCCAGGGTCTCGGCGCCTCACGCCGCCGACCCGTCGTCAGCAGATCGTCAAGCACCGGCTTGAGCAGATCAATCGGGACGAACATGTTGCCGGGAAAGGCGGCGCCGATTTCCAGCGTGTCGCTTACCCAAAGCGATCCGATGCCGACGAGCCGCCCATCGGCGTCCAGCAGTGCCGCCCCACTGTGCTCGAAGCGGGGCGGCGCTGTAAAGATGCCGTCCTCGATCATGTACTCCCACCATCCGGTGAAACGGCGCCTCGCGACAACGCAAGCGCGCGAGGCCCCGCCGGCAGCGCCGTGCGCAGCGACGAGGACCGTGGACAGCTCCGCCAGGTCGCCGGAGTTACCGAACTCGACCGGGCGGCAATCCAGGGCCGCGCGCAGGAGACCGAACCCGGAACCGTGGTCGTAACCCACCACGCCCGCCGGAAATACGCGACCGTCTCCCGTGACAACAAGGATCGATTCCGCCTCCAGGATCAGATAACCGATGGTCAGGATGAGGCCCCTGTCATCGATCACGACCCCGCTGCCTTCGCGCTCGGCGCCCAGGTTCTCCGCAGTCCGGGCCTCGGGCACGGTTTTGATACTCAGCTTTACGACTGCGTCGAGCGGCAGCGCGTCTGCGCGCAAGTCAGGTACCGCCACATGTGCGGCGCGCCAGGAAGAAAGCGTGGCTGCGAAAAACGAGACTGTCACAGTAGGAAAGTCAGGCAGTGTGGGTCTGGCGCAGGCGCCGAACGGCCTGGCGCCCACGGTCAATCTTATCGGGGTGCCCCCCGCACAGCAACGGGGCCCCCGGAGGCGGCAGTCTACGCCTCGCTCGCGTAACGCACGGTAATGATTTCGATTTCAGCCTCGCCCGACGGAGTGGCGAGTGTCACCACGTCGCCGGAACGCCGCTTCAGCAGGACCCTGGCAATGGGCGATTGCCAGCTGACGTGACCGCGTTTGGTATCGACCTCGTCCATGCCGACGATGGTGATCGTCCGCTCTTCGCCGCCGCCGTGGACATAGGCATAGGTGACCGTCGCGCCAAAGAAGATCTGGTCGCTGTCGCCGCGCCGCGCCGGGTTGACCACCGAGGCATTGTCGAGGCGCTTCGTGAGGTAATGGATGCGGCGATCGAGCTCGCGAAGCCGCTTCTTGCCATAGATATAGTCGCCGTTCTCCGACCGGTCGCCGTTCGACGCTGCCCAGGAAATCACTTTCACCAGTTCCGGCCGCTCGACATCGAGCAGGCGAGTGAGCTCGGCCCTCAGCCGGGCATACCCCTGTGGCGTCATGTAGTTCTTTGTGTCTTGGGACTGTTCTTGCAGTGCGGCCGCATGACGGCCATTGCGATTACGGGCAGCTGACTTGCTCATTGGACACCACGGAAATTTCTGAGCGGCATAGTATAGCAAAAACAAAGCATTACTGGCGACGGTCGTGTTAAGCCCCCATCTTTCTGTAACGGCGGGGTATTTAGTTGTTCCGGCGCATTTCATCATATAAAATCGCCCCCCAAAGTTTGCGATGGACAGCCGTGCCGTGGCACAGACCGAAGCCAAATCCTCCATACAGGTTATCGAGCGCATGATGAGCCTGCTCAAGGCCCTCGCCCGGCACACGGCGCCGGTCAACCTCAAGCAGCTCGCCACCGAAACGGAACTTCACCCCTCTACCGCGCACCGCATCCTCTCCGTGATGGTCGATAACCGCCTCGTCGATCGCATCGAGCCCGGGACCTACCGCCTCGGGATCCGCCTTCTCGAGTTGGGCAGCCTGGTCAAATCGCGCATCAGCGTACGGCAGGAAGCCCTGCCCCATATGCAGGTGCTGCATCAGGCACTGGGCGAGACAATCAACCTCTCGGTGCGCCGCGATGACGAGGTCGTCTACGTTGAGCGCACCGCGGGTAGCAGTTCAATGATGCGTGTGGTTCAGATCATCGGTGCGCGCGCACCCCTTCACATTACCGCCGTGGGCAAGGTCTTCCTCGCCGAGGACGGCCCCGAGCAATGGCTGGACTATGCGCGGCGCACTGGCCTCCCGCGCTATACGGAAAACACCCTGACGGATGCCGAGCAGCTCTCAAAGGAGCTCGACCGGGTTCGACGCAACGGCTACGCGTTCGACAACGAGGAGGCCGAGAAAGGCGTGTCGTGCATCGGGGCCGGAATCTATAACGACGACAATCGGCTCGTGGCCGGGCTTTCGGTCTCGGCACCATCCGACCGCCTCGACCGGGCATGGGCCGCCCAGGTGCAGCAAACCGCCCATAACATTTCGCGCGCCATCGGCTACCAACGATAGTGAGCGGTGACCGGTGACCAGTAACTGGTTGAACGCGCTCTACCTTCACGGCCTCTCCTGGTCACAGGTCATGGGTCACGGGTCACGAGTCTGGTAGTGCTTGATCAGCCCCTCGTCTTCCTGGACGTCGAGACCACAGGCGCCCATCCTGCTTACGATCGCATCACCGAGGTCGGCCTCGTTGAGGTTGAGAGCGGACGGGTCGCGGCCGAGTGGTCTACGCTCCTGAATCCGGGCGTAAGCATCCCGCCCGCAATACAGTCCCTTACCGGCATTACCAATGAAATGGTCGCGCTCGCCCCGAGCTTCGGCGAGATTGCGCGCGAGCTCCACCGGCGGCTCGAGGGCCGGATTCTGGTCGCGCACAATGCCCGCTTTGATTACGGTTTTCTGCGCAACGAGTTCCGGCGCGCGGGTCTGAACTACGCGAGCCGGGTGCTGTGCACGGTGAAGCTCTCGCGCAAACTGTATCCGCACGAGGCACGCCACAACCTCGACGCCCTGACAGCGCGGCACGGCATCGCGTGCGAGCAGCGGCACCGCGCGCTCGGCGATGCGCGGGCTCTGTGGCTCCTCGCAAACCGCTGGCAGCACGAATTTGAGCCCGACGTCATCGCGGCGGCCGTAAACCGTCTGGTCAAGGCCCCGACGGTCCCCGCAGGCCTTCCCGAAGGCGCGCTGGAAGACGTTCCGGAAGGGCCCGGCGTCTACCTTTTCTACGGCGAGAACGACGTCGTTCTCTACGTTGGAAAGAGCGTGAACCTGCGCGCGCGCGTCATGTCGCATTTTTCCAGCGACTACCGCGACGGCCGCGACATGAAAATCGTGCAGCAGGTACGGCGCGTTGACTGGATCGAGACGAGCGGCGAGCTCGGCGCCTTGATAGAGGAAGCAAGGCTCGTCAAGCAGCTTGCGCCGGTCCATAACCGCCGGCTGCGCCGCACCAACGAACTTTGCGCCTGGCAATGGCAGGCGCAGACGCCCGACGCGCCCCCGCAGCTGCTGAGCGCCCGCGATCTCGATTGCTCCCGGTTTGCCGAGCTTCACGGTCTGTTCCGATCGCGCCGCGCGGCGTTGGAAGCACTGCGCGCGCTCGCGAGCGAGCACGGGCTGTGCCTCATTCTCCTCGGTCTCGAGAAGGGCCGCGGGCCGTGCTTTGGTCATCAAATCCGGCGCTGCCGCGGCGCCTGCGTCGGAAAGGAAAGCCCCGCCGTTCACGGCTTGCGGCTCGGACAGGCGCTCTCGCGGCTCAAGATGCGCCCGTGGCCATTTACCGGGCGTGTCGGCATACGCGAGTCCGGCAACCCAGCCGATCCTCTGATCGTGCTCGACCGGTGGTGTTACCTGGGCACCGCGCGCTCGGAGACAGACCTGCAAGAGCTCTCGGCGCGTGACACGCAGCCCGTGTTCGATCTCGACACCTATCGCATATTGACGCGCTTCTTCAGCTCGGCGCATCGCCATTGCTTAGTGATCCCCCTGCCGGGATGAGGGCGCCGGCATCATGAGTCGCCGACTATTGGAACCCCGGAACAGCTTGTTGAACCACCCTACACCGAGCCCCACCTCGCAGGCACCGCTTCCGCGGCGCATTGTCCGCGTGAGCGAGGGGCCCGAAGGTCTCGAGTTCCATTTCCCGCCGTTCCGCAATCGAGGGGCCGCCGCTGGTTACGGCGCCTTCGGCGCCGTGAGTATTGCACTGCCCATCGCCGCCGCGGCCGGCCTTGGACTCGCGGACGGACCGGACGCGCAGGGATGGGTAGCGATGGTCCTGGTGGGAGGCTTCGCGCTCCCGGTTCTGGCCTTCGGTGTCGTGTTTCTCGCGCTGGCGGTCTACCTGCTCGCCAACTCGCTGACCGTCACAGCAGGACCCGATCGCATTGTGACAGTACGCCGACTGTTCGGCTTGACGCTGGCTCGACGCGCGCTTTCCCGCACCGACATTGCCGCGATGGCACCACTAATCGCGGCCCAGATTCAAAGCAAGTTCAGCGCCGAGCCGCGCTATCAGCTGATCGCGCGCAGCCGCAGGCAGGGTCAGGCCGATCTCGTGATCGCGGAAAGTCTGCCGGGCCGCGCCGCGATGGAGCAAATGGCGGCGCGGATCGAGACCGCAACCGGGATCGGCCTCAGCGAACAGGAAAATTAGCCCGGGCAGCCGACAGGGCGCTCGAGCGTTTACCGCTCACAATTTCCCCGGCGAGGCACCGCTTGTGCGGGCGTCAGTGGTAGACGAGGGGAAGGTCAAGCAAAACGTCAAAGGCACCGAGGAACTCGTCAACGCGCTCGACGGAGGCCTCGCTCGCGACCGCTTCCTGCATGGCCTGAGCAAAACGCTCTGCGACGTCGCCCTGGAGAAAAGTCCCGCGCTGGACGCGCCTGTCCACCAGCTCGAAGCCATGCTGGGCGGGATACTCCACCACATAGTAGTTGTCGCTGCTGTAAATGATGTTCATATGATCAACGGGCATCCGCCCCGGTCAAGTTACTCAGCACCGCGTGGTCGCGCAGAAGATTGGAATTGGGGCCCGACGTCAAATTCCTCACGGTCAACGCCACCAAATTTGTCACATAACGCTTCACTTCCCTGGTACTTGGGGCATCACAACGCCGATTTCAAGCCAATGTCCACGCCGCCAGGGCGTGCTTACGCTATAGTCAAGAAACAAATGGAAAAGCGAGCGTTCTAGCGCAATGGATAGGGGGTCGTTACGCTTCGCCATCCTCGCAGGTCTGCTGCTTTTCGCGCCCCTTGTTTGCCACGCTGGCTACGAGGACGGCAAAGCTGCCGGGCGACGGGGCGATTTCAGCGAGGCTGTGCGCCAGTTCGCGGAAGACGCGCGCGCGGGCCATGCCGGATCGCAGCTTGCCCTCGGCCTGTTTTACGCTGCCGGACTTGGCATCGGGCAGAGCGACACCGAGGCCGCGCAGTGGTTCAAGAGGGCCGCTGATCAGGGCAACGCGCACGCGCAGTACAACCTGGGCCTGATGCTGCTGGTGGGAATCGGCGCGGAGCGCGACGAGCGCGAGGGCGTGCGCTGGTTGCGTGCCGCCGCCGGAATGCGGCTGCCCCAGGCGCAGTCCGACCTCGGAGCGCTGCACTTTTTCGGCCGCGAGCGTGAGATCGGTTTCGCGGAGGGGCTCTCGTGGCTCCAGGCAGCGGCCGAACGGGGACACCCCCTCGCCCAACTCAACCTCGCCTGCGGTTATCTGACCGGCGGTCCGCCATCCTGGCGAGGCTTCGAGGCCGCGCCACTCACGCGGCTGCCGGGTCCCGCCGACAACCTCGGTCGAAGGGATGAGCTTCAGGCATTGCGCTGGTTTCGGGCAGCCGCCGAGCAAGGCGTTGTCGTCGCCCAGTTCAATCTCGGCGTCATGCACGAGCGGGGTCTCGGCATCAACCGCAGCCTGCTCGCGGCAATGAATTGGTACGCGAAAAGCGCTGAAGCCGATTTCGCGCCCGCATTCATCAACCTGGCCCGGCTCTACGAATCCGAGGACGTCGTAATGCGTGACCGCGCGGCGGCCCTGCAATTGCGGCTGCGCGCTTGGCAGAAAGGCATCAACCGCGCCCGCGAGAATCCTATCGTCGTGATGAATTTCGGGGTACGGACGTTGCGGCATCTCGACGGCCGCAAAATCTGGGCGGACCGCCACAAGCTCGAAACCGATGACGTGCGAGGCGGCACCTATGTGCTGCTGTTCGAGCCCGATTTCCTGATCGACCCCGATCTGGGGCTCGATTTCCCGCCGATTTTTCCGTCCATCGGTCTGGGCGCGCCGCGCCGCTAGCGCAAGCAGGTTCCGTCGCGGTCAACGGCGACGCAGCTGGCTCACCGCGATGCCGGTCAGAATAAGCAGCAATCCGGTGTAAGCGTTGGCGTTTGGCGCTTCCCCGAGCATCACCACACCCAGAAAAACGGCAACTACCGGGACGCCGTAGTTTACGAGGGACATGAACGTCGGGCCCGCCGAGCCGATAAGCTTGATAAACGCCAGAGTGGCGATCCCGGTCGGGCCGATGCCCATCCAGATCACGGCCCAGACCGATGTCGCGCTGGGAGATAGGTTCCAGGGCTGGTCGACGACAAACGCTATCGGCAGGCTGATCGCAGCGGCAATCGCCACGATCGCAGCCGATGCCACCATCACATCGTCCTTCAAGGTGATACGCACCAGTACGCTTTGGCTTGCATAGCAGAGCGCTCCGCCCAGCACCGCCAGCTGGGCCAGGACCCGGGCCGCCGATCCGCCGAGTCCGGCAAGCGCCGCCGGGCCTATCAAAACGACGATTCCAACAAAACCCAGCACGAACCCCAGCGCGCGGTTGCGCGTCAGGCGCTCGCCGGTAACCCATATGTGCGCCATGACGAGCGTCGCGAGCGGCATGATGGCCATGAGTATGCCGGCGAGGGAGCTGTCGATCGTCTGCTGGCCCCAGCTGATGAGCCAGAACGGCATGCTGTTGCCCACCACCGCCAGTATTGTGTAGGGAACCCAGATCGGGCCAGGCGGCGGGAAGCGGTACCCGAGTGCGCGGATCACCGCGACCAGCATCACCGCGCCGACAAGGAGGCGCCCGGCTGCAAGCGTCGCGGGCGGCACCGTTGCAACGCCGAGCTTGACGAACATGAAGTTCGAGCCCCACAGCACGACCAGGATCCCCAGCAGCGCCCAGTCCCTGAGTGTGCGGGACCCCATGTCAGCTACCGCAACAATCAACCATTGCGGCGCCGAGAGCGCCAAGACCATGGTTCAGGCTCAAATGGAAGCGCCGATGAACCCAAATAAACGCGACGAAATCCAATGCGCCCCCCTCTCAGTGCCTCTGTTTTTCGACAGGGAGAAGGAAGAATACACCCACGTCGCTGATCAAGCCCTCGGGGGCGCATGACCTGAGCGCGCTTTCGCTCGCTCGTTGTGTCGCTCGAGCATCGATATTGGATCGGCCTACTTCGGTGGTCTTGGCGTTCTGGCGTTTCACGCAGTACCGTGATTCGTGAATCTGGTCTTTCTCGGCAGCTCGGCGGTTGAAATATTGAAAAGCCGGTCAGGTCCGCGCGACGCGTCCACCCGTCAAATGGCAAAATCCAGCGCGCTCATATCCGCAAGCTTGTCCGCCGCTGCGAGCTGACCGAACAGCCGCTCGGCGCGCGACCGTTCATGATGTGCCGTGAGCTTCAGGAATTTCTCGAGGAGCTCCGGTCGCGTGAGCGGCATCGTAGGGGTTCCCTTGAAATCATCGCCCTCTGCCGAGACTTCCTTGCCATTCTTGAGCCTGAGCGTCACCCGGCACGCTGGCGTGTAAAAGCCTGACCCCGTCTTGTGCAGTTCGACGCGCGCACTCTTCGCGAGCGCGCGAATCCCGGGATGGTTGAGGCTCTCCTCGGAAAACACCCGCGGGTCGGTCGGGTCGAGATAGAGCGCCAGCGACGTGCAGAACGGCGCGCTGTATTGCGCCATCGTGAGATCTTTCGGCTCGTTGATGGCATGCTGGTTAACCGTTTTCTCGTTGGCTGCAATGGTCATGCCGGCGACGTCATCGCCCGATATTCCGTGGGTCTTCTTCAATTGGAGCGCAACCGTCACTGGAATCTGAGCCGTCGAGTGGCACGCGTAGCGCTTGATCTTGGTCTTCAGCACATGCCAGTCCGACCCCAGGTCTCGCGTCAGGCGCGCGGGATCCGCGTCCCGGCAGAAGGTGTTGAGGACTCCGAATTTGCCCTCGAACACGCCCGCCGGTCCCGTGTAGCCATCACGAGCGAGCACCGCGGCCAGAAAGCCGCCCTCGGCTGAACGCCCCAGATGCAGTCGCTTCACCATTCCCCCCGTACGCGAGAACTCCATCAGCCCTGAGCTGAGCGAGCCGGCGATGCCGAACGCATTTGCCATTTGCTGCGCGTTCAGCCCGAACAGCCTGCCGACCACGACTGCTGTTCCGAACACGCCGACGATGCCGGGTGAGTGAAACCCGAGCTTCTCGATGGAATGGCGGGCCGCATCCCCGATGCGGTAGAGCACCTCGTAGCCCGCCACCACGGCGGCCAGGACATCCGCGCCAGCCCTCTTTCGCCCCTGGCCCACCGCCAGGCCGGGCACCGCCAGCGCGGCGCTGGGATGGATGCCGACGCTCGGCTCGCAGAGGCAATCGAGCTCGTATGCGTGCGCCGTCGCGCCGTTCGCCAGGCACGCAAACGGCGCCCGCAGCTTGATGCCTGTGCCCAAAACGCTGCATTGCCCGGGCGCGCTATTGCGCTCGGCATAGCCGATCACGGTCTTGCTCCAGGGCAACTCGGCCCCGAACACGCAAGCACCCACGGTATCGATAAGGCAATCCTTGGCACGTTCAATGACCTCGGGCGGAATACGTTCATAGCTCAGGCCGACCGCGAATTCGGCCAGGGCCTGCGATGCGCTTGTCATGAAATTTCCTTCGTAACCGGAGCCGGGGCAACTCACGTTTGATAAAATAGCGCTGTGCGTTCATATTGAGTCGCCATGGCGCTGACCCCTCTCACCGCATTATCGCCTCTCGACGGGCGCTATCACAACAAACTCGCTGCCCTGCGCGACATCTTCAGCGAGCTGGGGCTGATCCGCTATCGCGTGCTGGTCGAACTGGCCTGGCTCAAGGCGCTGTCCACGGAGCCCAAAATCGCCGAGGTGCCTGCATTTGCCCCGGCCACGCACGCCCAGCTGGATGATCTTGTAGCACGCTTCTCGCAGTCCGACGGCGAGGCTGTCAAGACGATCGAAGCGAAGATCAACCACGACGTAAAAGCAATCGAGTACTTCCTGCGAGACAAACTCGGCGCGAACCGGGAAGTGATGAAGGCCGCCGAGTTCATCCATTTCGCGTGCACGTCCGAGGACATCAACAACCTGGCCTACGCGCTGATGTTAAAGCGCGCGCGCGAGGCAGTTCTGCTGCCGGCCCTCGACCGGATAATGGAAAAATTGGGTGCCCTCGCCCACGAGTTCGCCGACGTTCCGATGCTTGCACGCACCCACGGCCAGCCGGCGTCGCCGACCACGCTTGGCAAGGAATTGGCCAATGTGGCGTACCGCCTGGTCCGCGCGCGGGAAACCATCGCAACGGCGCGCCTCACTGGCAAGATGAACGGCGCCGTGGGCAACTATAACGCCCATGTCGCCGCCTATCCCGACGTGGACTGGCCTGGCCTCGCACGAGATTTCGTGGAAAAGCTGGGCCTGGAGTTCAATCCCTACACGATCCAGATCGAGCCGCACGACGCGCTGGCCGAACTTTTCGACGCCGTTGCGCGCGTCAATACCGTGCTGATCGACCTCGACCGCGACATCTGGGGTTACATATCGCTCGGCTACTTCCGGCAAAAGGTCAAGGCGGACGAGGTTGGCTCGTCCACGATGCCGCACAAGGTGAATCCGATCGATTTCGAGAATTCCGAAGGCAATCTCGGCCTGGCCAACGCACTGTTGCGTCACCTGAGCGAGAAACTCCCGGTCTCGCGGTGGCAGCGTGATCTCACCGATTCGACCGTGTTACGCAACGTGGGTGTCGCGCTCGGCCATGCTCTGCTCGGATACGACGCGTGCCTGCGCGGCCTCGACAAGCTCGAGGCCGACCGCGCGCGCATGAATGCCGATCTGAGGGATCGGTGGGAAGTGCTGGCCGAACCCGTGCAAACGGTGATGCGCCGCTACGCGCTGGTGGGGGCCTACGAAAAGCTCAAGGACCTCACGCGGGGGCGGGATGGCATTACACGCGAGGCGCTGCATGCCTTCGTCAGGGATCTCGATCTTCCCGAAGCGGAAAAGACGAGACTCCTTGCGCTTACGCCTGCGACCTACATCGGCAAGGCGGCCGAGCTCGCTAAAAAGCTTTGAAACCGCCAAGACGCCAAAAGCGCCAGGGGATTCCCGGAACAGAAACCTCAAGTGGTTGGCTGAAGAGCCGGCTTGCGAGACGGCATTGAACGCCCGGCCTCGCCGCGGCTCACACGCTCCCTGTCTTGGCGGATTCGGCGGTTGAATTGTTGACATGGTGTTCTCGGTGCTCTTGACACCTTTTCGGTTTATCCTGGATCAGGGCCATGGATTCCCACGTCGTTGAGGTCAATGAATCGAATTTCCAGCAAGTCGTGTTCGAGGGCTCGAAGCAGGCCCCCGTCATCGTCGACTTCTGGGCGCCATGGTGCGCTCCGTGCCGTGCGCTCGGCCCGGTTTTGGAGCGGCTTGCCGCGGAGTACGCCGGGCGCTTTACGCTTGCCAAAGTGAATTCAGACGACAGCCCGGGGCTCGCGGCGCAGTTCGGCGTGCGCGGCATTCCCAGCGTCAAAGCAGTCGTCAACGGGGAGTTGGTAGACGAGTTTGCCGGCGCACTTCCGGAGCCGATGGTGCGTGAATTCATTGAGCGGGTGCTGCCATCCGCATCGGATGAGCTCCGGTTGCAGTCAGCGGAGATCTACTCAACGAAACGCGATGCCGCCAGGGCCCTCGAACTGCTCGATCAAGCGGCGAAAAGCGACCCCGCGAATGAGGCAGTCCGGATCGACCGGGCCGGGATTTACCTCGATCTTGGACAGTTCTCGGCCGCGCGCGAATCGCTGGATTCGCTGAGCGGTCTCACGCAGATGGACGAGCGGGTGACGGCGCTCCGCGCCCGCCTCGATCTCGCCGAGGGCGCCGCGCAGGCGGGCGACATGCCTTCGCTGCAATCACGCATCACGCGCGACCCCGGCGATCTGGACGCGAGGCTGCAGCTCGCCAGCCTTTATGTCGCGGGCAAGCGGCACCGCGACGCGCTGGACGAGTTGCTCGAGATCGTAAAACGCGACCGGGGATTCAAGGACGACGCCGGCCGTAAGACCATGCTCGAGGTGTTCTCCCTGCTCGGGCCGGATAACGAACTGGTCGACGAGTACCGTCGGCGCCTTGCAAGCGCCATGTATTGATCGCGAACCCCAACGCGTTGCGAAAGCCCCGCATAGCGGCTCAATCCGTCATTGCATCAGACCTCCGCGCAAGGCCGCGGAAGCGGATCAATTCAAGCGTGAGCGATCAGAGACCAGCCTCCTCCATCCGGCAATACGGAGACGAAAAATGTACCTCCCAAGGCATTTCGAAGAAACAGATGTAGAAGTGCTTCACCAGCTGGTTCGCGCGCATCCGTTTGGGGCGTTGGTGACGCTGGCTGCGAGCGGCCTTGAGGCGAACCACGTCCCTTTCCTGTTACAAGCGGATCCGCCGCCTTATGGCACGCTGCACGCCCATATCGCGCGCGCAAATCCGCTGTGGCACGACTTCGCGCGCGATGTTCAGGCACTCGTGATATTTCAGGGGCCGCAGACCTTTGTCTCGCCTTCCTGGTACCCGAGCAAGAAAGAAACCGCGAAAGTGGTGCCGACCTGGAACTACGCGGTCGTCCACGCAAGGGGACACATCCGCGTCATCGAGGACCCAGCGTGGTTGCGAGCGCACGTTGAAGGACTGACGAACCGGCATGAGGCAGAACGGCCTGCCCCCTGGAAAGTGACGGACGCCCCCGTCGACTATATTGAAAAAATGATTGCGGCGATTGTCGGCCTTGAAATCCCGGTCTCGCAACTCGTCGGTAAGTGGAAGGTGAGTCAGAACCGACCGCCCAGAGACCGCGAGGGCGTCATTGAGGGATTGAAGCGAGACGGCACGGATGCGGCTGCAGCGATGGCGAGCATGGTGCATCAAGCCCTGCATTCGACTCGAGGAAACAGATGACGGCCCGTCACACGATCGCAGCGAAGCGCTTTGCGGCAACGTTGCTGCCGGCCGGCCGGCCATTCACCGAGAACATTAAAGCGTTCGTTTGCGGGAATGACTGGCGTTCGTGGCGTCCTGGCACCTCAGATCATCCCGGTTTGCCATCCTCAGCATGCCTCGCGGTCTTCCCGGCAGGCGCGCTTGAATTCACCCCGAGCTCCTGATGGCGGCGCCACCCCCGGTTATCGTCGTCGAAGACGACCCGTTCCCGCGGCTGATCCAGGTCGTGCTCGATCCAGCCACGCCCCAGGCGCGTCGCGCGGCGTTTGCGCACTTTTTCGCTCATGAGGTGCCCGATTTTCCCGCCTGGTGCGACCGCCTGCGCGAACGGCTCCCGCGGCTTTATCCGGCCATGGTCCGCCTTGTATCCGACGAGGGCGCGCTGCGCGCCGCGGCGCGCGGCGCGCGCATCATCGTCGTGGAGTCTCTCCCGATCGATTCGCGCGCGATTGGCGCAGCGGGAGGCTCACTGCGTGTTGTCCAGAAATACGGCACAGTGCTCTCGAACGTCGATCGGGACGCGTGCCGAGCCGCGGGGGTGCACGTGCTGACCTTGCGCAGGCGCGCCAACATCGCCTGTGCCGAACACGCGCTCGCGATGATGCTCGCGCTGGCGCGAAAAATCCCGCAGACCAACGGCCTGGTTGGCATCGAGCAGCTGCGCGCTGCAGGCTTTTCGCCAACGCAGTATGACCGCGCGCACACGGCGAACGCCAACTGGGCACGGGTGACGGGAACCCGCACCTTGTACGGAAAGCAGCTCGGTATTTTCGGGCTGGGTGAAATCGGACGGGAGCTCGCCCTGCGCGCAGCGGCATTCGGCATGCGCCTCGCCTATACGCAGCGGCGCGCGCTCGCGCCCGATGAAGAGGCGCGCTACGGGGCGACCTTTATCGGGCTGGACGAACTGCTATCCACGAGCGATTTCGTGTCCATCCATCTTCCAGCCACGGATGCGACGCGCGGCATCATCGGTGCGCGCGAGCTGGCCCGGATCAAGCCTGGCGCGATCCTGGTCAACGTCTCGCGCCCCCAGCTTGTCGACCGGACTGCGCTGCTCGAGACCATGCGTGCAGGCCGGCTTGGCGGCTTCGGGCTCGACCCGCACTACGATGCCCCGGGTCGGCCGGACGATCCCTTGCTGGCCTTTGATAACGCGATCGTGACACCTCATCTCGCAGCCGCTCCGCGCTTCAACTCCCTTGAGGACTTCGAGGAGTTGCTGCTCGGCGTCGAGCAGGCCTTAGGCCAGGCCGCCTGACTCACCGCGCTCGCGCGCGGTGGCGCAGGTACTCGACGAGACCCGGGCTGATTGAGAGGAGGATGATAATGACGATGACGATAGAAAGATTCTGCTTCACCAGCGGGACGTTGCCGAAATAAAAACCGGCATAGGTCAGCGAGCCCACCCAGACGACGCTTCCCGAGAAGCTGTAGAAAACGAACCGCGGATAGTGCATCCGGCCAATACCCGCCACGAACGGGGCGAAGGTGCGGACGATAGGCACGAAGCGCGCGAGGAAGACGGTCTTCGCCCCGTATCGATCGTAAAACCGCTGGGTGCGAACCAGGTGCTCGGGATTGAAAAGAAGCGACTTCTCCCGCCTGAACACGCGCGGTCCGACAAAACGGCCGATCCAGTAATTCGTGTTGTCACCGAGGAACGACGCGGCCGCCAGCGCCGCAAAAAGCCCATGGACGTACATCTCCCCGGCTGCGGCAACGGTCCCCGCGACGAAGAGCAGCGAGTCACCGGGGAGAAAGGGAGTCAGTACGAGCCCGGTCTCGCAGAAAATGATCAGGAACAGGATCGCGTAAATCCACGACCCGTAGTTTGACACCAGCCACTGAAGATGCTGGTCAAGATGCAGGACGATATCGACGAGAGTGGCGAAGAGCTCCACGAGCGGTCCGTGCTAGCGTGCTGTCCCGTAAACACCGCGCACAAGTCGGAAGCAAACGCCGAGTGAGTTTGCTGCGTTCTTTACGCCGTCTGCGTTGAAAGTCCCGCGAAATCGGCGCCAGTCGCGGAGCAAACCAGAGCCGGGCTGGACACCTGGCGGAGATGTTCGACAAAGCGTCCCGCGCAGGTCGGAGCAGGTTCCAAGCGGTGTGTGCTTGGATGCGCCCCCGGAGCGGGACATCAGAGCGCCATTGAACGCGGGACTCACACGCGCCTGCTCGGTCGCATCCCCAAGACCAGGGGCCCCTGCTCCTCGCTTAGGCGCGCCGCCGATTATCGCGAGGACTTTCGCTGGTCGCGTGCGGGACAGCACACTAGACAACCGCTCCGGTCTCGTCGGCTTTTCTCACAGGCTCGGGTTTGGCAAGATCTTCGCGTGACACCCCGAGGTACATGACGATCGGGCTTGCGACCAGCACCGAGGAGTAAATACCGAAGAGAATGCCGATCGTGAGCGCCAGCGCAAAGTAGAACAGCGCCTCTCCTCCGAAGACCAGCATTGAGCACACCATGATCTGCGTCGATCCATGCGTGATGATGGTGCGCGACATCGTGCGCGTGATCGCGTGGTCGATGACCTGCGGAACTGCAAGACTGCGCATCCTGCGATTTCGGAAAGTCTCGCGCACGCGGTCGAACACGACCACCGACTCGTTGACCGAGTAGCCGAGGATCGCCAGCACCGCGGCGAGGACCGGCAGCGAGAACTCCCACTGAAAAAGTGAAAATATGCCGACGATGATAATCACGTCGTGAAGATTGGCGACGATGGCGGCAACCCCGAACTTCCATTCGAAGCGCAGCCACAGGTAGAGCACGATCCCGATCGACACGAAGAGCAGCGCGAGCGCCCCGTTCTCGAACAACTCCTTGCCCACCTGCGGCCCGACGAATTCGACGCGGCGCATCTCGACCTTGGGGTCGTCTTTCCTCAGCTCGTCCATAACGCGCTCGGAGAGCTGGGCGCTCGTAACCCCTGGCTTCACCGGCAGCCGGATCAGGACGTCGCGCGAGGTCCCGAAATTCTGCACCGATGCGTCGCTGAATCCCAGCCGGGCAGCAGATTCGCGGATCTTGCCGAGGTCAGCGGCGTCGGCGTAGGCCACTTCCATCACCGTGCCGCCCGTGAAATCAACGCCGAGATTGAGTCCTCGTATCGAGAGCGAGCCCACGGCAACGGCGAATGTGATGATCGAAATTATGTTGAAGATCCGCGCATGGCGCATGAACGGGATGTCGCGCGAGATCCGGAACCATTCCATGGCGCTCTCCTATTTCCCCTGGGCCGCCGGCTTCCACACCTGGCCGATCGAGACACCCTCGAGTCGGCGACGGCTGCCGTAATAGAGATTCACCATGCCGCGGGACACCACCACGGCGCTGAAGATCGAGGTAAGGATCCCGAGACACAGCACCACCGCGAAACCCTTGACCGGCCCGCTGCCGAACGCGAACAGGGCGAGCCCCGCGATCAGCGTCGTGATGTTCGAATCCAGAATCGTGCCCCAGGCGCGGTCGTAGCCCGAGTGGATGGCGGCCTGTGGCGTGTTGCCGGCACGCAGCTCCTCACGTATGCGCTCGTTAATCAGCACGTTGGCATCGATCGCCATGCCAAGCGTAAGCGCGATACCCGCCATTCCAGGCAGCGTTAGCGTAGCCTGGAGCAAAGAAAGCAGCGCGACGAGGAAGAGCACGTTGGACGCCAGCGCAATAACCGAGAAAACGCCGAACAGCATGTAGTAGGCGATCATGAACACGGTCAGCACACCGAACCCGTACCAAGTGGAACGGAAGCCGACGCGGATATTCTCAGCGCCGAGCGAGGGACCCACAGTGCGCTCCTCGATGATCTCCATCGGCGCAGCCAGCGCGCCCGCCCGCAGAAGCAGCGCGATGTCTCGCGCCTCCTGCGTGTTCATCCGGCCGCTGATCTGCACCCGCCCACCGCCAATTTCAGAGCGGATCACCGGCGCCGTGACAACCTCTCCCTTGCCCTTTTCAAAGAGCAGAATGGCCATGCGCTTGCCCACGTTTTCCCGGGTGACTTGCTGAAAGATGCGTGCACCCACGCCATCGAGAGTAATGTGCACCGCCGGTTCGTTGGTCTGCTGATCGAACCCGGGTTGAGCGTCGTTGATTCGATCGCCGGTGAGGACGACCTGTTTTCTGACGAGGATCGGAACCCCGCCGCGCTCGTAGTAGAGCTCGTCGCCAAACGGCACCTGGCCGGCCACGGCAGCCTGCAGCGTTGCAGGGTCGGAGTGTTCTTCCGCCACCATGCGCACCTCGAGCGTGGCGGTGCGGCCAAGGATGTCCTTGGCCTTGGCAGTGTCCTGCACGCCGGGCAGCTGCACCACCACGCGGTCGGCACCCTGCTGCTGAATGATGGGCTCGGCCACCCCGAGCTCATTAACGCGGTTGCGCAGCGTGGTGATGTTCTGCTGCAGGGCGAAATCCCGCGTGCGGCGCTGCGCGTCCGGTTTCAAGGTCGCAATGATCCGGTAACCGTCCGCCGTCTCCTCGCCTTTGAGCGCGAGATCGGTGACGGTGCGGGTGAGCTCGGCGATCGCCCGCTCCAGCGTGGCCGCATCGCGGAACCGGATCGTCAGCGTCTGGCCCGTGCGAGCGATACCAGTGTACTGAATGCGCTTCTCGCGCAACCCGCTGCGGATATCGCTGGCGAGCGACTCGACCTTCTTGGCAAGCGCCGCCCGCATATCCACCTGAAGCAGGAAGTGAACCCCGCCGCGCAAGTCGAGGCCCAGATACATCGGCAGCGCCCCGATGGCAGTGAGCCAATCCGGGCTGTTCGACAGCAGGTTCAACGCAACGATGTAGTCCTCGCCGAGCTGGGACTGCAGCACGTCCTTCGCGCGGATCTGGGTATCAGTGTCAGCGAAGCGCGCCTTGACGCTCTGCGGGTCGAGAAACACCGCGTCCGGCTTGAATCCGCCCTTTCCTAGGATCTGCTCGACCCGGCTCATGAGGGCGGTGTCGGCTTTGAGCGTCGCGCGCAGCGGCGAGACCTGCACCGCCGGCACCTCGCCAAAAAAATTCGGCAGGGTAAAAAAGAAACCCAGCACCATCGCTGCCGCGATGATCGCGTATTTCCATGGGGGGTAGCGGTTCATTTGAAGCCGTGAATCATGACTCGTGAATCGTGAATCGCAGGACCGCCTTCTCGCACGCAGAAGCTCATCGATCTACGGCTCGCGATCTGCAATTTGCGGCCGAGCAGTCACTCGAGGCCCTTGATGGTGCCTTTTGGCAGCACCAGCTGCACCGAGGGGCGCTGGACGTGGATTTCCACGTTCTCGGCAACTTCGAGCGTGAGGTAGCCCTCGCCGACCTTGCTGATGCGCCCGACCACGCCGCCTGCAGTAATGACCTCATCGCCCTTTTGCAGCGCCTCGATCAGCTGCTTGTGCTCTTTCGCGCGCTTCATCTGGGGACGGATCATGAGGAAATAGAGCACCACGAACATCAACACGATCAGCAGCATGCTTTCCAAGCCGCCGCCCGGAGCGGCTGCTCCGGACCCCTGGGCCCACGCCGAATTGATCAACATCCACATATCGCGCGTCTCCGTCTCTCAAAATGGCGCTGTCGCGCCCCGAAAAATGTTGAACTTTAACACGATTCCGCCTTCGCTTGCGCATAGCCGGCGGCAAAGTCCCCCAGGCGGCCGGCCTCGATCGCCCCGCGCAGCTCCCGCATCAGCTCCTGGTAATAGTACAGGTTGTGCAGCGTGTTGAGCCTTGCCCCGAGAATCTCGTTCACCCGCTGCAGGTGGTGCAGGTAGGCGCGCGTGAAGTGGCGGCACGCGTAGCACCCGCACTCCGCGTCGAGCGGCCTCATATCCTGGCGATACGCTGCGTTCCTCAGCTTGACGACGCCGCCACGCGTGTAGACCCACCCGTTGCGCGCGTTGCGCGTAGGCAGAACGCAGTCGAAAAGATCAATGCCGGCGCGCACAGCTGCCACGATGTCTTGCGGCGTGCCAACGCCCATCAGATAACGTGGGGCCGCCGCCGGCAATGCGGGCGCCGTGTGCCGGAGAATGCGCATCATTTCCCTCTTGGTTTCTCCCACGGAAAGGCCCCCGATCGCGTAGCCATCGAGTCCGATACGCTCGAGCCCTGCCAGGGATTCGTCGCGCAGCGCCTCGTACATGCCGCCCTGCACGATGCCGAACAGGGCGTTTTCGTTGCCCATGTGCGCGAGTCTGGAGCGCTCCGCCCAACGCAAGCTGAGTTGCATCGACGCACGCGCCGTCTCGTAGTCGGCCGGGTACGGCGTGCACTCGTCGAAGACCATGACGACGTCCGCGTTGAGCACGCGCTGAATGCGCATGGATTCCTCCGGCGTGAGGAAACAGGAGTCGCCGTTGACCGGCGACTGGAATCTCACGCCTTCCTCGGAGATCTTGCGCAACGGCCCGAGGCTGTAGACCTGATAGCCGCCGGAATCAGTGAGTATGGGCCCATCCCATCCCATGAAGCGGTGCAGCCCGCCGTGCCCCGCGATCACCTCGAGTCCCGGCCGCAACCAGAGATGGAACGTATTGCCGAGCACGATCTGCGCGCCGATTTCCCGCAACTCCTGGGGGCTCATGGCCTTGACCGTGCCGTAGGTGCCCACCGGCATGAACGCCGGCGTGTCTACCTGCCCGTGGGGCAGCGTGAGGCGTCCGCGCCGCGCTGCGCCGTCGGTTGCAAGCACCTCAAACCGCATGGTTAAACCCGGATTAGCCGCCGATAAACGCCGATGAACGCAGATTAAGCCCAACGAACATCAGGCAACACCTTGCGATCGGGGCGCGTATTCCGCGCGTGTGGTCTCACTCGCGCTCATCCGCGAGTTGCTGTTTGCGGCACTTTTTGCCATGTTCCTCCTGTAGTGCATCCCGCCCCCGGTTACTCTGCGGCGCTTTAGTCAGAGCTTCGCTTTGCCGATCGTGCTCGCTTTCCCCGAGCCCTGCGGATTCGCCGCTGAACTGTGATCGGCGTGCATCGGCGGCTAGAGATCTTGCCTTTCGATCAGCATCGCGTCGCCGTAGCTGTAGAAGCGGTAGCGTTGGTCGATCGCGTGGCGGTAAGCCCTGCGGATATTATCCATGCCGCCGAAAGCTGAAACCAGCATGAGCAGTGTCGACCTCGGCAAGTGAAAATTCGTCAGCAGCCGCTCGACGACCCTGAACCGGAACCCCGGCAGGATGAACAGCCGCGTCTCGCCCAGCCCCGCGGTGAGCGTCCCGGTTGCCGCGGCGCTCTCCAATGCCCGCAACGTTGTTGTGCCGATCGCGAGCACGCGACCACCCCGCTCGCGGGCGGCGGTGATTGCCTCGACACTGGCCTGCGGCACTTCATACCATTCGCTGTGCATGACATGCTGCGACAGGTCCTGCGACCGCACCGGTTGGAACGTGCCGGCGCCAACATGCAGCGTAAGATAGGCCAGCCTGGTGCCGCGCTCCTGCAACAGGCGCATCACCTCGGTATCAAAATGCAGCCCGGCCGTCGGGGCCGCAACCGCACCTGGCGATCGTGAGTAGACCGTCTGGTAGCGCTCGGCATCGGCCGCGTCGGACGGGCGCGTGATGTAAAGCGGTAATGGCACGCTCCCGTGGCGCTCCAGCAAGGCAAAGATATCCGAGCAGTCCTCGAAGCGCAGATGAAAGAACTCCCGATCGCGGCCGAGCACTGTAACGGCGAGCGCATCCGCCAGCACAAGCGTAGTGCCGGCGCGGGGCGGACGGTTCGAGCCGATCTGCGCAAGCACCTCCGCGGGTCCGAGAATGCGCTCGATTATGACCTCGACGCGCCCCCCCGTCGCCTTGCGGCCCCGGAGCCGCGCCTTGATGACGCGGGTGTCGTTAAACACCAGTACGTCATCGGGCCCGACCAGCCCGAGGATGTCCCGAAACTGCCGATCCGTGAATGCCCCCGTCCTCCCATCGACGTGCAGCAAGCGACCCGCACCGCGCTCAGCGGGCGGCGTCTGTGCGATCAGCTCCTGTGGCAGCTCGTAGTCAAAATCATCGAGACGCATCGCCTCGATTATAAGAGGCGTGATGGGTGATGAGTGATGGGTGACGGAGAACCCGCTTCGACTCACCCTCTCGCTGAATTGTTGGCGATACAGGAATGCGGGATAATTCCCGCATTCCTGCCGGGATGGCGGAATTGGTAGACGCACGGGACTCAAAATCCCGCGCCCTCAAAAGGCGTGCGAGTTCGACTCTCGCTCCCGGCACCACCAATAAGTTTCGAGTTTCGAGTTTCGAGTTTCGAGTTTCGAGTTTCGAGTTTCGAGTTTCGAGTTTCGAGTTTCGAGTTTCGAGTGAAGTTGGAC